>Ga0326728_10021961_pt1 | contig 11917 bp, 9 predicted proteins | sample MB3enrmetagenome_FD_207602 | JGI IMG/M metagenome (GOLD analysis project Ga0326728, IMG submission 207602) | Lab enriched peat soil microbial communities from McLean, Ithaca, NY, United States - MB31MN | ecosystem: Environmental > Terrestrial > Soil > Wetlands > Peat | place: USA: New York... | reverse complement strand
CTCTTCCTTGGTTCTGGTCCGTTCTCCGCTAACGGACGCCTGAAACCCGACACCTGGCACCCGACGCCTGCTCTTCGTCACGGCTTTCTAGCTGCTACTTTCATGCCCGGGACAACCCGCAGTTGGCCGTCGGTCACAATTGTTTCTCCTGCCTCGAGACCCTTTTGGATGACCGTTTCGCCGCCCACACCGCTGGCCACAACCACCGGTCGGTATTCCGCCGTCATATCCGGCTTCACCACAAATACGTATTGGCCTGCCTGGCCGGTCTGAACCGCCTGTGAAGGGACGACGATAGCATTGGGTTGAGTCCTGAGGGTCAGCGCCACATTCACAAACTGACCGGGCCAGAGGCGGTTATCGGGATTTTCAAAAGTCCCCTTCAGCTTGATGGTGCCGGTGGTGCTGTCGACGGCGTTGTCGATGAAGGTCAACACGCCTTGGGCAGGGTTCTGCTCCTGATTCGGAATGATGGCCTCGACTTTGAGCGGCCCTTCGGCTCGATATCTCTTGATGTCGGCAAGGTGCTGTTCGGGAACGGAAAAGGTGACGTAGATAGGGTGAATCTGATTCAACACCACCAGCGTCGCATCGTTATCCTTCACAAGATTCCCGGGATGGACCAGCAGGGCGCCCGTGCGGCCGTCGATGGGCGCCTCGATCGTGCAATAGCTCAAATCGATCTTGGCTTTGTCAATGGCGGCTCGATCGGCGCGCACAGAAGCGGCGACGCCGTCGGCATTCGTGCGCATGGAATCGTATTGTTCTTTCGAGACAATGCCCTCTTGGAAGAGCATGGTGTAGCGCTCCGCTTCCGCTTTAGCGTTCTCGAGCTGCGCCTGGTCTTTCGCCAGATTCGCTTCCGCCTGTTGGAGGGCCGTGTCATAAGGACGGCGGTCCAAAGTAAAGAGAAGATCGCCTTTCCTGACGTCCTGGCCTTCCGTGAAGTAGGCTTTCTCTACCCTCGCCGCCACTTGCGCCTTGACCGAAATCGTGGAATACGCCTCCACATTGCCGATGGCGTGGACTTGGATGGGCACGGTCGCCAAGGTTGCCTTGGCGATCGTCACGGGAGCTGAGTAGTCGGGGGGCATGGCTTGTGTTTCTGCCCTCTTGGCTGAGCACCCCGTCCATAGGAAAAAACAAAGCCCCAACCAGACAGCCGCCCTGGCGCCTCCGCGGTCTTGAAAATGCTCTGAACTTTGTTTCATTGTTTCCAGGTGCCTCTGGCTGCAAAGGCGGCTGCCACAACTTCCCGAGTAATTCATGGTGTGAGACTCCGTATCCCAACCCAATCCTCGAGCTTAGCTGGATCGCCGCAGCACGTCAACGGACGCAACTCACCCTGAGCTTGCGGAAGGGCGGGGATGTGCTCTCTAAACCTTCGCGAATGCCCCGTCGGCGGGCCGCATTCGGCCTTCCGCGGGAATGACCGGCGCCGGGCAGACTTCAAGCGTCGGATACGCCTGTCTCATATGGGGGTGCAACGCCCGGCGGACAGGTGGCGATGAAGTGAGGCGTGCGGTGATCTGGCAACGCGGGAGAATCTCGTTAATAATCACGCTTGCGGCCAAACCGACCGCCGCCACCGCCACCTCGATGCTGACCACCGCCGCCGCCGCCGCCAAATCCGGCGCGCTGTGGCCGAGCCTCGTTCACCGTGAGGGGGCGCCCTTCCAGGGTTTGTCCGTTGAGTCCCTGGATCGCGCGCTGCATATCCTCTTCATCGGCAAGCTCGACGAAGCCGAACCCTCTGGATTCGCCCGTCATCTTGTCTCGGATGACGGTTGCGGAAGCGACTTGAAACCCAGCATTCGTCACGAACTCGCTGAGCACAACGTCTGTCACACTGCGGGGAAGGTTCCCCACGAATAATCTCTGAGCCATTTACTCCTCCAGATTTTGGGCAGCCCGTAACGGCGGCCTCTTCCAACACGCATTCCACGAGCCGGGCTAAGAAGAGCTTCCTGAGATCCTCGCGAACCTCACCACCCTCCCTTGCACCCCACGCCAAGGAGCCATTGCCCAAAACCTGAAAGGCTAAGGATTGAAACAGTTCTTACACGGCATGTAGGGGCTGAAAGACCCTGCCAAGCTCGCCAGTTTTGAACCTTCACCCTGCTCCTTGACACTTTAACAACTACGATTTGCTTCTCCTCGGCTATCTGAGAGATTCCCTCGCGCGCGGCGCCGGCGGGCCCGTTCCGACAAACCACTCCAACACCCGGGGTTACGTTTCTGAAAAGCCATCGCCACTCGATCGCCTTCGGCTGCTATTCGGCTCACCGGGAATTGCATTTCCGCTCGCGATTGAAACATATCACTTTTTTCACTTGGAAACTATCAGAAAATAAAGGCTAGCTGCCCAAGACCCCCAGTCCGACAGCCCGGGCAAGTTTGGCTTGATGCTGGTCGAAGGTATAGAAATCGTCGGCGGCCAGAGCCAGAGCGGAGGCTACGTGGAGGGCGTCCAAAACGCGGCACCCCAGGGCTGGCCCATGGCGCCGGGCTAGTTCGCGGGCTCGCGTCCATGTCTCGGGAGGGAAGTCCTCCCATTGCCAAAGGCCGCTTTGCAAGTCGTGTTCGAAGTTCTCCTCGATCGCTTGAGCTTCGCGGGCGGTCCAGCCCTTTGGGCGAGCCGTAATAGCGAAAACGATGCTCGTGAATTCTGCTTCCCCCAGGGGTGTAACCAGGAAAATAGGTCGATGTGCTTTGAGCAGCGAAATGGCGGCGTGGGAGTTCACGTCTTGACCGTACAGTGATACAAGAAAACTCGTATCCGCGTAGGAGCTCAAAGGCGGCTTCTTTCCTTTCCAAGGATCTCGGCGACGTTAAGACGAGGGGACTGGTTCCCGAAAACCTTCTGTTGACGGGCGACGAAATCCGGGTACGCTTTACCCCGGCCTGATTCCGGAACAATACGGCCAAGGACTTCCTTCCGCTTGCGGAGAATCAGGGTCTCGCCCCGCCGAAGCGGCGCTTCCACCTTGCGGGAGAACTGTTGTCGCACCTCGCGCACAGTCACGTTTCGCATGTTATACATTTTAGGTGTAACTACTGGAAGTAGTCAATGAGCTGGTTTTTCTCCGCGTTCTCAGTCCCTGAAAAGCCTTAACGCAAAGATCACTGAAGCCCCCGCTCGAAGGAAGACATGATCTTGAGATTCTTCTCGATCAATGCGCAACGCTGCTCGACGCAGGCGTAACTGCGCAGGGGATCCTCGGGCGTGTGTAAGACGTAATCAAGCAGCCTGTTGACCGTGCTGGTGGCGACGTGGAGGCGGGTGTCCGAGGCGCCATAGTAGATGAACACCTGCCCGTCCGGGCGCGCTACCCAACCGTTGCTGAAGACCACGTTTGACACATCGCCCACCCGTTCCTCACCCTGTGGGGCAAGGAAGTAGCCCCCCGGGCGGTGAGTGACCACCTGGGGGCGATCGAGTTCGCAGAGCATGAGATAGAGCACGTAGCGCAGTCCGGCCGCCGTATTGCGCACGCCATGCGCGAGGTGCAGCCAGCCTTTTTCTGTCTTGATGGGCGCGGGACCGAGGCCGTTCTTCACCTCTTTGATGGTGTGATACTCACGGTTATCGATGATGGTCTCCTCCTCAATCACTGCGTTTTCCATGCTGCCGGCGAGACCCCAGCCGATTCCTCCGCCCTTGCCGGCCTGAATGAACTCGTCCTGAGGCCGCGTATAGAACGCGTACTTGCCATCGACAAATTCAGGGTGCAGCACGACATTCCGCTGCTGCGGCGACTTGGTTTTTAAGTCCCGCAAGCGCTCCCAGTTCTTCAGGTCTTTGGTGCGGGCGATGCCGCACTGGGCGACGGCGGAGGAAGTGTCCCAGGGCGGAGTCTTCGGGTCCTTGCGCTCCGTGCAAAACAGCCCGTATATCCAACCGTCTTCATGCCGCACCACGCGCATGTCGTACACGTTGACGTCGGGATCTCGAGTCTCCGGCATCAAGATGGGGTAATCCCAAAAGCGAAAGTTGTCGATGCCATTGGGGCTCTCGGCCACGGCCAGGAACGATTTCCGGTCCACGCCTTCAACGCGAGCCAGAACCACGATCTTGCCCCCAAACTCTATCGCTCCGGCATTGAACGTAGAATTGATTCCCATGCGCTCCATAAGGTACGGATTGGTTTTAGGGTCGAGGTCGTAGCGCCAGAAGATAGGCGTGTGCGCCGCAGTGAGCACAGGAAAGGCGTAGCGATCGAACACGCCGTTGCCGGCATCGAGTTTGTGATTCTTGCGGGTTATTAGCTTCTGGTTGTTCTCGAAAAGCTTTTGTAATTGGCGTCGGAATGCGACCGGTCGCGAAGCCTCGGCTGCCAGCTGTGACCTCGATTTCATTTTCCCTCCAGCTTGACCTGACACAGACCCCTCACCCGTCCGACGACGGCTGGAGAAAGCGCCGCCGCCGGACACCCTCTCCCCAGGGGAGAGGGCTGGAGTTTCTACGTTTCTCGTAGGGCGACCCTTGTGGTCGCCCGCGGGGGCCACAAGGGCCACCCCTATAAGATCACCCAGGTCGGCCACACGAGCCGTCCCTACAGCCGAGCCATGACTTCGAAGCACATCCGGCTGTTATGGTAGGGGCATTTCCACTGATCGACTTTGAATTTGTCAGGGCTGGGGACGCCCTCGCGCGAGACCTTGCTTAACCACTCGCCATGCTGGTGATCGACGATGTATTTCTGGATGAAGTCCCAGCTCCGCTCGGCGGCCTTGCGAAAACACTCTCGGCCCGAGAGCTGATAGGCATTCAAAAATCCCACCACAGCCTCCGCCTGAGGCCACCACTCTTTGCCGGTATCGATGATCCCGCTCGGGTCCGCTTCATAAAGCAGCCCGCCATCGGGATCGACCCCCTGGTCGAGCACGGCTTGCGCCATTTCGACAGCCTCGTGCCGCACCTCGGTGAGGATCCGCTCGTCGCCGAGTAATTCTGCCGCCTCGCAAAGCAGCCACGTTCCTTCGATGTCATGACCAAAGGAGATATGATCAGATTTGGAATGCCACTCTTCGTCAAAGAACATTCGGAAGTGATGGGTCCTGCGATCGATGATGTGCTCGAGGAAAACCTCAATAAGCTCTTTCAGGCAGCCGCGCAGGAGGTAGCGCGGACCCTCGGTTTTGAGGTCCGCGGGTGTTCGGTTGTCCCCGTAGCGCAACAGATTCGCGTAGGCCTCGAGCAGGTGAAGGTGCGTGTTCATGGACTTTTTCTCGTCCATGTCGACTTGGCTCAGGCGTTGATCTTGAGCGAGCGTCCAGTCGCGCTCGTAGGTTTCGAAATAGCCTCCGTGGAGCGCATCGTGGCTCGCGGACTCAATGGCCTCATAGAGCCCGCGCGCTCGGGTGAGGGCGTCTGGATCGCCCGTGGCGCGGTGGTATTCAGCCAGCGCGTACACGGCGAACGCCTGGCCGTAAATGCGCTTCTTGGATTCAACCGGGCGGCCAAGGTAATCCACAAGCCAGAAAACGCCGCAACACTCCGCATCCCAGAAATGCTGTGTAATGTAGTCGTAGGCGCGGCACGCCGCTTGACGGTAGACCTCTTCGCCGTACACGCTGAAGGCCTTCGAAAAAGTCCACAGAATGCGCGCGTTCAGAATGAGCCCCTTGTGCGCGAAAGGGTCAATCGTGAGATCATTGGCGACCTGTCCTCTGAAACCGCCATGTTGCTCATCAATCGCGTGCACGAGCCAGAACGGTAGGATGTTCGTCCGCAGTTCAGTCTCGACTTGACGTCGCAGGATTTGCACGGCGTCCTCAGAGCAACTTTCGATTCTCAATCTAGGACTAGCGACATTCCTCACGCTGCCGCCACGGGCTCCGCCGCGCCATTCTGAGCTGCCGCCGGCCCGAAGGCTTCTCGAGCCTTCAGGTGGTTGTACCAAGTGAACTTCAGCACGATCGAGGTCACGGCGATGATTGTCGCCGTAACCACGGCGTGACGGAGTTTTTGGATCACAACGTACATCGGCAAGGCCACGAGGCTGACTTGCCACGTAATGCCAACCACAATGTTAAACATATCGCGCCAGAAGTCCTGGTTGCGCTCGAAGGCGGGATCTTCGGCACGGACCTTGGCGAGAATGGGACTCCAAAAGCCCCAGGGCCGCACGCGGCGATAGAAGTCTTTCAGGATTTCTTCATCTTCAGGCTTCGTCAGCCATGTTCCGGCCAGACAGCCCACCAGGGAGATCGTAAAGACCAGGGGGAACACCAGCGCCACATCCGAGTTCACCCGATGCGCCTGCAAAAGTCCCTTGACAAATGAGAATTGGGGCAGAAGCGTCGGCAGGACCAAGGAGCTTGCGATGCCGCTGAGCATTCCCCAGAAATACCCATAGCCGTTAAACCGCCACCAGTACCACTTCAGAGTGTTGGACGCCGTATAGCCGCCCCAGAGCCCGGAGACTATCCAAAGGACCACCGAGTTTACGGACGCGACGTACCATCCGATCGCCGCGCCCACCAGCACCACGGCGAGTGAACTCACGTAGCTGAGGCGGACATAAGTCCGGGGGCTGGCATTCGGATTGATGAATCGCTTATAGATGTCGTTCACGAAATACGGCGGCGCGGCGTTGACTGTGGCCGCAAAGTTGGACATGAACGCCGCCAGCAATCCGGCGATCAGGAACCCTAGCAAGCCGGCCGGCACAAACCGGCCGAGCGCGTAGGGAAGCACCAATTCGAAATCCATGTTCGTTCCCATCCTCCGAATCTGATCGCTGAAGAAAACCACCGCCAGCACGGTCAGGCCGGTAATCAGGAAGTAGCGGGGAAGAGTCAGGACGACGTTCACCCAACTGCTCATCAAGGATGCTTCACGAGCGTCCTTGGAAGAAAGGACACGCTGCATGTCGTAATTGGGCGCCGGGCCGGCCATGCTGATCAGCACGCCCTTGAAGAACAACATCATGACGAAAAAGCCGAAGATTCCGTAGCCGTCTTCGGCGATCTTGGCGTTCGCTGAGGGAATGAGCGAAGACCAATCGAGGTTCAGATGCCAGCCAAAGAAAAGATGATCCCACCCGGCAGGGACAAAATGTTGAAGCGTGCCCGGGGCAACTTTGGCCATGGCGATGATGCCGACCGCAAACGAGGCAATCGACAGAATGCAGAATTGAATGACTTCGGTGATCACGACGCTGAACATGCCGCCTTTGATCACGTAGATGGCGGTGATGGCGATCAAAACGGTGGCGTACTGGTTGGGAGTGAGGTGCCAAGGCAGAAAAATGGCGGCAAACTTCCCGATGCCTTTGAAACCGTAACTGAAGAAACCAATGATGCTGACGAAGGCGTAGACGACGACGATCAAGTGGGAAAGCTGCGCGCCGCGGCCCGTGCCGAAGCGCGTCTTGATCCATTCCGCTCCTGTCATCACATTGGAGCGGCGTAACCACGCTGACAAGTAAACCATCAGGAAAACTTGGTTGAAGGTCGGCCAGAGCCACGGAATCCACACGCTCTTCAGGCCATAAACGAACATCCAGTAGACGAGCAGCATCGTGCCACTGATGTCGAACATGCCCGAGGCATTGGAAATTCCCAGCACATACCAGGGCAAGACGTTGCTGCCAAGAAAATATGCCTTCATGTCGCGGGAAGCGCGGTGGGATACCCAGTAGCCCACCAGCACGGAGGCGGCGAGATAAGCCAAGATGATCGCAATATCGATGGGGTGAAGGTTCATAGACCCTCTTTATATTTCGAGTAGCTGGCGACTGCCTACATCAGACTGTGCACTACCTGTTGGCTGCGAAAAAAACAATTCATATGGCAAATGGCAAATGCCAAATGGTTTTGCAAAATGAAAAATGGCAAATTGCAAACCATTTGAATTTTGCCGTTTGCCATTTGAATTCGCTCTTCCTGCCGACCGCGCACGCCGCCGACTGCCGACTACCTCATGACTCCCGCCAACAGAAACACCAGCATCGCCTGCCAGTTGATGCACACCTCGTTGCTGGCATATGACCCTTGATCGTCGCTGTACACCTTGGCAGGCGCCAAATCGGGCGGCAGGACCCTGAGGACGGGATCCTGCCGGCCGGCATTCGGGCCGCCGGAGAGCAATCCAGGCCAAGGTTCAGGATTGTGTCCCGCGCCACTCGGACGATGATGGGGATGACGGAAGGGATGCGCACCGACTTGTGTCACCCAGGAGATGGAGAAAGTGTTGCGCCCCAAAAGGTAGTGGAGGTTGTCGAGGGCGGTCTCGAAGCAAGCACGATCCGTCGAGAGGGCGTTGGCAATCAGCAACTCCATGCCGTAATTCGCGACCAGCCCGTTCGAACCCCATTGAAAATCTTCCGCCCCCAGACTGACGCGGTAAGGATTGCGGCGAGTGCGCTCGACGGTTTGGTGTGCCGCTGCGAGTGCCGCCTCTCGAACGTCCTTAAGCGCCCGCGTGTCCGCGTCCGGCCGCGCCGCCATTGCATACGCCCACAAAGCCATCGGCGCCAGATTCCTCCACGTTTCGGCGTCGAGAGCGCGGAGGGCCGGCAGGTACTTCCCATAGTGGTCCACAAAGTAGCGATTGAATCGAGCCTCGCCCGTCGTTCGCCATAACTCCGCAGCCGCCCACAGACGCTCGTCTCCGCAATCCGCGTCGCCATAATCTCCGGTGGAGATCCCGGGTGGGTTCCTGAATGTCACGTCCGGATAGCGCTCGGTCCAGGCCCAGGCCGCCAGCGCGGCGCGAAGGTTCCGGGCGGCAAAATCCTTGTCGAACAGTTTATACACACGGGCGGCGATCGCCGCCACCGCAGCCAGGTCAGCGGTGGCGCAGGTGCTTTTGTAGGGTGGCTTCCCTGTGCCAATCACTTCGCTGGGAAGACGGTCGTCCTCCGGCATTATGAAATCGCAGAAGTGCTCGCTGGTTTGCTTGTGCCAGGTGCCCCCATCATCGTCCTGCATCTTGAGCATCCACTCCAGGTTCCAGCGCGCTTCATTAAGGATGTCGGGTGTGCCGTTGCCACTCTCGGGGATATTCAGCTTGATGGCCTTGAGCTTTGAACCAAACATCTCCCAAGCCCAAAGGAGCGTGCCCGTAGCAATCCCGGAGTTCACCATGTAGCGGCCGTAGTCCCCCGCGTCATGCCAACCGCCGACGTTATCGCGCCGACCTTGTTTACCGGAAGAAGAATGGAAGCTCCCCTCGAGGTGACACGGTGCGTGGGTGTATCCCGGAAACTCCGGCCCCAGGTTCACCGCCGTCCCGCAGCGCTGTCCATAAAACGCCCGCATGGCCAAATAATACGCTCGGGAGAAAACATCCGGATCGATGGAAAAAGTCCAACTGCGGCCTACGCCGGGAATCTCGAGGTAATATGTTCCCGGAGTTCTCAGGTCGGAAAAATCCGCAAGCTGGATCTCGTCGCCGGAATTCGCGTCCGTGGCTCGCGCGCTCAACGTCCCATCAAACACCGCGACGTTGTCCGCACTTCGCTTCACCTGAAAAGTGCGAGCCGGAACACTCACCAGGGCAATCTTCGGAGCGTCAATCGGATATCCAACCTGATCCAGCTTAATGCTTGGACTGTCGTTCTTCTGCGCGCGGGCGACGGCCGGCAAAATGATCAGGAAAAAAAGGAGGCGTGCCCAATTCTTGAAAGTTCGACGGCTAGGTGCGTCGATGGAAAAATCGCCGGAGGAATCCCGCATGCCCGTGTTTCCCTTCGTGGCAACCGGAATATTAAGGACAATGAGTGTCTCAATTTCCTCCGGGCTTTGCAAATGGAATTGGCGTGCGCCAGGCGCGCAGTCCTCGATTGGATTTGGAAACACCGAGCCCGAGCGCCACCAAGCATAGGCTAGGTTGGTCGGTGGGAAGTCAGGGGCGGTGGGGAGGGCCGACTGGATTTAGGAATTCCGTGTTAGCTCGTTCCATCCAGATTGAGGGTGGATGGAATAAAGAGGAAGGGGGCCGATCCAACGACTGTTTGTCCGCACTCGATGTGCCTTCGTGGGCTTTTTGTCGTTTCTTGCCCGCCTCCCCCCGCGCCTTGGGAGTCCGCTCCAAAAACTCCTGCCAAAACCCCTTAACCTCTCACCCCTTCCCTTCTCCCCTCTTTCCCGGGGAGAGAGGAGACGGGGAGGGGGAGGGAAGCCGATCAAGAGGCGCATACATCCCGACAAAGAGCGTCGGGACGTATGCGCCACCCGTTCCCAAAGGCAGCCTCCAGGACAAGCACAGGTTTAACTCCGCAATTCCGTCAGCCCCAATTCCGCAAGCCCCGCTGCCGAGCTGCAAGGATTCGGATATAATGGCACGTCATTTAGCGACAGGTGCAAAAGTCGCGGCTCCGAAAGCCGGGGCTCGCGCTACCCTGCCTGCTCTGAAACCGCGCTGTCATTCTGAGCGCAGCGAAGAATCTCGCCCTGGTCCGTGATGAAGCGAGAACGAAAAGATCAGAGCAAGATTCTTCGCGGAGTTTACCCTGAGCACCCAGAGCGAGATCCTTCGCTGCGCTCAGGATGACAGCGAAGGGCTCAGAATGACAGGGTTTTCATGGTTTCCGGGCGCCCGTCAGCGGACGGGCATGAGCGCCTGCCATCACCATCTGCCGCGGGTAAGCTTATAACCGCGAACTTCTATATCTGGAGCCCTCCTTATGAAATATGGATATTTTGATGATGATAAGCGAGAGTATGTCATTACGCAGCCGGATACACCCTTGCCCTGGATCAATTACCTCGGAAGCCAGGCCTATTTCGGAATCATCTCGAACACGGCGGGGGGCTACTCGTTTTACCGCGATGCGCGCCTGCGGCGCCTCACGCGCTACCGCTACAACAACGTCCCCTACGACTTGAGTGGCCGCTACATCTATTTGCGCGACGATGAATCCGGTGAATTCTGGTCACCTTCCTGGCAGCCGACCCGGCACGATATCGAGAACTACACCTGCCGTCATGGCCTGGGTTACACCATCATCGGGTCGCGCTACATCGGCATCGACGCCCAGATCACTTACTTCGTCCCCTTGGACGAAGACCTCGAGATTTGGCGGCTCACTGTTACCAACCGGCGTTTATGGCATGCCTCGCTCTCTGCCTTCTCGAGCATCGAATTCTGCTTGTGGGATGCCCAGGACGACGCCACGAATTTCCAGCGCAATTTCAGCATCGGCGAGGTGGAGATCGAAAGCGGTGTCATCTATCACAAAACGGAATACCGCGAGCGGCGCAACCACTTTGCCTACTTCGCCTGCTCGTGCGGGGTGGCAGGATTTGACACGCAACGGGAGGCGTTCGTGGGGCCGTACCGCGGCTGGGACAAGCCGGTGGCGGTCGAGCGCGGGCAGTTGTCGAATTCTATCGCGCACGGCTGGGCGCCCATAGGCGCGCAACACGTAAAGCTCGATCTGGAACCTGGTGAGACCCAGCAAATTATCTTCGTGCTGGGCTACCACGAGAACCCGGAGGAGGAGAAGTTTGACCCGCCGGATTCGCAGACGCTGAACAAGAAAACCGTGAAGCCTGTGATCGCCCGGTATCAGGACTCCGCCGAGGTGGAGGCGGCGTTTGAACGGCTGCGCCAATACTGGGACGGACTGCTGGGAATCTGCCAAGTGGCGACGCCCGACGTGCACACCAACCGCATGGTGAACATCTGGAACGCCTACCAGTGCATGGCCACCTTCAACATGTCGCGCTCTGCATCGTTCTTCGAATCCGGGATCGGACGCGGCCTGGGCTTTCGGGATTCCAACCAGGATCTGCTGGGCTTCGTCCACATGGTACCCGCGCGGGCGCGCGAGCGCCTGCTGGATCTGGCCGCCACGCAACTGCCCACGGGCGGCGCTTATCACCAGTATCAGCCGCTCACCAAGCGCGGCAACAACGACGTGGGCAGCAACTTCAACGACGATCCCCACTGGCTCATTCTGGG
>Ga0326728_10021960_pt1 | contig 11917 bp, 5 predicted proteins | sample MB3enrmetagenome_FD_207602 | JGI IMG/M metagenome (GOLD analysis project Ga0326728, IMG submission 207602) | Lab enriched peat soil microbial communities from McLean, Ithaca, NY, United States - MB31MN | ecosystem: Environmental > Terrestrial > Soil > Wetlands > Peat | place: USA: New York... | reverse complement strand
TCCCCCACTTTGCGCTCCCGGAATTGCACATAGCCCAGGAGATAGTAAGCCTTCCAGGAGCGGGGATGGGCGGCCAGATAGGACTGCAACTGGGGCTCGACCTCTTGGAAACTTTCCTTCACGGCCAAGTCTTGAAATCGGCCAATTTCCCGCGGGTCATCGCCGGCACTCTCGGCTCCTTCGGCATTCCCAGGATTCTTATTCCCTTGCTGACCCGCCGCCGTGGCCGCCTGGGCGAAAGCTTGGGGATGCTGGCGTAGTGGCCGGGCGGTGTCGCGCCCAGGGTTGAATACGGTTCGAGGCGATTGGCGAATGGCGTACAGTGTCGCTCCCACCGGGAAGCCGAGCAAGACCAACGAGGCAAAACCCATTACCCAGGGCGTGTCCCTCAACTTAGGCAATCCAGCCCCTCCCAGTCCTTCTCCGAAGCGTTCATTCTCAAATTCTAACACCAGTGGCAACCGGAAGAAACGCCCACTTCTCGCTGGTTTCGCCGGGGCGCATCGGAAGGATCGGACTCTCCGTCGTGGGGCAGCTCGGAGAACCCAGGCCTGCGCTCGCCAGAAATCAAGCCTTTCTGCAAGTGATTGCCGGCTGCACAGCAAGCCAGCGTCCAAAAGCACGATTCCATAGATAGCAGGCTACGGAAAAGTCTTTGGAGCGTTGCCGTAGCGCCGGGTTCCAGCCGGTAACTCCTCTAAACTCAATAAAGGCCGGCAAGATGTAGGCGCTGCATTGGGCCTCGCGTTTAGTTTTTCATGGCCAAAGCCAACGCGCCGATGTGGGGTAATCAAAATATATTAGACCCCGTCCCCAGGCAGATTAGTGAGCCAAATTTTTTTCTTGACAAGTGGGTATTTCGGGGTGTATTTGGTTAGGTCGTGATTAAGCGCTTACATGCTGCCGTGGTCAAAAGACTGGATTTTACGGGCCGCATGGGTAGTCAGAAGAGAATGCTGAAATTTTGATATTGCGTCGGGTCCATCAGCAGAAGAGGAAAGTCTATCTCTCGCAGAATTGCATGTCCAACCAACTCGTGGCGTCAATTGCGAGCGGGCACGGTGATGGCGTATGGAGCCGGAGCCGGCTTGACATTGACATCACAGAAAATCGCCCTGTTGAGGAGGTGTTTATGATGGAGCGCCCGAAGCGATCGTTGCTTTTGGCTCTAATCGTCACCTTTATGTTTGCAGGTTGGCTCTATGGCCAGCGGGCCGGCCGCGGAATCATCACGGGGATTGTAACTGACCCTGTGGGTTCTGCGGTTCCCGACGCCACGGTGACGGTCGTCGATGAAGTCACGGCCCTCAAGTTTACAGTGAAAACATCCAGCACCGGCAACTATGGAACGCCTCTGCTGCCCCTCGGCACGTACACAGTGCAAGTGGAGAAAGAAGGTTTCAAGACCTACGTGCAAAAGGGAATCGTAATCATCAGCGGTATCGAGTATCGGCAAGATGTCATGCTCGAGCTCGGTACCACAACAACCGTGGTCGAGGTGAAGGCGGCGTCTTCGATGATCAACGTCCAGACTGCCGACATCGGCCACACTCTCAACCAGAAATATTACCAGGATCTCCCGGTCGTCATGGGCACGGACATCCGCTTGGCGGAGAGCTTGCTCATGGCCCAGCCGGGCTACACGCCCATGGAGCCGAACGGCGACCCCATGTTCCGTGGCAGCGCCTTTGCTTCGCGCATTAACGGCGGCCAGGCCATGTCCACGGAGAGCTTCCTGGACGGCGCCGCGATTGGCTACGTGAACGGCCATAATGAGACCCATGAAAGCAGCCCACCTTATGAAGCCATTGCCGAAATGCGCGTGGATACGGGCAGCTTTTCGGCTCAGTACGGCCACACCAGTGGCGGCTTCATTGAGTACACCACCAAGTCCGGCACCAATCAATTTCACGGCAGCGCTTACGAGTATGTAGGGAATAAAGCGCTCAACTCACGCTTCTGGTCCACCACCCAGACCATTCCCTTCCAGAACAACTCGTTTGGCGTCACCGCCGGCGGCCCGGTGGTTATCCCCCACCTCTACAACGGCAAGAACCGGACCTACTTCTTCACCAACTTTGATTTGACCTACCTGAACACCGGTGTGAATACCGCCTACGACGAGACGGTTCCCACCGCGAAAATGACTGATTTCGACTTCAGCGAACTCCTCAGCTATGGCGGGAACGCTGGAAAAGTCGTCGGGACCGACGCGCTGGGGCGGAACATTATGTCAGGGGAAATCTTCGACCCCTCCAGCACTCGGCTGGTCACGGCGGGTGAAGTCGATCCGGTGTCGGGCTTGACGGCTACCGCCAGCGGGTACGTTCGTGATGGAGTAGGCTATAACCCGGCCACTGGCGCACCTGGCTCCGCACCGAACGTCATTGCGCAGGCCACCGCTCCCAACGCATATGCGCTGCTCAGCGGCATCGGCACCAAGGTTAACACGCTCTTCCAAGGTCCCCTCCTGGCAGCGCAGATACCCGGCGTCGGCAACAACCACCTTGGGGAAGCGTATGGCAACCCCAACGGCAAACTCGATCCCAAGACTTGGCTGCTCCGTATTGACCATCAAATCTCACCCAGCTTCAAGATGTACACCACCTGGTACCAGAACTCCCGGCCGGCCATCCGCAACTGCTCCGGGCCGGAAGGGTGCAATGAGACGTATGATGGCGAATCCGAACCCCAAAAGAACACCGACTACATCGGGGCAGGCTTCTACCAGCGCATCTCCGTCCGCTACCTCCACCAACAGTTCGACTGGGTGGTCAAGCCCAATCTGTTCAACCACACCACGATTTCTTTTGACCGCTGGTATATGGGCGCCCACGGCTTGTCCGATGGAGTGGGCTGGATTAGCACCTTGGGTCTGGATCAGGACAACGGCAATCCCATCCAGTGCGTTCCCCCCAATTGCATGGGAGGCGCTTTCCCCACGATGGGCTGGGCCGGCGGTATAGCTCCGGCGGTGGCCGGCGAAGGCAACGGCTGGATCCGCGGCTTCGAGGCCACCAACCGCTGGCAATTCCTCGACGACCTCTCCTGGATCAAAGGCAAGCACACCATCAAGGTCGGCTACGAATACCGGCACCACCAGATCCCGCAAGACGGATGGAACCGGGATGTCACCGGCAACTGGCAGTTCAGCTCCAATGAAACTGCCGGCATCAATGCCGACGGAACCGTCCTCGGCGGCGCCTCCGGCGATCCCTATGCCTCCATGTTGCTCGGCCAAGTGGACTACGGGCAGTTCACCATTTTCCAGCCCGGAACTTGGCGCGAAGCTTACACGGCGGCCTTCATCAACGATGAATGGAAGGTCAACTCCAAGCTGAGCATCAACATCGGCTTGCGCTACGACTACATGTTCGCCAGGACGGAGGCGCACAACCGGTACTCCTCCTTCGATCCCACCCTGGCCAATCCTAGCGCCAACAATCTCCCTGGCGCCATGGCCTTTGCCGGATCCTGCACCGGTTGCACGGGTAAAGATACGTTTGAGAACCCGGAGAACAACGACTGGGGTCCGCGCTTCGGCTTCGCTTATCGCGTCACCAGCAAAGACGTGGTCCGCGGCGGCTACGGGATGTACTATTCCAGCATCTCGCTGAACTACAGCGCGCCCGGCGGGTACCCCGATGTCGGCATTGGGGCCACCTACCCCACGGCGATCAACACCACGGGCGGCAGATTGCCTACCTACTATTGGGATTACAAGGGATCGGGGAGTTGCCCCATGGCGTCGCAGGGCGTGACTTGCGGCTTCCCCTCGAAGTTCGTAGTTCCGCCACCTGTGATCGGTCCCTCGATCCAGAATGGTGAGGATGCGCGTGGCGTTGCGCCGGATTCTCTCAACCTGCCCCGCTATCAGAACTGGTCGCTCACCTATGAACGCCAGCTCACCACGAACACCTCCTTCCAGCTTTCGTACATCGGCAGCACCGGAACGCGTCTGCCCATGAACGGGGTTGGCTTGGGGTTGCTCGACAACATGATGAACCCCTCGTACCTTTCCTCCGTGGGGTCCGGCAACCTTGGCTATGCCATCAACAGTACACAAGCCCAGGCCCTGCCGGCAGTTCAGGCCATGCCGTCCTTCAACGGCGTTCACATGCCTTACGCCAACTTCCTCTCCGATTTCTTCCCCTCAGTGCCTGACGTGGCGCAGGCTTTGCGCACGTGGCCGCAGTATGCCAGCACCACCTGGCGCAGCGGCTTCCCCGGAGGCTACAGCAATTACAACGGCCTCCAGGCCATGTATGAGCGGCGCTTCTCCGCCGGACTCCAGATGCGCGTCGCTTACACCTGGTCCAAACTCATCAACAACGGCGCGGACAACTCCCTGATTTGGGCGGCCCAGATTCAGAACCCTGTCAACATGGCCGCCGAGCGCAGCTTGGCTCTTGACGATGTCCCGCACGTCCTGATCATCACCTACACCTATGCCCTGCCCTTCGGCAAGGGTATGCGTTGGGTGAACCAGGGCGGCGTGGCCAACCAGGTGATCGGTGGCTGGCACTTCGCTGCTATTCAACGTTACAACAGCGGACGGCCCGTCAACATCGTCAACAATTGCACCATCTGCGGCGACTTCATCGGCAATCAACAGCGTCCCAACAAGATCGGGAATGGCAGTTGGTCCGGTGGAAAGTTCGACCCGACCAATCCTGCTGCCACTCCCTATTGGCAGTCCTCTGCATGGTCGAGCACGTCGTCGGGAACCACGTTCGGCAACGAAGCTCGTACCGATCCCAACGTCCGCGACTTCCCCGTGTACAATGAGGATTTGAACCTCTTCAAGGAATTCCCCATTTATCGCGAGGACGTCAAATTCCGCTTGGAAATGGATGCCGGAAACGCTCTCAACCGGCATTTCTACTGTACTCCGAACACCGACGTCGATTCCGGCTCCTTCGGAGTCGTAACCGGCCAATGCAACCAGCCGAGGCACTTTGACTTCGGCGCGAAGTTAACTTGGTAAGCTGAATTCTCCTAATGGTGTGTGGTTCTTTACCGCGGCCGGCGCCCTCGCGCCGGCCGCTCTTTTACTGCCCGCTCCTACCCACCAACCCTGTCATCCTGAGCCCGATGCCGTTTATCGGGTCGAAGGGACCCCTGCAGTTCGCCTTCGCTCACCCTCCTGGATGCTGCCGGGGTCCTTCGCCCAAAGAACGGGCTCAGGATGACAGGGTCCCAACGGGGGGAAGCAGAATGAGGGCGTCGCAGCGCCAGCGGACCGAGACAAAGCTCACGACACCGGAGAGCTCATCCCGTACCAATCATTGCTGAGGTCTTGCCACGCGGGATTACCTGCGATGATCAATGCGACCTTCTTGTATTGCTGCACGGCAGTAACCCGTGAAGACCGACAGTCGGTCCTGCCGGACGTGACGGGGGAACTACTGGGGCCCTTCGCCCCGATGAAGTGCGTCTCATGATGATCGCGCTTAAGCCTTTTTCCGCATTCTGTTACGGAGTGTCGATTTTTTTCTTCAGCGCTAACGCCGCCGCGCTTGTCGGGAGGATAGCCAGTTCCTGCTCCACTTCTTTCCGAGCCTCGGCGATCTTACCTTGCTCGACATAAATCTCTGCCAGCGCCAAATGGATCTCGGGCAGCGTAGGGTCAGCCTCCGCGGCGCGCTGGAAAGCGCGAAGGGCAATCTCCGGCCGTCCCTCGGCACGGAAATTCTCGCCTAAAGCTTGGTAGGCCCGAGCCGAGTTGGGCTGAAGGTGGGCGATCTGTTGGAAGCACCACGCGGAAAGATCGAGATAAGCTCTGGTGGTCTGATAGACATACTCCGGATCCTGAGGAGCGAGATCCCGGAGCGCCTGGAATTGCTCTACGACGCGCGGGTAGTCTTCTCCACGCCGGTACGCTTTCGCCAACTGCAAATGCACCAGGGGATCGTTGGGTTGCAGCCTGACGGCTACCTCAAGCTCCCGTGCCGCCTCCCGGAACCGGCTCATGGCGAGCAGCGTGGACCCCATGAGAACATGCGGCGCGACATAATTAGGATCCAGGCGAATGGCTTCGCGAAACTGCGCGAGTGCCTGCTCGCGCTCTCCGCGCTCCTCGTAGACAATTCCCAAATCGTTGTATACAAAGGGCAACCGGCCTCCCCCCTTCAGGACCTGCAAAAAGGCCTTTTCCGCGGAGTCGAGCTGGCCGGACTGCAAGGCCTCGACCCCCTGGTTGAAAACTTCCTGCATCGGGGCGGACAGCGCCGGGGGCTCTCCCGTCCGGGAGGCGGGGCGCTGGGAGGCCGCGCCCCCGCCCGAGGAGAGGCACAACGCGGCGAAGTACATAACTAGCGTAATTTGATAACGTAATGATGGAGCCAATGGTGTTAGCCTTTCGCCCAGGTCAGAGAGTACCTCGGGACTCGGGATGACAGGTGTAACTCATTTCGCCAAATACCCACCTCATTTTCGCGAGCAAAACGCGTAAGGCGGTCGAGCATCCTCCTACTGCGTCTCGGGCTGGGGAGCCAAGCTCAGGTCGTCTTCGATCAGCGCCCGGTTCACGTATTCGTGCTCGCGCTGCTCGAGCTCCTTGGCCTTCGCCAGGGCCGCTTCCGCCTCCGGGGTTCGGCCTTGCAACTTGTACGCATGCGCAAGCAGCGCATAAGCCTGCCGCATATCCGGCTTATAGGCTACGGCCGCCTTCAACTCCACCAGCGCGCCGCTGACGTCGCCGCTCGAAAGCAGCACGCTGCCCAGCGCCAGGCGTGTTTCCCCGCTCTTGGGCTCGAGTTCCACCGCCCGCCGCAGGTAGCGGGTGGCGTCGGGCAGTTCGTGGCGGCGAAGGTGCGACACGCCCACGCCAAAGTAGCCGCAGAATTCATGGGGTTCGAGCTCGAGGGCCTGCGAGTAATGCCCGATGGCGTCGTCGAAGCGCAGCAGCCAGCGCTCCACATCCCCCAGGGCGCACAGGAGCTCGACCGAGCGGGGATCGGACTTCAGCGCTTTCTTGTACTCCTCCGCCGCCTTGTCGTCGCGGTACTGGGCTACATAGGATTCCGCCAGAAACTGGTGGGCGCGCGCCCCGTCGGGCGCCATCACCATCAGTTGCTGGTAGCCAAGCTGGCCTAGGGTCTTGCTGACCTCTCCCAGGTAGTAAAGCGCATCAATGTTCTTGGGGTCCGCGCGCAGGGCGGCGCGAAGCGCTTGATAGGCCGGCTCCGGCCGGCCCTGCGCGATCTCCGCTCGCGCCAAGAGGACTAGCCCCGCGGGGTCGTTCGGATGAAGTTTGAGGTACCCGCGCGCCATCGCCGCCGCCCGCTCCGGATCGCCTTGGTAAAACGCTTGCACACCCTCGCGCAAGGGCTCCGTCGGTGTAGCCGCCCGCGCGGCCGGATGCAGCGCGAGCAGGCAAACCGCCGCCCCGACCCGCAGGATATGTCCAACCCCGAAGTACGTGCGGCCTGACTTCATCGCTCCACCCTCGACCTTAGTCCACTGGAATGCTACAACAGGTCATATCGGGATTGCAATTTGAGGCGATTGGAGGTATGGTAAAAGTGTCCGAATTCGACCCGACGTCGGACCGCCCGTTGGCGGGGGCCGCGTGAACCTTCCTGACAGGAGGATGGGACCATGTTAAGCCAAGCTGTTGCTATCCATGACTGGGCTGTTGCGGCCATTGTTAGGGTATCCATTATCTGCCTTGCGGTCTGCACGGTGCCGGCGTTCGGGCAGGTGGTTGACGCCCATATAGACAACAACCTCAATGTGAACGAATCTGCTTATTGCCCGCACGAAAACGCTATCCCCATAGATGGCCAAGTGCGCACCTCCGACAACTCGCCGCTCCCTAAGAACGTCAGGGTGATCCTGGAAACGTCGGAGGGAGCGTTCTCGGACCAGCAATTTCCAGGCGCCGATGGAAGATTCCGATTTCTTACCGTCCAGGGGAACAAGTACCGCATCACCGTAGTTGCCGATGGGTTTCAGCGCGCGACGCAAAACGTCGACGACGATTGGGGAGCTAATCACTCCCCCACCATCTACCTGGTTCCCTCAGGGAAAAAGAGTTCTGCCCCACCGGCTGAGGCCGCTTCGGACCGTGCTGCCCCCAAACAGGCGCGGAAAGAGTATGAAGCGGGTAATCGAGCGCTGCAAGCTGGAAACCCCGAGGAAGCACGGAAGCATCTGGAGAAGGCAGTGAGCGAATATCCCTGTTACGCCCGGGCACAGACGGCACTGGGGGTGACGCTGGTCATGCAGCACCAGCCGGCCGCGGCGGAATCGGCCTTCCGCAGCGCTCTCAAGTGCGATGCGGGGTTTTTGGAGGCCTATCAGCGACTAGCGATTCTCCTCAAAGGCCAGAACAAGTATGCGGAATGTGAAGCGATCCTTGACGAAGGGGTACGACGCTTTCCCGCCGAGTGGGGCCTTCACTATCAGCTCGGTAACGCCAAGGCCGGCTTGGGCGATTACCCGGACGCTGAGCAGGAATTTTTGAAGGCGCAAACTCTCAACACCGAGCCTCCTCCCGAGATCCACCTCCGGCTGGCGGAGTTTTACCGGGACTGGAAGAAGTACGACAAGGCCCGGGCGGAAGCCGAGACCTATCTGCGCACCGACCCCCACGGCCCCATGGCGGAGCCAGCCCGGGAGATGCTACAGGAGTTGCAAGCTTCCAGAGTTCTCACAACTGGCAAGACCCCGGTTGATCCGGCGAGGCCCTAAGCACGATGCTGTAGAACCCTCCGGCCCAGTCATCCTGCGCCCTTCGCTGTTAAGGCTTTGGATGACAGTGGCGATGCTTTCCACCCGACCCGGAGGTGATTGTCGAGAGAGGATGACAGCGAAGGGCTCAGGATGACGCGCGTCCTTTGCAGCATCCTGCATTAGGCACTGCGCCCGAGCGACCTCTACCCGCCACTATGCCGTGTTATTATGTAGTGGAGCCCAATTAAGAGTATCATTTGCAGGGAGGACCAATGTCGTTATGCTGAAGAAACTGGTCACTTTGGTTGCCTTGGTGTGGCTGGCGGCCTCTCTCCTGATGGCGCAAGGGACCCAACCACCTCCGAGTATGGAGCCGGTTCCAAAGATCGAGGGAAAAGACAGCGCTCGCGTTCAGAATCTGCTGCGGCCTTTGTCCCAAGGCGAGGTCCGGGATTTGGTTAAGAAGTCCGGGAAGGATCTGGACGCCGTGTACAAGGTTCTGGACGAACGCGGCGTCGACTTTGATCTTGACCCCAAGAGCGAGCAGAAAATGCGCGAGGCAGGCGCCGACGACACTCTGCTGCAGGCCATTTGGAAAGCCGGCCCGACGGGGAGAAATACGAAATCGGCAACGCTCACCAGTTCCAGCGGCGTCCCCCTCCACGCGAATATTGAAGAAGCCATGGGCTACAAGACCCTGGAGAACGAACTCGATCCTGACCGGAGACTCCGCATGGTGGCGGAGTTTGAGCGGAGATTTCCGACGAGCGAGTTGATGTCCTCCGTTTACACTCAGGCGGCCAAGGCCTACCGGGAAAAAGGCGACATGAACAGGGTCGTCGAGTATGGTGAGAAGAGCCTGAAACTGGATCCCAATAATCTCTTCAGTCTGCTCATGGTGGCGGTTGTCCTTCCCCAGCCGCGCATGCTGCAGGGTGCTCCGGAACAAGCCACTCAGCAGCTCGCCACGGCGGAAGAGTATGCCGGCCGCGCCCTGAAGCTCATCGATGCCATGCCTGCCAAACCCAACGAGAACAACGAACAATTCAAGAAGCGAAAGGACGCTCTGGCTTCGGATGCCCATACCGCGCTGGCCACGGTCTATATGGAACGTGACGAGTCCGCCAAGTCTATCGACCAGTTCAAAACAGCCATCTCCCTGAGCCCTACGCCCAACCCTCAGATCTACTTTCGTTTGGGCGAGGTGTACGCGCATTCCGGCAAGAACCCCGAGGCTATCGAGGCTTTCACGAGAGCCGCCGAACTGGGCCGCGGCACCGTGCTGGAACAGTACGCGCAGCAGAGGCTGGCCGAGCTGGAGAAGAAGTAACCTGCCGCATCCAGGATTTCCGGTCTTATGTGCCGCCTGGAAGCGACAATTTGGCGTTTCCCCCGTCGGACATTTTGCACCAACCTTCAGTTCTTATATGGTTTATTATAAGTGGATTTCTTTTCAGTAGGTTGTCAGCTTCGTTGGGAGAAAAGTCGGTTTCCCGACTCTTTCTTTTCAATAACTTGTCAGGTTCGCACGTTTTGTCCGCTGAGGACCATGAAGTCGCCGCCGACGCGCACTTAGAGCCAAGCGCAGAACCAGCCTCGATCCACACCCTTGATCCTAGCCTAAGAAGTTGGTCCTGTCAAGATGAAAATGCCGCGTGCTTAAAGGAGCCGTCGGGCCACCTTTTAAGGGCTTTGCGGCGACTTTTTCGTCAGCCTGCTAAAGCTCTGGGCCTTCACAATCCCCTCTCCCTCAACGAGGGTGATCAACTGATTGGCGCGGACCCCGCGGAATGTCTCCTTGAGACCGGAGGGCCAGGTAACTTCCAGCGAGTCGGCCGCCGCCGCCAAGCCCAGCCCAAAGTGCAGGCGCAGATCGCTTTGGGAAAGGAAACTGGACCCGCTCGTGACTTCCTCCATCTGCACATGCTGGCCTACAACCAATCGCACCCGAGCGCCAATGGCGCTGCGATTTGAACGAGTCCCGACGCATTTTACGAGCAGCCAGTTGTGTTTGTTTCCACCCGCATTACGCAACAGGCTGGGCGGCTCGTTGTTGTGGCTAACTAGGATGTCAATGTTGCCGTCGTTGTTGTAATCCGCGAAAGCACACCCGTGGCTGGAAGCGATGATTTTGAGGCCGGGACCGGCCGTCGACGACACGTCCAGAAAGTGGCCGTTCCCCAGGTTGCGAAACAACAGATTGGGCTGTTTGAAACCGGCAATGCCGCGGATTCGGTCCGCCTCCGGATAGACGTGCCCGTTGGCCACGAAGATGTCCTGCCATCCGTCGTTGTCGAAATCAAGGAAGCCCACACCCATGCCGACGTACTTGGTAATCGCCCCCAGGCCGGCCTGCTGGGTGAGATCGCTGAAGCTTCCATCCCCGTTGTTGTGATAGAGGGTTGTCGGATCGCCGGCGAAGTTCACCTTGACGATGTCGAGCCAGCCGTCGCCGTCATAGTCGGCGGCCGCGGCTCCCATGCCCCCTTGCGTAGTGCCCTGGCCGCTCAGCGCACAACCGGCCGGGACGCCCACCTCGGAAAATGTGCCGTTTCGATTGTTGTGGTAGAGCAAGCTGGGAGCAGTGTCGCACGCCACATAGATGTCCGGCCAACCGTCGTTATCGAAATCCGCAGCCAGGGAGGCGAATCCGTAGGAGCCCACCGGCCGCCAAGTTCGATCCGCGGCTAAAGTGAGTTCTTTGGTTCCGCGCGGGGAGGTCACTCGCGCCTTCTCGGAGACATCCTCAAATGTGCCATCGCCGCGGTTGTGATAAAGAATATTCGTTCCTCCTCCCAGACCTTCCGGGCCGCAGGCCACGGGGACGTTCATGAAGGAGCAGTAATAGTTGGCGCCGGGCAGCGGCGCCAACTTCAGGTCAAAGGTAACGTAATTGGAAACAAACAAATCGAGATGGCCGTCGCGGTCATAATCGAGGAAGGAGCAACCTGTTGACCAGCGACCTTCCGTGCCCGACAAGCCGGCCTTCGCGGTGACATCCGTGAAGGTGCCGTCCCCGTTGTTGTGGTAGAGAACGTTGTTGCCCCAATAGGTGATGAAGATGTCGTCGAAGCCATCGTTGTCGTAATCGCCGACGCACACACCTTGCCCCCAGCCGGAGTGGACCAAGCCCGCCTTCCAGGTTACGTCCGTAAAGGTTCCGTCATGGTTGTTATGGAACAGGAAGTTTGAGGGCTCCTGGCCCTGGGGGAATCCCTCCAGCCGCGTGCCGTTCACA
>Ga0326728_10021959_pt1 | contig 11917 bp, 6 predicted proteins | sample MB3enrmetagenome_FD_207602 | JGI IMG/M metagenome (GOLD analysis project Ga0326728, IMG submission 207602) | Lab enriched peat soil microbial communities from McLean, Ithaca, NY, United States - MB31MN | ecosystem: Environmental > Terrestrial > Soil > Wetlands > Peat | place: USA: New York... | reverse complement strand
CCTCGTCGACGGTTCTCTCTTTATGGACATCCGTGCCTACAAAAAGGGGACAGTTCACATCCGCGTCGACCAGGGATATATGCGAAAGCTGAACATCGAGGCCGCCCGGCTTAACGGATGGGTCAAGGGGCCGGCGGAGGCCGCGGAAGAGACCGGCATCACGGAAGCGGCTGAGCTCTTCGGGACCAACTTCAAGCTCAAGTCGATTTCGCTCATCGCCGCGCCCGGACAAGAAAAGATTTCTGCATGACTTCAGCTATCGCCCTCCTTACGAGGGGCACGGAAAGCAGGCTCAAAGCTCACACGGTCTTTCAGGACAACCCGATATAGGGAGGAGTCCCAAAGGACCTGGCTTCAAGATCATAGCGACTCCCTGGCTTCCGCTATCTAAGCCGCTCACGATACCGAGGCCGCCAACAGCAACAAGATCGACGTCGCCGTGGTAGATGCCGTCTCCTCACCCTGTGCCGATCTCTCCTATTGGCGCAACCTGATCCAACTGGACATCGATCCATTGGCCCGATTCAGTATCTTCGGCCCTCCCGTCCGCTCCTCCTTCTTTGCCATCATCCTCGGAAGGGCTTTCGCTTCCCCTTACCCCAGACGGTGTTTGATCAAGAAAACATACGGGGTGTACCTACAAAGTACCTGCTAGCCCCGCTATTGAGCCTTCCAGGGCAATTCTCGCGGCTTTCTGTCTCTCAGATTCCATAGACTTCCAACCGCTCCCAACAACTCCACCCATTACGCTGCCATCACGGTCATTACCACCGCTTCGCTTGCCAGGTCGTCCGTATCCCGCCCGACTCGTGCCAGGAATCGTCACCCTTATCCCGCAAGCTTCCCTTGGAGGCTCCCAATGCCATATTCTTTCAGCATGCACGGTCCCAACATCGTCAAAATCATCAAGGCCATCGACCTCATGGCTCGTCCCGCAGGCGCTACCATCGAGGACCTCAAGAAGGCGCTCGATATTAGTCGCCGTTCCGTCTTTCGCCTATTCGATACTCTTGCCGAGCTCAATTTCCCAATCGATGACGACCGCAACGTCGGCGATGGCCATGCGAAGCACTATATGCTTGCCGAATCCTATGTCGTCAAACTACCTAACTTGTCCCTTCCGACCATATCCCTGACACCCCGAGAATCCTTCCTGCTCTACTTCCTTCTCCAGCGCGATTCTATATTCGCGGACTCTTCGGTCGAATCCGATATTACCTCTCTCAAGGCCAAACTCTCCTGGCTCCTCCCATCCTCGGCCCAGAAGGCCTCCACCGGCTCCCGTCTCGACTCATTCTTCGCTACCTCGCCCAGTACGATGAAATCCTATGCTGGTAAAGAGGAACTCCTAGATATCCTCCTCGATGCCCTCGAACAGCTTCATGAATGCCAGATCGCCTATCGCTCCCTCTCCCATGCTACGACCAAGACCTATGTCGTCCATCCCTTGAAGCTACTCGAGCACAAGGGCGGCCTCTACCTCTTTGTTCGCATCCCTAAGCACGACGTTATCCGCCTCATCGCAATCGACCGCATCCAATCGGCCAAGCTCCTACCTTCGACTTTCATCTACCCATCGAATTTCGATCCCGACGCTCTGCTCGAATCGGCCTTCGATCTTACCTTCGATGATCCCATCACCGCGGTCATCCGCTTCTCGCCCAAGGACGCTCCCTACGTCCAAGAACGTCGCTACTCGGCTGACCAGTCCATCGCCTCCAACCCCGACGGCTCCATCACCCTGAAGCTTACTACCTCTGGCTCCACCGACCTCCTCCGCTGGCTTCTCTCCTTTGGCTCTGGCGCCGAAGTTCTATCCCCGCCCGCCCTGCGCTCCCTAGCCCGTTCTGAGCTCGAGACCGCTCTATCCCACTACGAGGCCACCCTATGAGCAACCTCTCCAAGTCCAAGTATCTGACCGGAATGCAATGCCAAAAGCGGCTTTGGCTTGAATCCCATCGCCGCGACCTCATCCCTCCGATCTCTCCAGCCCAGGAGCGCGTCTTCTCCCAAGGCCATGCTGTTGGCCGTATTGCACGCGAGTGCTTCCCTGGTGGCCTTCTCCTGGATGAGGATCCCATGCAGTGGGCCAACGCCCTCGAGGCCACTAAGGCCGCCCTTGCTGCTGGGACTCCTGTCATCTTCGAGCCCTGCTTTCTCGCTTTCAACTGCATCGTCCGCGCCGACATCCTCGTCCTTCGGCTCGATGCCTCTTTCGACCTCATCGAAGTCAAGTCGACGACGCGCACCAAGATCGAGCACGTCTGGGATCTCGCCGTCCAGACATATATCCTCGAAGCCTCCGGCCTCTCCGTCGCCCGCGCTCTTCTCATGCACCTCAATACGGCCTGCCGCTACCCTGTTCTCGTCGACCTCTTCGCAACAGATGACCTCACGCGCGAGGTACGCAAATATCTCCCCGAGGTCGGCCCCAACCTCGCTACGATGAAGGACCACCTAGCCATGCCTAACGAGCCGTCTTTCCGCCTCGGCTCGCATTGCTTTTCACCCTATGAATGCCCATTCTTCGGCTACTGCTCGAAACTCTGGTCCCTTCCTTCTCCATCCATCTTCGATATCCCCCACCTTGGCTCCGAACGAAAGGACGACCTCGCCGCAAGGGGCATCCTATCTCTCGATGCCATCCCCGCCGCCGAGCCCCTTGGTCCTCAAGGCGAGCGCTTCGTCCGTCTCCACAAATCCGGCTCCAAGGAGATCGATGTCCCTGGCATCCGTGCATGGCTCTCCGCTCTCCATTACCCGCTCTATTTCCTCGACTTCGAAACGGATGCTCCCGCAATTCCGCGGATCGAAGGCCTTGGCCCATTCGGCTCGATTCCCTTCCAGTTCTCTCTCCATATCCTCCACGATGATGGCCGTCTTGAGGAGGCTCCTGGCTTCCTCCACGAGGATACGACCGACCCCCGCTCCCTCATCGCTCGCGCGCTTCTAGACCAGATCGGCCCTGAGGGCAGCCTCATTGCCTACAATGCATCGTTCGAGAAACACGTTATCGGGCAGCTTGCTGTCTTTTTGCCACTTCTTGCGAAATCATTACAGCTGCTCCAGGGAAGGTTCGCCGATCTTTTTGATGTCTTCCGCAAATACTATATCGATCCCGCCTTTAAGGGCTCCAACTCGATTAAGGCTGTCCTTCCCGTCCTCTGCCCCGATCTCTCCTACTCCACACTCGAGGTCGGCAATGGCCAAGATGCCCAAGCAGCATGGGCACGCCTTATCTCCACGCCCGACCTCGCCGAGAAGACGAAGCTCGCTGATGCCCTCCGCGTCTACTGTGGCCTCGATACAATGGCCATGGTGCGCCTCTTTCAGTTCCTTCGTGAGCGCTTTGGCCAATAGTAGCAACATCAGAATTCATCTCGCCATTTCTCCATTGCACTGATTCGGCCAGAGGTTGAACCCAATCAGTACCTTGTCGTCGGCGAGTAGTTCCGATGACATCCACCCTTAGAGAGGAATAGGGAATATCACAGAACGATTTCACAATTAGATAGGCGCCATCTATTTATTGATTACCTCTAACAGTGCCATGTTCCGGCACCCCTCGAGGCGTACTATGCCAAGCGTAGTACAAATCTTATCCCAAAGGGGTCCAAATGAAGCGCTTCCTCTTGTGCCTTGTCGCGTTCGCCTTAGTCGTTACCTTCGCCTCCGCCCAGTCCCAGCGGATCGGATCCCTGGCCGAGATCGAGATGGGCAAGGCCGATATCTTCGTCACATCCATCGTCGGCATGTCCGACAACAAGAACCGCGACACGCCGCTCTACGAGCAGTTCGACGGCATGCTCAAGACGCACGTCATGCTCTTCAACACCAAGAAGGACAATATCCTCGTGATCCTGGACCTCCCGCGGAAAAACACGGGCGACGTGAAAACGCAGGCGATATACTACAACATATTCGGTTACGCGTTCACGAAAGGCATCGGGCGAGCACATGACGACACAAAGTACATCATCATCGTCGCCACACAGCCCGATGGTTCCATTTACGACTACTTCTTCCCGATTGCCTCGCTGACTGCCTTGGTATCTGGTTCGATCCAGATGGCCGACTTCGAGAAGGAGGCCTACGTCGCGACCGGCTCCGCATTGAACGACTAAGCTTTCGCCCAAACGGGCTTTCGATATGCTTCGCACTACATCGGGCTCGCCCCGTTCGCAGGGTTCCTCCGCCTCGCCCCGTCTGGCCCCTCACCAGGCGGGGCTTTTCTATTCAGCTTTCAATCAACGCAAGGAGACAATAATGAAGACAATATGCTTCTCTTCGATCAAGGGCGGCACCGGCAAGAGCTCTCTCTGTATCCTCACCGCCAACTACGCCGCCTCGGCGGGTTACCGCGTCCTCGTCGCCGACCTCGACATTCAGAACAGTGCGACCTCCTACTACCTCGACTCGCTGGGAGAGGCCGATCGCAAGAACATCGCGGCTGCTCTCCATACTGAGCGCCTCACCGAGAACATCATCCCTTCGAACTACTCGGGCATCGATCTTCTCGCGTCATCGCTTGATCTCGTCAAGCTCCGAGCCATCGGCGAGCGTACGTTCAAGCGCATTCTGGATGCTTCACCCTTACCCTACGACTTCTTGTTCATTGATACGCCTCCGACTTATGACAACATCGTCCTCAACGCTCTTCACGCTTCCGACCTCATTATCACGCCCGTGGCCTTCTCCCAGTTCGACTTCAAGGGCGCCCTCTTCTATAAGGCCCAGATCAAATGTGAGACGGACAAGCTCCCCGCGTGGCATATTCTCTTTAACTTCTTCAGGCCAGCCCGTACTGACAATCCAGATGCACTCCGCAATCAGTACGAGGCGCTTTTCCGTGATACCTTCGGCGAGATCATTGCCCCAGCAACAATCCAAGATACAACCCTCATCCGCCGTTCGATCGACACTGGGGAGAAGATCACAACCTCGGCCGCCAAGGGCCCACTGCATGCCGCCATCTCGGCCCTTGCTGCCTACTGTGGCGTGGATCTTCATGCTGAGAGGTTTTAGTTATGGCCAAGCTTACTATGACCACCAAGCCCGAGAAGGCGTCCGTCAACAACTCAGGGGAGAAGGCTGTCGGTGTCGAGCTCTATCTCGACCAGATCACTAAGGCCGAACCCTTCGCCTCGCTTTTCACGATCAAGCCCGAGGTTCTCGCCGCCATCAAGGCCGACATCGAGGCCAACAGCTTCGATCCTTCGAAGCCTGTTAATGTCTGGAAGAAGCCCGATGGCACCCGCGTCCTCATCGATGGCTATACTCGTGTCTTGGCTGCTGAGGAGTTAGGCCTTCTTCGTGTGACCGCCTATGAGAAGACCTTCGCTTCCGAGGCCGAGGCGCTCGCCTACGCGATCCATACCCAGCGGGACCGCCGCAACCTGTCTGATGCTGAGATATTGCGCCTTGTTCACCTCATTGATAGACCACAAAAGGGCTTCAAACAAAGCATTGCTGGAAATGAACTTCTTGCGATAAGCTCAAACGGGCCAATCGGAGAGGACATCCGCACAACTTCCAAAATTACGGCCGAGGCGGTTGGCATATCCAACGCGAAGGTCAAACGCGCTCGCGCTGTCCTCGCCGACCCTAAACAGACCGCCGCTGTCCTCGCCGGAGAGAAGACGATTCATCAGGCCGTTCAAGATGCTAAGGCCAAGCGTAATTTAATCTCCAGGCAAGGTTCAGCAGGTTCCAAGCAACATCGCCGCTCCAAGACACCCTATTGGACCGAGGAGGATGCTCTCGCCGAAGGCCATCGCATTCTTTTACTACTCAACGCATTGTCTGCAGCCGATCCGGACGAATCACGCCGGAGTTCTTATAAATCGACCGTAGCAATGATTCGACGGGCTCTAAAGTGAGTATTCTCCGGTCCCATCCCTCGCCACGTGGATACTGCCAAGGGACGCAGACACTTCCCCATCTTCGAGATGCGGGCTTTCCCCAGATCTTGGCGCTTTTTGAGGCGTAATACTCCTCAAAGAGTCAATTCCCCTCATATTGAGCCCTATTCTCAATCTTTCGCCCGTTCCTCCTCTGTGGTACAATGACCTGTCGGGATGGACTGGCCTGCACAAGCCGGGTAGATTCATCCCGATTTTGTGTAAAAAACCTAGTTCAAAGGCGGTGAGGTCATGGCTATCGAGGTTTTGGACTTTCGAGTCGGCGGTAGATCGTGAGCAAGCTCGAAGACCTCAACACAGAGGCCATAATCCGCGAAATTATTCCTAACCAGCAAATTTTCGGCGCGGGTCTTGCAACCCAGGCAATTTGGAAATGGTTCTCTCGGCTTGAAGACGGAGCAAGAAGGGATAGCTCAGAATGAGTCCTGTGACAGTAAAGAAAATGCCCCGACCTGGCGATAAGGTCCGACTGCGCCAGCGCACATGGCTCGTAGAAGGCTTGATCATTTCCGAAGGGCACGAGGCCAATCCTATAGTCCAGCTGGCTTGCTATGATGACGACGCCGAGGGCGAGACGCTCTCCGTGCTCTGGGGTGTTGAACGGAATCCCGAGATCATCGATGAAGAAGCTTGGCAGGACATCGGCAAGAAAGGCTTCGATGACCCGAGGCATTTTAGTGCTTTCATCCATACCTTGCGCTGGAATTGTGTAACTGCTACGGACCCGAAGCTATTTCAGGCGCCATTCAGGGCAGGTATCCGGATGGATGCCTACCAGCTCGAACCGCTGGAAAAGGCATTGCAGATGCCGCGGGTCAATCTGTTCATCGCAGATGACGTGGGATTGGGCAAAACCATTGAAGCCGGGCTCATAGCTACCGAATTGCTTCTTCGCCGTCGGGTGAAAGAGATCGTCGTTGCGGCGCCTCCTAATATGCTCGTCCAGTGGCAGGAGGAGATGGATGAGCGTTTCGGGCTCCATTTTGAGATTCTCGACAGGCAATATCTTGAAAAGATTCGGCAGGAGCGTGGCTATGCCGTCAATCCCTGGACGACATTCCCCCGTTTCCTTGTGTCCCACAAGCTCTTCATCGATGAGACCTACATGGCGCCATTACGTGACTGGCTCGGTGCGATCAAAACCAATTCCCTCCTCATTCTCGATGAGGCCCACCATGCTGCCCCCGCTTCCGGTATCCGCTACGCTATCGATTCCAAGTTTACGCGCGCGGTTCGCGACCTGGCCCCGCGTTTCGAGCATAGGCTCTTCCTGTCAGCGACGCCGCATAACGGCCACTCCAACAGCTTCAGCGCCCTCCTCGAGATACTCGATCCGATCCGCTTTACCCGCGGAGTGCCCGTCATCAAGAAGCACGTAGAAGACGCGATCATCAGGCGTCTCAAGGACGATATCCGCGAAGTGCTTGGAGGAGGCTTTCCCAAACGAGAGACGCCGCAGATAGACCTCTCGGGACTCCCCGAGGACCAGAGCGAGCTTGTCCTCGGGCGGATGCTCGATGAGTACCGAAGTATCCGCATGAAAAAGCTTGAAGGGGCACCGAGGCGTCAGCAGACCGAGTTCGGCTTGCTTTTCTCGGGCCTCCAACAGCGCCTATTATCTTCCGTTTCTGCCTTCAGCAAGACGCTTTCGATCCACAAGCGGACCATGGTGCACATCTGGGCCAAGGAGGCCGAGGCACAAAGCAATCTTCGATTCGATCACAGCGCATTGCAGGGAAGCTTCGATGCGGACGATGACCGGTCCGAACTTCCCGATGATGAAAAATCGGAACTTGAAGAAGTAGCGATGGTCTCGGCATCGCTTTCCACCGCCGTGGCCGGAGAAGCTGCCGATGTCCGGGAACGGGAGCTCCTGAACCGCATGGAGACCATCGCTCGCGACAGCCATGATATTCCCGATGCCCGCGTGAAATGGCTCTATTCATGGATCGACACGAATATGAGACCGGGCGGTTCCTGGAACGATCTCCGGGTTATTATATTCACTGAATATGAGGACACGCGTCGCTATTTGATGCACTCCCTCAATGAGCGATATCCAAGCGGAGAGGGCGCTCGCCGCATCGAGTTCTATTCGGGAATCACCAATGCCTACGAACGGGAAAGGATCAAGCGGGATTTCAACTCCGATCCGCACAAGACACCGCTGCGTATCCTTGTCGCTACCGATGCGGCACGCGAGGGTTTGAACCTTCAAGCACAGTGCTGGAACCTCTTTCATTTCGACGTGCCCTGGAACCCAGGTCGTCTCGATCAAAGGAATGGCCGCATAGACCGGAAGCTTCAGCCGAACCCAACCGTATATTGCCACTACTTCGTCTACACCCAACGACCAGAAGACAAGGTGCTCCAGGTCCTCGTCAGGAAATCAGAAACCATCCACAAACAACTGGGAAGCCTCTCGCAAATTCTCGAGGCTAGGCTCGCGGACACTCTGAAGCAAGGGATACGACGCGATTCAGTTGATCGGCTCGCCAAGAGTATCGAGGATGCGGAGGTTGACCCAGCCGCGCAGGCAGCCTGCCAAGATGATCTGGAAGAGGTCCGGCTTCGCCACGACAAGCTCGAGGTTTCGATCAAGACCCTCTCGAGTCGGCTTGAGGCCGCCCGGAAGTGGATCGGACTCGATGAACGGCACTTGCGCGACAGCCTCAATTGTTCTCTGGAGATAATGGGCATGAAGGGACTGGAGAGCGCAGGAAAGGCGGGATCGATTTCCCGTTTTACCTTCCCTGACCTGTCGCGCAGAAGAGGGGCAGATCCCTCTTGGGCTGTGACGCTCGCCGCGCTCAAACCCAGAGCCACTAACGGTGATCGGCCTGCGGGCGAAACCCCTCTGGAACTCCTGCCCGTCGTTTTCGAAGCGCCTGAGACTCAGGATGACAACGTCATCCAACTCCATCTCGAGCACAAGCTCGTCAAGCGTCTCCTCGGCCGTTTTCTCTCGCAGGGATTCCTGCACCACGACCTTTCGCGGGCCTGCCTCATTCAATCCGAGGATTCCATTCCGCGTGTGGCGCTTTTGGGAAGACTGTCGGTATACGGGAAGGGAGCCGTACGCCTCCATGAGGAACTCATCGCGGTGGCCGCAAGGTGGATAGAGCCGAAAAAGCGCGGGGGCGAGAGCCTCAAGCCCTATGGCTCTGAAAGCGAAGACAAGACGCTCGGGCAACTGGAGGAGGCACTGGTACCGGGCAGTAATATCGAGCTGGATAGCGCGAGGCGTGAACTCTGTCTCGAAAGCATGGGAATGGACATCAAGGATCTCTTACCCATCCTTGAGCGCAAGTCGCTCGAGTCGCTCGCCAGGGCAAAATCCATGCTGACCTTGCGGGGAGAGAAGGAAGCCGATTCCATGAAGAGCCTTCTCGAAGAGCAACGCAAGCGGGTAGAGAAAACCAGACGTGAAGAAGATACGATGGCCCAACAATTGCAGCTCTTCAACGAAGAGGAGAAGCGCCAATATCAGAGCAACCGGAAGTATTGGGACAAGTGGCTTACCGATGCCGAGTTGAAGCTTTCCGCGGAGCCCGAGCGCATACGGCAATTCTATACGACCGCGTCATTCCGCATCGAGCCGGTCGGGATCGTCTATCTCATGCCGGCCAAGGACTAGGGGAAACAGATGGCCTACACCCTCACCGACCAACATCGCGCCTGGCTCAATCCCCTCCAGCCTGAAGGCCTCTTCGTATCTCCGATGACTCTGGAGGAGGCTCAGCTCGCACTTCCCGGTGAACTGCGAGAGCTTCAGCAAGGTTTTCTCTCCCTGCTCGATGATCCAGAAGATCCCGAGCGAATCCTTTCATGGCAGACCTTCACCCGACGCTTTCTGGAATGGCCCGATCGCTTCGTGGTCGAGGGTGAAAGAATCCCGACTGATCTCAAGCTCTTCTTGCCCGAATATGGCGAGGAGATCGCGCCTACTTTCATGCTCCTCGATAAGGGCGATCCCGGTACGGCCCTGCCCTTCATGCTTGGGATGGTAGTCGATGCATCGGTTGATCTGAACAGGATCGACTCGCGCGACGGGCAGTGGCCGGCTTCCCCGGTGCGAAAGCTCGAGCGCCTACTGCGCGAGGCGAATGTTCCAGCGGGACTAATTACTAATCACAAGGAGATCAAACTCCTCTACGCCCCTCGGGGTGAGAATGTTGGCATTCTTACCTTCCCTGTCGCTCCGATGGCACAGGTCTGGGGGAGGCCCATCCTAGGCGCCATGCAATTGCTCCTTGGGAAGACCAGGCTCTGGGGAGACGTCAACGAACGCCGCCTGCTATCGCTCCTCGAACAAAGCCGTAAGGCACAGGCTTCCGTCAGCACCGAACTGGCCCACCAGGTTCTGGGCGCCCTCTATGAGCTATTGCGCGGCTTCGCGAGCGCCAACGAGCAATCCAGGGGGCAGCTGCTTGATTCCATCGTGGCGACAGACGGGCAGGTAATCTACCGAGGGCTCCTTTCGGTTCTTATGCGGCTTGTGTTCCTCCTCTACGCCGAAGATCGGGGGCTCATGCCTGGCACCGATGTCTACGAGCAGGCTTACTCGGTGCATGGCCTCTGGAAGAAGCTCCGCGATGATGCCCAACGCTACCCAGACACGATGGACCAGCGCTACGGAGCCTGGGCACGACTCCTCGCCTTATTCCGCGTTGTCTACGAGGGCTGTGAACATCCATCGCTTTCCCTGCCACCACGTTATGGGCATCTCTTCAACCCCGAGCGCTTCGCCTTTCTGGAAGGCTCCGAATCTATCCCGGCGGTATCCGATGGAACGCTGGCGCGGGTTCTCGACAATCTCCTCATCCTCAAGGGTGAGAAGATCTCCTACCGCACTCTCGATGTCGAGCAAATCGGAAGCGTGTACGAGGCGGTCATGGGTTTCCGCTTCCAAGTGGTCTCAGGCCTCTCCATCGCCATCAAGCCAAAGAAATCCCATGGTGCCCCGCCCATCGTGGACCTCTCCGCCCTCCTCGTTACGAAGGCCGCGGATCGGGCCAAGGTTTTCAAACAGGTCAGCGACCGCGATTTGAGCGGGAAGGTCGCTGAGGCAGTCAAGGACGCCACCAGCATCGATGATTTTTTGTTTGCACTGAAAAGCTTGCAGGAGATACGCGCGACTCCCTTTCCGGTGCCCTTGGGTGGTTGGGTCCTCCAGCCCACGGACGAGCGCCGTCGATCGGGCTCTCATTACACACCGCGCAGCCTCACCGAACCCATTGTCCGCAAAGCTCTGGAACCCATCTGGAAGCAGTTGGGCGAACATCCGAGTCCCGAAGCGATAAAGGCCTTGAAAATATGCGATCCCGCAATGGGAAGCGGAGCCTTCCTGGTGGAATCCTGTCGTCAGGTTGCCGAACGCTTGGTCGATGCCTGGCATTATCACAAGTGCGTTCCAAGCATCCCGGCGGACGAGGACGAGCTTCTATACGCCAAGCGCGTCGTCGCCCAGCGTTGTCTCTACGGCGTAGACCGCAATCCTATGGCCGTGGACCTCGCTAAGCTTTCCCTCTGGCTCACCACCTTGGCCAAGGACCATCCCTTTACCTTCCTCGACCACTCCTTGCGGCACGGGGACAGTCTCGTGGGGCTCTCCCGCAAGCAGATAGTCGCCTTCCATTGGGCGCTGGATGCACCGCCCGAACTTGGACAGAGGCTCATCGAAGATAAGCTTGCGGAAACGATCGCCATCAGGAAAAGGATTCTCGAGAGCGAGGAGACCTTGAGTCCTGAAACGAAGGCGAAACAACTGTCTCTTGCGAACGAAGCTCTCTCTCTCGTTCGACTTGCTGGGGACCTGACGCTCGAGGCTTGGTTTAGCTCCAAAAAGGAACCGGCAAGAATAAAACGCAGGGAAGAGAACCTCAACACTTTATTGTGGGCCTTAAGCGAACCGGAAAAACTCAGGCTGGTAAACAGCACGGTCGAGGCCATGCACAACGCTGATAAGCCAATTATACCTTTTCACTGGGAGATAG
>Ga0326728_10021955_pt1 | contig 11918 bp, 10 predicted proteins | sample MB3enrmetagenome_FD_207602 | JGI IMG/M metagenome (GOLD analysis project Ga0326728, IMG submission 207602) | Lab enriched peat soil microbial communities from McLean, Ithaca, NY, United States - MB31MN | ecosystem: Environmental > Terrestrial > Soil > Wetlands > Peat | place: USA: New York... | reverse complement strand
GGCTGAAACCAACTCGGAACAGATCGCCGAGGTCATGTACCGGGTCCTGCTGCGCGATCTGGACTATGCGGAAGACTACGATATCTCAGACCTTGAGATTGAACTTGAAAAGGAGGGCAAGCTTGCGGCGTTCCAGGATCTCTGCCGCGCGGAATACAACGAAGAGTGGCGAAAGATCCGTAAGGGCAGCCAGAACCTTGCGCGCTCCAGCGCCTTACTTCACCGTTTCGATCCCGGCACTTACGCCGCGACGGACACGTGGCTGAACATGGTTGAGGCCGGGCCTTCGAAGAGGCTGAGTGTCACCGATTTGGTTGAAAGAATGTTCGATCTATGCGAAATTCGCCGTCACGGGAAGGCCTTCGCTTTCATAGTGGACGAAATGGGCCAATACGTCGCGCTTGCCGGCGATCGCCTCGAAAACCTGCGCGCCGTCGTCGAGCAGTTTGGCAAGGAAAGCCTGACGCGGTTGAAGGCCCGGAAGATCCCGGGCCCCGCGTGGATCATCGTCACGGCACAGGAAAAGCTGCCAGAGGCGTACAGCCGCCTCGAGTCAGCCAGCCGCATCGACCTGGCTAAGCTACAGGGCTGTTTCAAACACCAGATCGACCTGTCTCCCGCGGGCATCCGCGAGGTCGTCGCCCGCCGTGTGCTACGCAAGCAGGAGAGCCAAAAGTCTATCCTCAAAAAGCTGTTCCGGGACTGTGGCGCTTCGCTGAATCAGAACGTCAAGCTGGAGCGGTGTTCCCGCCGCACCGAGTTCGACGAAGATCAGTTTGTCCGGTTTTATCCTTATCTTCCGCACCTGCTCGACCTCTCCATTGACATCGTGACCGGCATCCGGCTCGATCCCAATGCGCCAAAAGACCCCTGCGGCAATGGGACCGTCGTAAAGCAGTCTTTTGAAATGCTCGTGTCGGACCGGACCCGACTCGCCGATCAGCCCGTCGGCGCTCTGGTGAGCATCGACAAGATCTATGAACTGGTGGAAGGGAATATTCCGCCGCAGAAACGGAAGGACATACTCGACATTCACCACCGCTTCGACGGCGACAAAGACCACCCTGGAATGGCCGCGCGGGTGGCGAAGGCAATCTGCCTCATGGAGTTTGCGCGCACTGACCTGCCGCGCACGACGAACAACATCGCCGCCCTGCTTGTCCAACGTGTAACCGAAGCCCCGCCCACACTCGCCGTTGCCGCGGTCCTCGATCGCATGAAAAACGCGCAGTTTGTGCGCGAGACTGAAGACGGCTGGAAGCCCTATGATTTCGATGCGCTGCGCCGCGCAACGGACGCCCTGGAGGGACTCAAAAACTCCGTGGGGGCCGTTAATCCCCGGCTTCCCGGATGGCACAACGACCTGATCCAACTCGTTAAGAAGTTGCTCGCTCGCGTTTTGAGGTGGTATACGCGGCCCCTGCACGAATTCAATACCTCTGTAAGCCGGTCGCTCGAAGAAATCGTGAGGGCACTTGACCACCTTTCCCCTGACCGCCTTTCCATGGACATGGTTGCTCTTGAAAGGCGATTGGCGCAGGCGGAGAAGAGGAGCGCCGCCCTGGCCGAGTCAATGCAAGAGCAGCTTGATCTCTTCCGCGAGCAGGTAAAGACGTTAGTCGGCTCACAGAAGGGCGAGAATCTGGAAGCCCCTGCCGGCAGGATGGAAGCAGACTGGGAGAAGCAAGCCGGTGAGAACTCCCGATTCCATATCGATACGGGTCTGAGAGACTACAAAACAGCTTATGTGATAGGGCTGTTCGGCACTGGACGCCGATATATCAATGAACTGATAGCGCAGAACATTGGAGAGAGAGCGCAATACTTTAGGGATACGATCCGCTTGCATCCGGGTCCGACACCTATGATCTACAGCGGCCATGCCACAATGAAGTATGTTTCTCGCGCCCAGGAGTTACCAGCCGTAATGAGCCGCATATTGGAAGCGGTCAAATCGGGCTTTGCCGATTTGCTTTTTGTCTATCGTCATCCCCTCGACTCGTTGCTGACAAATTGGATTTGGTGGCGGACATACATTCGCGACAACAAGTCGATTTCCAGCATCTCGCAGGTCTATAAGAACAGAAACGATCTATGTGCCGATCTGGAGGAGAATTTTGTTGAATTCAAGGCCTTTGCCGAAGGCGACCCTGATTTTTTCGCGGGCGTACCAGGCCCGCGATTTTTGTCCTTCCAGGAATTTGTCGAGGAAACCGAGCTTCATCTCCAATCCGCCACGCTCACGTTGCGCCTTGAGGACTTCATGGTCGATCCGTTCAAGGAGTTCTCCAAGATCGCTGAAGTTTTGGCGGTCGATCTTCATTTGAGCCGCTTAGGTGTAGCCCCTCCGAGAACCAAGCCTTATGGCTATTTGACCGTTAAAGACAAGGTGCCTCGATTCAGAGACTTTATCAATGAATTGGATACGGAAACAAAAAGACGGCTTGAGAAAATCGGCTATAGTGTGGGGGCCTAAGCTGGCGGCTCAAGCGGTTGCGGGTTTCACGGCGCTGCGGATAGGGTTGCAGGCGCGGAGCCGTGTATGGCGGCGGTGCTGACGGTAGAGCCGCGCGCGTTCGGGATGCTCCAAAGACGGGAACCGTCAGTGCCACGCTTGCCATACGCGCCAGGCCGGCCGCCGGAGCGCCTATGCGCGCCGCGCCGCCCAGGCGCGAGTCACATAGGTTGTCTCGATAGCCGCCAGGCCCGCGACGCGCTTCTCAGTGAAATCCAGGAACTTCCGGAAAAGTTCCGGGCCTAATTGCACCTGCAGATCGTTCACCGAGCGCCACGCGCCGATATACTGCTCCGGCGTTTGGCGCAGGGAATGCCTGCCTTCGAGGTACAGCACCTCGGCGAATTGCGGCTTGGCGTTCAACATGCCGGTCAGCCGCTCTGTGATGCCAGAGCGGCCGGAGGATACGCGGCGGATGCCGGGCTTGAGCCGCGCGATCTGCGCCTCGATTTCCACCAGCAGCGGGTTCGCCTCGATCAAGCGCGGATTCCACAAGGCGGCGAAGACGCCGCCCGGCCGCAGGATGCGATGGAACTCGTCGCACGCTTTGTCGAAATCGGCCCAGTGGAGCGACGAGGCCATGCTGACGAGATCGGCCGAGCGGTCCGGCAATCCAGTGGCTTCCGCCGAACCTTTGCGCCAGACAATGCCAGCGCCGCGCGAGGTCTCGATTCCCTGCCCGCGCATGTCGTCATTGGGTTCCACGGCGACGACCGAATGCAGGCCGCGGGCCGCAAGCATGCGTGTCCAAATGCCAGTGCCGGCGCCGATGTCGGCGGCATCGATGCTGGCCACACCGCGTCCGACATAACTGAGGATCGCGGTCGCGACCTGCGGCGCATAGCCCGGCCGGAACCTGGCGTAGTCGCCAGCCAATCCCGTAAAATCACCGTGTTTCATCGTGACTGACAGCCTGCGGCCCTCCCGCACCCGCCGCGCTGATCGGTCGCCGTCATCCTGCCGCCGGCTCATTACCGGAAAGCGCATCCTCGAGCAGGAGCTCCCCCTCCCTTACCATGTTCTGGTACAGCGCGACGTCTTCCGGATTGTCGATTTCGCCCCATTGGCCATCGGTGGCGAAAGTGCCTATGGGAATCTCCTTTCCGGCCAGCAGCCGGCGCAGCAATCCGGTCACGTCCAGGCGATCGCGGATTGCTGCGTGGAGTGTACCGAGTAGCGCCTCGACGGCGCTCCATGCCGCCGGCGTGAACTTCAAGAGGCCCATATATTGCCCCTCGATATCTTCGATCCGCGCCGTCTTGCCGCCGATCTCCAGCAATTGGCCCGCGGCATTAATCCGGAAGGTTTCGGCGTCAACCAAGGGATCGGCGAAACGCCGGGCCCACAGGCGGCGCCAGGCCCGGTCGTAACTGATCACCAACTGGCCTGGCGCGCCGGCCAGGCCGCGCACCAACTCGCTGCGGTAGAAAATGTCGGCATAGCTGACGATGACCGGCCCCGAACGGAGCCACGGGGCGGCCGCGGCGAGCGACATCACCATATTGGTTTCGGCCCACTGTTGGTTGGCGAAATAGGAGAGGCCGGGAAAATCGATCATCCCGGCGCGATAGCCGCGGACCACCCCGATCTCGTCCACCCCGCCGCGCCGGAGCGCCGCGATCTGGCGCGCGATCAACGGCTGGCCTTCGAGCTCGACCAGGCATTTCGGGCGGTCGTCGCCGAGATGCCCCATGCGGCTGCCGCGGCCGGCGGCGAGAATGACCGCGCGCATCATTCGACCCCGAAGACCTGGCGGAACAGCGCCACGTCGGCAGGCGAGAACGGAGCGAAGCGCTCGGGGTGCCACATAATGCCAGTTATGGGCTGGGCCGAATGGCGAATCGCCTTAACGACGCCGTCGCCGGCGACCGCCCAGACTTCGAGCGGCGGCCGCGAGTCGAAAGCGGCAAAGCGATGATAGCTGTTGACCTCTTTTCGCTCGCCGTTGATTCGGATGACCTGACGTTGCGCCACATGGCCTTCGACGCGCTGTAACGGGACAGCGAAACGCTGCTGAATCATCTGCATGCCGCGACAAACCCCCAGGACCGGCAGCCGGCGCCGCTCCGCCAAATCGAGCAGGGCGCTTTCGACGGCGTCGCGCTCCGGGGCATCGCCGCCCAACACCGCAAGATCGTTACCGCCGGTCAACACCAACCCGCCGACGCCGGCCCGCCCGCACAATGCCAGAGCCGCCCCGGTGACGTTGGGGAGCAACACGGGAAGCAGCCCGCAGGCCGCCAGGAACTTGGTCCATGCCTGGTCCAGGCAATCACGGCGCTCGCCATAGGCCGGAACGACCGATACCCGCTGGGTGATGGCGACCGCTTTCATGCGATGACCAGGACCTTCTGGTTCGTGCAATCGAGGCACAGCTTGCGCGCCGCCTGCCATCGCCGGAACAGGGCCTCGCCGGCGCCGATTACAGCGGGTATGCCGAGCTCGCCGGCGCGGATCGCCATGTGCGAATTGGCGCCGCCGAACTGGGTGACGAATCCGCTGATGTCGCGAGTGAAGATCCAGTCGAAGCCGGGGTCCGCGCTTGGGACGAAAAGAATCCGTCCAGCGAAGGTCTCCGGCGGGTCGCCGACTGAGGCGACCGGTGCGGTAACGGTTTTTCGCGTAATGAAATTAGGCTGGCTCGGAGGAAGGTGAAATGCGAACACTTCTTCGGGCGACGCGATGATCGGCGGAAGCACCAGATTGCGCGTGAGCGCGTGACGCTCTCTGCCGTGCGCGACACTCTCCCGCAGCGCCTCGCGCACCGAGCCGCTTTCGCTATACAGCCTGCGGACGACGTCGTAGTTCAGAAATGCGCAATCCTCCGCCGAAAGACCATGCTCCTGGCCCAGTTGCCTGATCAGCGACAGAACGTGGCTCAGGCTTCGCGTGAAGACAAACTTCGCGTATTCGCGGCCCTCAATGCCGGCCTTGATGAACTCGAGCAAACTCGAGACGCCGATGTCGAGCTCATGCTCCTTGAGCAGAAGCTCGATGCGGCGCGACTGCTCGATCGAGAGCGCGAAGGGCGGCGGCGCGGGCGCCGGCGGCCGGGCGCTCGACCAGTCGAAATAGAGATCGGGCGCCTCGTCGTAGCGCGGCGACAGGATGTCGTAGGTCCCCGGCCGGAGGTGGCCGTAGCGCGCCAGGAAGTCTGCCTTCGGAAGTTGCGCGAAATCCCGCCCGATGCGCGAGCCGACGGTATCGACACTCGCCATGAATGCCGCGACCTCTTCGGCATTGAGAACGCCCAGCTCGATGAAGGACTGGAGCATCTGAACCGCAATGAAGCCCGCCCTCGCAAGACCGGCGAACGGCAGCGTGCCGTAGCGCTTGCAGTCCTCGATCAGCCAGTAAATGCGGCTGATCTTGTCGATCTCCGCGTTGCAGATTGCCGGAATCCGCCGTGCCAGCAGGTCGATCTTCGCTCGGTCGGTCCGCCACAGCGCGGTCTCGCCGTGCATGATGCGATTGGTGAGGCGCCGCAAGGCGCTCGAAAGTCCGGCAAGGTCTTCCGGAGAAAATCCGTGCTGGGCGAGCCTGCCGATCCGCTTCGGCAAATCGAGCGTGTAGCAGGAGAAGATGATCTCAAATTCGACCTTGTCATGGAGCTGCGGCTCCTGGAGGAGGCGATCGATGAAGTAATTTACGAGGCGCCCGGCGAGATCATCGGGTACGTCGCGTGGTATGAAGGAATTAAAGCTGACACGCACATCAATGTAGGGCAGGCCGTGAAAGCTGACCAGCAGCGGAAAACTGCGTAGATTCTGGTATCCGTAATTGTCCCGCTGATAGGCCCAGATCGCGTCGGTGATGAGTTCGCAATACAGCGACAACGAGAGGGGCCAAGGCCGCACCCCGACGATTTCGGCCGGGTTCCAGTCCGGCATGACGCCGAATACCGCCCGGCTGCCGTGCAGCTAGGGATGCCGGCGGCTGAGCAGCTCGACCTTGCGCGCGACATCGGCGAGCGCCGTGTCGACCTTCGCGTCCGCTGCCTGCCCACGGCGGTCGACGGCGAGAGGGCGGACTTGCAGAAGATAGAGCTGCCCGTCGCCGCCGGCGGCGAATTCCACGTCTATGGCATCACACGCTAGAAGGGTTTCGAGCTCGCTGACCAGAGCGATGACCGGCGCTAGCGACGGTGGACAGGCATCAGGCCGCGACTTGAGGCACAGAAAAGTCTTGAGATCGTCGCCGGCGCCGGCGGTCACGCGATCGGTCAGGCCGGAACGGTCGTCGTAATTGATAACGAAGTAGGGACCGCCACTGGGACTGCGCGAGAAGACCACCCCGGCCATCGCCACGCGGTCAAGCATGGGCTGCACGAAGATTTGGTCATCGTCGCTTCCGTCATCGCCGAACGAGGCAATCACCCGGCCGATTGCGTGCGTCACTGCCGCGCTGCCGGCAACACCAAGTACCGAATCGTACCTCCCGGCCTGGGAGTTGCTCGCGGCGCCGTCCTCGCCCTGTGCACTACTACGCACGATGACCCGCTCCGAACCCCAGGGCGCAGCGGTGACGCGAGCGAGCACGCCGGCGGCGTCCGAGCGCCAATCGCCAACCGAGAACCGAACCTGTGGCAGAACGTGCCCGTTGCGTAGCAGGGGCGCCAGCGCTTCCAGAGATTCCGCCTTGGTTTTGAAGGCGACCAGGCGCGCCGGCTGCGCCGCACACGCGCCATTCCGCGTGGCGCATACCGCCAAGATGCGGTCGACCGCCGTGGCAACGTCGAGCGCCCCATAATTGTCGAGGATCAGGTCCGGCGCTTCGGGAGCCTCCGCCGGCACGTCAAGGCCAACGACATCTCGCGTATTGCCGCGCTGAGCCCCAGCGTAGATGCCCTTGCTATCCCGGCGCCGTAGCTCGTCTAACGGGACCCGAAGGTAGATCTCGCAATAACCGGGGATGTTCTCGCGGTTCCAACGCTGCACCTCGTGAAACAGCGAGATGGTTGCGCAGACGACATCGGCGCCCTGCTCAGCCAGCAACCGGCACAGCCGCGCGTTGCGCATCGCCGATCGCCGCCGGTTGCCTGTGCTGTGGTCAAGATCTTCGGCGATCACAGCACGGAGCGCGTCGCCATCGAGGAAGGTTGCCGGACGACCGGCGGCACGCAGCCGGCTCCATAATTCCCGCCCCAAGGTTGTCTTGCCGGAACCGGATAACCCGGTAATCCAGAAGACGCGCCCCGGTGAAGCTTCCTGTTCGGCTTCAGGCTGGCGTCCCGCCTTTTCAATGTTTGTCGTCGTATCGTCCCTGTGCAGATTCGCTCTCCAAAACGCTTGGTTCAGTTACCGGGATCTTGGAACCGAACGGCGGACTTGTGGACAGGATATCCACGCGGTGGCTAAGGCGCCGTTTTGGACCCTGGCGCGCATACACTCCCGAAGACGGCGGACCTTTTATTATGCATTATTATGCAACGGCAGGAAGCGAGTGGATGCACCGAGAATTGCCCAATGCATGAGAGCCTGAACCAGGAGTTCGTTTCCGGCTGATACCAGCTTTCGTTGCCGGATTCCCAGGCGCGTGTTGCCGGCCGTCCCGGCAAACCGGCCCTGGCCGCGCCGTTCGCGCGTATTGGGCCACGTTGCGCCCTGGAGCGGTGGGACGGCTCCCTCCTGCCAGGTTGATGTTTCCGGTCCAGGAAGGCGCGTCTTGCGGGCGAAACTGTACCCATCGGGAAACGCGCCGCTCGGCCGGCGCTGCGAGAAACCTGCCGCGAGCGCCAGCGAGCCGTGTTCGCGTGGGGGAGAATGGATTCCAGGAGGCCCTATTGAACGGACGAGAACGCATTCGCAGGACCATGCTGCACCAGGCGCCAGACCGGGTGCCGGTGATGTGCCAGCTTTCCGCTGGACACTTAAACCTGAACGGCGGCTACAAGCCGCACGAGATCTGGTTTGAAGCGGAGGCATTCGCGGATGCGTCCGTCAAACTCGCGCGCCGCTACGGCTTCGATGGCATCCTGGTGGCTCTGGCCGGCCGCCCGCAGAACTACCTGGAGAACATCACATCTCTCCGCGAAGACGAAGACGGCCAATGGGCCACCTGGCGAAACGGGGATCGCATCTTCCTGCCGTGGGACGACATGCCTCACCATCACCCCGCGGATCCGGCGAAACCCACTCGCGCGGACTTCGCTACTTTCGATCCCGGCGCCGATATGGACGCCATCGACGGGTTCTCGGGATATACGTGGAATGTGCTCTACCACCTGCACGAAACGCCGGACAAGGACTATCCCGGACCGCTCGAGCGCGGCAGAGTGCCGGAGTTCTCCTTCCGGACGTTCGATATAGTCAAGGCCAGAGCCGGCGAAGATCTCTCGATTCACGGCTCGATCTACTCGCCGGTAACGCATTTCTTCGAGCTGTTCGGTTACGAGCAAGCCCTCACCGGCCTGGTGTCCGACCCGGGCAAAGCCCACGCCGTGCTCGATCGCTTGACCGAGGGAACGATTGCCTGGGCGCTGGGTCTGCTGGATCACGGCGCGGACGGACTCGACCACTCGTCGGCCTTTGTCGGGGCCCCGTTCCTATCCCGGCGGATGTATCAGGAATTCGTAATTCCCTATGAGCGCCGCGTCAGCGAGGCGGTGAAGGCGCGCGGAGGAGTCATTTACACCCATACTTGCGGCCGTATTGCGGATCGCCTGGACCTGATGGAGCAGACCGGAACTCTGGGTATCGACACCCTGGACCCTCCGCCGCTGGGCAACTGCGATCTGGCACGGGCCAAGCGTGACTTCGGAGACCGGTTGTTCTTCAAAGGCAATATGAATTCGGTGGCGCTCCTGCAATACAAGACCGCGGAGGAGGTTCGTGCCGAGGCGCTTCGCCCGCTTTTGATCGGCAAACCCGGGGCCGGTTACATCCTCAGCACCGCTTGCTCAGTGGCTCCCCACGTCGAGCCCTGGAAACTGGAGATGCTCACCCCTTTAGCGGAGGAATTCGGGCGGTACGACGCCTGCTGAGGTTCCGTTAAATCCCGGAATCCCTGCGAACAAATCCCACTCCTGGGCCGTCTAACAAGAAGGGACGGTGTTGGATAGCCAGCGTCGTCACGGGCATTGAATGAGCACTCGCACAGTAGAAGTTTCCAAATTCGCAGAACTGCGTGCCAAGACGGATCGTCAACTGGTTCGACTCGTCAACCTCCAACTTGAGCGTGGCTTGCGTCTGGCTTACGATCAGGCGAAGCGGGCGGAAGCCGAAAAGCTATACAGGGAAGCGTGCAGCCTGCTCTCCAAGGTTTACCATCTCACGCAAAGGGAGAGACTTTGCCTCGAGGCCAGCCTCGCCAAGCTCAGGGAAGCGCTGGGCCAAGGGGCCACGAGAAACGATACGCAGGTGCGGCGAGCCGGCGCCTGAAGCCGCGAGGGGGGCGGAGCATTCGCACCGCAATACAGTAAGTAGAGTGGTTTGGAGAACGAGTGCCTGCCCAACTTCCGGAACTGCCGATCGATCCCCTGCTGCCCGGCCATTCGCAAGAGCCTGCTCGCCGGAAAGTCCGCGCCAGTGCCACCCGCGCGGCTCGGCTTGTGTGCCGGCGAGATCCTTGTGATCGAGCCGCGGCGGCTCGCCGCGCGCCTGGCACCAGGCCGCGTAGAGCGCAGCGGCGTTAGCCGGTCCCTCATGGCAGAGAAACGATCATCCCCAATACCGGATCCGGTCGCGGCCTACGATCGGATCGCGCCGGCGTTCGCGCGTCTGGCCCAGCGGCGCAAGGCGTACCTGGATCGCGTCGATCAACTGGTCATCTCCCAGATCCCGGCGGGCCGCCGCTCCCTGCTCGATGTCGGCGCGGGTGACGGCACTCGCGCCCGGCGCATCGCCCGGGCCGGAGGGTTGCGGGAGTTGGTACTGCTCGAGCCGAGCGCGGGGATGCGGAGCAACTGGCCCGCCCAGGACCAGGCCCGGACCATGCGGGCAGAGGACCTTCACCAGGAGCAGGGCCGGTTTGACGTGATCACCTGCCTCTGGAACGTTCTAGGCCACATCGCTCCCGCCGCCAAGCGGGTGGAAGTGCTGCGGCAATTCGCTCGCCTGGTAGCGCCGGAGGGCCGGATCTTCCTGGATGTGACCCACCGCTACAACGCCCGCCATTTCGGCGCCGTGCGGACAGCCCTGCGCTTCCTCCGCGACCGCGTGTCGCCGGGCGGCGACGTGGTGGTGGCCTGGGGCGCCGGCGGCGCCGAAGTTCGAACGACGGGACACGTCTTCACCCACAACGAGGTCCGTTCCCTGTCCCGGCAGGCCGGCCTCATTATCGAGAAGAGGTTCGTCGTCGACTACGGAACCGGAGAGCTGCGGCGCCGGAGTTTCGAGGGGAACCTGCTTTACGTGTTGCGGCGGGCGGATGAACCGAGCAAAGCAGCGGCAGCGGGTGCAGTCTGAGGCTCTTGATCAAAAACGGGGGCAGCCCGTGATCCCGGATTGGTAAAACAATCTTGGGAGATAACGTTTTGACCGAATCAGATCTCCTTTTCGGTCTGCCCGACTTTCAGATTACCGGCATTCAAAGGAAAGATGGAACATTGAGCATCTGGGCCGGTCCCAGATGCTGCGCCTATTGCGGTAGCACCCGGCTGCGCGGCAAAGGGTGGATTCACCGGACGGTGCGCCACCAGGATTGGGGACTGCGGCATTGCGTGCCGGCGGTCCAGGCCCCAAGTCCAAGTGCCTGAGTTGTGGACGCCAGTCCCGCCAGCCGCTGCCCGGAATTCTGCGCTGTCAGCGTGCCAGCGAGGCGTTTCAGAAGGCCATCTATCAGCAGCACCTGGACGGCATCCACCGCAGCCGCCTGGGCCGGAGGGAAAACCTCGGCGCCGCGACCGTGGAGCGCTACTTCCGGCGGGGACTCCAGCGCCAGTTCAAAGAGTGGCATCCGCCGCGCTGTCCCGCGGTGCTGGGTATCGACGAGCACTTCTTCACCCGCCGCAAAGGCTATGCCACCCCTTTGTGCGATCTCCGCAATCACAAGATCTATGATGTGGTGCTGGGCCGCTCGGAAGCGGCCCTGGAGGCCTATCGGGCGCGCTTAGAGGGCAAGGCCCAGGTGCGCGTAGTGCCGATGGATCTGGCCCAGCGTCTATCGCTCGATCGTCCGCAAGCATTTCCCCAATGCCCGCAGCGTGGCCCACCGCTTCCAGGTCATCCGCATCCTCAATCATCACTTCCTGGCCTGCTGGAAGGAACTGGATCCGGTCGCCAGCAAGAACCGCGGCTTGCTCTCGTTGATGCGCCGGCACCGCCACAATCTCCAGCCCGAGCAACACACCCGGCTCGCGGCGTACCTGGCCAACCAGCCGGCCCTGGAACTCATCTACCGCTTCAAGCAGCGGCTCTGTTACCTGCTGTTGAAAAAACACCGGACACGCAAACAATGCGCCCAT
>Ga0326728_10021954_pt1 | contig 11918 bp, 5 predicted proteins | sample MB3enrmetagenome_FD_207602 | JGI IMG/M metagenome (GOLD analysis project Ga0326728, IMG submission 207602) | Lab enriched peat soil microbial communities from McLean, Ithaca, NY, United States - MB31MN | ecosystem: Environmental > Terrestrial > Soil > Wetlands > Peat | place: USA: New York... | reverse complement strand
CCAGCGTGAACATTATGGCCCCGTATGTGGCTCCCGCCGAAGCCCCCGAGGTGAAGCAACTCGAGACTCGCCTGGCGCTGCACAGTATATTTTTCCAGACGGATCAGCCCAGGATCGAAAAACCCAAAGGCGGGCTGTTGGCCAGCCAGGAGGGAACTCTGACCACTCTCGCGTCGAACTTCAAGAAGTACCTCGAATTCAAACCGGAAGCCCACCTGACCCTGACTGGACATGCGGATGTACGCGGATCAGTCGAGTACAACCAGGCGCTTTCCGAGCGCCGTGTCGCGCGCACCAAACAGTTCCTGGTTGAACAGGGTGTTCCCGAAGCCAAGATTGAAACGAGCGGCCTTGGCAAGGAGCAAAACCTCACCGCCGCCCAGGTGAAAGAGTTGGTCGAACAGAATCCTGACCTGAGCGCCGCGGAGCGGGGGAAGGTTCTCCACGAGCTGGGTGTGATTGTGTGGGCTCAAAACCGCCGTGTAGACGTGACCCTGAGCACGACGGGCCAGCAATCGGTGCGTATGTACCCATTCAACGCCGCCGATTCCGTGACTCTTATCGACCAAAGGAATCTGACGCAGAAGAGGAAGGCCGCGGGAGGCGCGGTCAAGAAGCCCGTACCACCCGTAAAGAAGTAGGCCAATTGGCCGGTGGAGGGGTTCTTTCAACCCCTGGAGCGCTGATACGGGAGATCCGGCGACGAACGCGGGTGGTAGGCGCTTTCCCGGATGATCAGTAGGCGCTGATGCTGGTGGCCGCCCGATTGCGGCATGTCGCCGAAACCAAGTGGGGGACCAAACGCTACCTGCAGATGAACCGTCTGGCAGAAGTCGTGGCCATTGCGACCGCTTTACTCTTGGCCCCCATGGGGGCCAAGAGCAAAACAACCCAACAACCTTCCATCATGCTGACGAAAAAGAAAGTGCGATAAACTTTGAACACTACCAGGGAGAGGGATTCGAGCCACCGATTTGCATTGATTCTAAATAGGTTATTGATAAATAACAGACGCTTAAAAATATCAAAACGCAGGAAACGCGGTTTCCACACTCGTATAACACACACGAAATTTAGTGGCGCGATAATTCAGAAGCTGGTCATTTTGCCCCATTAGCGCGAAACCAGCAAAAATCTGACTTCGCATGCAATCCAACAGATAAAACAAATAATCTTCCAATCCTACTTTTGGCTGATTCATCTTGATATCGCGTAAGCGTAGGATTCCCTCGATTCAGAAATCTTCATTCCAATCGACTCGACAATGGTCAAGAGGGAGGAATATGGAGAGTTCTGAACATTCACAGCTCGGTAGGCGGGCGGGGGGTTGTAAACAGCTTCAGAGACAACGAAAGCAACTTTGCATCCCCTGCAACTCGAATTACGCATCACCAGGAACTTCGATTCAGGAGGCTGTTGTGAGATTCATCCATGCAAAATATGTGTGCGCACTGCTGTTAGTTATCCTCGTTGGCTTAGCCGGTATCGCTTATGGGCAAGTCACCAGCGCCAGCTTGACGGGTAACGTCACCGATCCATCCGGAGCGGCTGTGGCCGGAGCGACGGTAACCGTCACCAACATCGACACAAACCTTACCCAGTCAATCAAAACGGACAGCGTCGGAACGTACCTGATCCGGCCCCTGCCGATCGGCAATTACACACTTACCATCGAGGCTGCCGGCTTTGCCCGCTATCTGCAAAAGGGCATCGTCCTGACGGTCGGCCTGGCCGCCACGCAGGATGTGCGCCTCAAGGTCGGCGCGGGCAAGGCAGAGACAATCTCTGTCACAGCCGATGCCGAGCTGATCAACACCTCCTCGGCCGAGCTGGGATCGACGATCAATGAAGCCGCCATTACAGCACTGCCGCTTGATGGACGCGATCCTTCGAGCCTGGTTCTGCTGGCGCCTGGCACCGTCAACGTTTTGAATCACGGCGGCGAAGGCATCCAGACTGGCTTCTCCTTTCCGACCGAGACAGGCGCCAGCGCTGCCGGCGGCCGCCAGGGCAGCACCTTCTATATGCTCGACGGTGTCACCAACATGGACAACTACAACCTGCTGACCTCGCCCTTCCCGAATGCCGACGCCACCCAGGAGTTCAAGGTCATCACCAGCAACTACGGCGCGCAGTACGGCTTTGCGCCCGGCGCGGTGGTCTCCATCGCCACCAAGAGCGGCACCAACCAGTTCCACGGCGGCGCCTTCTGGTACGTCCGTAACAACGCTATGAACGCCACCGACTGGTTCAGCCACGCGACTGATACGTTGCGGCGCAACCAGTTCGGCATTTATGCCGGCGGACCGGTCAAGAAGGATAAGCTCTTCGTCTTCGGCAACTACCAGGGCACTAGGATCATCTGGAACTCAACTGACACGTTGACCTCCACACCGACCGCCGCCATGCTGACGGGCGACTTCCGCGGCCTGGCCTCGCCGGCTGATTTGGCCTCGGGCACAACAGACATAAATGGCCCCTTCAAGACCATCGGCGGCATACCGAACCAGTTCGATACCAGCGTTGCCGGCATGTCTCCGGCCGCGAAGTATTTTGCGAAATATGGCATGATCAGAGCTGCCACAACGGTGTCCAACAGCGCGACTCTGATGCCCGGATTGCAGAGGGCTGACGGCGATATGATGTACATCTATCCCACCGTCCACAACAGCTACGAAGAGGGCACCCTCAAGGTGGACTACAACATCTCGCCCTCCCAGGCCCTCACCCTGCGCTCGTATACCAACATGTACACTCAACCGTCGTCAGACGTTGCGGGAAACATGGAAAGCGCCTACAACCACTCGTCGTGGACGGCCACCTTCTGGAATCAGCAGGATTACTTCAACAACCTGCTGCAGCACGCCTGGACAATCAATCCGAAGACGGTCAACACCATCTCGGTCTTCATGACCCAGATGAGCGCGCACAGCGCCGCCCAGGAGCTGGGCAGCGACGGCAAGCCGATGTGCTTCTCCAATAATGACGGGGATTCTAATTTTGCCGGTATTGGGGTCAACGAGCCCACGGGCAGTTGCTACATGGGCGCTCTTCGCATCAACTCGAACTACGGCTTTCAGAGCGGCTGGGATGAGCCCTCGGTGGAAGTCCGCACTACCCTCGGCTTGGTCGATACGCTGAACAAGCAGATGGGCAAGCACTCGCTGACTGCGGGCGTCGACCTGATGCATCAGCACGCGGTTGAGAATACGCAGTATCCGACTCAGCCGATGATCGGGTTTGCAACAGATGGAACAGGGGCGGGCAAAACCCCCTTGCTGCAAACTAGCACATCCGTCCAGAACGATGACGTAGCCCTTGCCGATTTTATGGTGGGTGCCGGTCTGGGGTACATGCAGGGCGCAGGCGAGATTGCCGATGTGACCGGCTGGCAGTTTGGGCCATTCATCCAGGACGACTGGAAGATTCTTCCCAACCTAACCATCAACCTGGGCCTGCGTTGGGATCCGAATACGCCTCCCGTCTCTCAAGGCGGCCGCGGCGCAGCCTGGATCCCCGGCGCGAGTAGCGTCGCCGCCTTCGCGAATAACAAACCCGGCCAGCAAAGCGTCGTGTTTGCCAACGCTCCCGCGGGTCTTAACTTCCCCGGCGACCCTGGTGTGCCCAATACTCTGATGAACAGCGACTACGGTTACTGGGAGCCACGCATCGGCTTGGCTTACCAGCCCAAGTTCCTGCACAATACCGTCATTCATGCCGGCTTCGGCATGTTTACCGGTCCGCTGCAGTACTCGGAGTACAACCACGCCGCCGACGTCGCCCCCTTCAGCCCCACCTTTAGCTTCTCGGGATGGTGCTGGCCCTGCAGCCCCGATACTGCTCTTCCTCAGACAGAAGGGATTATCCCTTTTGACAACCCCTGGAGTGCCTCCACCGCTGGTTCACCTTATGCGACAAGCCCCTTCCCGGGAACATTCCCCTGGGCGACGCTTTCCTACCAGCCGGCGAAAAATGTTGCCATTCCTTCAGGTCAGCAAGTCGGCCAGGTCTTCTCGCGCGACTTCAAGCTGCCCACAACGTATGCCTGGAACGCCTCGGTCGAGCAGCAGCTCACACCGACAACGGCTCTCCGCCTGGCTTATGTGGGCAACGAAACCGAACACCTGTCGGTGCTCATCGACATGAACCCGCCATATGTTTCCGGACCGTGGGCTGCAGTGATGCCCGTGAACACTCACTTCTCCCACATTTACGATGACCAGAGTTGGGCGACGGCGAGCTACAACTCGCTGCAGTTCAGCCTGGATCAGCACGTGTGGCGCGGCCTCCAGGTGCAGTCCAACTTCACCTGGGCGCATACCATCGACATCGCCAGCAGCAGCAACGTCTCCTTCGGCAATCCGGTGCTGGGCAATCCGATCAGCGCCAAGTGGAACCGCGGCAACTCCTACCAGGACATGCCGTGGAACTGGATCAGCAACTTTATCTACCATGCCCCCTCGCTCAAGGAAAAGGGCAAGCTGGTGGAAGAGACGGTTGGCGGCTGGCAGTTGAGCGGCATCATCACCTTGCAGAAAGGCAACCCGTTCTCGATTGGTTCGTGGAGTACGGACATCCCTGGAGTCGGTATATGGAATAAACGCGCCGATACGGTTTCCGGCCAAGCCGCCAACGTAGGCAAGGGCAGCCACTGGGATTGGGTTAACCCGGCCAAGGGCTACTTAAACCCGGCCGCCTTCACTGATCCCGTCTCCTGTAACGACCAAACGACGGGATATTGCGGTTTCGGCGATACGGGCAGAGACGCCTACTGGGGACCGGGAGTCTTTGGCATCGATGCATCGATCATGAAGAACTGGGTTCTGACACCAGGAAAGACCTTCCAGTTCCGCTGGGATGCCTTCAACGCCACCAACCATCCGAACTTCGCCAACCCGGCGTCCACTGTTGATCAGGGTGTTGGTACTTTTGGCATAATCACCGGCACGAACGGTCATCCTCGCGTCTTCCAAGGCGCCCTTCGCTTAACCTTCTGATTTTGCGCCTTTACCGGAGGCCCGGGCGGTGTTTATCGTCCGGGCCTTTTTTCGCACCACCTTGGCTTATAACCGCCAGTTGATGAATACCGGGGTTCGTCCCCTGGCACAGTGAGCGAGAATGATAGAGGACGCATGAACGCCGTTCCACATCCGAATTGCTTGTCCTCGCGGCTGCACGGAACTCCGAGTGCCGTCAGGCTGCTGCACTATGGGCTTATTCTGGCAGTTATCGGGATGCTCGCACCGGCTGCCCGAAACGCTCAGGCTCAGCAATTAGCCGTTGAGACACTCACAGCAGGCAGCGAAGAGTGGAACTACACGATCCGCTCCTGGCAGTCCCAGGATGGCTTGCCGGAGGAGACGGTGCAAGCCTTCGCGCAGACTGCGGATGGATATCTATGGATAGGAACCAGTGGTGGGCTGCTGCGATTTGACGGGGCACGCTTCCACCTGTTTGCTCATGAAAATACACCAGACTTTAAGGAAAACAGTGTTTTTTGCCTGTTGGCCGCCCGTGATGGGCGCCTGTGGATCGGCACCGACGGCAGCGGCTTGATTGAGTGGCAAAATGGCACTTTTCATGCTTTTCCAGTTGCATCAGGCCAGACTGCCGACTTTGTGCGGGCGATTGCAGAGGACCACACAGGCTTGCTGTGGGTTGCCACCGACGATGGCCTGTTCTGGGCCAAAAACGGCCGTTTGGAACGTGCGGACAAGCCGCTGGGCCTGCCGATTTTCAACGTTCATGCCGTGCTGGAAGATCGTTCCGGCCGCATCTGGGTGGGCGGATCGCGCCTCTACTCAGTGAAAGAAGGCCAGTCTCACGAGTATTCTCTGCCGGGCAATGACAGCAAGAATAAGGTGAAATCCTTTTTGCAAACCTCGGATGGAGTGATCTGGGTAGGGACGGTCGGCGGACTGTACAGGTTGCGGCTCGGACAGGACCGCTTCGAGCCGGTACCGGGAGTTTCCGGCACCATCCGAAGCCTGCGCGAGACGCCCAGCGGGGAGTTGTGGGCCGGATCTATCGGCGGGGGAATCTTCAGGATTCACGGCAACCGCGTTACCCGCCTGAAGGCGCCCACGGCGCTGATCAGCAACACCGTGCTGTCGATCTTTGCTGACACGGACCGCGATCTGTGGTTAGGAACCCAGGCCGGCATGATGCGCCTCAGCCGCACGCCTGTGCGCGTCCTGGCGCTCTCCGAGGCCGCCGACTCGGATTTTGGCACGGTTGCCCTGGATACAGACGGTTCGCTGTGGGCAGCTTCCAACCAGCTGGTGCATGTGCAGGGAGGCCACGCTGAGCCTGTCAGATTTCCAGGACTGGGTGATGTGAGGGTCCGCAATGTGCTGCGCAGCCGTGACGGTTCACTCTGGATCGGGACGGACGGAGGCGGCGCTTATCATCTTTCTGCCCAGGAAATGAAGCAGTTCACAACACAGAATGGTTTGGTGAACAATTTTGTGCGCGTCTTTCTTGAATCAAACGACGGCACTCTTTGGATTGGGACTGATAACGGCGTGAGTCATCTCGATCTAGGAGGTATACATAACTTCACTGCACAGAATGGGCTGGTTTACAACAGCATCCGCTCGCTGCTTGAGGACCGGGATGGAACCATCTGGATCGGTACCGAGCGCGGACTGAGCCAGTACAGGAATGGAGGGTTTTATCACGACGCGATGACAGCCGCGCTGGGCGACGAGAAGGTGTGGGCGCTTCATCAGGATATGGATGGCGGAATCTGGATCGGCACGCGTGCGCACGGACTTTATCGCTATCGTGACGGCCAGCTATCTCACTACACTGCGGCTAATGGACTGGCCAGCGACAGCATCTATTCCATCCTTGAAGATAAGCAGGGTCATTTCTGGTGCAGCGGCCCTTCGGGTGTGATGCTGGCCAACCGCGCCGAGCTGGATGCCCTGGCCAACGATGCGCAACAAAGGCTTTCATTGCGTATTTTTCGCGCCAACGAGGGCGGAAAGCCCGCGCAGTTTTATGGAGGAACGCAACCTGCGGGCAGCCTGACCAGAAGCGGCGAAGCATGGTTCCCCACCAGCCAGGGACTGTGGAGTATTCGCCCGGATGAGTTGGAGCGCCCTCTCGTCTCCAACTTGAATATCGACGCAGTCACGGTCGACGGCCGGCCTGTACCGCTGACCGCAAAACTGAGCCTGGATGCAGGCAGCGGCCGCATGGAGATTGGGTATGAGCCGGTGTTGCTGCGCTCCCAGGACGGCCTGCGCTTTCGTTACAAGCTCGATGGATATGACCACAATTGGACTTACGCAAGCGCGCAACAACGTCTGGCAACTTATACCAATCTCCCTGCCGGGAAATACACATTCCTTGTGGAAACTTGGGAGACGGATCATCCGGAACATGCGGCACACGCCTCGATCGATTTCATCAAGAAACCCTATTTCTATCGGACGCAGTGGTTTATCGTTCTCTGCGCACTGCTCACTGCGCTGCTGTCCATCTCCGTGTATCAGGTACGGATGAAACAGATTCACGGCCGCTTCAATGCTGTATTGGCCGAGCGGACGCGGCTGGCGCGCGAGATGCACGACACGCTCATCCAGGGATGCGTCAGCATTTCCGCGTTGCTTGAGGCGGTGTCAAGCGGCGAGGTTGAAGACAGCGAGTCAAAAGCGCACATGATCGACTATGCTGCCACGCAAATTCGCGCAACCGTGGATGAGGCGCGCCAGGCAGTGTGGAATCTGCGAGTCGAGGAGCGCGCAAGTGCTGATATAGGGACGTTGCTCCAGCGCATGGCTGAAAGGATTGGACGTGAACATGGCGTGGAGATGGTCTATCGTCTGCAAGGGAGTCCATTCGCTATCAGTTTGCCTGCCACCCATGAATTGATGATGGTGGTCCGGGAAGCAGTATTTAATGCAATCCTGCATGGGCACGCGCAAAGGATTGTTGCGGAGATAGCCTATACGGCCGAGTCGCTTTCACTGACTGTAAAGGACGACGGACAAGGCTTCGATGCCTCGAAAGCCTTCTCCGAGGAGCACTTCGGCCTACGTGGGATGAAGGAACGGATTCACCAGTTCAAAGGGAAATTCGAAATTACGAGCGCACCTCATCAGGGAACCTGCGTGCGACTGGAGATTCCCCGCGCTGTCATCGTCCATTGATGCGCGGCACCCATACGTCACCTCGCCGGAGCTGAGCATGCTGTCTACAACGCCCTATAATGCGGTTATGCCGCCAATTCGCATTCTTATTGTCGATGATCACCCCATTATGCGTGTAGGTATCACGGCGCTGATTGCGTCCAGCAAGGAGATGGAGACGGTGGCCCAAGCCTCCACTGGGGAGGAGGCGCTCACCTTGCACGCGCTTCATCATCCAGACGTCACCCTAATGGATTTACGGTTGCCTGGCATAAGCGGCGTGGAAGCGATTCGCCGAATACGAAGCCTGTCACCCAAAGCAAGGTTTATTGTGCTCACCACGTACGATGGCGACGAAGATATCTTCCAGGCGCTGGAGGCGGGAGCCACCGGCTATCTGGTGAAGGGCATGCCGCAGGAGATGCTGGTCAACGCGGTAAAACGGGTTCACGCCGGCGGCAGGTTTCTGCCACCGCCCATGTCAAAGGTGCTAGCATCGCGAATGCCCGACTCAAGCCTCAGTCACCGCGAGTTGGAGGTGCTTGGACTGGTGGCCAAGGGCAAGTCCAATCGAGAAATTGCCAGCAGTCTGGGAATCACTGAGGCTACAGTGAAGTGCCATGTGAGTGTCATTCTAATGAGATTAAACGCCAGTGATCGCACCCAGGCCGTGGTCATAGCGCTGCAGCGGGGGCTGATCCATCTGTAGCTCGCGTCCGTCAGCGCCATGATGAATACATTATTTTTTTAGGTCAACCTCGTACTCGGGAAGAGCTTCCACAGAGATCAATCCTCCCGCTTGTCCGTCTCTGCCAAACTTGGGCTGCATACCCGGTTCGAAGAAGATAGGGGTCTTCTGGCTCAACGGCAGGACTTGAAGCAAGAATATGGCAGGGGCAGATCCTGAAAGAAACCGCTTCATTCCGATCTGCCACGTTGTTCCGTTGAAAAAGTTATCAGTGAGCAGACTGCCATTCTTTAGCAAGCGCGCCTCATCGCCCTGATAGTGCACTTTTATGTAGAGATCGCTCAACCCATCGAGCGCGCCTTGAGGAACGACAATCCTCCATTCGCCCGCATGGCTGCAACTGATGTCATCCGGCGTCATCACTACGACGTCTTTACGCCACGGTAGCGCGGGGCCGAAAACCGGCAAAGGCGCTTTATCTATTGCCCGTGTCTGCGTCATCTGGAGCGCCACCTTTCGCTCTGGCTCGCGAAAATCCAAAGATTGAAATAGTCCCGTCTGCTTGCTACCCTCGGTTCTGGCTACGTTACCGCCTATAGTGAAGTTGCCGGCAGGAAAGAACGCTGCATTAAAGTGTGAGTTGCCGATCTGACGCAGAATTATGTGCGAGCCGTTGCTGTAGACCTGAGCTTTGGTCAGCACCAGTTGGTCGATCCCCGCGTAATTTATTCTCCAAAGATCCCCTGACTGCTCCGGGCTGAGAAGAACAATATGAATAATACCGCTGTTCCCGTGAACTGTAATTGCCGTACTCAATTCCGGCGCGACGTCTCGCACGTTCAGCGTGTCGCCATATTCAGAAAGTGTGCCTCGCCAAGCATGGATTGCTGAACTGTCTGTAGCCCGGAACGCAAACTCCGCGGCAATACCAGGAATGGATTTGAAGAAAACATATAACTCGTTACCGGAGCGAATCTTCAGGATGGGCTGGGCAGTTGCGTAGCGTAACGTAACACCATAGAGATCTAGATTCACCGGCCAATAGAAATAACTGTTGGCCGGGATGGTAATGGGCCTGGCCGGAACAAGCAATGTCTTACTAGGGACACGTACCTCAAACTGCGTGCCAGTCCTTGACGGGAGCTTCCGCTCACGGATGTAGTTATTCACAAATAAAAATCCGCACTCTCCGTTCATGCGCGCCGAAGCCCGCAATACGGATGTATCGGCAGGCCCAGTAGGGAGTGGCGATGGTTCGATCACATGCATTGAAGCCAACTGCGCGCCGAAGTCCTGGAGAAAGTAGTGGTCGAGCTTCAACTCTCGCAGCGTCGCATTCATCTGGCCAAACTCACCAAGAGGCGCCTGAAAGTCGTAGCCCTTTACGGGGACGTCAGTCGGATAACCGGTACGTTGCGACTCCTGAAGCGTAGATACTCTGCCGTCCGGGTTCTCTCCGCCATGATACATGTAATAGCCGAGGAGATTGACTCCAGAACCGATCATCACGGGAATCATCGCAGGAATATCGCCCGCGGCCAGCAATGGTCTGCGGTGATAGGTGTCCTGAATGCCGCCTCCAACTTCCGCCGTCAAAAAGGGCACGTTATTGTTCAGGTCGGCATCGTTCCGGTTGACGTCTGCGAAGTTTTCGCCAGCCTCTCTTCTATTAGCATCCACGCGACTGGCAAAGCGGAAGGAGTAAATTTCGGCTGGAGGAAAAGCTTGTGTGCCGGCGTTCCAGGGAGCGTCGGGATAGCCGCCATAGACAGGCAAAACCAGGTCTTCAGGAACTACCGCGTTGTCCCAGCCGGTTACGGTATACAAAGGCACATCCAGGCCGCTGTCAATGGCCATGCTCTTGAGCGCGGCCAGATGTGCGCGCCCCTGCCCCGGACCATTCGCCGCATACTCGTTTTCAATCTGGATGCCGATAACCGGCCCACCGTCCTTCCAAAGCAGGCCATGAAGCTGCTGGCCTATTTGCGAATAGAATTGTTTCACTTCGGCAAGATAAATGGGATCATTGGAGCGCACCGCGCTTTTTTTGAGCACCCAGTCAGGCAACCCGCCATTGCGCACCTCTCCGTGGGCCCATGGACCAATGCGCGGATAAAGCAACATTCCATGTTTGACGCACAGTTCGGCAAATCTTCTCAGATTGCGCTGACCGCTCCAATCGAACTGGCCTTCAATCTCTTCATGATGAATCCAAAAAATATAGGTTGAAATCACATCAACGCCACTGGCCTTCATCTTGAGAATTTCTTCTTCCCAATATGTCTCCGGATAGCGCGTGTAGTGGAACTCGCCCATAACAGGAATCCAAGGCTTGCCGTCTCGCATCAGGTACTGGCTATTGACTGTGATCGTGCTCCCGTCAGGAGTGCGGTTACTGCCAAGTTGCGTTGGGGCAGGCTTGGGTGCCGCATTGGAAGCCGTTGCGTCAAAAACCAGGAGATTAGCAGGTGGCTGTGCGTACAAGCAGCACGCAAAGACGAGCACAACCGAAGATACCTCAAGAGGGCGCATAAGTCTCATGCCTTTCAAAGCACGCATATCCAGTCAACAAACCAGTTCTTCCGAACTTTGCTTCCCATGCCGGCACGTATGTCGCCTTGTGGCAAAGAGCCATTGAGCGCTTCTCGAACCGATGAGCGCATACTACACCGTTCGATTGCAACTTAAATCCGACTAAAGTCGGATTGTGCAGGGTTCACTTTGGATACGGTGGCATTCAGCGAGTCCAGAGTGATGAGCTACAGTTAAGGCTTTGAAAAAAAGTTGGAACCATGACCCGCGGATTATCAGGCTACAAATCAATTAAGGATACGACCAACAATCGTACTGATATGGTGGACGATTTTGAACGGTTTCCTCGAGGTTGAGGCAGTGCACCTCGCGGACGGCGGGCAGACCTTACAAGCTGGGCCAAGTGAAATGAGCGGGACGTTACTGATACAGATGAGAATGGGAGAACGGCTTTAATCTTCTTTGCATCTGACTGTGGCCGTTGAAATTGGATCACCGCAGGCGAAGAAAGCGAGAATATACATGTAAGCCATTGATAATATAAGACTTATATGGCGGAT
>Ga0326728_10021951_pt1 | contig 11920 bp, 10 predicted proteins | sample MB3enrmetagenome_FD_207602 | JGI IMG/M metagenome (GOLD analysis project Ga0326728, IMG submission 207602) | Lab enriched peat soil microbial communities from McLean, Ithaca, NY, United States - MB31MN | ecosystem: Environmental > Terrestrial > Soil > Wetlands > Peat | place: USA: New York... | reverse complement strand
GCAAAAAGCTCGAAAGCACTTCCCAGTCCTCGAACTCCCCCAGCAATGCTTGGGTTTGGCTCATGAGCCCCAAGCATACAGCACTTGCCACGAAAACTCAAATTCTTAGGTTAACGCTTATGCCCCTTGTGGGTGCCCGGGGGTCGGCTCTGCCGACGGGCAGGGCAGGCACGAGGCCCGCCCCTTCGAGATACGCAAAACGTTCACTAAGAAAACAATCGTCGTAGCAGACCCCCGACGTTGGGGTCCGCGGCTCTCACCGCCCAAATGCCTCGAATGCCGGATTGCGCAGAGCGCAGCTCTGCGGTTGGGGCTTCGCTGCGGAGTCGTGGTTACCGATTCGCAGAGCTGCGATCTGCGCAATCCGGCACCTCCGCATCGGAAATTAATCGTTCCCCATACGCAAGAACCGCGGACCCCAAAGTCGGGGGTCCGCGCTACGGACTTCCGAGTTTTGATAACGTGACTCCAAGTTCTTCTTTAGGATGTAAAATCGGAAGTCACCGATGGCGATTACCTCACGGATTTTCGTGCTGCTGTTTCTCGCTTCCACCCTCCTGGCGCAGATGAAGCAGAATCCCTCGCCCATGGTGGAACACACCCGAGAGCATCCACGGCTGGCCAAGCAAACGCCCCGCGGCCGGCGAGTGGGTTTGGAGCTGGGCACGCTGTTCGTCCCGGAGAAAGTCAAGAACACTCGGGGCGTGAGTCTGCTGTTTTTCTTTCATGGCGGTGACTGGCTCCCCGAGGTGGCCGCGGCGCGCCAGCGGAAAATGGCGGTGGTAAGCGTCCAGGCCGGGCAGGTTTCGAGCACTTATGCCAACCTGTTTGCCGACCCCCGGCGATTCCCGAAGTTAATCGCCGAGGCCGAGAATAAAAGCGGGTTGAAATTCAGCGCGGTGGATCTGGGCGGGTGGAGCGCGGGCTGCGGAGCGTTGCGCGAGATTCTGAAAGATCCCCGATCTTATCGACGGGTCAGCCGGGTGCTCTGCATCGATGGGGTGCACACGGGTTACGTCAACGGCGCGCCGGGTCCGGCCGAATCGCAGATCCAAACGGAAAACCTTCAGATTTGGCTAAAGATCGGCCGCGACGCCATGGCGGGGAAAAAGCGCCTGATCATCACGCACTCGGAAATCTTCCCCGGCTCGTTCGCCAGCACCACGGAAACTGCCGATTACCTCCTGCGGGAGTGGGGCCTTGCACCTCATCCGGTAATAAAAAGGGGGCCGATGAAAACCCAGATGCTGAGCGAAGTGAGAAGGGGCCGACTGCTCGTGATCGGCTTCGCGGGCAACTCGGCGCCCGACCATGTGGATGAACTCCACTCCTTGCCGGAATACTTGAAATGGCTGCGGTAAGATTTCGTACTGCCCAAGTTGAGCAAATGCAGCGACCGTAGCACAGGTGCTGGGAGCGGGACACCGGAAACGGGATACGGAAAATGGAAGGCGGGACTCGGAACGCGCGGCTCAGGGAACAGCACCCAATCCCCAACCCCTAAATGCTGTTCACCATTCTATGGTGCACGGTCGAGGAGGATAGCTTCGCGCTTTTGCAAGGTGGCGCGAATGGCTTCCAACCCGCTCTCCAGATCGGGCAGCTTCTGGAGGATGGAGCCGCCATCCTGCTTGTTCACCATGGAGCGCAGGAGGTCGCACTGACCCACGAGTTGCTCATCGGAGTGAATCAGGGCCTGGAGGGTGGGCGCCTCCTGGCGATAGCGTTGGGTCATACGATCGTTCTCAGGAACCGGCTGTTGCTGAATCAAGGCTTCCAGAGCCCCAATCCCCCCGGCCAGCCGCTCCAAGCGCTGGGCGGCCGCCACCGCGGCAGCATCCGGAAAAGGCTTCTGGCGGGAGGGAGGAGGGAGGAACTCGCGCCGGTATTCGCTCTCGGCATCGGTGACGCTGGCCATGGCAATGCCGAGCAGGCTGGCAGCCTTGCTGCGCACAAGCTGGTCGTCCGCGCGCAACTGGTTTTCGACGCGATAGAAGTTGTAGCCCCAGCCATAGAACAGGTTGGTGGCAACCTGTCGCAGGAGGCCGGCGTCATAAAATCCCGAGCTCGACACTATTTTACTCCGGGTTTTGCTCCCGATGTTTCTGCGGGTTTTTCCACGGGCAATCCTGCCTCCGCGCCGACGGGATAGAATCCGGTCGGTTGGCCCCCGATGTTGAAGGGCAGGCCGGCGGCGGCGTTCGGCGCAGAGACCAGACCCTTTTCCGCCATGCGCAACGCCAGATAGTAGCGCACCGCTTCCATGGGAGTAAGGCCGATGGCCTGCAACGAGATCAACTCGCGCATGCGCTCGTCCTTCGGCATGATGAGGATCTTCAGGTCATTGAGCGTAATGCCGTAGGTTTTCAGGAAGTCGGAGAGATGGGTTTTCACCAACTCGCGAACTTCCTGGATGTGCTCATTGATGTCTTCCATCTTCGTCACTTGGACGATCTGGTTGATCGCCTGCTCAATGGCCGGCCCCGCGTAATCGGCCACTTCCTGCGTGTTAATCACATGGCCGTTAAAGGGTAGATGCGTAATCAACTGGAGCGCGGCCTCCTTGGTGTCGACGTGGATGTAGTAGTCCACCTGGTAGGACATCTCGGCCATCTCCTCGCTGGTGGCCACGCCCTGGCTGCGGATCAACAGCTTGGATCGGTTGATGTAAATGACCTCGAAAACCCAGGGAGAGGAACCGCCGAAGAACCCTTGCGCAATCGAGCCGAGCAGGGGTTTGTCCGGAGTGGTGAGGGCGTACTGTCCCGTCTCGTAAATATTCAATACCGCGCCGCGCGATTTCAAGATGCAGAAATGATTACTTTCCACCGTGAGCAGAGAACCAGAAACGATGCTTTCATCAGCAATCTTGACGGCCAGGCTCTTGGTTCCGAGCATGTCCGTCCCATCATGTAGAAGCGAAGTGATGACCTGCCGTGTGATCGCCATGTTTGTACCCTCCGATCAAAAAGAGAAGTTTTGTGCAGGATACCCCAATCTGTAGACAGTAGCAAGCGCACCGCCAAGATTTGCGCCGTCAAGATTGGGATTAGAACGGTGCATCGTATCCCCCCTGAAAGGCTGAAGTGTTTGAGTGGGAAGAGGCGGGAGCCAAGATTCAGGATTCAGGAGTCAGGAGGCGAGAGCCGGATGGTAAATTCTGAATCCTGACTCCTGGGTCCGGCACGCTGAAAATGTCGTGATGTACCCATGCCATTGAGAGTAAGATCGCAGGCCACAGATGGCAACTACCTCACGGATTCCCGTCCTGTTGTTTCTCGCTTCCACGCTCATGGCGCAGGTGCCGCAGAATCCCTCGCCCATGGTGGAACACACCCGAGAGCATCCGCGGCTGACCAGGGAAACGCCGCCCGGCCGTCGAGTCGGTCTGGGGCTGGGCACGCTGTTCGTCCCGGAGAAGGCCAAGAATGCTCGGGGCGTGAGGCTGCTGTTTTTCTTTCATGGCGGTGACTGGCTCCCCGAGGTGGCCGTGGCACGCCAGCGGAAAATGGCGGTGGTGAGCGTCCAGGCGGGGAAGAGTTCGACCTCTTATGCCAGCCTGTTTGCCGACCCCCAGCGATTTCCGAAGTTAATCGCCGAGGCCGAGCGCGAGAGTGGCTTGAAGTTCAGCGAGGTGGATCTGGGAGGTTGGAGCGCCGGCTGCGGGGCGTTGCGCGAGATTCTGAAAGACCCTACATCTTATCAACGCGTCAGCCGTGTGCTCTGCATCGACGGCGTGCACACGGGATACGTCAATGGCGCGCCCGGTCCAGCCGAATCCCAAATCCAAACCGATAATCTTCAGATTTGGCTGAAGATCGGCCGCGACGCCCTCGCGGGGAAAAAGCGTCTGATTATCACCCACTCGGAAATTTTCCCCGGGTCGTTCGCCAGCACCACCGAAACTGCCGATTACCTCCTGCGGGAGTGGGGCCTCGCACCTCACCCCGTGGTCAAGTGGGGGCCGATGAAGACCCAGATGCTGAGTGAGGTGAAAAGGGGCCGGCTGCTGGTGATCGGCTTCGCGGGCAACTCCGCGCCCGACCATGTGGATGAACTCCATTCCTTGCCGGTGTATTTGAAATGGCTGCGGTAAGTAAGCACCGCGGACCCCAAAAGCGGGGGTCCGCGCTACTCCGCCGGCGCGGGAACAAGTTCCGGCACGGCCTCGGTGCGCTCAATTTGGCGTTCGATTTTCTCCACGACATCGCGGGCATAAGGAATAAAGTGGTGGCCCGAGATCATGATGGTGGCGGCCATCCAGATTTTCGGTGGGTTCAGGGCGTAATGGCTGAGAATCCTGAACAGGTATTTCCAATAGATTCTCCGGTAGGATGAGCGGAGGCCCTGATGCCAAATCGACCGCGCCACGATGGCCGCAATGCCGGCGGCATTCGGCTGGCGGGCGGCGCGTTGATTCTTCTTGATCCCCCAACATTCCATGGAGCGCCAAGCGCGCTCGTAAAACGCCTTCGGTTCGTAAATGGCCGTGAGGGTTTTCGCCAGCCCGCGCAGCAGGGCCGCCGGCGCCATTTTGGTGCGAAAGTTCGGGGGGTTGGTATCGCCGCTCGAGTGCTGGGACTCCACCAACAGGCGGCCTTCCTTCTGCATGCGTTCGTAAAGCGCCGTGCGCGGCATGGCGTGCAGGGAATTCAGCAATGCCCAGGGGATGGCGGTGCGCTCAATGAATTCAATCTGGCGTTCGAAGATGTCGTCCGTATCGGAGTCGAAGCCGACGATGAATCCACCTGTCACCCACAACCCCTTCTCATGCAGGATGTCGATACAAGTCACCGGATCCACCGCCAGATTCTGAAACTTCCGGGTCTCCTGCAAGGCTTCCTTGGAAGAACTCTCAATGCCCAGGAAAACGTAGAAGAAGTTGGCCCTCACCATGGCCTCAACCAAGGCGGTCTTTCGGGCCAGATCCATGGACGCCTCGGTGTAAAACATGATCGGAAATCCATGCGCTTGCTGCCACTTCTCCAGCTCCACGCACAGCTCCAGGGCGCGTTGGTGATTGCCGATGAAGTTGTCATCGACGACGAAGAGTTGCTTCATCCATCCCAGGCGCAGCAGCGCGTCCAGTTCCGCCGTGACTTGCTGCGGAAGTTTGGTGCGCGGCTTTCGTCCGTAAAGAATGATGATGTCGCAGAACTCGCATTGAAACGGACACCCGCGGGAAAATTGAATCGACATGGAAGCGTAGCTGCCGAGCTTCAGCAGGTCGAAGCGCGGGATGGGGGTGCGGGTGACGTCGGGTTTATCGGTGATTTCGTAGTGTCGCTTCGCCGTGCCCGCTTCCAGGTCCGCAGCGATTTCCGCAAATACTTCGTCAGGCTCGCCCACCACCACATGATCGGCCATCGCCAACATGCGTTCCGGCTCGCTGCTTGCATAGGGGCCGCCCACGATGGTCCGCCGGCCCAGGCGACGGGCGCGCCCCAATATCTCGTGCATCCCCGCCTTCTGAACTTCCATGCCTCCCACCATAACGAGGTCGGCCCAGCGCAGGTCGTCGTCCGTGAGGTCTTCCACCGCCTCGTCTACCAGGCGCAGCGTCCAATCCGGGGGACAGAGCGCCGCCACCGTGATAAGCCCCAACGGCGGCATCACCACCTTCTCGGGAAGCAATTCCAGCATCCCGCTGAATGCCCAGAAAGAATTGGGAATTTTGGGCCAGACCAGGAGAGCCTTGATTTTTTTGCCGAGAGGGGGAAAGGTTGGTGCCGCTTCCTGAGATGGAGCGGCCGTGGGGATCATAGGGGACCCTTTCACGTGGACCTCCACCCTCGGCAGCCTTGCAAAAGGACAATCGATCCCGTAGTCATTTCGCTACTTTCGTAACCCTGCCGCCAGGACGGGGAACCACTTTGGCCGGTCCGCACAGTGAGCATCTTGGGAGTGAGACTCACACCGAGATATTTGTGGGCTCGAAGCTTCGAGGTCGGTGCGTAAGCTGCAATAGCCAGCTCAATCTTCAGGCCGGGCCAACTATACACTGGTTCGGGATTACAAACAACAAAAACGATGAATAAGGTGTCAGGTGTCGGGTATCAGGTGCCAGGTGTGAGATGCCAGTCCTGACACCTGACACCTTCTTAGCCTTGCCCCTCTGCGCAGCCGCCCTAACGAACCCTGAGGCCCAACTTTTCCGCAAGCATCATTAGAGCTACCACCAGAAAAGCCAGGGCCATTACGAAGACCAAAATCACCAGGGCAAATCCCAATGCAGATCCGGTAGCTTTTCGTTTCTTTCCCGGCGGAATCGCGTCAATGGCCGATTTCGAAATGTTGATTAAGGCAGCCCAGGCGGGGTTCTCCCGTTGCATGACGACTCGGGCGGGAATGGGGTACTGACCGCGCTCAAAATTCCAGATGGACTGATCGAAGGTCTCCACAATCTCCAGGGCGCGCCTCTCCCCGGGATGGTGATATGAAACCGTTGCAGCGATCACTTCATAGGAGTTGGCTCCGGAACCCTCGGTGCGAACTTCGTGACCGGTAATCCTCGCGTCCGTAAATTGGAACTGGTCCTCCGCTTGCGTGCACTGCCAGAGGATATCCATTTTCGCCAACCGAAACTTCCTCCTGGCGGCAAATGAAAAGCGGATCACAAGCAGCGCGGCAATCACGTATCCAAGCCAGGGGAAGTCCCGGGTGGCCACCCCCATCACCATGGTGGCAACGCCGATCATCACGATGGCGAGGTAAGCGATTGCCATGCCCATGGGCACGGAGGTCCTGTGTCTCCACAAACGCCGGAGTCGCGATTTTTCCTGCGCCTCGCCCGGCTGATCCGAAGCCAGCATGGTTAACGAACTGTACATGGGAATCCCCCGATCCTGGTGCCGTGCAGCTTAACGCGGACCACAGGGCATGGTCAAGGTTTCCAAGAAACAGTGCAAGAAGCGGAAAGACTTGACGTGTGCGGAAGGTGGCGTGTATATGGATGCCCAGTTTTATAGGATTTCCCCAAGCTCCTGAAAGGATGCTCACCATGAATGGCCGAGAGCTTTTGACTGCGACGTTTCGAGGTGAACGGACGGAACGCATGCCCGTTTCACCTTTCATCGCCCACAACAATATCTATGAGATGTTTCGTCACAAACCTGAGATCGACACGTATCTGTGTCCGACGGACTTTGATCTGGCCGAGAAGTTCGTCGCCTACCATGACTTCTTCGGGTTCGATGTGTTGTTCACCCCGGGACACATCGGGGACCGCTATATTCCCTCCTCGGCGGAGAACTGGGATGTGACCGTGACGCGCGAGGGCGACCGGGACAAACAACATCGCATCACCACGGTTCGCACGCCGGAAGGCAAACTTCGCCAGGTGACGAATTTCAATCGCAGCTCCACTTATATGGTGGTGCTGGCGATGGAGAAGTATCTGATTGAGACGCCGCGGGATTTTGAGATCTTTGCCAAGTATGTTCCCCCGGCGCAGTTCCTGGATGTCGACCTGATGCGCCGCGCCCGCAAAGCGGTGGGGAACAAGGGCCTGGTGAATCCTTGCACGCACGGTGCCTTCAACACCCTGGCTCAGCTCCGCAAACTTGAAGACGTGATGATGGACCCCTTAACGGACGAGGGTCTTTATCGGGCGATGGTGGAGTTCCTTTTACGGTGGCAAATGACGCTGATCCTCGAGATCATAAAGGCCGGCGCGGACAGCATCGAAATCGGGGGCAACATGGCCACCAGTTGTGTGGGGCCCGAGTACTTCCAGCGCTATGTGCGGGATTATGAGAACCAGATGGCCCGCGAAATCCACGCGGCGGGAGCGCTTGTGGTGTATCACAACTGCGGCGACGCGCAGAAGATCATGCACCTCTATAACGACATGGAGATCGACGTGTGGGGTTACCTCACCGGCCCCCCCTTCGGCGACGTCATCCTTGACGACGTGTTACGCATTATTCGGCCCAGTATGGCCCTGCGAGGTAATATTGACCAGGTTGAGTTCCTGCGCAACGCCAACCCCCTGGAGGTCAAACAGCGCGTCCGCGAGGTGCTGGAGCGGGTGAAACCCCGCGGGAACTGGATTCTCAGCACCACCGACTTCCCTTTCGATGGGCTGCCCTATGAAAACATGCACGCGCTTGCCGAAGCGGGCCGTGAATTCGGCCGCTACGAGTGAATCCTGGCTGCACATGGCCTCGCGGGGGGCACCGTCAGAAATACGGTGGCTGTGGCATCTCCGCGCTGCCGAATCCAATGGGAGACTCCCGCCTTTGAGGTTTGCGGCCTTCCCGACAGAAGAGCCGCGAACCTAGAGAACGGAAGTCCGCGCCCTGTTATCCATAGGTCTCACGATACGGTTGTGCTTCAATTCTAAAAGTGAAGGCCTGCTCGCAAGGCTTGTTTTGGGCAATGGCATCGGGAATCTGGATGACCAGTCCATCCGGGCCCTGCCGCCACTTCAGAGGGGTGTTGACTCCCAGCATGGTCACTCGCGAACCCTCCCGCGCGCGCAAGGCTCGCAGCGTAAGATTTTCTCCGGGCCATTTCAGGCTGATGGCAAAGGCGTGCCTGCCGTCCTTAGTCCGGGTAAATCGGACGTCGTCTCCATCGTTATAAACGTTCCACGGGCGGGTGTTGTAAATGGCCTCACCGTTCACCTTAAGCCATTTGCCGGCGTGTTCCAGGCGCTCGACGATCTCTGGCGAAAACGTACCGTTGGGTAGGGGGGACACGCCCGGCATGAAGTTCCCTCCCTTGGACACCGCGTCGATGAGGGTAGAGAGCAGCCACTCCTTGGGCTTGAACCTTTCATGCGGCTCGTACGCCCATTGCGTGGTCAGATGGTCAATCGCTTCCCAGGCGATGCCCGCCACCCGCGGATCGTTGAGACCGTTGGGAACCCAATGCTCGGGGTTCGAGTAGTCGGCGTAGGGTCCGATGCCGCGGTTGCGCATCATCACATCCGGTTGGAGCGATCTTGCCATCTTCACAACCTTCACCACCTCCGGCTGAGCGTTCGGGGGCAGGCCCTGATCGAAGGAGAGGATGTCGAACTTGCCATATTGGGTGCAAACCTCGCGGACACTGTCATAGAGGCGTTGCATGAAACGCTTCCACTCTTCCGGGTGCGATTCCCGGCTATATCCGGCTTCGTAAAAGGGGCTGCGATTGTCACCCCGGAAGTCCGGATCATGCCAATCCGTCCAATTAAAGTAGAGCCCAATTCCCATGCCGCGCTTGCGAAAGGCACGGACCAGTGCGCCCACGATGTCCTTCTGGAAGGGAGTATCCATCACGCTGTAGTTGATAAAGCATGGTTCGGTGCGGCCGATTCCGGGTTGCAGGCCCTCAGCGTACGGAGTAACTACGCGGCGTATTGACTTCACGCGAGTCTTCGTGTCGTACATGGAAAAACCATCGGCGTGCCGCGTCGGCATCACGAAATACTTCATGCCGGCCCGCTGAGCAAGGTCGGCCCATTGGTCGGCATCGAAGGCCGTCGGGTCAAAGACGTCGTATAAGGTGAAGTATATTTTCTGGAATTCCGGGTTTGAGCCCATCAATGACACCGAGGCATCAAGACTCAGAACGGAGTAGACCCCGAAGTGGATGCGCATGCCGAACTTCCAGTCGCGCCATCTCTCTACGGCGGCGGGCGGTGCATGTTGATAATCCGGGTCGACGGGGCCGTCCCAAACTTGCTCAAAGTCTTGCGGGGCGGGAACGGGGCTGGGGGCGGCTAAGGCGTTAAGACTGCCGGCCCCAGGCTTGCTCAACCCTAATCCCGCCAAGGCTCCCAGTGCGGTTGAACTCTTGAGGAATTTTCTTCTTTCCATTGCCCTGCCCTTCCAAACTCGTTGTGAAGGATCCGAGCTAACCGGGCTGGCCCATCTTTACGCCCGTGGTGGTGACGAAATACTTCGCCAGCATGTTGGGCCGCTCCCACGCGGGCATGGTTTTCGGCGATTTCATGTACTTCAGGAACTCTTCCACCACTTGGGCGAAGTGCGCCTCGTGGCCCACACGGTAGCGGTCCGGAATGACAACGTGAACTTCGTCGCCGGCAGTTTCACAGCCAATCCCTGGATAAGTCGCCTGCAGGCGGTCAATGTGGGCACACACGGCCGTTTCAATGTCAGCCTGGCGATCCGCTGCATTCGACGCCACGAACAATTCCGGTTGGTACTTCTCCTGAGCCGTCTGGCGTATCTCGACGCTGGCGCGGGTTCCCCGGTAAATGGCATGGTGAAAATCCACGCCCGCCGGTGACTCCCAGTTCCAAAGCGTTCTCAGTTGCACCTGGGCTCCCCGAATCTTGTAATCCACCTGATTGTTGCAGTAATAGTCGAACCGGTCGGCGCGAACGTAAGGCAAAAGCTCGGCAGGGAAAGTCGTGGCGCCGGTGATCTCCTTGAACTGCGCTGCCGTGAGGGGTGTCGCCCAGCGCTTGCCGCCCTGAACCTGAATGTCCTGGCGATAATCGAGGGCCTGATCAGGAAAGAGCGTCCACTGCGCCAGGTCCACCAGATGCGTGCCGACGTCGGTGAGGCCTTCCCCTTCATCCAGGATGTCGAAGAAGAACGGGGGGCGCGGGTTCGGGGCTCCGGCCACCGTCTTGAGAATGTGGTGGGTGCTCTCCATGAAAACGCCCGGATGCTCCGGGTCAGCGGGAATCACTTCGCCAAATACCGCCGGGTCATTCACCAGTTCGCGCTGAATGATCGTGGCAATTTCGTGGCGCTCGGTCATCATATCGTAGGCCACCAGCCCCTTCTGGTCGGCCAAAGAGAGGGCGGCGTCCAACGCGGGAAAATCCTCGGCGCGGATAATCCAGGGCTTGTCGGACAACACGTTCAACCCCGCCTCGAGAGAGACCTTGATTTTCCCGATTTTGATGCGATTGCGGCCCGCCAGCACCACCACGTTGCCCGGCCGCGCGGCCACCATCTCTTCCAGCGACCTCGAGCTGCAGTGAATGTCCAGCTCCCAACTCGTGGGGTGGTCAGGGCGGCTGTTGAATTGTTCGATCAGCTTCAAGTGCGCCAGCAGGTCCGGACCGAGCGGCGCGAAAATGGCAACGCGCCTATCAATTCCCGGCAGCATCTGTTTTTGGACCAGAGCCGCGTGGAAGTGGGCGGGATCAAGCGTGATGAGTCTGACCAGGGGGGGATCTGCCATTTGTTCATCCAATCCGCGGTGGGGCCGCGAACAGCATTCGGAGTCCGGGGCTTGCCCCGCGGACAAAGTGGGATTCGCAGCGGACGCGGCCAGCACCGCCCCTGCTCCTGCCGTCCGCAAGAATTTCCGCCGGTTGATTTGCACGTCCGGCATTATAAGCTCCAAAAGGGGAATGTGGCGCTCAACTCTGCCTGGCCAGAACAGAGTCGGTGCCGTAGGGTGCGCGCTGCGGACGGGACAGCAGGGCGTTCGCCTCGTCGTCGTTGAGATAGCGTTCCACCTGCGGGTCCCACTTGAGTTCACGGTTCAGTTTCATGGCGTCATGGGCCAGCAGGCAGGCGCTACAGGAGCGATGGCCAACCTCTGCCGGCGCCGCCGATGGCTGCCGAGTCTTGATGCTGGTCAACCAGTCCAAGTGATGATCGTCCTGAGGGCTATGGTGCAAATGGAATTCGCTCTCCTTGATGCCGGCCCGGAGCATCTTCCGGTCGCTGGCGTCGAGGGCGTCGCTCCCCGGCAGGACCTCTCCGGGCTTGACGGTGCCGGCGGTGACCCAAATCCAACCGTCTTCACCGATGAACTTAACCCCGGTCGGAAACTTCTCGCTGATGAACACATCGGCGCCGTTGGCATAGTGCGACCGCACGTGGAACGGGCCATGAACGTTCCACAACCCCTTTTTGGGGAACTCCGCGCTGGCGACAATCTCCACTGGCCCGGTATATTCGGTGCCCATTCCCCAGTGGGCAATGTCAATGTGATGCGCGCCCCA
>Ga0326728_10021949_pt1 | contig 11921 bp, 14 predicted proteins | sample MB3enrmetagenome_FD_207602 | JGI IMG/M metagenome (GOLD analysis project Ga0326728, IMG submission 207602) | Lab enriched peat soil microbial communities from McLean, Ithaca, NY, United States - MB31MN | ecosystem: Environmental > Terrestrial > Soil > Wetlands > Peat | place: USA: New York... | reverse complement strand
CCTGAAAATAGCGTCGGGAGAAGGTTCCCGGTTTGTCACGCCGGTCGAGACGCAGCCGAAGACGGCCGCCAACAGAGGAATGATCAGCAAGCCCGGGAGTATCCGAAAGCCCAGACCCAACCCTGACGGACCCATTCCCATTCGCACCTTACGGCCGGAGTACCTCGACGATGTCAGTGAAGGAGCCGTTGTGGAAGGCATGGTCGACGATACCGGCTATCTTCTCGTTCGGATGGCAGCCTATGGTCAATCCCACTTCCTCGAACATGCCGAGGTCCCCTTCCCCATCCCCCACGGCCGCAGCATCCTGCCTGTCGAGAGCCAGGCGTTTCAGGATCTTCCTCACCCAGAGGCCCTTCTTGTCGTGCTCCACATTGATGCGGATTCCGCCCGTCACCACGCCTGCCTCGACAATCAGCTCGTTCGCCTTGGCGCACGTCACGCCCAGGTCCCTCTTTGCCCGGTCGACCAGCGACGCCAGGCCCGTGGAGAGTATGACGGTGAAGATGCCGGATGCTCTCAAGGCCGCCATTGCCTCCTTCACGCCTTGGCGGTACTCGATCTCTTTCATTATCTCGAGGACTCGGCTCTCGGGGAGGCCTTTCCACAGCGCCGCATCCCTTCTGCAAAACTCATGGTAGTCGATCCGCCCTTCCCGGAAGAGGCGCTGATACTCATCGGCGTTCTCGTCCCAGAGGCCGAGCCTCTCGTGAAGGTACTGCCAGCTGCTCCTGACTTCCGTAAGCGTCCCGTCGCAGTCAAAGAAGACGATCCTCACACCCATGGTCACCTTATAGCACGGCAGTCGCAAAAAATCCATTTCTCACCGGGGACTTTCGGTCTTATAATTAGGGTATGCCGGTCCTCGACGCTCATACCCACGTTTTCCCGCCGGAACTGATAGAGAAGAGGCACCTCATAGCCTCGACGGAGGGAGGCTTCGCCCTCCTTTACGGTAGCGGCCGGTCGCGGATGGCGGACGGCCCCGCTCTGGCCTCCTACATGGAAAATGAGGGGATCGACCGGGCGGTGGCCGTCTCCTTTCCCTTCGAGGACGAGGGGCTCATCCGCGCTGCCAACGACTATGTGCTCGATGTGGCGAAAACGGACAAAAGGGTGCTCCCCTTCGTCACAATCGATCTCCGGGGCGGAAGGAGCGCAGTGGCCGAGGCGGAGCGCTGCTGCGGATTAGGCGCCCGGGGCGTGGGGGAGCTTGCCTATTACAAAGAAGGCTTCGGAGAGAGGGAACGGACGGGTCTCGAAGGGCTTGCGAGATTCATGGAGCAGAAGGGCATGCTGCTCATGCTCCATGTGAACGAGCAGGTGGGCCACAACTACCCGGGGAAGGCTCGGATCGATTTCGCTCAAGTCGTCTCCTTCGTGCAGGCCCATCCCGGGCTGAAGCTTATTCTAGCCCACATGGGGGGCGGCATCTGCTTTTACGAATTCATGCCGGAGGTGCGAGAGGCCTTCTCCAACGTCTACTACGACCTCGCCGCCGCTCCATTCCTCTATTCTCGTGAGCTTTACGCCTTTGTTGCCCGCTTCCTGGCAGGGAAGGTGCTCTTCGGCTCCGACTATCCCCTCCTGACGCTCGCCCGCTACAAGGCCGACCTGGAGAGTCTTGACGACGAGACACGAAGGAAGGTTCTTCATGACAACGGGAGGCGGCTGTTTGGAGCCTGATTGGGACAGGCGGTACAGGGAGGCGGCTTCTGAAGGGCTCAAAGCGGCCCACGAGCTGGTCCGCAACAACGCTTCCCTCATGAGCCGAGACAAGATCGTGATCGACGTGGCCGCAGGCAGGGGTCGGGACCTCCTGTTCTTGGCCCGACGCGGATTTCGGGTGTGCGGTCTGGAGAAGTCCCGGGAGGCCGTCAGGCTTGCCCGCGAGGCGGCGGATCGAGAGGGGTTGGACATGTGGCTCGTTCGGGGGGATGCCCTTTTTCTCCCTTTCAGGGACGGAAAAGCAGGGGCGGTTCTTGTCTTTTACTTCTTGGAGAGGGCCATCATGAATAGGCTCATTGAGCTTCTCGCCCCGGGCGGCCTCTTGCTCTACGAGACGTTCTTGAGAAAGCAGAACGAGCTTGACCGAAAGAGGGACCCTGCCTTTCTGCTGGAGGACGGGGAGCTGTTCGGCTATTTTCGCGATCTCGAGACCATCAGCTCCGAGGAAGGTGTCTTCGACATCGGGGGACGGCAGCGGGCGATTGCCCGGTACGCAGGGAGGAAGAAATGATCGTCGAATGGAACCCCGCAAGGCCCAAGAAGAAAATGACGGCCTTCATCAAGGAGAGCCTCGAAAACGGGGCCATCATCGGATACCCGACGGACACATACTACGGCCTGGGGTGCGATCTCTTCAATATCAAGGCGATAAAGGCCCTCTACGCCATGAGGGGCCTCAGCGAGAAAAGGCCTCTCAGCCTCATTTTTCGAGACATAAAGGACATAAGCGACTACGCGGTCCTCACGGACTTCGCCTTTCAGGTGCTGAAGAGCACTCTCCCGGGTGCTTACACTTTCGTTCTGAACGCGAAAAGGATAGTGCCGAGGCTGCTCATGACGAGCAAGAAAGAGGTGGGTGTCAGAATTCCCGACCACCCGGTCCCGTTGTCCCTCGTGAATCTTCTCGGAAGGCCGATCATCAATACTACCGCGAAGGTCATCGGCCAGGAGGCGCCGGACGATCCAAGAGACATAGAGCGGTATTTCGGGACGCAAATCGCGTTTGTGATTGACGGCGGGCTCATAGCCGGAGAGCCATCCACAGTGATAAGCCTCGTCGACGACAGGGTGAACGCGCTGAGGGTCGGGAAAGGGCCTCTTACAGATCTCCTTCGGAGCTAGAATCTTCGCGTGCCATGGCCTCTTCCATCTCCTCCTCGAACCCTTCGCCGAGGTCCTCGCCCAGCTCGCCGCCCATTCTCTTCATCAGTCTCTCGATTGACCGCGGATCGTTCTCATCGAGGTCGCCGAGCTTGCTCGGGTCGAGAAGGCTCTCCATCCTCTTCTCTTCGCTCTTGCGCACGCTCACCCGGGAAAGGATCCTTTTCACGTCCCTCGACCTGCAGTGCTTGCAGTACGGTTCGATTTCCTCGCTCGCCCTGAGGAGCAGGAACGACGATGTCTTCTTGCAGGCTCCGCAATAAAATTCATAGATCGGCATACGATATTCTAGATTTTTCGTTTTGAATTGTAAAGTCTCTGGGCTATATTGTAGAAGTTGTGAGACCGCCATGAAGGTACTACCCCGGTGCAGGGACTGCCTGAAGGATCTGGCCAGGCAGGTGGTGACATTGTCAAAGGGCGACGAGAAACTGCTCGATTCATCGATCAGCCTCATCGAAGGCCTGTTCTCCGCCGATTGCAGCCCCACCCTCATCTCCAATAGGCTCCTCAAGCACGTGAGGCAGAACACCGCGGTCAATGACCCCTTTGCCGACCTTAAGGAGATCGAGTTCCGACGGGCCACGGACAGCGCGAAACGCCTCAAAGGCTTCTTCCCCGCGACCCTGCGAGGGGCCCTGGAATCGTCCGCCTTCGGGAATGGGGGCGACTTCTTTGTGGAGCACAGATACGACGTCGGTTCGTTCGCCCTTGGAGGCGACGTAGCCAATATAGAGGCCCGGGTTTATAATAGTAGCAAGATTTTGGTGCTCGGGGACAACGTTGGCGATTTCGTGTTTGACCTACCTCTGGTGAAGCTCCTCAAAAGGCACGGCAAGAAAGTCTTCTATGCGGTGAAGGCGCGGCCCGTGCAGAACGATATGTCCATGCACGACGTTGAGAGATTCGCATCCCGCGAGATGGACGGCGCACTCATCTCCACCGGGACGGACGAAGTGGGTATAAGAAGAGAAGAGATGTCCGGGATCATTAGGGAATGCTGGGAGGACGGCAGCCTCGTCATCGCGAAGGGCATGGGAAATTATGAGACCATTTCGGAGTTCCATGACGAGCGCCCCGTCGTTTACGTGATGAAGGTGAAGTGTGGAAGCGTAGCCGAATCGCTTGGACGAAAGATCGGCGAATACATTGCTATCGCAGGTGGTGATCATGGCTAAAAAGGAATACTACGAGCTTCTCGGCGTACCGAAAACCGCATCAGAGGACGACATAAAGAAGGCATACCGCAAGCTTGCCCTCAAGTATCACCCTGACCGGAACCCGGGCAACAAGGAAGCGGAGGAGCACTTCAAGGAGATCAATGAGGCGTACGCGGTCCTGAGCGACAAGGAGAAAAGGAAGGAGTACGACACATACGGCATGAGCGGCTTCCAGCAGAGGTACAGCCAGGAGGACATATACAGGGGCTTCAACATAGGAGATCTTTTCAAAGACCTCGGATTCGGAACGGGGGACATATTCAGCATGGTCTTCGGAAGGCAGCAGGGCGGAGCGGAGGCCGGAAGACAAGCGGGGCGAGGCGGCAGGCGGGTCCATGACTTCGGAGACTTCGTCACGAGAGACCGTACGACGCCGGGCGAACTCGACCTGCACTACGAGCTGGAGATTCCCTTCATGGACGCAATGCGAGGGGCCGAAAAGGTCCTTAACTTCGCCAGTCAGCGGGGCAACGAGGAGGTCAAGGTAAAGATACCGAAAGGCATAAACACCGGGCAGAAACTGAGGCTCCACGGCAAAGGGAGCGTGGACCCTCACACAGGCAGGACCGGGGACCTGTACGTGACCGTAAAGGTGGCAGAGCACCCTGTGTTCAGAAGAGAGGGAAACGACCTCTACGTCACGAAAGAGGTGAAGATGACCGATGCCTTCCTGGGCGGCTCGGTGGAGGTCCCTACCATTGACGGTCCCAAGCAGGTCAAGATACCCGCAGGGATGCGGACCCAGTCCAAGGTGCGCCTCAAGGGTCTGGGAGTGCCCGACATGAAGCAAGGGAGGGGCGACGAATACGTGGAAGTGACCATCGACGTGCCCCGGAAGCTCACCGACAGACAGAAATCTCTCCTCGAAGAAGCCAAGAGGGAGGGACTTTAGCGAGAATTCTTTTAGGGAAGCATATGTGAAGGCAGGCCTCGAGAGACCTGCCTTTTTTCTTAGATTTTCACGACATTTGCCGCTTTTGGCCCCTTGGGACTGTCCTCTATGTCGAAGCTGACTGCCTGCCCTTCCGACAAGGACTTGAAGCCTTCATCCTGAATGGCGCTATAGTGGACAAATACATCTCCGCCATCCTCCTTGGCGATGAACCCAAAACCCTTGGATGCGTTAAACCACTTGACCGTTCCGTTTGCCATACTCAAGACACCTCCTCACAAAAAAGTAAAAAATACTGAATCCGGGCCGCAAAAAGCCGCAACACCGTTTCGCGCGTTGCGGCACCCTACAACACGGCCGAGACTGAAGAGATTATATTGGCACAGAACGGAAAAAGATGTCAAAACAATTTTAAAGCGGGGCGGCGCTTATTTGCGGTTCGAGGCCTTCTTCATGTACGCCATCAAATCCATGCTGTCGTAATACTTGCCTTTCACATATTCAAGGATAGTCCTGTAGTCCGATTTCGGCACGTACCCGGGGGCCTCGAAGATGCGTTTTCCCGTGGGCTCGAGAAACCATGAGGAGGGAGTGCCTGTGATGCGATAGAGCCTCGCGAGGTCTTTCGACCTGTCGACGTCTATCCGGAGAAAAACGAAGTCTTGTTTGATGGTGGAGCTTACGTCTCCGTCTGCCAGAGTGTTCTTGTCCATGAGACCGCAGTAATAGCACGTGTTGCTGTAGAAATAGAGGAGGAGGGGTTTATTCTCGGCTTTCGCGGTCCTGAGGGCGTTATCGTAGTCCAGGGCAAGGCACGGGGAGACCAGGAGGACGAGAAACGAGACGATCGCAAGGGAGGACCATAACATTTTTTTCATAGTGCACAAGTATAGTACCAAAAGGCCTCCGAATCAAGAGAGGCCTCAGGGAGCGGACAGGGCAAGCGCGCTTGAAAAGAGTTTCGGGAGGGGGCGGACGCGCATTACCTCCTCGTGTCAGCCGAGCCGAAACAAAAGCATCGCTCCTCATTTAAGGCCCTCACTCCCCCCAACCCCCACGCTGACGCTAAGGGGGCTTCGTTATTCGTGCCGGAATCGTCGCGAGCTTTTCTAATCCGTCCTCGGCAATGCACGAGTCGGCAATGCGCGTCCGTCCCATGTTCTGCCCATTCGATAGGGCGGTGGTGAAGGGTAGGGTTTCCAAATGTGCGCGCTTGTCCTCGGGAGCGGACGAGGTGCGCCGGAGGGGAAAGTCGGAAAAAGTTGGCCGGCCCTATTGACAAAGAAACGGGGGCACAATTATATTACCTGTTAGCAATCACCAGTGTGAATTGCTAACTATTGTCAAAAAGAGAGGAAAGGAGCGTGATACGATGAAGGTTAAACCGTTATACGACAGATTGGTGGTCAAGAGGCTTGAGGAAGAAGAGAAAACGAAGGGTGGCATCATTATTCCCGATGCGGCCAAGGAAAAGCCGCAGGAAGGGCGTGTTATTGCCGTGGGGGACGGAAAGGTTCTCGAAAACGGCCAGAAGGCACCCCTATCGGTAAAAGTGGGCGACAAGATTCTATTTGGCAAGTATTCCGGAACGGAGATAAAGATCGACGGAGACGAGCACCTTATCTTGCGGGAAGACGACGTTCTTGCCATAATCGTAGACAAATAGAAGGAGGAGCATATAATGGCTAAAGATATCGTATACGATCAGAAGGCAAGAGAAGCACTCCTGAAAGGGGTGAATATTCTTGCCGATGCGGTAAAGGTAACCCTCGGTCCCAAGGGACGGAACGTGATCCTGGAGAAGACGTTCGGCTCCCCCACGGTAACGAAGGACGGCGTCACCGTCGCCAAGGAAATCGACCTGGAAGATAAGTTCGAGAACATGGGCGCCCAGATGGTAAAAGAAGTGGCGAGCAAGACCTCCGACGTTGCCGGCGACGGGACGACCACCGCCACCGTTCTGGCCCAGGCGATTTACAAGGAAGGCGCCAAGCTGGTTGCCGCGGGCCATAATCCCATGGAGCTGAAACGGGGCATCGAGAAGGCCGTCGAAGTTGTGATCGAGGCGTTGAAGAAGATGTCCAAGCCCACGAAAGACCAGAAAGAAATCGCCCAGGTAGGCACCATCTCGGCGAACAATGACGAGACAATAGGCACCATTATCGCAGAGGCCATGGGCAAGGTGGGGAAAGAGGGCGTCATCACAGTGGAAGAGGCCAAGAGCATGGAGACTACCCTTGACATCGTCGAGGGCATGCAGTTCGACAAGGGCTACATTTCTCCGTACTTCGTCACGAACCCGGACAAAATGGAAGCGATCCTCGACGAGCCGGTGATCCTTATCAACGAAAAGAAGATCAGCAACATGAAAGACCTTCTGCCCGTTCTGGAGCAGGTTGCCAAGATGGGCAAGACCCTCCTCATCATATCGGAGGACGTGGAAGGCGAAGCCCTGGCCACCTTGGTGGTGAACAAGCTGAGGGGCACTTTGAAGGTAGCGGCGGTGAAAGCCCCCGGGTTCGGCGACAGGAGAAAGGCCATGCTCGAGGACATCGCCATTCTTACCGGCGGCCAGGTAGTGTCTGAAGAACTCGGCATCAAGCTTGAGAGCATCAGCATAAAAGACCTCGGCAGCGCCAAGAGGGTCGTGATCGACAAAGAGAATACGACCATCGTGGACGGGGCAGGCAGCAAGAAAGAGATCGAAGGCCGCGTGAAACAGATCAGGACCCAGATCGAAGAGACGACCTCGGACTATGACCGCGAGAAGCTTCAGGAGAGGCTGGCGAAGCTCGTCGGCGGTGTGGCCGTCATCAACGTAGGCGCCGCAACTGAGTCGGAAATGAAGGAAAAAAAGGCGCGCGTCGAGGATGCCCTGAACGCGACGAAGGCGGCCGTGGAAGAAGGCGTGATCCCTGGCGGCGGTGTGGGATTCATCCGCTCCATCGCGAAACTGGAAGCCCTGAACCTTGAAGGGGAGCGGCAGTTCGGCGTGAAGATCGTGAAGAAGGCCCTCGAAGAGCCCATCAGATGGATCGCCCAGAATGCGGGCCACGACGGCTCCATAATAATCGAGAAAGTGAAGAACGGGAAAAGCAATTTCGGGTTCGACGCCGCGAAAGAGGAGTACGTGGACGACATGATGGCGGCAGGCATCATCGACCCGACGAAAGTCGCAAGGACCGCCCTGCAGAACGCGTCCTCGGTCGCGTCGCTTCTCCTCACCACCGAGGCAATGATTGCAGAGAAGCCGAAAGAAAAGGCCCCGTATCCTCCCATGCCGCCGGGTGGCGGAATGGAAGGAATGTATTGATAGAAAGCATGAGAAGTTGATTCCGGAAGCTTCAGAGGGGGCCGAAAGGCCCCCTCTGCAATTATTGGTGTTCAGCACCCCCTCACCGGGCATAAGCCCGGCGAGCCTCCCCGCTCACACCTCGCTCCGCTCGGTCTTGCCGTCGGTTCAGCACCCCCTCACCGGGCATAAGCCCGGCGAGCCTCCCCGCTCACACCTCGCTCCGCTCGGTTTTGCCGTCGGTTCAGCACCCCCTCCACAGGTATAAGCCTGCGGAGCCTCCCCGCTCACTTCGGGCTATCCGGTTCGCCAAAGTAGTTGAAACCCCAGGTCGGACAAAGTATAATGACCCGATCGCAAGGATGCGAAAAGGAGCTATGATGAACGCAAAGAGTGGTTGCCTCGCACTTTTTGGAATCGTCGCCTTTCTTCTCGGCGGACTTGCCGGATCAGGCGAGGCCGGAGTCGGTGTCAATATCGGCATAGGCGTGGCCCCTCCGGCATACGTGGTACCTGCGCCGCCTCCCGTGGTTCCCATACCCGGAACGTACGTCTACTATGCCCCGGGGCTCGCTGTGGACATCCTTTTCTATCACGGTAATTGGTACCGCCCCTATGGCGGCTATTGGTACCGGTCACGGTCGTACAACGGCCCATGGGCATATCTGACGCCTGCCAGGGTCCCCCAGGTGCTCGTCATGCTCCCGCCGGATTATCGGAGCGTACCCCGTGGATACCGGCACATATCCTACGAAGACCTGCACAGGAACTGGGGAAGGTGGGAGAGGGAGAGGTACTGGGACAGGCATGAGGCATGGCGGGATGAAAGCCGGGACCATCGCAATGAAAGAGCGCGGGAATGGGACAGGAGGCACGAGGAGGCGGATTGGGGGCATCGCGACCGCGATAGGTAGGCCGGGTTTCTCAAAGAAAGGCACGACTGCGCATTCTCTTCCCCCCTGGATAAATGACCGTACCTGTGCTTTACTATAGCAAAGACTTAATAAGGAAGAGGTCATCATGATCGTAGCCAAAAACAAAGCAGTCACCCTCGACTACACCCTGTCAGACGAAAGGGGAGAGACCCTCGAGACATCCAAGGGAAAGGAGCCCCTTACCTATATCCATGGAAGCGGCGGGCTGATAAAGGGTTTTGAAGCCGCCATGGACGGGAGAACGGTGAAAGACGCCTTCTCCTTCACCGTGAAACCGGAGGACGGATATGGGGAGCGCCGCAACGAATTAGTTTTCCAGGCCGCGAGCGAGCAATTGAAGGAAATCCCGGAGCTGGCAATCGGCATGCCCCTCAAGGTGCAGACCCCCGAGGGGACCCTCGTCGTCACCATAGCCGGGTTTGACGGAGACAAGGTGCTCCTCGACGGCAACCATCCCCTGGCGGGAAAGGAGCTTACCTTTGCCGTGGAGGTTCTCGACGTGCGGGACGCGACCGCGGAGGAGCTCGAAGAGGCCATGAGCCCGCACGGCTGCGGCGGATCATGCGGAGACTCATGCTCAGATGCCTGCGGCCAGGATTGCTGCGAATAAGGCTTTCGCCCTTGGCTGCCCTCGGCGGTTGTCCGCCATTCCTGCCTTGCCCGTGAATGCCATGATTTTCTTAGGCGAGCGGTAAACCCAACTCATTCGGACCGCGCCGGATCAGAGCCGGCTGAAAGAGGGCGTACCCCTCGAGGGCCGGACACCCCCAGGATCGCCTTCGGCTCTTTCGACGGCGCGAGCCAGGAGAGAATGCGCAGGAGATCTTCTTCGGCCATGGCCACGCATCCGGACGTAGCCGTCCCTTTCCCGCGCCACGGGTGGAGAAAAATGGCGCTCCCCAGGCCCTTCTTCACAGGGTTTCTGTTGTAGCCTATGACGACGCCGATCCTGTAGAGCCCGTCCTTCCTCCGCATCTCTTCGAAAGAGAGGGCCAGGGTGCGCCCCTTCTTGGCCCACCTGTTATAGTCAAGAGAGGCCGGATCATTCACCCAGACGTCGTCCTCCTCGATGCGGCGATAGGGCATGGCGCTGGCGATCCGCTCTCCATAACCGAACGCCTCCTCGAGCGGAAATATGCCGGACGGCGTCTTTCCGTCACCCTCCCGCTTCTCGCCCGGAGCCGCGAAGCCGGCCCGCCCTATGACCGCCGAATAAGGCCCGAAAACACGGGTCCATGTACGCCCCTGCCTCTCCAGGCCGGAGGCGATCGCGGAAACTTCCCCTCCGGCAACCACCAGGGCCTGTGCGCAGCTGCCGACTCGTGCGGCAAGTGCCCTGTCGAGCCAGGCAGATAGGTCATTCCTCACGGCATAATGTATAGCACGGATTGGACGAGAAATCCCCGAAAGGCTCAAAACCGATCCCGCCTTTCCCAAAGGACGGGTCCGCTCGACGCCTATCGTCCGTAAGCAGCTAAATGTAAAGGCTTTTTCCCTCCATCTGCCCGCCCTGGTTTTTTCTGTCCCAATTATTTCTTAATTTTCTTTAATTTTTTGTTGACAACTATCGAGGAACTTGCTACAAATTAAAATAATTTAATAAAGGAGGTGGAATGTCTTTCTGTCGTACGTCGAAAACTAAAAAGGAGGAAGGAATGAAGAAGACTTTGGTAATCATGCTTGCCCTGTTCCTCGCCATCCCTGCGATCAGCTACGCAGGGAGCGCGACGAGCAGGTGGGATCTGACCATCGGCGGCAACATCAAGTTCGACATGGGCTGGGCGGACCAGTCCGGTGCGATGTCGAGCGACCTGTGGGCCGGCGGGGTCCCGGACAGGGACACGTCGGCTGGCAACTCGAACATCGCGAACAAGTTCGGGAACCAGATATGGGGCGCCGGTGAGACGGCCCTCAATTTCTTCGTCAAAGGCCCGGACGCGTGGGGAGCCAAGACCCATGCCTTCATCTTGGGCGACTTCACCGGCGTGTGGGGCGCGTACGCGAACGGTCCCCCCGCGAACTATAACGAGTTCGATCTTCTGATCGCGGAAATCGGCTTCGACTGGGAGAAGACGAGCCTCGACTTCGGCACGAACGGTTCGATGTTCGGCATGGTGCCCACATTCTCGCTGAGCAACTCGTGGAACTTCGCCGGCTACGGCGGCAAGGGCGCGGCCCCTGTGGCCCCTCAGGTGACGGTGACCGAGAGATTCACCAAGGAGTGGAGCGCAGGCTTCGGCGTCATGTCGCCCTATAACGTGGTTAACGCCGTCGTTAGCCCGGCCGGCGGCTATAGCACCTACGACGAGAACGTCATGCGTAACCCCCTTCCCGCCTTTGAGGGCAAGATCGCGTACTCGAGCGACTCCTGCGGGAAAGTCGGACCGTGGCAGCTCCTCGTCGAGGTGGACGGCTTCTTCGGAGAGCAGAGGCAGATCGACGCCGCGCTCGACCATAAGGACGTGGATGAGTGGATCACCGATTTCAAATTCCTCATCCCCATCATCCCTGAGAAGAACGGCAACAAGACGTCCGCCCTCTATTTTGACGGCGAGATTTTCTGGACGCAGGGTGCGGGTGGGGTCGCAAACTGGCTAGCCAACGCAGGCCCCCCGTGGCTCACGAGTGACTATACGAGAGCCGACCCGAATGACTGGCATGCCGCTAGCGAGTGGGGCGTCGTAGGCCATGGC
>Ga0326728_10021948_pt1 | contig 11921 bp, 12 predicted proteins | sample MB3enrmetagenome_FD_207602 | JGI IMG/M metagenome (GOLD analysis project Ga0326728, IMG submission 207602) | Lab enriched peat soil microbial communities from McLean, Ithaca, NY, United States - MB31MN | ecosystem: Environmental > Terrestrial > Soil > Wetlands > Peat | place: USA: New York... | reverse complement strand
CTCAGCCACTGCCGAACTTGCTGCTGCTGGCTGGAATTCAAAGTCAAAGCGGGAAGTTTTCGTGACATGCTTAAGCATAAACCGAACTCCCCCAATTGTCCATCTATTTGTTGGACAGTACACTAGCCTCATGGGGCCAAAATCGAATGGAGACTTTATGCCCGAGTGTTGTAATTAACAACGAAGCTGATAACATGTTGACAACAAAGGGTTCGAAGCGTGGTTTTCCAAAAACGAAGCTGAGAACATACTGAAAAGAAGCCATTTACGGAAACCTATGATGATTTAAATGAAGCATGACACAATGACCACCACACTAGACACCCCTGGCGGGGGGGCAAGTGGCGGAAAAGCCTCGGTTCAGTTCTCTCTTTAGGCTAGCCTCGGCCAGAGCTCAGGCCGGAATGGGGAGCGGTGGGGGTGGGTGGCGGGGCGAGGGGCAAGCCCGCCTCTTCATTTCCGGGCTGCATGTGCACCCATTTTTCCAGAGCGGTCCGCAGACGCTCGATTTCATGGTCAAGAGTGTCCAAGGCCTGCGGGGCCTGTTTAAAATCCCCATGGCGAGCAATTTCTTCCAGATGGAAGGCTGCCGCAAATGCCGGCTTCGCCGCGAAGTTCCCCACCGAGCCTTTCAAGCGGTGGGCGAGGCACTCCAATTCATGAACCTGCATCTTGTCGACGGCGCGATGGATAGCTTCCATTTGCTGGGGAAGGTCGTCCAGGAACAGACTTGTCAATTCACTCAGCAGGTTGCGATCTCCTTCCAAGTTGGCCCAAGCCACCTCCCAGTCGATGCAATCATCCTCGCCGACGGAGGGCGATTGCTGCGGGATGGATTCCGGGCATCGCGTGATCTGTTCGATCCCCGCAAACAATTCCGCCGGACGTATCGGTTTGGCAATGTATCCATCCATTCCTGCCGCCAGACAGCGTTCCCGGTCGCCCTTCATGGCGTGGGCGGTCATGGCGATGATGGGGACATGCTTGTGGGTGGCGGCCTCCTTTTCGCGGATGACGCGGGTGGCTGCAAAACCATCCATGTCCGGCATCTGAACATCCATGAGCACCAAATCATATTCCTGCTCTCCCAACATCCGCACGGCTTCGCGCCCATTCCCCACCACCATTGCCGTATGTCCCATCTTTTCCAGAAGGCGGACGGCCACCATCCGGTTCACGGGGTTATCTTCCGCCAGCAGAATGTGCAAGTGGCGCCGCTCCTGGCGCAGCGAGTGGCGCGTAACCAAGGGGGCGGGCAAATCCGGGGATTCCTCCTTGTGCCCCAAAACCGTGAGGATGGCTTCCAGAAGTTCGGTTTGCTGGATGGGCTTGACCAGGTAGGCGGAAATCCTCAGGTCCCGGCAGCGCGAGGCGTCGCCGCGCTGGCCTCCGGATGTCAGCATCATGATGATGGCTCCGTCAAAGCGTGGATCGCTCTTGACCAGCTTCGCGAAAGTGAAGCCATCCATGTCCGGCATTTGACTATCAAGGAGGATTAGGGAAAAGGGCGTGCCCGCGGAGTCGCCCAGTTCGAGAATCTCAAGCCCGCGCTTCCCATTCTCGGCCAGTGTCGGCTGCATTCCCCAGTGGCTGAGCAGTTCGTCCAGAATTTGGCGGTTGGTGAAGTTATCATCCACCACCAGGGTGGCCACACCCTGGAGGGCGGAGGGCTTTGAGACCACGCCGGCGCTGGCAGTTGGCTTTGCCCGCTGGAACCTCAGCGTAAAGCTGAAGGTGCTTCCCTTCCCCACTTCACTTTCCACCCACATTCGCCCACCCATGATCGCCACCAACCTCGACGAGATGGTCAATCCCAGCCCTGTCCCGCCATAGCGGCGGCTGGTGGAATTGTCAGCCTGGGTGAAGGCTTCAAAAATGACGTTCCTTTTCTCCGGCGGGATGCCGATACCGGTGTCCGCGACGGCAAAGTGCAGAGTGGCACGGTCAGCCTCGACGGATTCATTGCGCACGTTGACCGAAACTTCCCCCACGTCAGTAAACTTGATGGAATTCCCCACCAGATTGAAAACGATCTGCCGCAAGCGCGTGGGGTCACCGATCATGTCGTCCGGAACTTCCGGAGACACGCGGAGGGCGAGTTCCAGATCCTTTTCGTGCGCGCGCAAGGCTAGAGTCTTCATCGCCTCCCCCAGGCAGTCGCGCAAGCTGAACTCCACCTGGTCAATATCCAGCTTGCCCGCCTCGATTTTGGAGACATCCAAAATGTCATTGATAACGGTCAGAAGCGACTCGGCGGAAGACTTCACGAGGCCCAGGTATTCCCGGCGAGTGGGATCAGGATCACTGTCAAGGGCGAGCTCGGTCATTCCCATGATGGCATTCATGGGCGTGCGGATTTCGTGGCTCATGTTGGCCAAAAACTCGCTTTGCGCGCGGCACGCTTGTTCCGCCTCGGATTTTGCCAAGGTGAGTTGAGCGTTTTGAGTCTGCAGTTCCGCCGTGCGGGCGGCGATCTGCCAATCCAGAACCTCGCGGTGCTTCCGCAGTTCATCTTCGCCCCCCCCGAGTTGGGAAAGCATTTCCTTGATGCCGGCCCCTAAGGGCGCCAGATCGTCCTGGCACGGCTCGGGAGCAAGGCGGGGGTGTTTCTTCTCCTCCATTGCCGCCGGGGAAGTCTGGACCATTTCCCCCGTGGAATCGGAAATGAGGTCTTGCCACCAGAGGGAAACGAGCAGGGCCAGGAGGGTTGAGGCTAAGGTCGCGATCAAGGCAATGAGGGCACTACGCCACAGCCTGCGGTCCCATTCCTTCAAATCGGATTGCAGGTAGATGGCCCCCACCACGCCCCCGTTGCGCATGATTTGATGGAACAGGGCCAAGCGGCGGAAACTGGAGATTTCCTCTTCGCCCCGCAAGGATCTGAGCGGGACAGGAAAGGAGAATGTGGCGCGGGAATAGGCCGCCAATATCTTGCCGTCCGGCGAGTACGCGCTGGCGGCGATAACGTCCGGTTTGGCGCGCAGCACGGAGAGGGCCTGGGAGGCAGCGATGCGGTCGCTCGAAGCCAGCGCCGATGCGCCATTCTGGCCAATGACTTCCGCCCAAGCCGAAAGATCGCGCCCCATCGCCAGGCGAAAGGACAGCGCGTCGTAAACGCCCAACGCCACGCACGCCACCAAGGCGGCACTGCCGGTGAGCAAAATGATCAGCAGCAGTTTGCGGCGGATGGGCGATTTGCGAAATGCCTGCACTAAGACCCTCCTCATTACCCTGTTAACGAACCCCACAGGATTGGAAGCGGTAAGAAAATCGGCGTCGCAGTTTGTTGCGCCGGCCGGAGTTTCCCCCCACCGCCGCACCTACGGTTTTCTCCACAGCGTCACTGACCATTGGTCGTCGGCCCAAGCGAGTCGCAGGTTGTTCCTCCGCAAGGCGTTACGATGTGAACCTCGACTATCCGGGCGATGGAGCGAGCCGGAACTCAGATCGGGACGGACGCTCACACCCAACCTCAATCCAGTCCCTCAATCCTATCTTCGGCGGAGACAGGGTCCCACTTGAGTTAAAAGAAGGAGTTGATGTGAAAACATTGGGCTGGCTTCAGAGGCTGCGGAAAAAAGTTTCCAACCTAGCATTTCCGTGCATTTCCGTCAATCTGACTATGGTTAGAGCGAGAATGCCCACCACTCCCAGGGTCTTTTCGCGATTTACCGCAACCCACTCGATTCAAATAACTTACATGCAAAGGTTCCACCCGGCGAAAAATCCGGCCCTGCATTATCATGGACATCGCGGGTTCTTCCGGCAGGCAGATTACCCTTAGGGGAACGGCCCCGCAGGGCTCTTGACCGCATTGCATCCACCAGGATGAGAGTCCCGGCGCGTTTTTCCGCAGCCTGTTCAGCCGGGCATGAGAACGCCAGGCTTAATGCGGTGGCGAGGAACCCATTCTGCCCGCTTTTTTTCTACGGGTTCTGCCTTTCCGGTCAGTCGCCACTCCCTAATTTACCCCGTCAATGTTTAACAACTCATTTATTTTCATCAATATATTGGAAATGTTGCCTTAACTGCGACGAAGGTAATCCCATGGTTCGACCCGTGCGGCAGGAAGCGGTTTGACCGTTGCCGGTTCTAGGGAACACCGCGTAGCCGTAGGCCTCTTTTGGTCCCGAGCGGCGGGGCGAAAACCTACGGAAATAGTGTCTAAGGAGAACCTCTCGGTCCGGGCCAGGCCGTACCGTTCGGCCCATCCAGGGTCGGTAAAAATGGGATTGGGCACAATCCGTGGGCGGCGGACACAGAAAGCGTACCTTTGCCCACGCCCACTCAATGTTAACCCCTGCGAGGTATCAAGGACAGCCGGCAGTGAGGTGAATCGAGCGTTACGGGGAAATTCCCCTCCTTGGTCAAGGAGGGGTGGCGCGCCGAGCGACGGGATGGTTTGTTCGTGCGCTCAAAAAAGACCAAGTCGCAATCAGCACCACCCCCTACCCCCTCCTCAACTGAGGAGGGGAGCCATTTTCGTGACAGCCTTTGCGCACCGACGCCCATGAGCCGTGGGCTCGCCACTGAAGATGAGAATGCCGGGGAAATTCCCCTCCTTGGTTAAGGAGGGGTGGCGCGCCGAGCGACGGGGTGGTGCTGAACAGGGGGTGGTGGGCAACGGGACAAATCGGGCAGATGGCCACAGCCAATTCGTCTTGGGAATTGAGCGTGGGTACTCACATTGTGAGAAAGCACGTAAGAAAGGACGTAGCGCCCCGGTTTATCGGGGCGGCTCTTCCACCGCGCCGTGGTTGGGGCGGCGTGGGCCGTGAGAACACGGATTATGGTGTGGCGGCGCGGCAAGACCCCGCACCGCTGGAAGAGCCGCAGGGCCGGAGAGCGGGCCCTGCGCTACCTTCCCCTGGTTCCGCATTCACCCTGCCGAACGCCGGGTAGGGCGACCGGTCCCGACGAAGTCAAGAGCCCTACCCCTACGCCGCTTGCCACTCGCCAGCGGTCTTCTGACCCGCCTGCTCGCCACTTTTCACTCTTCCCTCGTCACTGCCCTTCTCAATTCGTCTTAGGGATTGACCGTGGGTTCGCCATTGAAGGAAAAAGCGGCGGTCAAGAAAGCAGTGACCATGGCCCCCGCTTTTCCCTTATCGCGTTAGGAAGAAAGGCGGAGGCCCTACGCATGAAAGTTCACAAGTGGCGTTATAATGTGAAGGCATCCCCTCCGCAATCGTGGGGGTGCTTGGGCACAAGCCCGTTGGCCGCCAGCTAAAACGGCTGGGCCTGAGCCCGAGTCAGGGCCGGTGACAATCCATGCCTGAAATCTCCCGGTTCCTCGGTATCGTAATCGGTATATTTTACACCGAGCATGGCGTTGCACATTTTCACGCGGTTTACGGCGAGCACGAAATCTCGGTCGAGGTGGAATCTGGTAATATTCACGGCCAATTCCCGGCAAGAGCCTTGCGGCTCGTGCTGGAATGGGCAAGCCTTCACCGGGAAGAATTGATGGAGAACTGGCAGCTTGCGAGGCAAGGGCAACCTCTCAGGAGCATTGCCCCGCTGGAGTGAGGATGATGAACTATCACATTGTCGAGGCACGTTACGTGGCCGGCCACGTCGTGTGGCTGCGCTTTCGCGACGGGACGAGCGGCGAGGTCGATCTGGCGCCAGCTCTCCGCGGCCCCATCTTCGAACCGTTGCGCAATCCCGCCGTATTCAGTCAGTTCCAGATTCATCCCGAGTTTCACACGCTCGTCTGGCCGAATGGAGCCGACTTCGCCCCCGAATTCTTACACGATAATCTGCGCGTTACCGTGTAAACGGCAAGGTAAGCCGCCGACCCATTTAATGGAGGTACCGCAGACATTGCGAATCGTGTCTGCGCCATCCGGCCTGACGTCTGTTTCGCACGCGCCCCCGGTCGCAAAAGCCGCAGCCTAATTCCGCTCGGAGCGGAATAAGGCTGCGCTACCCTGCTTGTCACTAGCCAGCGGTCTTCTGACCCGCCTGCTCGTCACTTGTCACTCGCCACTGCCCTTGATGCCTTCACCCATTCGAGCGGCGCCTGAGGTTGTGCGACCCGGAGGTGGCCACGGCCAATTCGTCTTGGGAATTGCCTGCGAGTTCGTCATCGAAGGAAAAAACCATGGTCGCGATGGCAGCGACCGTGGCTACGCGCTGTGGCCTACTTACCGCACAGCCGCCGGGGCAGCAAGGGCGGCTGATCTTTGTGGGATGTTGCTGATGGCTTTCCCGACCTGCTGTCGGGCAAGATCGAGCTCGTAGGTTTTCTGCAGGTTCATCCAGAGATCCGGGGAGGTCCCAAAGTAGCGGGCCAGGCGCAATGCCGTGTCGGCAGAAATGGCCCGCTTCCCGGCGATGATCTGCGAAATGCGGTTGGCAGGCACCGCCAGCGTGCGTGCCAATTCGGCTGCGGAAATGCCGATCTCCTCCAGTTCGTCGGCGAGAATTTCACCCGGGTGGATGGGAGTGCGCGCCATGATTCAAGACTCCTTAATGGTAATCGACGATCTCGACGTTTTCGGGCCCGTCAGCTCCTTGCGGCCACTCGAACGAGATGCGCCACTGCTGATTGATTCGAATGCTATACTGGCCTTGCCGGTCACCGGAAAGGGCCTCCAGCCGGTTGCCGGGTAACCGGGCCAGGTCCCGCAGGCTGACTGCCGCTTCCAGAATCCGCAGCCGTTTTTCGGCCTGATGGCGGATACCCTCAAACCGAGAAACCCGCTCGCCCTCGGAAAAGCGCTGCGTCTTTCTGTCCCGGTAGCTTCGGATCACATACCAGCTTGGCAGAATAGACGCAGTACGTCAAGCATACAGTATCTGCACCATAGTCCGGACAGCGCGGCAAGAAACCACACCGCTGGAAGAGCCGCAAACCTTGCGAAACGGGTGCGCTACCTTGCTCGCCACTCGTCACTCGCCACTGCCCTTTTCAATTCGTCTTGGGAAGTGACCGTGGGTTCGGCATCAAAGGAAAAGCCCACGAAAAAATGTAGCGCAGGGCTCGCTCTACGGCCCTGCGGCTCTTCCACTGCGGCGACACCGCGGCTTGCACCATAAAACGCTTGACGTGTACGGTATAACCGTACATACTGGAACGGTGAAAGGATAACATGCAACTTGTCCGCTTTCGCCACAAAGGGCTAAGGCAGCTCCATGAGGACGGAAACGCCAAAGGGGTGCCGTCCGCGATGACCGACAAGCTGCGCAAGCTTCTGTTTGGCCTCGAAACCGCCAATACGCTGGAGCAGCTCAGACGGTTTCCCGGCTGGAAGCTGCATCCTCTTAAAGGCGACCTGAAAGAACTATGGAGCCTGACGGTCACGGGAAACTGGCGGCTGATTTTCCGTTACGACGAACGGACCAACACCGCCAGCGATATCGACCTGATCGACTACCACTAGGAGGCCGAAATGCCCATGAAGAACCCGCCCCATCCGGGCGACCTGATTAGAACCGAAGTCATCGAAGCCCTCGGCCTCAGCGTGTCGAAGGCGGCGGAAATTATGCAAGTGCGCCGCGCCACGCTCTCCGATCTGCTGCACGGCAAGGCTGGACTGACGCCGGAAATGGCCCAGCGCATCGAAAAAGCGTTCGGCCCGGACATGGATCACCTTCTCCGTATGCAGCTTGCTTATGACGTGGCGAAAACGCGGGAGCGCGCCCGGGACATTTCGATCAAGCGATATGCCCCGGCCGAAAGCCACGCATAGGGTCTAGGCGATTACAGATCACCCCGCTGTCCTCAACGGCTTGCGCCGTAGGAGGACGGCTTGCCGGCCCCTGGTTCCGCATTCACTATGCGGGACGCCGGGTAGGGCAAGCCCGGCATCTCGTGATGGCATTCGCCCGTTCGAACGGCGCCTGAGGTTGGGTGACCCGGAGGTGGTCACGCCGATTCGCCTTGGGAATCGACCGTGGGTTTGTCATCATAGGAAATGCACACGGTCACAGGAGCGCTGATCGTTGGCCACCCTCTTATTCTTCAAGGCGGTCGCGGGATTTCTGCAAAAGCCGATTGATTTCGCTACAATGGATGTGTGGAGATTGAGGATGACTTTGGCGAAACCGTACCCCGTGCGCGAGGGTGAATGAGGTTTGAGATTGTTGGCTCCATAGAGAACGTGGAAGTCATCGCTGCGGGTCTTGGAGTCAGGATCCGCTCACTTCTCCGCAAGGCCTATGGTCGAGGCCGGTGGCGAAAATTGAAAGGAACAGCTACGGTTCGGCTCGCCAATGGCGCTCTGCGCGTGGTGGAGTTACACTGGTATGAGGCGCATGGGATTGGCCAAAGGGACATGAAAATCAAGCGCTACCTGGACGAATTATGAAAACACCAACCAAACCGTTCGCTCTTTGCATCGACAATACCGACTATCAGGCGTCGCTCATTCCCGGCAAGGTCTATCGGATTCTTCCCGACCCGGTGGCGGCCAAAGACGATCTGGTGCGGATCGTCGACGAGAGCGGCGAGGATTACCTCTATCACAAAGATTATTTCTTGTTTGTTGACTTCCCCCCCAGTGTGACAAAAAAGATTCTTGCCTTACAGTCCGTCGCCTAATCTTCCGCCGCACACGACCTATCAATAATGGCCGCGTACATTTGTCCACAGGGCCTTGCGGCGTAGGGGGATCCGTCAGCCGACGGACAGTCCCCTGGTTTCGCGTTCACCCTGCGGAACGCGGGTAGGGCAACCTGTCCCGGCGAAGTCGGGAGCCCTACCCCGTACGCCGCTTGCCACTAGCCGGCAGTCTTCCGACCCGCCTGCTCGCCACTCTTCACTTTTCACTCGTCACTGCCCTTGATGCCTTCACGCGTTCGAACGGCGCCCGAGGTTGTGCTGCCCGGAGGCAGCCATCACGGCCGTTTCCTCAAAGGAATTGGCCGTGGGTTCGTCATGGAAGGGAAAGCCCGCTGCCACGAAAGCACTAATTGTGGCTAGGGCTTTACAACGGCCAAACCTGGAGCTATCTTATCTATTGGGAATAGTTAAGAGGCAGGATGCGATGCACCAAAAGGATAAGACAGGAGGCGCGCCGATGACGACCGTGACCATTTCTCTCCCCGAGTCGCTTAAGGGCTTTGTGGAGCGTCAGATTGCCACGAAGGATTACGGCAATGTCAGCGAGTACTTCCGCACCCTGTTGCGCGAAGCTCGGGCCAGGCAGGAGGATGCCAGGCTGGAAGCGTTGCTGGTGGAAGGCTTGACATCCGGCGAAGAAGCTCCCCTGACCAAAGAGTTCTGGAGGGAACTTAAGAGCGAGGCCGCCGGGATTGCGCGTAAACACCGCGCGCGGAGAAAGCTTTGAAACCGATTATCCTCCCCGCGGCACGCGATGACATCCTGCGCCAGTTCCGCTACTACCTGGTGGAGCAGGACAAGCCGCAAGTGGCCGAACGCTTCCTAAGCGCCGTGCGGAGAACGATGGAGGGGATCATCCGGACACCCCATGGCGGCGCGCCCAAGCGTCTTTCCCGGGAAGCTCTCCGGGGCCTGAGATCCTGGCCCGTCAAGGGATTTGAAGATGTGCGCGTCTATTACCTGGCTCACCAGGGCGGGGTTCGGGTGGTCCGCGTACTGCACGGAAAACGCGACATCAATAACATCCTCGAAAAAGAAAACTATGACACGCCGTAGTAAGCGCAGCGTGGACTTGACTTGTTGATTCCGCTGCATTCGTGGGCGAGGCATGAGAAGAGCCGTAGAGCTTGAATTGCGGGTCTGCGCCAGCCCTGCCCCGCCTGCTCGCCACTCTTCACTTTTCACTCGTCACTGCCCTTGATGCCTTCACGCGTTCGAACGGCGCCTGAGGTTGTCTGCCCCGGACGTGGCCACGCGGCTGACGCGGATTGACTTCCGAGGGGGGCACGCCTATCCTTACAAGGTGAAGGTTCGCGAGATCGTTCGGATGCTTGAAAACGATGGTTGGCTTCTGGTTAGGACCCGGGGAAGTCACCACCAGTACAAGCATCCCACGAAGCCCGGGCTGGTCACTATACCAGGCAACCGCAACGATGAACTCGCGCCGGGGACCTTGAACAGCATCCTGAAACAGGCAGGGTTGAAGCCATGAAAAAATACCTGGTGATCATCGAAGAGACCTCTACGGGATATTCCGCGTATTCTCCCGACCTGGGAGGCTGCGTTTCGACCGGGCAAACGCGCGAAGAAGTCGAGAAGAACATGCAGGAGGCGATCGAGTTTCACTTAGAGGGCCTGCGCCTCGAAGGGCTCCGCGTGCCTCAACCCCACTCCTATTCCACGTACGTGGAAGTCCCCGCGTAAATATGCCGGCTGGTAGCTGGTAGCCGCGGTCAGCGCCTTCCTGACCGCGGGTTCTTCATTGCAAATACGTGAAATTCCGGGCGAGGAGCAGGCGCTTCGAATTGGGGATGCGCGTGTGAGAAGAGCCCACAGTCAGAAATTGGCTGACTGTGGCTAGCATCCCTGGTTGCGCATTCACCCTGCGGAACGCCGGCTAGGGCAAGTCCGACATCTCGCGATGGCATTCACCCGTTCGAACGGCGCCTGAGGTTGTGTGACCCGGCGGTAGCCACAGTGCATTCGTCTTGAGAATTGACTTTGGGTATGTCATCGAAGGAAAGGCCCACCGGCACGAAGGCAGTGGCCGCGGCTACTCACTACGAGGCGGTCTCGACCCATTCCTTGAAATCTATTGTTGGCTGCAGCCGGCTGCGACAGGGGCCGAGAAGCTGACGCAGCCGCACGCACGTACCTTTGTCCCTTTCAATAATCTCGACCTTGTTTCTGTTGCAGTTCGTCACAAGGAATGTCAAAGCGGCGCTGTCGGCAGCGGGCAAGCTGTAGCAAACGATGTAAATGCGATCGGCCGCTCTTAAAGCTTCCGCCGCCTCCCTCCAGAGTTCTGGAAGAGTTCCATAGTGTGTCCAGTCGTTGTAGTCCTTGAAGAAGCTTGGGTGAATAACGATCGGATCCACGTGCGTCGGATTTGAACTCGCGGGGTTCTCCTTCCAGGTTACATCCTCCGCCTCAATGCCTAGTCCGTGCAGCAAGTCCGCGCTCAGCGAAATGTACGGCCCGCGTCCTTGAGATGGAGAAAAGTTCGTGTACCAACCGAAGGAACCGTGAAGATGGAGAATGGGAACTGCTGAAGGTCGCGACGGCGAGCATTGAGCCCCATTGCCTGGCAGAAGCTGTATCATGCCAAACCCATAGCCGTCGAACGGGTTCCACTTGCCCTGCTCAAGCAAGATCCGTTCAAGGGTCGCGTCGTAATTGAACGTGATCACCACGTCCCCTGGTTTCACCTTCTCTCCGAATCGGCGTAGCACTTGCCACCCTGTGTCTTGGGTTTTGAAGCTCTTCAGGTCCTCTTGGTGTCTCTGCCCAAAGTACTTCACCAAAGCCCAACGCAGAATGCACGAATACCGCAAATGCACGTCTGTTTGCTGGTCAATGCGTTTGGAGTCCGCCTCCGCGTCATTCGGTTCGGCCTCGTTTGACTTACGGCTGCTGCGGGCAACTTTGCTCTGGCCTTCATACCGGAGCTTTCGGGCGAAGTCCAGTGCGGTGAAAATGTTTTCAATATTTCCAGTGATGTAAGCTGCACGAACTAAAGAATCGGGATTGCTTTTCAGCCACCGACACAGCTTAGGCCATTCCGTGGCGTAGTCCTTTCGGTCGAGGGATGCTTGTCGGTCTCGTATGTAGGAATCGATACATGAGAAGAGGGCTCCCCCCAACGGGTAGGAAACTTGGTGCGAGACGCCTGCCCCAACAACGTAAATATTCATGTTTTCGCTCCATCGGCGCCGCGTGATTTCAGTCTTGTCAGTGAGCCGGTCGCGGTAGGGACAGCGGTTACCCGCTGCCCCCCGCGCGGACCCGTGCTGGCACTGCTAGCGCACACGGTTCTTACCTCGGATCGAGTAAATGCTTGGCGTCAAGGCGC
>Ga0326728_10021947_pt1 | contig 11922 bp, 10 predicted proteins | sample MB3enrmetagenome_FD_207602 | JGI IMG/M metagenome (GOLD analysis project Ga0326728, IMG submission 207602) | Lab enriched peat soil microbial communities from McLean, Ithaca, NY, United States - MB31MN | ecosystem: Environmental > Terrestrial > Soil > Wetlands > Peat | place: USA: New York... | reverse complement strand
CAGAAGTGTTTTATCGAGGGCATACTTTGCACGGGAGCATGTTGCGCGCCACCAGCTTGACTCCTTTAACTATTTCCTGACAGAAAATCTCCAGAAAGTGGTCAATGAACAAAAGATCATCGAAACCGACATCGAGAACCGGGGCAAAAACAACGACCCGGTCTGGGTCGAACTCGGCAACATTGAAGTAAAAAAACCGCTTGTGCGCGAGGCCGACGGATCTCAGGGTGAACTGTACCCGAGCGAAGCGCGCCTGCGCAACCTTACCTACGCTGCACCCATCCAGCTGGGCTTAACACTCGTACACGGAGAGGACCGGCAGGAACCGATTGTCACGACGATCGGGCAGCTGCCCATCATGGTCGGTTCTGTCGCCTGCAATCTGTACGGCATGAGCGATGACGAGCGCGTCTCCCATGGGGAAGATGCCTTCGATCCGGGTGCATATTTTATCGTTAACGGTACCGAGCGCGTGCTCATGACATTAGAGGATCTTGCCTCCAACAAGATCATGACCGAATTCACCGAGCGGTACAACGAACGGATCTACGTCGCAAAAGTGTTCTCGCAGTTCCGGGGCTACCGTGCGCTTGTGGTGGTCGAACGCAACAAGAAGAACCTGTTAGAAGTCTCGTTCCCGTCCGTTGCGGGGCACCTGAAATTCGTCGACCTGATGCGCGCACTCGGCATGACCAACGACCAGGAAGTCGTCAATGCGGTTTCGACCGATGAGGATATCCTCACCTTCATGATGCAGAACCTTGAAGAGAGCGAGTGTGACTCGGTCGAGGGCGGCGTCATGTATGTGGGCAAAAAACTCGCACCCAACCAGACCAAGGATTACCAGAAGAAACGCGCCGAGTTCGTGCTGGATAATTACCTGCTCCCGCACCTTAACTATGCGCTGCCTGCCACCCTCAAGGAAGGCGACGAAGGGTATGCCGAGGCAGTTGCGTCCATCCGGCTGGCAAAGGCCCACTTTCTGGGCCGTATGGCCGAAGCCTGTTTTGATCTCGTCTTAAACAAGCGCAGGATCGATGACAAGGATCATTACTCAAACAAACGGCTCAAACTGGCCGGCGACCTTATGGAGGATCTGTTCCGTATCTCGCTTAACCGCCTGACCCGGGATATCAAGTACCAACTCGAACGGGCAAGCATGCGGCACCGCGACCTGTCGATTGCAACAGCAGTCCGGGCAGATGTGCTCACCGAGAGACTGTTGCACCCGCTTGCCACCGGTAACTGGGTGGGCGGAAGGACCGGTGTATCCCAGCTCCTCGACCGTGTCGATCACATGGCCGTGCTTTCCCACCTGCGCCGTGTCATCTCCCCGCTCTCCCGCTCACAGCCTCATTTCGAGGCCCGTGACCTTCACCCGACCCAGTGGGGCCGGATCTGCCCGAGCGAGACACCTGAAGGGCCGAACTGCGGTCTGGTGAAAAACTTCGCACAGATGGTCGAGATCAGCAAGGGTGTCAATGATGAAGAGGAGATCATGCGCATCCTGCATACGCTTGATGTCGAGCATATCAGGGGTGAGGTCAGATGAAGAAGTCACGCGTATTTGTTGACGGGGCATTGATCGGTCTTGTTGACGACCCCAAAGCCCTTGTGGCAAACATCCGTTCTATGCGCCGGCAGGGTGCCATCTCGCCCGAGGTAAATGTCTCATTCAAGGACTTCAATGGCGATGTTATCCTTCTCACCGACCGCGGCCGTGCCCGCAGGCCCCTGATTGTCTTAAAGGATGGCAAGAGCCTTATTTCCGATGAAGACATAAAAAAACTCGCCAAGAAAGAGATCGATTTCTCGTACTTCGTGCAGCGCGGACTGATCGAATTCGTCGATGCAGAGGAAGAAGAAGATCTCTACATTGCGATGAACCCTGCTGACATTACAGCCGAGCACACGCATCTGGAGATCGACCCCTCCCTTATCCTCGGGATCGGTGCTGCGCATGTCCCGTTCCCGGAACATAACGCGAGCCCGCGTGTTACGATGGGTGCCGGGATGGTCAAGCAGGCACTCGGGTTTGGTTCGGCGAACATGAAGCTCCGCCCTGATACACGGGGCCACCTGCTCCATTACGTCCAGAAGCCGCTCACCCACACCCAGACTTCCGAGCTGATCGGGTCGGACGACCGGCCTGCCGGGCAGAATTTCGTTGTAGCCATCCTGTCCTATGAAGGCTACAATATTGAAGATGCCCTCATCTTCAACAAGGCCTCGATTGACCGGGGTCTCGGTCGTTCACATTTCTTCAGGACCTACGAAGGTGAAGAGCGCCGGTATCCGGGCGGCCAGATCGACCGGATCGAAGTGCCGGACGAGGATGTAAGCGGTGCCCATGGCGCCGAGTCCTACAAGAACCTTGACGAGGACGGCGTGATCAATCCTGAAACCATCGTTGCCGAGAAGGATGTCCTTATCGGCAAGACCTCGCCGCCCCGGTTCCTCGAAGAACCTTCCGGGGAGCTTATCGCGGTGGAGAAGCGCCGGGACACATCGGTCACGATGCGCAGCAACGAGCATGGCATTGTCGATACGGTCATTATTACCGAAGGTGAGAACAGCTCGCGTCTTGTCAAGGTGAGGACCCGCGACCTGCGTGTGCCCGAGATCGGCGACAAGTTTGCATCCCGGCACGGGCAGAAAGGAGTCATCGGCCTGATTGCGAGTCAGGAAGATATGCCTTTTACCGAGAGCGGGCTCTCTCCCGACCTCGTCATCAACCCCCATGCAATCCCGAGCCGTATGACCATCGGGCATATGCTCGAGATGATCGGCGGCAAAGTCGGCGCGCTGGAAGGCCGGCGCATCAACGCAACCGCATTCAGCGGCGAAATTGAAGCCGACCTCCGTGCCTCGCTTAGAAAACTCGGCTACTCCCATACCGGCCGTGAAGTGATGTACGACGGTATCACCGGCAAGGCGTTCAAGGCCGACATCTACATCGGCGTGATTTACTACCAAAAACTCTACCACATGGTCTCCTCCAAGATGCACGCCCGCTCCCGGGGGCCGGTGCAGGTGCTCACCCGCCAGCCGACAGAAGGCCGTGCCCGTGAAGGCGGTCTCAGGTTCGGTGAGATGGAGCGCGATGTCATGATCGGCCACGGCGCCGCCATGGCATTAAAAGAGCGTCTGCTCGATGAGTCGGACAAGGTGCAGGAATATGTCTGCGCCCATTGCGGGATGGTGGCGATGCTTGACCGCAAGCGCAACATGACCCGGTGCCTGGCCTGCGGCAACGAGACCGATATCTACCCGGTCGAGATGAGTTACGCATTCAAGCTCCTGCTGGATGAGATGAAGAGCATGGGGATAGCACCCCGCCTGAGATTAGAGGACGTCGTATAGGAGGTGCGTCATGCCAAGCCCAAAAAGAATTGGAAAAATTGAATTCGGATTGCTGTCTCCCAAAGAGATCCGGGAGATGAGTGTCAGGAAGATCATCTGGGCGGATACCTACGATGATGACGGCTTCCCGTACCCGCAGGGACTCATGGACTTAAACCTCGGGGTTATTGACCCGGGGCTGCGGTGCAAGACCTGCGACCAGAAGGCAAGCGACTGCCCGGGGCATTTCGGGCACATCGAGCTCGCAAAGCCGGTCATCCATGTCGGGTACACGCGGCTGATCCGGAAACTCCTGCGTGTTACCTGCCGGTCATGCGGCCGGGTGCTCCTGTCACCGGATGAAGTAGAGAAGGTTGTCGGGACCGACGAGGACCTGACCGGAGACCAGATCTCTGAAAAAGATGTGAAAAAGGAACGCATCTGCCCGCACTGCGGCGAACAGCAGCTCAAGATCAACTTCGAAAAGCCGACTACGTTTTCCGAAGTGGTTATTGAGGACGGCCGGAAGGTAGAGCATAAGCTCACCCCCGCGGATATCAGGGCACGTCTTGAAAAGATCCCGGACGAAGACCTGGTCTCCCTCGGGATCAACCCGAAAGTCGCACGGCCCGAGTGGACAATACTCACCGTGCTCCCGGTCCCGCCCGTCACCATGCGTCCGTCCATTATCCTTGAGAACGGGCAGCGGTCGGAAGACGACCTCACCCACAAGCTCGTGGACATCATCCGTATCAACCAGCGCTTCAAGGAGAACCAGGATGCGGGCGCACCCCAGCTGATCATCGAGGACCTCTGGGAACTGCTCCAGTACCACGTTACCACTTACCTCGATAACGAAGTTGCCGGCTGCCCGCCGGCCCGCCACCGCAGCGGAAGGCCTCTCAAGACCCTCTCGCAGCGGCTCAAGGGTAAGGACGGGCGTTTCCGTGGCTCACTGTCAGGCAAGCGTGTGAACTTTTCCTCGCGTACCGTCATTTCTCCTGATCCCAACCTCTCGGTTGCTGAAGTGGGAGTCCCGCGCGCCGTCGCAAATGAGATGACGATTCCCGTGCGGGTTACGCCGTACAATATCGAGGAGCTCAAGCAGATTGCGAGAAACGGCCCGACCCGCCCCAATGTCAACGCGCCCTGCGGTGCAAATTATGTCATCCGGCCGGACAACCGCCGCCTCAGGCTGGGCTCGGACAACCTTGACACGGTTGCCGATATGATCGAACCCGGCTGGACGGTCGAACGCCAGCTTCGCGATGGCGACATCGTGCTCTTCAACCGTCAGCCCTCGCTGCACCGGATGAGCATCATGGCACACCGGATCAAGGTTATGGAAGGCAGGACCTTCCGCCTCAACCCGGCCGTCTGCCCGCCATACAACGCTGACTTCGACGGGGATGAGATGAACCTCCATGTCCCCCAGACCGAGGAGGCCCGGGCAGAGGCATCCATCCTCTGCTCCGTGCAGGAAAATATCCTGTCGCCCCGGTTCGGCGGTCCGATCATCGGGGGAATCCACGACCATATCTCGGGTATCTTCATGCTGACCCATGATATGCGCTGGTTCACCAAGGAAGAGGCCCTCTATCTCTTGAAGCCGGTCAAGATCGAGCATATGCCCCCCGCCGGCAAGACCGAGAACGGTATCGATTATTGGAGCAACAAGCAGGTCTTCTCCCAGATCCTCCCCACTGCGCTCAACATGGTCTTCAAGGCCAGCTCCTGCCAGAACTGCGATACCTGTAAGAAAGAGCTCTGCGAACGCGACGCCTATGTCCGGATCATCGAAGGCCAACTCGAGTCGGGTACGATCGATAAGAAAGCGATCGGTGCGTTCGACGGGCAGATTGTCAACCGTATCATCCGGCAGTACGGCATGCGGCGTGCGGCAGAGTTTATCGACCAGGTGACAAAACTGTCCATCCGCGGTATCATGATCGACGGGTTCTCGTTCGGCATCGATGACGAGGACCTTTCCAAGACCGAGTACGGCCAGATCGACGATGTCCTCAACAACGCGGCAGTCGACGTCACCCGCAGGATTAAGATCTACGAAGACGGCCAGCTGGAGCCGATGCCCGGGCGTACCGTCGAAGAGACGCTTGAGATGCAGATCATGCAGGTGCTCGGGAAGGCCCGTGACCAGACCGGTCAGATTGCCGGCCGCCACCTCGGTCTCGGGAACAGCGCTGTCGTCATGGCAGTCTCCGGGGCCCGTGGCTCGATGCTGAACCTGACCCAGATGGCCGGTTGTATCGGCCAGCAGTCTGTCCGTGGTGAACGAATAGTCAGAGGTTATGATGACCGCACGCTCCCGCACTTCAAGAAAGGCGACCGTGGTTCGGATGCCCACGGGTTTATCGCGCACAGCTACAAGGGCGGCCTCAACCCGACCGAGTTCTTCTTCCACGCGATCGGTGGCCGTGAAGGGCTGGTGGATACGGCTGTCCGTACATCCCAGAGCGGGTACCTCCAGCGCCGGATGATCAACGCGCTTCAGGATCTCAAGGTCGCCTATGACGGCACAGTCCGGACCACCGGTGGCCGGATCATCCAGTTCCAGTACGGCGAGGACAGCACCGACCCCACGAAGAGTGCATTCGGGGATCCGGTCGACGTCAAAGGTATTGTCGAAGCTGTGTTAAAAGAGGAGGTCTGAAAATCATGATACCGGATAAGTACGAAAAGAAGATCGGGGCCGCAGATCTCCCGCAGAAGACCAAGGACCAGCTGCGTACCTTCCTTGACGGAAAAGAACTCAGCGATGCGCAGTTTAAGGAAATCCTGGACCGTGTCGTAAAGGAGTACCTTTCGACCCGTATCGAGGCCTGCGAGGCGGTCGGCGTGATCGCCGCGCAGTCGATCGGTGAACCGGGTACCCAGATGACGATGCGTACCTTCCACTACGCAGGTGTCGCGGAGATCAACGTAACGCTGGGTCTTCCCCGGCTCATCGAGATCATGGATGCGCGAAAAGAACCAAGCACGCCGACCATGACCGTGTACCTCGAAACCGAGTATGGCGTCGACCGGGACAAGGCTCGTGAGGTCAGCTGGCAGATCGAGGCCGCCCCGCTCCATGAGTTCGGAGACATTACTACGGACATGGAGAACATGCAGGTCGTCGTCCACCTCAACACCAAGGTCTGCGAGAAGCGCAAGATCGCCCCCTCGGAGATTATGGAAGTTGCACCCAAGAAAATCCGCGACCGCCGCCACTACCGCGACTTCGAGCATGATGTCGATGAGGCAAAGGCGACCCTCATTTTTACACCCAAGGACCGGGAGAGCTACCAGAACCTCTTCCAGCTGGCCGAACACGTGCGAAACGTGATCGTGCAGGGCATTGACGACATCCTCCGGGTCGTCGTCAGGAAAGAGACCGGGGAGTATATACTTTATACTGAAGGATCCAACCTAAAAGATGTATTTGACGTTGCCGGCGTGGATACCACACGGACCCGCACCAACAACATCAGTGAGATCGCCCAGGTACTCGGTATTGAAGCAGCAAGAAACGCGATCATCCATGAGGCCCAGTCAACTCTCAATGAACAGGGTATCCTTGTGGATGTCCGTCACATTATGCTCGTCGCTGACATGATGTGCATGGAAGGCGAAGTCAAGCAGATCGGCCGGCATGGTATTGCCGGGGAGAAGGAGAGTGTCCTCTCCCGCGCAGCGTTCGAAGTGACGGTCAACCACCTGCTTGATGCCGCAGTAGCAAACGAGACCGATGAACTGAGCGGTGTCACCGAAAATGTCATCGTCGGCCAGCCGATCCAGCTTGGTACCGGCGATGTAAGACTTGTGGCCGTCAAACAACTTGATAACTAAGAATCGACCCGGAAAAACCAACAACATTTCAGGAGAATTGCAGATGGATTTTAATGCTTCATTGAGAAGAGCGATCAAGACCGGAAACGTCATTCTCGGTCAGAACAACACGGAAAAATGCATTAAAGAGGGCAAGGCCCAGATGGTCGTCGTCGCGGCAAACTGCCCGGAGAACTTTAAAAACCAGCTTGGCGGGTATGAGAACCTCTTTATCCACACATTTGAGGGTTCGAGCGTCGCACTCGGCAAGGCATGCGGTAAGCCCTTTATGGTGAGCACGCTTGCTATTGTTTCACCCGGCGAGTCAGATATACTCTCCCTGAAGAGGGCGGCATGATATGGTCGAAGTCAAGCTGACCGAAGACTGCATGCGCCTGATCTCCCAGTTCGAGTCGCTGACGGGCGCGGGAAGCCGCGACTGCGTCGTTGACGAGCGCAACGGGAGACTCATATTTGTTGTAAATCCCGGGGACATGGGGCTTGCAATTGGCAAAAAAGGAGCTTCCATCAAAAAAGCATCCGAAGTGATGGGCAAGAAGATTGAAGTTGTGGAATATAACAGCAACCCCGAGCAGTTCTTAAAGAACTGTTTCCTGCCCGCGCAGGTAACCAGCATCGTCTTTACCGGTGAAACCGGTGCACAGTCGGCCACGGTCGAAGTCCGCGACGAGGACCGGGGCATTGCAATCGGAAAAGACGGCAAGAATATCTTCAAGGCAAAGAAACTGGCATTGCGGCAGCACAACATCGTGGATGTGCAGATCCTCCAGAAGCCGGCGGATGAAGCTGAACCAGCTGCATTCCAGTAACTATTACCGTTTTCTCTTTTTGCAGAGATCTGCATCCCTTTTTCGAAAAACCCGCTGTTGACGGTGCAGGGTTCAGCTGTGTGGCCACCTGTACCCAAGGGTGAAAAAGAGAATATTACGGGCCTGGGGGGATTTGAACCCCCGACATCCGGGTTAGAAGCCCGGCGCTATGTCCAAGCTAAGCCACAAGCCCTCGTGATGCCACTTAGGTTCGTGTTCCGGGCTAATTAATCTGTGTTATGTGCTGGCGGCCTGTTCAGGATAAAAAGATCCGGTTTTCTTTTAACGGAGCCAAATACTTCTGGAGAACGATGGCATGGTGTGACAAATATCCGAAAAATCGAAGATGATCCCATAATCGGGTAATTTTCCTTTTTGATCCAAATATCATTTAAAAAAATATATCTCATGACAGTTTGAAGATATTTTTCATTCTCTTTGACGAGATGGAGCCTCCTGATGAAAAGAACATTTCTCCTGTTATTCCTGTTTTCAATGATTCTTCTCCTGCCAGCCGGGGTTTCCGCGGACGGTAATATTTCGGTGACTTCAACTCCCGGTGGCGCAACCATTTATCTGGATGGTGCCAGCACCGGGATAACGACATCTGCGGTGATCGATGCCACATCCGGATCCCATACGATCCTGTTACGGCTCTCGGGGTATCAGGATTATTCCCAAGCCGTCACGGTTATCGATAACCAGACCAGTGTCGTTTCAGCATCCTTGACCGCTGTTGTTTCCGCACCTACTATTTCCGGCATTTCCCCAATGAGTGGCTATAACTCAAGCATCATCACCATCACGATTACCGGAACCGGCTTTTCAACCTCTCCCTCAGTCGTTTTGGCACAATCCGGACAGACAAATATCACGACAACTTCCGTATCAGTATCGGGAGCGACATCAATTACATGCCAGTTTCCTCTCACCGGAAAAACTGCCGGGGTCTGGAACGTCATTGTTACCAACACGGACGGTCAGTCAGCTACATTCAGCGGATTTACCATCAACAATGCAGGGTCCACCATAACCCTGTCATCGGTAACACCGAATTCCGGACTGGTCAACACTACCATATCCATCACCAGCCTTTCAGGGGCCAACTTTTTAGGTACGGCAACCATGAAACTTTCCCGGACCGGTTATAACGACATACCCGGCACGGTCACATCTTATTCTTCGACACAGCTTACCGGAACCTTTAACCTGAACAGCCAGACACCCGGTACCTACCAGATATGTGTCTCAAATGATGCAACCACGTACGTCTGCGGGCTCTCATTTGTAATAAACACGCCCGGCACGGTCAACGGCACCCTCTATGTCCAGTCTAGCCCTTCAGGTGCATCCATCTATGTGGATTCCACGTGCTTGGGAAAAACCACGACGACGTTGTATAACATCACCCCGGGATCACATGCCATCAACCTGTTATTATCGGGATACAGAACCTGGTCGGACACGGTCACGGTAACATCCGGGAACACTACCTACGAATACGCCACCCTGAAGGCGGTTGCAACGGACGTGACTTCCGCAACAACTGTGCCGACAACAACACCGAAGACGGTCGGCACCACAAAACAATCCACGTATACACCGATTACTCCCTGGCCGACGAAAACTCCAACGAAGTCCCCGGAGGAACCTTTCGTCGTTATCGGAGCAATTGGTGTTGGAATTTTTATCCTTCGAAAAAATTACTAAAAAAGGTACCCGGGGAAAAATCCTCCCGGACCCCCTCTTTACCCTGCATGATAACACGAAGACTTGAGCGTTTCCACCTCGGTGGGGGCACAGAGACTTTCGTGGAAGACTTCCTTTACCACGGACGAGAAGCAGTATTTCACCTGCACCCGGGCCGACATCCGCTCCCGCTCCTCATAATATACTCCCTGGGAATACTCCACGATCCGTTTCATGGAGATCGCCGAAGAGAGAAGATCCACACAGATCCCGGTGTCACCCGGGCCCAGGTCTTCGATATCGGTCGAGGTCATGAAGATCTGTACCTCGGACCCGGGCTCGAAACCAGAAATCGTTACAACGTTATGGGTACTCTGAAGCTCGATGGTGCGGGGTCTCCCCGTCCGGAGATCCCGGATCACTTCAGGCGATATACCGGTTAATGCAGCGCACCTCATGGCTGGTCACCCATACATCGGCAGATCTTTTTTCGGTGACGTATCTGCTGACTGCTGGACTTCTTCGGAAATCCTGTGCATGCTCTGCTCGATCTCCTCTGCCTGTTCCAGGAGCGGCTTGACATCGAGGCCGAGATTATACATTTTGTTGAGCACTTCGATGGTTGCTGCGGACGATCGCGGATCCGGGGCGTTGACCGTCTCACCAAGGAGGCCATATGCCGGGATGCCCCGGATCTTGCATCCCGTGAGAATACTGGATGCGATACCCGAAATGCTCCCGATAGGAAGCACCAGCGTGTGCTCCTCTATCCTTTTTAAGGCCTCGGCAGTTGTCGCGACGCCAAATACGCGTTTCTCCGATTCGTTGGTCACGATCCCGGCAATGGTGAGCACCTCTTTTGGCTTGTAAGGAGCGAGCCAGTCAAGGATACCGTTAGAGATTTCGTAGCAGATCATGGGGTGGATCGGGATATCGGCCACGATGGCCGCGATATCATTTTTCATGTACAGCCGCACCGGATCGTTTATCACGCCCTTGTTCATCATGGCAAGCGGGGGGAAGTACCGGGAGGTCATGGTGCCGGTCAGCTCAAACTCGAGCTGGTCGACCAGGTACTGGAGTGCAATAGTACCGACCAGTCCGCTCCCGGGAAACCCCATCAGCACCGCAGCGCCTTCTCCGGGAAGCGGTTTAGAGAAGATCTGGAGATCATGCGATGAATCTGTCGTCATTAAATTAACATACACGCACTACCTAAAAAAGTAGTATGCAGGAGTACCCCATTAAAAGAGGCCTGACCAAAGATCTCGAATCAAGAATTGCTGCTGAACTCAGGAACTGTTTCGGGGTCGAGCCGGAGAAGACCGGGAACACGTACCGGATCCGGTTCGGTGCCCTCAAACGGCTGGAGGCGACCTGCGGTGCCGGGGGAAAGACCCTTCGCGTGGATACCGAATCCGACACATCGGCGAGCGATGACGTCATTATCGACACGAACAAGCGGTTCAGGAAATTCCTGGACGCTGCGACTGGATTCTCCACCAAGGAACGCGTAAAGCGGGCAAAGAGCGTGGAAGGAGAATAACCCTTCCACTCCGCTTTTTTTGCCACCGGTATGTTCCCGGGTGGCACGTTACCGGTGCACATGGTATCTTTTGTCTGCGATGGGTGCGGGAAGTGCTGCATCAGCCTTGGCGCATATATCCGGATTGAGCGGCAGCTGGCTGCCAGGGATTATTACTGCCGTAATGGTATCACGGGGGAGGTTTTCCCGGTGCACGTGCAGCCGGAGTTTGCCGATGTAATCGATGAGGAATTTACCTCAGGCCAACGGGAGGCCGCCGGTTCCCCCAAGGGCTGCATCTTCATGCGCAAAAACCCGGAAGGACCGGGCACAGTATGTGCAATCTACCCGACCCGCCCGCAGATCTGCCGGGAGTTCCGGTGCTACCACATGGTCATCTTTGACTCCCGAGGGGAGATCGCGGGCCGGATGGTCGGGAGAGCGGATATCCAGACTTCCGATTCCGTGCTTGCCAGGATCTGGAAGGATGAGGTCAAACCCCTACCCTGCCCGGCATCCCCGCGGAGCGATCCTGCATGGCTTGAGCGTGTCTTAGCGATTCTCGCCTTCCACGGGTACCGTAGCGAACCGGTGACGTGAGGATATTTGGGAGAGATTCTCATGAGGCGTCTTGTTGTCGCCATACCCGCATCGCGATGAGTGCCGCCGCCCCCGAAGGGGCGCCCCCGCGGTGGATCAGGAACTACC
>Ga0326728_10021945_pt1 | contig 11922 bp, 13 predicted proteins | sample MB3enrmetagenome_FD_207602 | JGI IMG/M metagenome (GOLD analysis project Ga0326728, IMG submission 207602) | Lab enriched peat soil microbial communities from McLean, Ithaca, NY, United States - MB31MN | ecosystem: Environmental > Terrestrial > Soil > Wetlands > Peat | place: USA: New York... | reverse complement strand
CTCCAACCGGCGCCGCTGGTGGTCGCGCCACAAGCGCCGGGAGATCGACCTCGACGCTCCCAGTTCCTCGCGCTGCGCCTCCGAGTCCGCCGCCGGCGCGCACTCACTCGGCTCCACGCTGGCCGACAGCGGCTCGTCGCCCTTCGACCAGGCCGCCCAGCAGGAGGTCCACGAGCGCGTCGAAGCCGCACTCCGCCAGGTACCGACTGCATTCCGCGCCGTGGTCGTGCTGCGCGAGATCGAAGGCCTCTCCTACGACGAGATCGCCGACCTGCTGCACGTCAACCTCGGCACGGTCAAGTCGCGGCTGATGCGTGGCCGCGCCGCCTTGCGTACCGCGCTCCTCCCCGCCACAGACACTGCGCAGAACGCCATCTCTCAACATGCCTCGCATCCCCATCCGCCGGCGAAGCGGCTAAGTTCCCTTCCCGATTCCGCTTTGGACTCCGAACCATGCAGCCTGGACTCCGAACTGGAGGTATCGCAATGAAGTCTCTTCCATGCAGCGCAATTCGAGCTTCTTTCTCCGGTTATCTCGACGGCGCCGTTAGCGGCCTGCGGATGCAGCAGATCGCGCGCCACATCGACGGATGCGACTCCTGCGCGCGCGAGCTTGCCGCATGGCGCGCCACGCAGGAAGCCATCTCCGCGCTGGGCCCGGCCCGCGCCCCCGCCGACCTCGGCCTGCGCCTGCGCGTGGCGATCTCGCGCGAACGCGCGCGGCACAACTCCCGCCTGCTGGACCGGCTCTCGCTGGCCTGGGAGAACGCCGTCCGTCCCATGCTGCTCCAGGTCACCGGCGGGCTGGTCGGCTCGGTCGCGCTGATGGGCGGCACCGCGCTTCTGCTCGGCGTGGCCGCCGCGCCGCAGCAGGTGCTGGCCAACGACGAGCCGCTGGGCGCCATCACCGCGCCGCACTATCTCTACTCCACCGCCTCGCCCGGGGCCATCGTCAGCGGCCACGACACCACCATCATCGTGGAGGCCTCGGTCGACAGCCGAGGCCGCGTCTACGACTACACCATCGTCAGCGGCCCGCAGGACGAAGCCGTGCGCACCCAGGTCGCCAATCAGCTTCTGGGCAGCGTCTACCAGCCCGCCAGCGCCTTCGGCGTCCCGGTGCGCGGCCGTGTGGTGGTCACCTTCGCCGGAATCTCCGTCCACGGCTAGACGGCAATCTCAGGATTCCTTTGATGCTGTGTACCCCCCCCCCGGGGGGGGGTAGCGTAAAGTATTCAATAAATGTTAGTTAAGCTCGCGCTAAGCGCGCGAGACGTAGTAAAGGCGAAGACGCGGCTGGTTGCGGTTGCTTCGTTCATGCGGAATGTCCCTTGTGTGCGAAAAAGTATCAAAGTCTTCAAAAAAGGCATGTTAAGTCTGGACTTGGGTAGTGTCTGAAAAGTGCGTTGGCGGGATTTGGCGGGCAGCGGCGGGATTTGGCGGGATTTTGGCCGTTGGACTGTTAGCTATATCGGTCGTATTCATCGGAAATGCCAAGCCCCTCAACGCGGAAGATAGAATTTCCTCCTTCGTCTCCAACGGGAGGCTGATAGAGGCCAATCCATCGCGTTTCGTGGATAACCGTCTTGTCGGGATTCGCAAGATCGCGGTAGAGAACTTTTCCGAAGACAAAGATTTGCCCGTCCCAACTGAATTGCGGAATGTTGTCCTGCAAAACCGTTTTGAAAAGCTGCTGGTCAAACCAAGTGATATGCGCTGTACCGCTGGGAATAATGATCCTATTTCGTATGAGATTTTCAATTGGGAATACGGCCTTAAGCGGAAGCTCAGATACATTCTTGGCCGCTACACAACCCATACGGGCCTCGGTAATCATGGCTGGCGTTCGACCTTTGTTTCTAACATGGACAGTGAACCCTCCCATTGGGCCGGGAGGCGACTTGACGGAAACCAAAACCCATGGGCGTTCGGCATTGATGACGGCTTGAGCATTCAGAAAAGCACCCTTAGCGGCAACGCGAGTCTCGCTGCTCTGCCAAGCGAGGATGAACCCGGTAGCGATGATGGCCCAAGTAGTGATTCCCTCCGGCCATGTCACGAGTACGTCCCACCATGGCGCGTAATCCTTGCGGCTCTGAGCCTCTTTGGCGCAGGCGTGCTTCTCTTCAATGGAGATGGCAAGAACAATACACGCTTCCTGGCGTTTAGCCTCATATTTTTCGCGGGTGTAATGCTGCTCGTAGGCCACCGATACTATTGCGCTAGCGACGATAGCAAAACCGCACAGCCATTTCAGCATAGGGAAACCGTATCACAGCACATTCGTGTAAATCTGCATTGTTGCCAAGATTTGGTTATTCGGCCCCTGTCTGGCGGCAAGTGAATGCTTGGGCTTCGCGGGTGCAGTGCCAATATGCAATTCTGTGTTCGGGTTGATTCATGCGACCATAAAGATTAACCGTTACCATGTGCGTCGGACCATCATCGCAGTGGAACGAAGCGGCGGCATATCCGGCTTCTTTGGGATCATTAAGGTGACTCGCTATTGCGGGAATCAGCGGGTAAGACTTGCACTCTTTTGTCTCCCCGACGATCCAATCTTTGTCTACCGAGATTGACGTTTCGACTGAATGCCGCATGTATCCGTCCGGCATAATTCCGTCAGCCACGTCAGACCAGCTAGCGGGGCCTACATCAAATGGAGCAAAGCACATCACGACAAAGAGAAACAAAATAGCCCCAGTCCAAACGCAAATCTTGAGTGCCTTTCGTCCTTTGGCATACTCCTGCGACCACCCAAACAGGATTGCTAGCCCAAGGGTGATAACAATTCCGATAATGAGATTCAGTGGGCGCATCCCAATCAAGTCCATACACTTGTCGCCCTTTCATTGTTCGGTAAACCGAACAGATAGCCTAACGATAGCGGCAACGATGGGGATATGGCAATCTCTTTTCCCGTCCGGCTTGGTCGCCGCATAAGCGAATTAAGGGAGAAGCATGGGCTGTCCCAAACCCAACTGGCAGACACGGCGGGGATCGGAAGGGCGCACCTCAGCCAGATTGAGAATGGGGCGGTCGCGGCACGGATAGATACGCTCTATGCGATTGCCAAGGTACTGGAACTCAAGATGGAGGAGTTGTTTCAAGGGCTTTAGGAAATCAATTCCGCAATCGTCCAAATATGATCCGTGATGCCGCTCTCCATCGCAGGGGTTACGCGCAGCGAACGATGCACACGGCAGAAGTTGTAATAGGCGAAGTGCAGCGCCATCGCCGCGCCAAAGTTCTCATACTTGCGGCTGAACGCCAGCGTGAGGCGTGTCATGCGGCGCATGAATAACCGAGTGCTGGCGTTCAAGCGTTCGACGTAGCTGGTAGAAATGCGCTGGGGGTCTGGTCGTCCCTCCTGTACGTATTTGGGAGCAGCGATCACGCCGCTAGTGCTGTAGCGCCGTTCCCCAAACGAATACGTGCCGTATACCTTGATGATCTGCCCATAGTCCACATCCTTGCCAAAGGCTCGGCGGATGGCTTCAGGATAGGGCGCGAAGCCATCGGTTGATACCTGGACGCGATTAGCCATCCTCGATGCTACGTCCTGCATGAAGGCATTCGTAGTGTTTCGGTCGCGTTGCCCCATAACAAAGCACGGAACCAACTTCGTGTCCGCGTCGATGCAGCAGAATGTCCATACGTTGCCAACGGTGTAGTCGTCACCTTGTTTGACGTTGCGTTCTTTTTTCCCGACGTATCCCCAAATCTCATCCATCTCAAGTCTCTGGCAGGGCAAGTTCCGCATCTTCGTGTCCATGAGAGCAGCGCAGCGTTCTCCGGCCCGAACCAGCAGACTCATAATCGTGTTGCGGTCGAGGTTCGTGATTCTCTCTGTGCTGCGGATCGAGTTGCCCTCCAGCAAAAGTTGGAGCGCCAGCGTCACCTTCGCATCCGGCAGGTAGCCGTCCAGCATCCGCTTGTGCGGTTCTGTGTACGTCCGCTTGCAGGTGAGGCAGCGGAACCTGCGCAGCCCGTTGCGATGCAGCCCGAACCTCTGGCAACGTGCGCCGCAGGTTCCGCAGTTCATTTCGAGTTGGACTTCCGTAATCATGATTGAATAATACAGCAAGCGCTTGCTGTTTGTCAACGTTTTTTTTCGTAATGGTGCGGAGCAGGCGGAGGCGTAGAACCCCCGCAGGGGTGTGGGGCTGTGGTGGCCCTCGGATTGTGGTGAGTCGCTTCATGTCTACAGAGGTTAGGCGCTATCACTCTGTAGAACAATGACTTATAGGCAGGCTTATTGCTGGCTTATCACTATGAACTTTTGAAAAGGTCAGTGACTTTAAGTGCCCTTACTATGACCTTTTTGTGACCTTTTCTTGACCTTTTGCAAAGTCACTGACCTTCCAAGACGGTCAGTGAAAAGTCGCTCGTATGCGACCAGATGCCCACGGCGCGGCACGGCTTTCCCTGAAAGATGCTTGAATATCGAGCGCGGCACGACCCCTAGGGCCTCGGCTATCTCCTCCGCCGTTATGTCGCATTCGTCTTTTAGTCGCTTGATTTGTTCCGCTAAAGATTCCCGCGATGGCTCTGAAAGTTTTGGAGATTCTGCCTGCACTTGCGGCGGCGGAAGAACGTCCGCCGCGCTGGTCTGACCTGGGGCGGTTCCACGCTCGTACTGGCCGCGCAGTTCTAACAACATAATTCGCAACTCTTCTTCCACGCCCTGCGTCGTCAGTCCGTGGTATCCCAATATCAGTCCGCGACTGCCGGTCACGCCGATCATCTTTGCTAGTGGGTCGCTGCTTTCTAGCCTGTCGAGCGCCTTCATTACTCGCTCCCTAGTGCGGTCAGAGAGGTTGGACAGCCAACCGCCATAACGCACGTCGCTCCGAAATTGCTCATACTGGTCTGCCTCCGTCTTGAATAGGTCGGTGGCATACCAATGGATTTGATTGCGCAGATGTTCAGGAGCTTGCGGCGGAACAGGAGTATCGAGCGGATAGTAGTTCTTCACACGCATAGCCGCGATCTGCGGCCAGTGCCGCTCATCGACCTTGTGAAGCAGCACATCTATCTGTTCGCACACAATGGGGTGCAGCGGTGGTCGCTCAGGGAAACTCATGGAGCGTCCATTTTACAAAGCGCAGAGTTTATTTGGCGTCTTTTCTCGGCCTGCCGCCGCCGTGAGACTTGCGCATCGCCGCCAGCTTGCGGAAGTAGTCGGAGCCGCGCTTGGCGGTCACTGTGCCGCCTTTGCGCCCCATAACGGTTGCAGCGGTCGATTTGTTAGCCTGAGAGAGAAGATCATCCGTGAGGGCTATCGCAGACACCAGCAATTCCCGGCTGCGGACAGCACGGCCTTCCGGCAGGTCGATTGTAGATAGAATTAGGTGGGCCTCGGAGATGAGGTTGCGGAGTGCCGTTAGCTCTTGGCGAGTCGATGCCATACATTGACGATACGAGGGCAATCAGAGTAAAGCAAGCGTTCGCTGTTTTTCACCAACGCAGATTTCAGACACTACCTGGACTTGTCTGGATTGAGTCTGGACTCAGTCTGGACTTCCGGGCCAATGTCTTGATTCCAGGTCGTTTATTTTGTAAAGTCTCTGGAATCAGTGCGTTGCTTGATGACCCAAGTTGCACCTGTTGCTCACCCATACTTTAATTGTACGCGCTGGAGCATAACTACTATGCCAAGTATTTTTATGGGATAAGTAGTTGGTGAGGTTGGAGTTAGGTGGATTATTGGAGGACGAGGGGCTTGACACGCGAGTTTGCTGGGGTTTTTGAGGGTTGTGAACCGTCCGTCTCTTCCATTTTGCTTTACTGGAGTAGGGCGATGGCTTAGTCTGCGTTTATGGACTATTCGCAGATCATCACGATGGAGCCGGGCAAGCGGAGCGGCAAGCCGTGCATTCGCGGACTGCGCATGACCGTGGGGGATGTGCTCGGATACCTGGCGTCGGGAATGACGCACGCGGAGATACTGCGCGATTTTCCCTATCTGACGGAAGAGGACATCCGCGCGTGCCTCGCATTCGCTGCCGACCGTGAGCGCAAGTCGGAGACCCTGGCGGCGTGAAGCTCCTGTTCGAGGTGGGAGATTGAAGCGCAGTTGCGATCTGCGCACGAGATTGTGCGGGCGTTCATCGAAGAAGATGAGGAGACATGTCTGCTGCTAGGCCGAGGTTAGCCCACCCCACCCATCGCGCAGCAGCCGCGATGGATGTAGCACATGGCCTATCTCTTCCCCCTACCTCTGTCAGTCGAGTATGCAATTCCGGTCAGTCGCGACCGGAGCATATTAAGAACCGTACGGAGTGGAGTTTCGCCTTTTCGGAGAAAACGAATTCCGAGGGACTCGATCTGGACAATGGTGCTAACGTCGCTAACCACACTAATACAGAATGCGTCGATATGCGGGTACCGTTCCCTAATATGGCGGCAGAGGAATAGGCCCGTGCTATGGCTGTCAACCGTCTCTCCCAATTGTTCGCCGGGGTCGAGCATTATATCGATCGTCACGAGGCTAACTGGCTCTTTTGCTAGCAGGTTAAGGGCCTGGTCAGCGGTCCTTGCTTTAAGAACGCGGTAGCCTTCGTACTCCAACGCGTCCGCAAGAGGTTCAAGGAAAGCCTGTTCGTCATCTATGAGGAGTACGGTCTTGTTCTGAGACATATCTCGCTTTTCCTTGTAGTCCTTTGACCGTTAAAGTGACTTCGAATACCGTCCAGCCCTCGGCTGACCGTGCTGTGATTGTGCCTTCGTGAATCTCGACAATTCGCTTTGCGATATAGAGGCCGAACCCGGTTCCCGCGGGATATTTACGCTTAGACTCCGGGGTCCTGAATCCCCTGGCGAAAACATCCTCTTGATGCTTTTCAGGCAGCTGGATGCCGTGGTTACGGATTCTGACCGCAAACGAATCATCCTCCTTCTTGTAGGTGCCTTCGATGACAATTATTGTCTTTGGGTTTGAGTACTTGACTGCATTTTCGATGATGTTGCTGAATACCTGGCTAATCAGGGGTCTCATGGCAAGTATGGATGGACCGCTGTCAAATCTGCTATCGCTGACGCCAATATCGATTTCTTGGTCCCAGGCAAGTGGTTGGAAATCGTTTGCTAGGTTGATCAAGAGCCTTTTGAGGTCTATATCACGCAGTGGTTCTTTCAGCTGGCTCAACGCATGGTCTGCCTCGAGGTTCGACATCAAGTTAAAGTTCTTTGCTAGGTGAACGGCGATGGTCGCTTGGGAATAAATTGATTTGAGTACCTTCTGAGCACGCTCGATTCCAATACGTCGCTCATTAATGTTTTCAATATGCCATTTAATGGCGTTGAGCGGTGCGACCAGTTGGTGCGATACATTTTGGAGATATTCGGTCCGCTCGCGCTCCACTGTCTTAAGCTTCTCGATAAGCTGCTGATTACTCTCTTCGAGAACTTTCAATTTTTGGGCGATGTCGTGGTCTTCAGCTTGTAACATGCGCGAGCTCCTTTCTGATTTCCTCTCCAACCGCTTCGATGCCCCCTGATATGTCGATATAGATTACGCCTGCGATGTCGTTTGGCAGTTCAAGCGGTGACTTATAAAGAAGTATAACTCTGCCGCTTTTACGGCCAAGACTGCCGACGAAAAAGCCCATCTCGAAGATTACGTTCTGGCGCGAGCGGCATTTGGCGTCCTCGGGATCTGATCCCACCGCAGCTATATCGTCCGGCGTAAGAAGAACAAAGATGAGCTGCGATGTTGTCGCGTAGGCTTCGAACTTCTCAATTATTGTGCGGCCTAAGTTGGGCTGTTCGTGAAGGACTATGGGCTCTGGGAAGTGCAAAGAATTTTGAAGGAAGTTTTTCAATGACAGCTTGGCGGCTTCGTCGTGACCATGGACGATGAATGGCGGTGGGATTCCAGGTTTGCTTTCAAGGCCGAGGGTTTCTTGTATGATGGCAACAAATTCCTTCAGTTCATGCCCGCCCCACTTTGAGATGAAGGAGCAACTTGAGTCCCTCTGCAGGGCTGCCTTGAGTGCTGCGTCTTGGGTTCCGGAATAGACGATAATCGGCAGGTCTGTTCTTCTCTTTCTGACCTCAATCATGATTTCCATACCGGCCGTTGACGATCCTCCGATTTCGGGTAGTGGGCGCGATTCGGGCCACGACATGATGACATCGAGTACGATTAGTTGGGCGCTGACGAGGTCATCGATGCGATCCAATGCTTTTTGTGCCGAGGAAATCCTCTCAACCTCGTGCCCAAGGTACCGAAGGTTTTCGGTCAGCACGTCCATTGCAAGGTCATCATCTATGATAAAGATTCGTGACATACCAGACTCCCTTCGCGGCCTTTAGGAGTGCATATTGTCTTAGGTTTTCGCTTTGGTTTGGCGAAACCAGGCGGCTAACTTGCTCGTCTAAATCATGTGAAGTCAGAGCAGTTGAAACTATAGCATGCCGCTCGCTTGCTATCGCGGGGTGGCTCTCTTAAACTCGGTGGGAGCGTCGAAACCTTATTGTGATTCGCCTGAAGCTGCCCTCCCGATCCCGGACCATCCCAATCACCCCGCGATGGCTGTTGATTGCCGCGGCGGCGGTTGCGTTGCTGGTTGGCGGGGTTGTGGTTGCTCCGGCGGTGGCGGCGCAGGGGCCCGGCACGTCGAGTTCGTCGTCCAGCACGTCTTCCTCCAGCACACCGGAGTCGCAGGCCGTGGACACAACGCCGGTGCCGCGCATTGCGCAGCCGGAGGCGGGCGGCTCGGCCTTCACGCTGGAGACCAGCGAGCCGCTGTTTACGCTGGCCGCCGCGCTGAACGCATGCGGCTACGACGCGGGGCTGAATGAGTCCGACCCGGTGCGGCTGAAGGTGCGCGAGCAGATGAACCAGGAGCTGGCCGCATCCGCGCAGGCGCGCGACGCACGCGACGCGGTGTGCTTCTTCCTCCGCCAGCACGCGCTCAGCGACACAGGCCACGACATCGCCCAGTACGTCTCGCTGGCGCTGTACCTGACGCCCGCGCCGGAGCTTGCGCCGTCGGTGGAACTCCCCGATCTGCCGCCGGAGGCCGCGCCGGTGGTGGAGGTCCTTCCCCTGCTGCGCGCCTTCGCCGATGCGGTGCATCTGAACGCCATCTGGTTCGAGGACCGGCCGGAGTACGAGGCGCTGATCGAGGGCATCCACGATCCGCTGACCAAGGTGGTGCTGGACACCAACATCTTCCTGCGCCTGCCGGTGAGCAGCTACGACGGACGGCGCTTCCTGGTGCTGCTGGAGCCGATGCTGGCGCCCGAGGAAACCAACGCGCGCTACAACGGGGTGGACTCGGTGGTGGTGGTGTCGCCGCGCGCGGGCACGCCGGAGACCGTGCCGGTGGACCTGATCCGGCACACCTACCTGCACTTCCTGATCGAGCCGCTGGTGTACACGCGCGCCAGCTCCATCAACCGGCTGCTTCCGCTGCTGAAGCCGGTGCAGAAGGCGCCGCTGGAGTTCACCTACAAGAGCGACATCGTGGCGCTGGTGACCGAGTGCCTGATCAAGGCGGTGGAGGCGCAGACCATGGACGTGGGCATTCCCGTGCTGGCGAAGCCCGGATCGCTGCGGGAGCGCGCCGACCAGGAGCGTTACGACGCCCAGATGTCCGTCTACGACCGCCAGGCCGAGGAGGTGCGCCGGCGCAGGGTCGATCTGGAGATGCGCCAGGGCTGGGTGCTGGTGGATTACTTCTACAACCAGCTCGGCGCGATGCAGAAGGCAGGCACCAGCATCAAGGACAACATGGGCCCCATGGTCTACGGCATGGACGTGGAGCGCGAACGCAGCCGCGACGAGAAGATCGCGTTCCTGCCCACAGGCTCCGGCGGAGACGCGATTCGCCGCGCGCCGCGCCCGCTGACCGGCCTGGACCTGGCCGAGAGCAAGCTGATGAAGGGCGACCTCGACGGCGCAGGCGAGATCGCCGATGCCGCGCTGAAGGCCAACCCGGCCAACGCGCAGGCGCTCTACCTGCTGGGGCGCATCGCGCTGATGCAGGGCGACCCCGACGGCGCGCTCGACCGCCTGACGCAGACCGTCAAGCTGTCGCATGACCCGCGCACCGTCGCCTGGGCGCACATCTACCTGGGGCGGATGTACGACATCGAGCAGACGCCGCAGCGCGAGAAGGCGCTGGCTGAGTATCGCGCCGCGCTGGCCAGCCGCGACAGCCAGCCAGACACCAAGGCCGCCGCCGAGGCAGGCATCAAACAGCCCTTCGCGCTGCCCAAACGCACGGCGACCTCATCCGACCAGGAAGACGACAACGCGCCGCTGGACCCCACCGGCAAAGCCGAGAAGGAAGCCTATCGCTCCGCGCCATCCAAGTAGGCCCGGCGGTAGCATCCCATCCGGCAGACAACTCCGGTAAACTGAAGTTCGAAAGACCGCTGAACTGAAGATTGATAGCCCAGATGCACCGTCAGGGGGGGCCATTGACGACGCGCCAATCCAACGCTGCTGCCCCGCGCAAATCGCCGCGGCGATCCGTGCCACACGCATCCCGCGTCAACGGCCCCGTGGATAAATCCGCGGCTGCGACTTCGACGCCACCCACTCCCATCGTTGCGACTCCCATTGTCAAGACGGACGAAGGCTTCTTCGGCTACACGTTCAAGGACCGCAGGCTGCTGACTCTCGCCCTGACGCACAGTTCGCTGGCCTACGAGAGCAATCCCGAGGGCACACCCGATCCCGGAAGCGACAACGAGCGGCTGGAGTTTCTGGGCGACGCTGTGCTGGGGCTGGTCGCCGCCGAGGCGCTCTACCGCCGCGTGCCCGCGCTGCGCGAGGGCGATCTGACGCGCCTGCGCGCCTCGCTGGTCAGCAGCCGTCATCTGGCTCAGGTGGCGCAGCGGATGCAGCTCGGCCCCATGCTTCTGCTGGGTCGCGGAGAGGCGCACAGTGGCGGCCATAAGAAGCCCGCCCTGCTGGCCAACGCGCTGGAGGCCGTCATCGCCGCATTGTATCTGGACGGAGGGCTGGCGGCCGCGCGCGAGTTCATCCATCGCCACATCATCGAGCCGGCCGAGGAGAGCCTCGTCGGCGTTCTGCGCTCCAGCGAACCATTTTCGGGAGCGGTGGGCGACTACAAATCCGCACTGCAGGAGCGGCTGCAGGCCGCGGGCCACGGCCAGCCGCAGTACATCCTGGCCGCGCAGTCCGGCCCCGACCACCAGAAGCGCTTCCGCATCGAGGTGCGCGTCCCCGGCGCCGACGGCGCACCGCTCACCCTGGCCAGCGCCGACGGAAGCACCAAGAAACAGGCCCAGCAGGAGGCCGCGCGGCTCGCCTTCGCCAGCCTGATCTCCGTCGCGCAATCGAGCGAGAGAGCGAAGGCGAAAGCGATTCCCGCGCCCGCCGCCGAGACTGCGCAAGCGAAGGCCGCGCGATGACGCTCGCGCACGGGCACGGGCACGGCGAAGCCACAACTCATCCCCATCACAGCCTGCTTCAGGCCTTCCAATCGCTGCTCACCCTAGTCGTCGTCGCGCTGTTTATTATGGCGTTCACCGCGCAGCCCTTTCGCATTCCCTCCGCGTCGATGGAGCCAACGCTGCAGGTGGGCGACTTTCTTCTGGTCAACAAGGAAATCTCCGCCGGTCGCTTCCCTGCTCTGGCATCGGCGAGCCTCATCCGCCGCGGCGATCTCATCGTCTTCCACTATCCGGTCGATCCCGCGCTGCATCTGGTCAAGCGCGTCATCGGTCTGCCGGGCGACCGGCTGCGCCTGCTCGACGGGCGCGTCCTGATCGACGGCCGCGCGCTCAGCGAACCCTACGCCGTCTTCCGGCCTTCGGCCCCGGACAGCTACCGCGACGACTTCCCGCGCATGGACCGCGCCGACCCCGGAGTCGATTCGCGCTGGTGGATCCAGATGCATTCGCTGGTGGCCAACGGCGAGCTGACCGTCCCGCCGGACA
>Ga0326728_10021944_pt1 | contig 11922 bp, 4 predicted proteins | sample MB3enrmetagenome_FD_207602 | JGI IMG/M metagenome (GOLD analysis project Ga0326728, IMG submission 207602) | Lab enriched peat soil microbial communities from McLean, Ithaca, NY, United States - MB31MN | ecosystem: Environmental > Terrestrial > Soil > Wetlands > Peat | place: USA: New York... | reverse complement strand
TCAGCGGCGCGTAGCGCAGGCTTCCGTATCTGTTTAGCGCCCATTAGGGCGGCATGTAGTTTTTTCTGCTAAAGCCAGAAGATTTCCCTGGTTTCCAAAGTCCTTCCGTGTCAACCTCGGGCCCATGTTGGGTCCGACTTGCATCCTGGGCCGCCGCTTCCAGCCTCAGGAGCTGGAACAGCTCCAGGCTTGGATCGACCAGCGGCGCGGCCACAGCCGCCGCGCGCTGTCGGTTGAGCTGGCCCGACTTTGGGACTGGCGAAATGGCCAAGGGCAGTTACGCGATATGGCCACTCGCCTGCTGCTCAACCGGCTGGAGCAGCGGGGCTGTTTGCGCTTGCCTGCGCGCCAGAACCGCGGCGGTCGTCGGCAGGTCCGTCGGCCCCAGCTGGCACCGCTGAGCGCGGCCGGGCCGATCACCGAGGTGCTGGCGCAACTGCGGCCTCTCTCGGTGCGTCTGGTCAGGCCGGCCCAGCCCGAGCGCGCGCGCCTGGTGGATTACCTGCGGGCGCATCACTACCTGGGTTACCCGCATCCGCTAGGCCAATTGCATTATTTGATCAGCGACCGCAGTGGGCGAGACTTGGCCGTTTTGCTCTTTGGTCCGGCGGCCTGGAAGTGTGCCCCGCGCGACCGGTTCATCGGCTGGACGGCGGCCCAACGCCAAGCCCACCTCGGGCAGGTGGCCAACAACAGTCGATTTCTTCTTCTGCCCTGGGCGCAGGTACCGCATTTGGCCTCCCACATGTTGGGCTTGGTGTTGCGGCGCTTGGGGCAGGATTGGCAGGTCCAGTGCGGCCAAAGGGCGGTACTAGTCGAGAGCTTCGTGGAGGTGGAGCGCTTCGCGGGCACGTGCTATCGGGCCAGTAATTGGCTGGCGGTGGGGCTGACCCAGGGACGCAGCCGGGCGGGCCGGCCGGGGTTGCGCGTGCCGGTCAAGCAGCTCTATGTGCGAGCGCTGGCCAAGGATTTTCGCAGGGTGTTGTGCCAGTGAAAATCACCGCCCAATTTATCCGTTCCTTGCGCCTGAGTGTGGGCCAACTCATTGACTGGATCGTGCGCCAGGCCGAGCAAATCCTCGCACTCATCAGTGAGTGCGACGCCTTGCGAGCGGAGTTAGTGCAAAAGAATCAGTGCCTAGCCCAACTGGAGCAGAAACTGGAGGAAACGGCACGCCGAGCTTTTCGCCAGGCCGCACCGTTTCGGCTCCCGGAGTCACGGCGCCAGGCCTCGCCGCGCCGGCCAGGCCGCCCCACGGGACATCCGGGCAGTTACCGTCCCAGACCCACCCGGATTGACCAGCACTTCAAGGTACCCCTGAAGCACTGTCCCGAGTGCCAAGGTCCCGTGCAACAGGTGCGCGACCTCAAGCAATTCATCGAGGAAATTCCGCCGGTCCAGCCGGTGAACATCGAACTGATCACCCAGGAAGGATATTGCCCTTGCTGCGATCGGCTGGTGCGCTCGACTCATCCCCTGCAAGTGTCCTTGGCCGAAGGTGCGGCGCGGGTCCAGTTGGGTCCCAACGCCTTGGCCATCGCGGTGGAATTGAACAAGGTCAAAGGCCTGTCCATGCGCAAGACCTGCGCGACGCTCCAAGCGCTCTTCGGGCTCAAACTGAGCCCGGGCGGATTGGCCCAGGCCTTGGCGCGGGTGGCCAGCAAGATGAAAGGCTCTTACGAGCAACTCATTGAGAAGTTGCGCGCAGCCAGCGTGGTACATTCCGATGAGACCAGTTGGTGGGTGGGCGGGCCGGGCTACTGGCTGTGGGTCTTCACCAATGCCGACACCACCGTCTATGTCGTGGACGCCAGTCGTGGCCGCCAGGTCGTACAAGGGGTGCTGGGGGCGGACTTTGCGGGCGTGCTGGTCAGCGACTGTTTGGCCATTTACGACGACGCCACACCTGTGCAGCACAAATGCTATAGCCACCACTTGGTGGCGGTCAAAGAGGCCCGGGAAGAACATCCCCAGAAAGGCGAGGGCTACCTTCTGGACGTGCGCGCCCTGTTGCATACCGCCATGTACTTCAAAGCGCTGGAGGCCGACCCGGCCAGCCCGCGCTACCAGCAGTGTGTGGAGCGACTGGAACAGCGAGCCAACCAACTCTTGGATCAACCGCGTGCCCAGCCGCTCGAGGAAGGCGTACGCCGACGGCTGTGCAAACAACGGGATCACCTCTTCACCTTTTTGAAGCACCGCTCCGTCCAGGCCACCAACAATCGCGCCGAACGCCAGTTGCGGCCGGCGGTCATTGCCCGAAAAATCTCCTGCGGTAACAAGACCGAAAAAGGAGCCTCAACCTGGCAAATCCTCACCTCCCTGGCAGCCACCGCCGCCCAAGCCGGAAAGTCCTTTGTCGAGCAGGTCCGCGCAGCAGTGCGCCTGCCGCCCTCCGGCGGCCCTTGAAGTCGCTGGGCCGGCGCGCCCTTTCGCCCGGCTGGAACAAATGCACAGCCGTGCCGCCCCCGCCTTGCGCGGGCCAGCGCGCTAAACAGATACAATGCTGAAGCATTGGGCTATTGCCCTATGTCCCTCCGGGACAATAGCCTCGCAGGTCAGGAAGTCTCCGAAAGGCATCGGCCCTAGCTTGACTCGTATGCGCCTCGCGGGACGGGAGGGGGAGGATTCACGGCGCGGCGTACCCAGGGCGCCGACTCGCCCCCGCTGCGCTCCGGCGGGTCTTGCCCGGCTACTACTGTATTCTATCCCGGAGTCTGGTCAGTAGGTTTCGCGTCGTCGGTGTGGACATCGCGGTTGCTGGAACCAAGGACGAAGGCCTGGTTCCCCTATTGCACCGGCTCGCAGCGCCCACATTCTTTAGCCTGGACCAGGACTTCTTTCGCCCGGACTGGGCACGCCGGAACTGCGCCCTGGTTTGGCTGGGCGCTGCAGATGACCGTGCCGCCGAGTTTATCCGGCGCTTTATTCGACATGCGCTCTTCGACACTCAGGCCAGGCGGATGGGCGTGGTCGGCCGGGTCCATGCCGGTGGCGTGGTGTACTGGCGGGCGGGGAATCCTTCCGCCCAATCCGTGTCGTGGCCAGCGCGGTGAACACGCCTCGTCTCCAAAATCTCCGGCGGGCCTTCCCTGGGCCACTCTCAACCGCCCCTCCGGGACGGACCATGTCTGAATCCCCGCAAGGCACCGGCTCTAACCGTCAACAAAAAGCCAACCTGGCCAACAGAGCCAATGCGACATTCGCCCCCCGCCCCAAGACGTGCGACAACCATGGCCCATGAGCGGCGAGCAGTCCATCAAATCGGGCAAAAGACAGCCGACCTAGTGCCACGCTCAACGCGATTGGAATAACCAGTTTTAACCAGTTTTAACCAGTTTTAGGCCAAAAGCGCCCCGACCAAGACACCCCTTGAATAGACCGCGGAGAGACGCCCGGGACCCCAGGGCCGTGGACAAACTGCCCGAAAGCGCCGGAGGGCTTGCCCACTCCAGAAACTCCGCCGGATGCGGGCGCGGCCATGCCTCGCGAAGCGTGTTGGAGCGCCGCGGTCCTCCCCCACTCTCGCTGGCGCGGCACGACTTTGTCAATCGCCCTGCCCAACACCCAGGGCGTATCTTGCCAGTACCACCACGTGCCGCGGCATCGGCACGGAGCGTGGCCTGCCCACCTCTCCGCCGCAACTGCGCGAGCGAAGGCGGAAGCCCCGTAGGGGCGGCAGATAGTAGCCCAGGGCAAGGCCCGTCCCGCGGTAGCGGGACGGGCCGCCGCCCTGGGTGTAGCCCGCCAAAAGACACTCCCCCCTCCCATGCGCTCGGAGCGCATGGGAGGGGGGAAGGGGGGTGGGCGCGGTGGTACGGGGAAGATGTGCCCGAAGGTTCATTTTCCCAAAAACAAGTGTTGCATCGCGGAAGTTCTGAGGTACAGACTATCCAGATTTGGTCGGAACCCAGCGGAGAGACTAATCTCCGAGGAAATGAGCAGCAGCGCAGACAAATATAAGAACCAAAGACGCGGGCGGCGGGCCGGACCGCCGCCCAGGACGGGGCTCTATGACCCGGCGTTCGAGCACGAGGCCTGCGGCGTGGGCTTCGTGGTCAATATCAAGGGCCGCAAGTCCCACGGCATCATCCAGCAGGCGCTGCAGGCCTTGCTGAACCTCAATCACCGCGGCGCCTGCGGGTGCGAGGCCAACACCGGGGACGGGGCCGGCATCCTCATCCAGACCCCGCACGAATTCTTGAAACTGGCCGCGCGCGCCGCCCGGTTTTCCCTGCCCGGCCCCCGCGCCTACGGCGTGGGGATGATCTTTCTGCCCACGCAGCGTTCCCAACGGGCCGAGTGCGAGAAGCTCTTTGGCGAAATCGCCGCCGAGGAAGGCCAGAAGGTGCTGGGGTGGCGCACCATTCCCACCAGCAATGAATCGCTGGGCAAGACCGCCCTGGCGGGCGAACCGTTCCTGCGCCAGGTGTTCCTCGCCCGCAACGACAAGCTGGCGGACGACATGGCCTTCGAGCGCAAGCTCTACGTCATCCGCAAGCGCGCCGAGAACGCCATCCGCTATTCGGGCAAAGTGGCCGGCGGCGACTTTTTCTACGTCTCGAGCCTTTCCTACAAGACGCTCATCTACAAGGGGATGCTGCTGACCACGCAGTTGCAGGAGTACTACCCGGACCTGCTCCACCCGGCGATGGAATCAGCCCTGGCCCTGGTCCACTCCCGCTTCAGCACGAATACGTTCCCGAGCTGGAACCGCGCCCATCCCTATCGCTACATGGCCCACAACGGCGAGATCAACACGCTGCGCGGCAACATCAATTGGATGCACGCCCGCCAGGCCATGTTCGCGTCCGAACTCTTCGGCGAGGACATCCGCAAAGTCCTGCCCGTGGTCTGCACCGACGGCAGCGATTCGGCCATGTTCGACAATTGCCTCGAGTTGCTGGTGCTCAGCGGCCGCTCGCTGCCCCATGCGATGATGATGATGATCCCCGAGCCCTGGACCAATCACGAGAGCATGAGCCCGGAGAAAAAGGCCTTTTACGAGTACCACTCCTGCCTCATGGAGCCCTGGGACGGCCCGGCCTCGATTGCCTTCACCGATGGCAAGAAGATCGGGGCGGTGCTCGACCGCAACGGCCTGCGCCCTTCCCGCTATTACGTGGTCAAGGACGACCTCGTCATCATGGCCAGCGAGGTCGGCGTGCTCGACATTGCCCCGGACCGCGTCCTCCAGAAAGACCGCCTCCAGCCGGGGCGCATGTTCCTGGTCGACACTGAGGAAGGCCGCATCGTCGCCGACGAGGAACTCAAGCACAAGATCGCCACCGAACAGCCCTACCGCCTCTGGCTGGACCGGAACCTGGTCCGCCTGGCCGACGTGCCCGACCCGGGCGTCCTGCCCGAACCCGCCCACGAAACCATCATCCAGCGCCAGGTCGCCTTCGGCTATACCTTCGAGGACCTCCGCATCCTGATGCTGCCCATGGCGCGTGACGGCGCCGAAGCGGTCGGCTCCATGGGCACCGACACCCCGCTGGCCGTGCTGTCCAACCGCCCGCAGTTGCTCTTCAACTACTTCAAGCAACTCTTCGCCCAGGTCACCAATCCCCCCATCGATTGCATCCGGGAGGAGATTATCATGTCCACCGTGACCGCCATCGGCTCCGAACTCAACCTCCTGGAGCCCTCCCCCGAGCACGCGCGCCTCATCGAGCTCAAATCTCCGATTCTCACCAACGAGGAGTTTGCCAAGCTCAAGCACCTGGACCTGCCCGGCTTCAAATCCACCACCTTGCCGATTCTCTTCCAGGCCGCCGACGGCCCCGCCGGCTTGGAAAAGGCCATGGACCAGTTGTGCGCCCAGGTTAGCCGCGCCATCGCCGAGGGCTACAACGTGGTGGTCCTTTCCGACCGGGGGCTCAACCCGGAATGGGCCCCCATACCCTCGCTGCTGGCCGTAGCGGGCGTTCACCATCACCTCATCCGCGAGGGCACCCGCACCCGCGTCGGCCTGGTCCTCGAATCGGGCGAGCCGCGCGAAATCCATCACTTTTCACTCCTCATCGGCTACGGTTGCGGCGCCATCAACCCCTACCTCGCCTTCGAGAGCCTCGACGACCTGGTCCGCCAGGGCTTCCTGGCCGGCCTCGATGCCAAGGCCGCCCGCAAGAACTATCTCAAGGCCGCCATGAAGGGCGTCGTCAAGGTCATCTCCAAGATGGGCATCTCCACCATCCAAAGCTATTGGGGCGCCCAGATTTTCGAGGCCATCGGCCTCAAACAGGCCTTCATCGACCGCTATTTTACCTGGACGCCATCCCGCATCGAAGGCGTGGGCCTCGAGGTGATTGCCCGGGAGGTGCTGGCCCGCCACCAGCACGCCTTCCCCGAGCGGCCCGTCAACGGCCACACCATCGAGTCCGGCGGCCAATACCAGTGGCGGGAAGACGGTGAGTTTCACCTGTTCAATCCCCAGACCATCCACAAGCTCCAGGCCGCGGCCCGCGCCGGCAGCTACAAACTGTTCAAAGAGTACTCCGCCCTGGTGGACGAGCAGAGCGAGAACCTCTGCACCTTGCGCGGCCTGCTCGAGTTCAAGAAGGCCAGGCCCGTCTCCCTCGAGAAAGTCGAGCCCGTCGAGTCCATCATGAAACGCTTCAAGTCCGGCGCCATGAGCTACGGCTCGATCAGCCAGGAAGCCCACGAGACGCTGGCGATCGCCATGAACCGCATCGGCGGCAAGAGCAACACCGGCGAGGGCGGCGAAGACCCCGCCCGCTATCTGCCGCTGCCCGGCGGCGACTCCAAGAACAGCGCCATCAAACAGGTCGCCTCCGGCCGCTTTGGCGTGACCAGCGAGTACCTCGTCAATGCGCGGGAACTCCAGATCAAGATGGCCCAGGGCGCCAAGCCCGGCGAAGGCGGCCAGTTGCCCGGCCAGAAGGTCTATCCCTGGATCGCCAAGGTGCGCTTTTCGACCCCGGGCGTCGGCCTCATTTCGCCCCCCCCGCACCATGACATTTACTCGATCGAGGACCTGGCCGAGTTGATCCACGATTTGAAGAACGCCAATCATCACGCCCGCATCAGCGTCAAGCTCGTCTCGGAGGTCGGCGTCGGCACCATCGCCGCCGGCGTGGCCAAGGCCCACGCCGACGTGGTGCTCATCAGCGGCTACGACGGCGGCACCGGCGCGTCCCCCCAGACCGGCATCAAGCACGCCGGCATTCCCTGGGAACTGGGCCTGGCCGAGACGCACCAGACCCTGGTGCTCAACGACCTGCGCTCGCGCATCATTGTCGAGACTGACGGCCAGATGAAGACCGGGCGCGACGTGGTGATCGCCGCCCTGCTGGGGGCCGAGGAATTCGGGTTCGCCACCGCCCCGCTGGTGGCCATGGGGTGCATCATGATGCGAGTTTGCCAGTTGAATACCTGTCCCGCAGGCGTGGCCACGCAGGACCCCGAGCTGCGCAAACGCTTTACCGGCAAACCGGAAGACGTCGTCAATTTCATGCGCCTGGTCGCCCAGGAAGTCCGCGAGCTGATGGCCCAATTGGGCTTCCGCCAGATGAACCAGATGATCGGACGCTCGGACCGCCTCGAAGTCCGCAAGGCCATCAGCCATTGGAAGGCCAAGGGGCTGGACTACAGCCGCATCCTCCACCAGCCGGAGGTGCCCACGACCGTCGGGCGTTTTTGCCAGATCGGCCAGAACCACGGCCTCGAGCGGGCCCTCGACCGCACCGTCTTGCTCCGGCTCTGCGCCCCCGCCCTCGAGCGCAAGGAAAAGGTGATGGCGGTGCTCCCCATCCGCAACACCAACCGCGTCGTCGGCACCATCGTCGGCAGCGAGGTCACCCGCCGCTGGGGCAGCGCGGGCCTGCCCGAGGACACCATCGAAATCCGCTTCGCGGGCAGCGCCGGCCAGAGCTTCGGCGCGTTCATCCCCAAAGGCATGACCTTCTATTTGGAAGGCGATTCCAATGATTACCTGGGCAAGGGCTTGTCCGGCGGCAAGATCATCGTGTACCCGCCCCATGAATCCACCTTCGTCCCGGAGGAGAACATCATCATCGGCAACGTCGCCTTTTATGGCGCCACCGCCGGCGAGGCCTATATCCGCGGCATGGCCGGCGAGCGGTTCTGCGTGCGCAACAGCGGCATCCAGGCCGTCGTCGAGTCCGTCGGCGATCACGGCTGCGAATACATGACCGGCGGACGCGTGGTGGTCTTGGGTCCAACTGGCCGCAACTTCGCCGCCGGCATGTCCGGCGGCGTCGCTTACGTGCTCGACGAGACCGGCGATTTCCCCCGCCGCTGCAACCTCCAGATGGTCGAACTCGAACAACTGGAAGACCCCGATGAATTGGAGCTGGTGTGGAAGCTCATTCGCCGCCACCAGTTCTACACCAAGAGTGCCCGCGCCGCCCGCATCCTGGCCCATTGGGCAGAAATGGCGCCCAAGTTCGTCAAGGTCATGCCCCGCGATTACCAGCGCGTCCTCCAGGCCCTCAAGCGCGTCCAGAGCTCCGGCCTTACCGGCGAGCAAGCCGTCATGGCCGCCTTCGAGGAAAACGCCCGCGACGTCGCCCGCATCGGGGGAGGGTGAAGCGGATTCCCAACTGACTCCCATGGGCAAACCTACCGGATTCCTCGAGTACCTCCGCGAGTTGCCGCTCGACCGCCCCGCGCTGGAACGTATCGCCGACTGGAACGAGTTCCACCAGCGGATGCCCGAGACCAACCTGCGCCAACAGGCCGCCCGCTGCATGGATTGCGGCACTCCCTTCTGCCACACCGGCACGTTGCTCAACGGCATGGCTTCGGGCTGTCCCATTCACAACCTCATCCCCGAGTGGAACGATTTGGCCTATCGCGGCTTGTGGAAGGAAGCGCTCGAGCGGCTCCACAAAACCAACAATTTCCCCGACATCACCGGGCGCGTCTGCCCGGCTCCCTGCGAAGGCTCCTGCGTGCTGGCCATCAATGCGCCCCCGGTCACCATCAAGCACCTCGAATACAGCATCATCGAGCGCGGCTGGGCCGAGGGATGGGTCGTCCCACATCCGCCCCAGGCCCGCACGGGCAAGAAAGTGGCGGTGGTCGGCTCCGGCCCGGCCGGCCTCTGCGCCGCCGCCCAGCTTAACCGCGCCGGCCATGCCGTCACCGTGCTCGAGCGCGCCGACCGCCTCGGCGGCCTGCTCGTCTATGGCATCCCGAACATGAAACTGGACAAGGACCGCGTGCTCTTGCCCCGGCTCCGCCAGATGGAAGCCGAGGGCGTCCTGTTCCTGCCCAATACCGAGGCGGGGGTCACTTTCCCGGCCCAGCGCCTGCTCAAGGAATTTGACGCGGTCGTCCTGTGTACCGGCGCGACCCGTCCCCGCGACCTGCCCATCGCGGGCCGCCAGTCCAAGGGCGTCCATTTCGCCATGGAGTTCCTCACCAGCAGCACCCGCAGCCTGCTGGACAAAAAACGCAACGGCGAGTTCGTCTCCGCCCAGGGCAAGGACGTGATGGTCATCGGCGGCGGCGACACCGGCACCGACTGCGTCGGCACCGCCTTGCGTCAAGGCTGCCGCAGCCTGGTCCAACTCGAAATCCTCCCCCGCCCGCCCCTCGAGCGCGCCCCGGACAATCCCTGGCCGGAGTGGCCCAAGGTCTATCGCCTGGACTACGGCCAGGAAGAGGCCGCTGCCCAGTTCGGCGCCGACCCCCGCCTCTACCTCACCACCGCCACTCGCTTCGTCCCCGACACCAACGGCTGGGTCCAGGAAGTCCATACCGTTCAAGTCCAGTGGGAGCGCGATGAAAAGGGCCGGTTTGCCCCCAAAGAAGTGCCCGGCACCGGCCAGGTGCTGCCCGCCCAACTGGTGTTGCTCGCCATGGGCTTTCTGGGGCCGGAACAACCCCTGCTCGACGCGCTGGGCGTGGAGCGCGACCCCAGGACCAACGTCAAGGCCCAGTTCGAGAAGTACGCCACCAACCTCAAGGGCGTGTTCGCCGCCGGCGACTGCCGCCGCGGCCAGAGCCTGGTTGTCTGGGCCTTCAACGAAGGCCGTGGCGCCGCCCGCGAGTGCGACCGCTACCTGATGGGGCGCACCGAGTTGCCTTGACCCGCGCGAGTCGCCCGCGATCGAGCGGGCCGTGATTCAAATCATGGAGGAGCTTGGAAGTGAGCGGAGACGGCTGGGGCCCTCCGCCACCCAGAGGCGCATAAATCCGGAAAAGGCGGAGGATGAGCCAGACGGCATACCTCATAGGCATTGACCTGGGCACCTCGAACTGCGCGGTCGCGTATGTCGAGCCGGGGCGAGGGGCGGAAGGGCCGGTGCTCGATTTTCCAGTGCCGCAGTTGGAAAGACCCGGCGAGGTGGGGGCGCGGCCTTTGCTGCCCTCTTGTCTTTATCTGCCCAGCCCGCACGAACTGCCGCCGGACTCGACCCGGTTGCCCTGGGGAGAGGAGCCGGGGGTGATCGTGGGGGAATTCGCGCGTTGGCGCGGCGCCCGAGTGCCGGGGCGCCTGGTGGCCTCGGCCAAGAGCTGGCTCTGCCATGGCGGCGTGGATCGGTCGGCGCCGATCCTGCCTTGGGGCGCCCCGCCCGAAGTGAATAAAGTCTCCCCGGTCGAGGCCTCGGCGCGCCTGCTGGCGCACCTCGCGCGGGCCTGGGACCTGGCGCACCCGGCGGCGCCGCTGGCGCGGCAGGAGGTCATCGTGACCGTCCCCGCGTCCTTTGACGAGGTGGCCCGCGCCTTGACGGTGAGCGCAGCCCAACGGGCCGGGCTGGAGAGATTCACGCTCCTGGAGGAACCGCAGGCGGCGTTTTATGACTTCACCGCCCGGCATCGGCATGACCTTGCCGCCACCCTCGAGGGCCTCCGGCTCGTCCTGGTGGTCGACGTCGGGGGCGGGACCTCGGATTTCACGCTGGTCCAGTGTGGCCTGTCTCCGGACGGCCCGGCGTTGCGGCGCATCGCCGTCGGGGAGCACCTTATGCTCGGGGGCGACAACATGGACGCCGCGCTGGGCCGCAAGGCCGAGGAACGGATGCTCGAAGGCGGGCGCAAGCTCAGCGCCGCCCAATGGTGCCAACTGGCCCAGGCGGCCCGCATCGCCAAGGAATCCCTCCTCAGCGCCGGCGGTCCCGAAGAGTTCAATTTGTCCATCGCCGCCGAAGGCAGCCGCCTCATCGGCGCCGCGCTCTCGACCCACATCTCCCGCGCCGACGCGGAGCGGCTCATCCTGGACGGTTTCCTGCCCGCCTGCGGGCCGGAAGAAACGCCCCGGCGGGGCGGCCGGGTGGCCTTGCAGGAATTGGGCCTGCCTTATGCCCACGACCCCGCCATCACGCGGCACCTGGCGGCTTTCCTCCGGGCCCATGCCGCCGCCGGCTTCGCCGCGCTGGGGCGCCAGGCCGACGGTCCGGCGCTGCCGCGCCCGGACGCCATTCTGCTCAACGGCGGGGTGTTCAATTCGCCAAAGCTGGCCGAGCGGCTGGTCCAGGCAATCTCGGCTTGGTGGCCTGGCGCGCCGCCCGTTCCTTTGCTCGGCCACGATTCGCTCGAGCTGGCTGTGGCTCGCGGAGCCGCCTACTACGGGCTGGTTCGGCAAGGCCTGGGGCGGCGAATTGGCGGGGGCGCGGCCCACGCCCTCTATGTGGGCCTGGAACCAGCCGGCGACCAGGAACCGCTGGCGCTGTGTGTCATCCCGCGCGGCCAGGAGGAGGGCCAGAGCGTGGACCTGGGCGCCCGCATCTTCCAACTGGCGCTGGAACGGCCCGTCCGCTTTCCACTGTTTTCCTCCTCTTCGGACCGTTTCGAGAAGCCGGGGGACGTCGTGCCCGTAAGCCAGGACATGGCGCCCCTGCCGGCTATCCACACCTTGCTCAAGGCAGCCGCCGGCAAGGCGGGAAACGTTCCGGTCCACTTGCGCTCCGGCCTGACGGAGCTCGGGAC
>Ga0326728_10021941_pt1 | contig 11923 bp, 6 predicted proteins | sample MB3enrmetagenome_FD_207602 | JGI IMG/M metagenome (GOLD analysis project Ga0326728, IMG submission 207602) | Lab enriched peat soil microbial communities from McLean, Ithaca, NY, United States - MB31MN | ecosystem: Environmental > Terrestrial > Soil > Wetlands > Peat | place: USA: New York... | reverse complement strand
GCGCCTCTGGCCGACCTGACGCAAAAGAACCAGCAATTGCAGGCGGCGACCAGCGACCGCGACACCCTTAAGAAATCAGCCGATCAAATGAAGGCGCTGGCGGACAGCCGGTTTTATTGGATTCGGGTGTTGACGGAGATGCGCAAGGCTTTAATGCAAGCCGAGGCAGCGGAGAAGGCCAATCTTTCGACTCCCGAGAATGGAGGCACCAATACTGATGTGGGTGTTTGGGTGGAGAACTGGAATCCCGAATTGCCAGGGGGTAGTCCTTTTGCGGGTGGCACGGAAGCGTCTGGCAACCCGGAAGGCAGGTCCAGAAGGCGCCCTGGTGGCGATACGACTGGCGAACGGCGAACGGCGAGGGATCGGGTAGCCCCGGGAGCGCCCTTGGGCATGCCCGTCGCGCCCGGCGTCACCGTCCAAATCGAAACCATCAACGTTCTTTGCCGCGGGGTCAACCGGGAGAACATCTCCCCGACGGCCAATAACGATCTGGCCTACCTGGTGCAGCAATACTTGACCAACAGTCCCTGTTTTACAGCGCCTGTGAAATTGGATCACATCATGAAGGACAGCGACACAAACACATTCAGCTTTGAGATGAGCGTCAAGCTGAAGGAGCCGTTCAAGCTCTAGGATTATGGCCTGGCTGAAGCGCAACCTTTTCTTTGTTATCACCGTCGCCGCCGGCCTGATCGTGACGGGATATTGCGGCTTCCTGCTCTATACAGCCGTGGCCGCCGATAAATCGATCAGCGATGACTATGCCTCCACGTTGTCCAACCTGGAACGCTTGCAGCAGGCCAAGCCCTATCCGAACAAAGAAAATCTCCAGGCCGCCAAGGCGGACCAGGAGCGCGTGAGCCAGTTCCTGGGCGATTTTCGCAAATCGTTCTCCCCGTTCCCGACGCCGCCGAAAGAGGACGCGCGCGGATTCAATGAATTTCTGGTGCATAGCATCCGCCAGTTTGGCCTGGAGGCGACCAACGCCGGCGTCCTGTTGCCCGATAGTTACGACTTCGGTTTCCAGAACCAAAAGGAGCAACTGAGTTACCCACCGGAGTGCATCGCCCCGTGGATGACGGAATTGGAGGAGATAAAGGCGATCCTGCACATCCTCTACGCGTCCAAAATCAATTATTTGGAAGGGATCCAGCGCCCGCCAGTGTCCCCCGACGACAACTATGGACCGGATATTCTCCAAGCTGGCAGCGTGTCAAATCAGGTGGGGGTGACCACGCCCTACCGCGTCATGTTCCGGAGTTTCAGCACCGAAATCGCCTCGGTTTTGGCGGGATTTGCCGGGGCCAGCAACTGCTTCATTGTCAAAACGATCGATGTTACCATCTCCCGAGCGCCGCTGCCGCAGGTCATAGTGCCACCGCCTGCTCCGGCGGCGCCGGCGGCCCCGGTCTATGTGCCTCCGGTCTTCCAGCCCAACCCTTACCAGGACGAAGGTCCGCGGCGTGGACGACGCGGTCCAGGCGACATCGAGTATCCGCGGCGTCAATACCAGCAGCCAACCCAGGAAGCGGCGCCGGTGCCAACGGGACCGGTCACCATTCTATCTGAAAACCCATTATTCGTCACCCTGGTGGTGGACGTGGTAAAACTCAAATCGGCGGGCCATTGATGGAATTTCTCAAAAAACATTACGAAAAGATTGTGCTGTGCGTGGTGTTGCTTGGCTTGGCGGCGGCTGCTGTGTGGATGCACCTGGCTCTGCAAGGGGTTCGAGAGAAGATTCTACCTCCGCCTCCGCCCCCGCGCAACTTCGCCCCGGTGGTGCCCATGGACCTGTCCACCGATGAGGTGGCCCTGGCCCAACTGACCAATCCGCCGCCCATTATTTTGTCGGGCGCGCACAATTTGTTCAATCCCGTCTTATGGAAGCGGGACCCCAACGGCACTCTGCTCAAGATACTTAAGACCGGGCCGGATGCGCTGAGTGTTACCAGCATCACGGAGCTCTACACGATAATCGCCTACGATCACGCCAGCGGTGGCGGCTCCGGGGTCTTCGTCATGTCCATCCAGGAGCACTGCGACACCAACCGCCCGCCCCGCAAGAAATTTGAGTCCATCAAGGTCAACGAGAAGCCAAAATCGGGGCTTTACATCATCCGCGGCATTAAAGGTGCTCCTGACGACCCAGCCGAACTGGAGTTGGAGATCACGGCCACCGGCGACACCGTCGCCGTGACCAAAGACAAGCCGTACGAACGAGTGGACAGTCATGTTGCCGACATGAGGTACGACCCGGAGCGGAAGAATCTTCTCCAGCAGCATGTTGGTGACACAATCACGCTGGATCGGGAGATGTATAAAATTGTTGAAATCACCAGCAATGCGGTTAGAGTTGAGTCCGCAAGAACCAAGGTGACAGAGATCAAGTGGAATCGAACCCCTTGATCGGAAGAATGTTTGTTAATAGAATGACGCCATGACATCAGCAGCTAAAATCAGCCTGGGGTTGGCCTTTTTTCTCGCCATCTCATCACATGCCCAGCCCGCGCCCACGGGGAGCGCCGTGCAAATTGCCGAAGAGGAAGCCGTGCGGCGGCAGGAGGCCACCATTCGCTTGCACCGAAAACTTGACGAGGCCCGCGCCGCCCAGAACAGGAATCAATTGACCGAGGCCGCCCGGCTGTACCAGGAAGCCGTCGCCATCATTCCTGACACGCAGGTCGGCAACCCGGTTGTCGATGTGGAGAAAACCGCGGCCGTCGTGGGTTTGGATACGGTGCGGGAGAAGCTCGCGCGCCAGGCCATGGCCATGGGCAACACGACAGAGGCCGCCACGCAAATTGACGCGGCGCTCAAAGTGGACCCCAACAACGAGTCGCTTCGCCGCTTCCGGGCCGAAATTCAGAAGCGCGCCGCGGAACAGTTGGGCAATGTGCCCAGTGCGGACACCCTGGCGAAAGTACCGGCATTCCAAAAGGAGAAAACAGACATCGCCACCCGCGTGCAAAACGCCAAACTCTTTTATGAAATGGGCAAGTACGACGACGCGGAGATAATCCTGAACCAGGTGATGAAGGAGGATCCATCCAATCGCACCGCCCCGTATTATCTGGATTTGATCAAGGAAGCCCGGTTTGCGGACCGCGCGCGCAAACGGGAAGCCGTTGACAAGAGCGCATTGGTGGATGTCGAGAACGCCTGGATACCCTCCGCCACGCGCGACGAGTTGCCCAAACCCAACCCGATGGCCGTAACCAACCTGGTTTACAGCAGCAAGGGCCGGCAGGAGATTCTTTCCAAGCTGGATCGTTTCCACTGGAACGACGTCAGTTTCGATAACCTGCGCCTTTCCGACGTGCTGGATCTGCTCAGGAAGGAATCCCAGAAGCGCGACCCGGATGGCGTCGGGATTAACTTTATGATCAATCCCCATGCGGACGCTCCGAGCGGAATCCTTTCGCCCTTGGATACGACAGGCGGAGCGGCTGCCGGGGCCATCGGAGGCGTGGGTTCGCCGCAGACGGTGGATATCACCCAGGCGACGATCACGATCAAGCCCGCGATGTCGAATCTTCGTTTTGTGGACGTGTTGGATGCCGTCACCAAAGTGTCGGACATTGCCATCAAGTACACGATTGAGGACTATGCGGTGGTCTTCTCACCCAAGTCCGCGGATCAGGCGACGCTCTATTCGAAAGTATTCAAGGTCGATCCGAACACCTTTGTGCAAGGTCTTCAAAACGTCGCAGCCCAAACCCTCAACTTCGGCACCCAACAAGCGGGTGGCTCCGGTGGTGGCGGAGGAGGAGGAGGCGGCGGTGGTGGCGGAGGAGGCGGCGGCGGCAGCAGCGCCAACGGCACCAGCTTGGGTGCCAGCATTCCGGAGGTCATTGTTGCGCCTGTGGACACCAGCGGCACCGGTGCGGGAGTTCAGAACACCGGGGGCAACCAAGTCGGTCTGCGATTCGTCACGCGCACCAACACGACCAGCGATCTGCATACGATGGTGAGGAACTATTTTCTGGCCGCTGGCGTTACGTTGAACGAGCCTGGCAAGAGTGTGTTTTTCAACGACCGGAGCGGATTGTTGCTCGTACGGGCCACGGCACAGGATTTGGAAATCATCGCGCAAGCGATAGAAACGCTCAATCAGGCCCCCCCGCAAGTGAGCATCGAAGCGAAGTTTGCCGAAATGACCCAGGAGGACAGCCGCGCCTTGGGATTCAATTGGTACCTGGGGAACACGCTGCTCAATAAAGGCGCCATCGGCGCCCAGGGCGGCACCGCTCCATCCTATCAAGGCCCATCGACCACCGCCAATCCGAGCGGGATTTTCCCGGGGCCAGGGGTGCCGACGACCGCGGCCAACGGCACCACGACCTACACGTCCTCTACGTCCATTGCTCCCCAGGCCACTGACAACAATTTGACCTCCGGTTTGCGCAACACCTACGGTCCGCTAAACAACACGGCTCCGATCCCAACAGTCGGCACCATCACCGGCATTATGACGGATCCACAATTCCGTGTCGCCATCAACGCGCTGCAACAGCGCACCGGGTCGGACCTGTTGGCGGCCCCGCGAGTCGTCACCCTCAGTGGACGCCAGGCGCACTTTGCGGCCCAGGACCTGCAGGAAATAGTGACCGGCACCGGCATCACCACCACTGGCAGCGCCACGGGAGGCCTGACGGGGGGCACCGGCGTAGCCGTGCCTGCCATTACCTATACGACCACGTTTCTTTCCTTCGGCCCGGTGCTGGATGTCATCCCCACCGTCTCCGCTGATGGCTATTCGATCCAGATGGCGCTTATCCCGACCTACACGGAGTTTCTGCAGTACGATTCCCCCGGCGGATTTGTGCCGGAAGCGCAAGCCGCCGCAGGAAGCACGGTGGGCGTTCCGCTGACCGCGCAACTGCCTTTGCCCCACTTCCGGGTTCGCGAGGTTGTGACCAGTTGCAACGTTTGGGACGGCCAGACTGTTGTCCTGGGCGGATTGATCGCCGAAACGCTCACCAAGATCAGCGACAGCGTTCCTGTCCTGGGCGATCTGCCCTTGGTCGGACGTCTTTTTAAGAGCCAGTCCACCGACAGCACCAAACAGAATCTGATGATTTTCGTCACCCCAACCATTATTGATCCGGCGGGAAACCGCGTGCATACGGACGAGGACCTGCCGTTTGCGCGCAATTCGATTCCGCCGCAACCGGCTTCGGCGGCCCAGGCGCCCGTGCCGGCTCACTGAGGCGGCTGGGGGATAAAAGACGTTAATATAACGCGGGGCCAAGGCCGCGCTCAATTTGAATTTGTGTGATGCAATGCAGCCCGACATACGAATCGCCCGCGACGGCACGGTTGCTCATCGTCGATGGCCATGCCTACGCCTATCGCGCCTTCTTTGCCATTGCCTCACTTTCCTCCCCCAGCGGCGCGGCGACCAACGCGATTTACGGCTTCATTCGGATGTTGACCAAGTTGCTGGCGCGGGTCAAACCGACGCATTCGGTGGTGGTTTGGGACGGCGGATTGGCCCCGGAAAGGATGACATTGCTGCCTGGCTACAAAGCACAAAGGCCCGAGATGCCGGCCAATCTCCGTCCGCAGCTTGACGGAATCGTTTCCTATCTTCGGGCCGCCGGTATTTGCTCCTGTCTCAAGGAGTCGTGCGAAGCCGACGATTGCATTGCCGCCATCAGCGGCCAGGCTGCCGCGGCGGGATGGGAAGTCGTCATTGCCAGTTCGGACAAGGACTTCATGCAACTGGTTTCGCCGCGGGTGCGATTGCTCAATCCGCACGACAAGGCCGAAGCGCTTTGGGGCGTCGAGGAAGTGCGGCGCAAAGCCAGCGTGGAACCCACGCAAATTGTGGACTGGTTGAGCCTGACTGGGGACACGGTTGACAACATCCCCGGCGTGCCGCGCGTTGGCTCAAAAACTGCTGCTGATTTACTGCACCAGTTTGGCTCGATTGACGGGTTGTATCGGCGTTTGGAGGAAGTTCGACCCGAACGCCTGCGGAGCAGTTTGCATTCGGCAGCCCAATTGGTGCGCCGCAATCAGAAGTTGGTGCGATTGAATTGTGAGGTGCGCTGTGAGGTGTCTTTGGAGGATCTGGCCATGAAGCCCGGTGACGAGCAGGCCTTGCGCGAGCTCTTTGCCGGCTGGGGCTTTAAATCGCTCCTTTTTGAGCTGGATCAAAGCCGGTCCAAATCGCTTGATTTCTTTGAACAGGAGGGCGCCGCCGCCGCATCAGGAAAGCGCCAATGAACACCACAGGCACTCAAACATTGCATGGACAAACACCGGCTATTCTGTTAAGAAAGATCAATCTTATGTCCGTTATGTTTCGCGTTCCAAAATGTCTCCGCCTGGGCGGAGTTCTGGCTTTCTCCGTGGCAGTGATGGGACAGAATTCGGTCGTGCCGCAAGGGGGCGAGTTTTCGATCCTCGGCGGCCTGCCGGGCGACCAGGTCTGGCCCAGTATATCGCTTTCCTCTTCCATTGGTTGCATTGCCTGGCAGGCCAACGTCGTTGGCAAATCGGGCGCCGGCGTGGGCGGCGCTCTGTTGAATTCCGCCTTCGGTGCTTCCAATGTCTTTCGCGTCAACAAGATCGCCACCGGCAGCCAGATCAAGCCCAAAGTGAGGCTTCTGCCCAACGGCAACATCATCTTTGTTTGGGAAAGCAGCGCCGCGGGCACCCCTGACATTTACGCGCGGTGGGCCAGGGGAACCTCCACCAAGACCAGCACCAGCTATGGCAGCAATTTTTACACCAGCGACATCCGGGTCAACAACTACATGGCCGACCAGCAAACCGACCCGGACGTGGCGGCGTTGCCCGATGGCAGCGCGATCATCGTCTGGCAAAGCTACGGCCAGGACGGAAGCTTATGGGGAGTGTATGCCCGGAAGTACAAATCCACGGGCGCGCCGGCCACCGCCAAGGAATTCCTGGTCAACCAGTACACCAGCTACAACCAGCGCAGTCCGGCTGTCGCCGCCCTGGCCAACGGCAACTACGTCATCGCCTGGATTTCCGAGCAGGAGCGGTATCTTAACAGCGTTGATGTGTATGCCCGCATCTTCACCGCGGCCGGGGTTGCGGTGACGGACGAAATCGCCGTCAACTCGAGCGCCAACCCGTGCGCCAGCCCGGCACTGGCCCCGTTGGCCGACGGAGGTTTCACGGTGGTCTGGGCGCAAAAGGATCTGACGGTCCTGACCAACGGTTGGGACGTGTGGGGCCGGCCCTTTTCCGCGGCGGGAAATCCCGAGGCCGCTGATTTCCGCATCAACACCTATCTTTACGGCGATCAGTACCTGCCAAAAATTGCGGCGGGGCCGTCGGGCAGCCTGGTCGTGTGGACGAGCTTGAACCAGGATGGTTCGCGAGAGGGTGTGTTTGGCCGCTTCCTGTCCGGCGGAACCCAGGTCTCTGGCAACGAATTTCAAGTCAACACGACGTGGATCAGCCAGCAAATCCACCCCGCGGTGGCGTGGAACGGCGTGGACCACTTCCTGGTTGTTTGGTCCAGTTTTGTCGGTTCCACCGGCTTTGATCTGTATGGGCAGGCCTACGTATTGAATTCATCGCCATGAATGCTGAAAGCGATTTGGAATCTGGCTCTATGTTGCGACAATTGAAGAAACTAATCGGCCCGCTGCTAACCACTCTGATGGTGTCGAATGCGTCGGCATTTTCCATTTGGGGCCCGGCGGAAACCTGGCAGACGCAGGACTTGGACTACGGAATCCGCTACCTGCCGTTTTATGGCGTTGCGGAAGCTTCGATCTTTGATGTCCTGGGGCCCGGCGACCTTGCCGGGGCGGATTACGTCGAGTTGGGGGGAACGAAAAACATCGGAGAAGGCTCGCGGCAGAACACTCCGATTATCACGTACGCTTATGACACGACTTTTCTGAACTACTTTGGCGCACAGGGCGTGGCGGCCGTCGATGCGGCCTTTAATGTGTTCAACGGCCTGCCGCCGGCGTCCAGCGCCAACCTGGTCCAGTTCCTGACCCAGGGCAATCAACAGATCAACTATACTGCCCAGGCGCTGAGAATGCTCGACCTTAAATCGACCGTCATGTGGCTGCTAATCGAGCATCTTGGGTTGATTGGAGAGACCCACGCTTACGACCTGCGATACCGTGTTGCGGTGCCGACGGCGGGGGCCAGCCCATGCGACTTTGATTACGTGGTTTTGCAAAGGAATTTTGACCCGGTCACTTACGACGTCAGCCCGTACGTCAATGGCACGCTCTATAGCTATCAAATTGCGGGTCTCTGTCCCGCCGTCGCCGTGAGCGACGCGATGGAGTACGCCGCGAACAGCGGGGCCGCTCCGTTTAGCGCGGTCGCGACCCGCGAGGGGCTTCAAGTGGGCGGCTACTATTTGGGAATCACCCGCGACGATATGGGGGGGCTAAGTTACCTTTACCGCAAAGACCGCTATGTCAACGAGGGAGTTGATGCGAATGTAACCGTCAGCAGCACGTCCACATCGTACTGGACTTCTCCGCCTTCGACCAATGCGGCGGCCGGCACGGGCGGCACTATCGGCGCGGCCCTGTTCGCCGGGTTGCTGGGGGGCGTGGAAAAAGTGACGTTTGTGAAGACAGCCTATGATTCCCAATTGGGCACGACTTTTACGCCAATAACATATCATTATACGCTGCCCTGGGTGACCAATGGCCAGTTAAAGACGTTGAGGGTGACGCGCGTTGTTACAGCGCCCGACATCATCTTCACGGCGGGCGACATGGTGTTCCCGGGACCGGACGAGTATGAGGTTGCAGTGGCCAGAAACGGTCCGACGGCCAACTTCATAACTTACGGAGCAGCAGTTTCCCCGGGCCTGCCGGTGGACGCGAACATAGTGACTCCCAGCGTCATCACGCCCGAATTGGTGGTGACTTTCAACAATGCGGGGCCGATATTCTACAATGAGGGAACAGGCTATAACTCCATTGACACCAGCGTTGAATTGGGGTTCGTTTGGGGTTCTTTTGACGGCTCCACCAACCCGCCGGTCGCGTTCCCGACCGGGACCACTTTGGAGGAAATCGAAGGGGAGGTTCTCAGCGCCGGCGCTGAGACCCTGCTCAGCCCCTTCAATCCAGTTTCGGTGATTACCAATACAGCGACTACCGGGGCCGGGGTCGGAGTGACGCCATGACACAACAGATATGAAGCGATATTTCCCAGCAGCAATTGCAGTGCTCGGCATTTGCGCGGCGGCTTCGGCCGCTCCGCAGGCGGTTTATCAAAACAGCATCTTTCTCACCAACCCGCCCGTGGTCGATGCGGTGACATTTGTCAATTCCGGCGTGATGGATTTCATTAACGAACAGGAAAACGATTACACGCTTTTCACGGAGAACATTCTTCCGTTTTCCACGCGGGACACCCTATACTATACAAATGCGGACAGTGGCATAATGTACGGGAACCCCGGGTTCCAATTCGACACTGCGACCGCGACGACGCGCCATAGCGCAAAGACTTTTGTCAACAACGGTTACATCTACGCGGTTGACACCATTACAGCGCCCCTTTTCCCGACGTATACGGGGACTATAGTTTATTTACCCAGCACGGGACTGGCCGAGCCGTCGGTGTTATCGGTCGCAGCCACCAATATCATCAACGGCGGAACGATGGAGGTGGGCAACGATGGATGGTTAACGATGAGCGGCCAGACGCTCAGCAACCGGTACGGGACGCTCATCGCGGGAGACTTGACGGGCAATGATCAGACCGACGTGACCGCCATCCAGGATGCGTTTCTCGGGTCCGTCGCCAACAGCGCCACCGTCAGCTTCAGGTACTTTATTGCGCCGGGATCCCTCTCCGACCTATACTGGGGCTTCACCAATGGGAATCTGGCGCTGGATGTAGCGGGACCGTCATTTCCGATCACGCCGACAACCTTTTCCCGCGTGCGAGGCACCCTGGACACGTTCACCTATGGATTCAGCCTGCCGGTCAGCGATATAGTGATCTCGAACGGACTCACGAATATCAATTTGGGCAATCTGGCTGAGTTTGCCATCTATATCTATACGTACCCACAGCCCGGCGCCCTCACCAACTTCTACTACAATGTCGTTTTTGTGAACACTAATTTTGCGGATGCCAATATCTCTTACCAAGTGAGGTTTTCGCACGCTTCTGATGTTTACTTCGATGATGCGCTGCCCGCGCCAACACCGGATCCCAATGGCTACGAAGACATTGTGCAATTCAGCGTTCCCTCCCTGGATGTTACCACCGGCCAGATGACAACCAATGCAATTTATCTGCAGGACGACGGCGCGGTGTCCTCCAATGCCGTCGTTTACGTCTATACCAATGCGATCTCCGCTAACGGTTACGGCCGGCCCGATTACTTTAAAGTCGCCACAACGATGCCGGTAGAGTGGCCCAGTGCGTTTCCCTCGAATGACGTGGCGGACGTTCCGAACATTAACGCGATCTTCTACCCGGGGTACACGAATACCTATACGGCCAGAAGCGTTCCCTACGCGGCGGCGGCTTATGGCGCGCAGGTGGGATGGGATCCGGAGACGCTGGACGGCAGCTTCCCGTTCACGGACGAGGCTCTCGTGTTTACGGATCTTGAAGAGTTTACGGATATTCCAGACCCCACCGCCCAACCCGGCCAGATCAACCTGCAGGCGGCGCAAATGGATTTGACCGGCGCGCGCATTCGCGCCGAAGGCATGGTCACGTTGCAGGCGACCAATCTGACGCGGGGCGCCACGGCCGGGGTTGATTGGGGCGCGGCCACCGGCACCCTCGGCGCGACCAATGGCGTGCTGCTGATTTCCAATATATTCCCGACGTCGTTCCAGCGGATTCGCGGCGATGTTTTCGCCTGGTCTGGCAACTGGGTGAGTGTTGGAACCAATGCCTTTTCGACCAACACCTACATGTTTCACGTGCTGGTGGTGGACCAAACCTTGCGCGGCAATTTTTCTCCCACCGTGCGGAATCTGACGCTGCATGGCAAGAAGTCCACCGATGTGGAAGACCCGTTGACCGTCATCAACCAATCGCTCTTCGATGCCAGCAACTTGACGTTTAATTCCACGATGACTTTCAACCAGAATGCCAGTTCCCTGGTGTCCTCCAACATGCCGAATTTGAGGAATTTCCTCAACAACACCAACGGCGTGTTGTTCGTGTCCGATCTGCTGGACATGGGCATGAATCTGACGGCGGCTCCGGTCAGCCCCGCGGCCCAGAAATATACCATCAACAGCATTACCAACCTGGGCGAAATTGTGGCCACCTCGCCCGACTTTCAATCGGCTAATTTTGAGAATGACGGCATCATTTACGCGCAAGAGTACGGTTCCATCTTGATTGCCGCCTCGAATCTTGGATGCGGGCTGGCCACCGGTCAGACTAACTATCTGGCCGCGGCGGGCGGCATCACACTTTCCGCCCAGTCGATGCAGTTTACCAATTCACTTTTGTACACCGGGTTGGGCGTGTCCGGGTCGCTTGTTCTCGATGCCACACTGCACTTGGGCGACGGCGTTTCCGGGGCGCCGGCGGCCAGTCCGAATTTGGTCAACTTCTGGCAGGTGAGCGATGGCTTCAATCTGCTTGTCAAACCGGTCACCGGCGACCTTTTTGGAACCGAAATCCGCACCACCGCCGGCAGCAATCAGGTAGTCAACCACGTCTGGGCCGGGGTGGACAAAGGCACGAACTTCGCAGCCGGCTACAGCAATAACGTTGTCATCGGCCACCTGATCCTCGACCGCCTCGCCTCCTCGGCAACCCTGCAGTTCAGCGCCGCGGGCTCGAGCAACGCCCTTTACGTCGATTACCTCGAACTGGCGGACTTTTCCTACTCGGATTACCGAAATGGACTGGAGATTGGTCCAGGCATGAAGATCTATTTTGCCGCCGCCAACGCCGACCCGATCAAGCT
>Ga0326728_10021940_pt1 | contig 11923 bp, 4 predicted proteins | sample MB3enrmetagenome_FD_207602 | JGI IMG/M metagenome (GOLD analysis project Ga0326728, IMG submission 207602) | Lab enriched peat soil microbial communities from McLean, Ithaca, NY, United States - MB31MN | ecosystem: Environmental > Terrestrial > Soil > Wetlands > Peat | place: USA: New York... | reverse complement strand
GCACGTCACCATGATCACCATCGGCGGCATCATCGGTGCGGGTCTGTTCGTGGGCAGCAGCGTCGCCATCGCCGCGGTAGGCCCCGCCGTGATCATCACCTACGCGCTCACGGGAGTGCTGTTCCTGCTGGTCATGCGCAGTCTCGGCGAGATGGCCGTGGAAATGCCCAAGGTGCGCTCCTTTACCGAGTTCGCGCGGGTCGGTCTCGGCAATTGGGCGGGCTTCGCGGTCGGCTGGCTCTACTGGTACTTCTGGATCATCGTCATCCCGGTCGAGGCGATCGCGGGCGCGACGATCCTGCACCGCTGGTTCGAGGCGGTCCCGGTCTGGCAGCTCGGCTGCGGGCTCATGGCGGCGATGGGCGGCGTCAATCTGATGTCCGCGCGCTCCTTCGGCGAGTTCGAGTTCTGGTTCGCATCCATCAAGGTCGTCGCGATCATCCTGTTCATTGCGATCTGCTCAGCGTATGCGTTTGGCTGGACCTCTCCTGCGGGACCGACCTTCGGCAATCTCACGCGCTGGGGAGGCTTTGCACCGCTCGGCCCGCTCGCGGTGCTGGCCGGCTGCACGACCGTGTTCTTCTCCATGATGGGAGCCGAGATTGTCACCATTGCGGCGGCCGAGTCGACCGAGCCGGCCAATGCGGTGGCTCGCATGGTCTCCACGGTGGTCTGGCGCATCCTCGCCTTCTACATCGGCTCGGTCACGCTGATCGTCAGCGTCGTGCCGTGGAATACGGTCAAGGCCGGTGTGTCACCGTTTGCCTTTGCCCTCGATCACATGGGGATCCCCTATGCCGGCACGATCATGTCGCTGATCGTGCTCACCGCGGTCCTGTCGTGCCTGAACTCGTCGTTCTACGTGGCCTCGCGCGTACTGTTCGTACTGGCCGAGCGCGGCGATGCGCCGCGCTGGCTCGTCGCGACCAACCGCCGGCACGTGCCCGCACGTTCCGTGCTGCTCGCCGCGGCCGCGGGATTCGCGGGGGTGATCGCCGCGATTCTCTCGCCCGAAGTCGTCTTTGGCTGGCTCGTCAAGGCATCCGGCGCCCTGATCGTGTTCATCTACATGGCCATCTGCGTCGCGCAGATCCGGCTGCGCCAGGAGCGCGAGCGGCGCAATGCCCCGCCGGCGCTGCTGCCCATGTGGTTCTTTCCATGGCTCAGCTACCTGGCGATCCTCGCCTTCGTCGCCATGCTGATCGCAATGGGTTCGGTGCCCGATCTGCGCAGCCAGCTCTGGGCGAGCTGCATCAGCATCGCCGTCACGCTGATCATCTACGCCATCAAGCGGGCGCGAACCGGGGAAAATGCCTGGGCCCGCTGAGCGGACTTGTCTGGGACCGACGTCCGCTTGGAATGTGGGCGCCACGCGACATGGTCAGCTGGCTTTTCCCGAGGACAATCCGCGGTGTAACTCGTCTGTCATGTTGCGTCCATAGAGTGCCTTGGCTGCGATTGATGCGGTAGACCGCGCAGACGCTGTACGCCCGCCGGTAACTTTGAAGTGAGGCTGTTGGCGGGGCGCAACGATAGTGAGTCGACAGCCGTCAGGCGTTTGGCTTACCCTTGTAACAAACAGGGCCAGGCCCCTTTGCCGTCGACAGCAAAGGTTACCGCCCGCAACTGGTCTCACGCGCCGACATTCGGCGCATGCGCATAGAAGTCTTCAACAAGTATTCAAAGGTTCGTTCAGGGAGAAACCATGAAGGCCAACCACAAAGTTGCCTATGCCATCACCACGATTCTGAGCGGGTACGCTGGCGCATCGTTCGCCGCCACGGATTCCGCCGCGATCTCCGACTCTGCCGAACTGCAGGAGATCGTCGTCACGGCCGAGCACAAGAGCGAGTCGATCCAGGACGTGCCGATCACCATCCAGGCCATCGGCGGTGAGGAGCTGACGCAGCTCAACGTCACGACCTTCGATGATGCGCTCAAGCTCCTGCCGAACGTCACGTTCAGCGAGAACGGCCCGGGCCAGGGCAACATTTACATGCGCGGCCTGTCGGTCGGCTTCGCCGGCAGTCAGTCCTCGGCAACGATCGACCCGTTTCCCAATGTGGCAACCTTTCTGGATGAAGCGTCACTGACCTTTCCGGGCCATAACCTCGATGTCTACATGGTCGACATGGAGCGCATCGAAGTGCTCGAGGGCCCGCAGGGCACCCTTTTCGGCGGCAGCGCGGAGGCTGGCGCCATACGCTATATCACCAACAAGCCGAAGCTCGACGTCACCGAGGGTTATGCCGAAGGCAGCTACGGAACCACGGCCCATGGCGATCCGAATTCGAGTGCGAGCGTCGTACTGAACCTGCCGCTCATCCCGGACACGCTCGCCGTGCGCGGTGTGATCTACGATGACCGACGTGGCGGCTACATCGATAACGTTCAGAGCGACTTCACTCGCAATCCGACGCTCGATCACGGCCCCGCGGCCTATGGCGTCCCTTACCCTGCACACCTCGACACCTACAACAATAACGCGCTGGTCGAGCGTGCACAGAACCCGACCACGTATCAGGGCGTGCGCCTGTCCGCGCTGGCCAAGTTCAACGAAGACTGGAACCTGCTGGTACAGCAGTCCTACCAGTACCTGGATGCGGAAGGCATGCCCGTCTCGATGCCGGTCGGTCTGAATTTCCAGACGCTCGGACCGCTGGAGGAAACCTCCTTCTCTCCGGCCTACAACCGCGATCGGTCCTCGATCACGAGCTGGACCGTCAACGGCAAGCTCGGCGACATCAAGCTGCTCTATACCGGCTCGTATCTGGTCCGACGGGCGGAGATTCAGCAGGATTACACGAACTACACCCGCACCGCGGGCGGCATGTACTACACCTGCGCCGGCGGCGCCTTTGACGGCATCAAAGGTCCAGGGGCTAACACCCCGCTGGTCTGCTACTCACCGGTGGACTACTGGAACGACTACTTCATCAACACGCACCAGTCCCACGAGCTCCGGCTTTCGACGCCGGATGACTGGCGCCTGCGCGGCCTGGCCGGCGTGTACTGGGAGAACTTCGACATCAAGGACGACATGAATTTCAACCAGAACACGATCCCCGACTGTACGGCGGCGAACCTCGCGGCGGCGCTCTCCGGCGGCCCGGTCTGCGTTTCTACAACCGTCCCGGTCAACGCGGCGATCGATCCCAGTCCCCGCGGTGCCAACGACAATTTCGGCGAGGACGATGAGCGCGGCCACAAGCAGCTGGCCTTCTTCACATCGGTGGATTTCGATCTGATCCCGAAGGTGCTGACGCTCACCGGCGGCACGCGCTGGTTCCGCTACAGTGAGTTCATGGAAGGCTCGCAGTGGGGCGATGGCGGGTGCTACAACATACCCAACGCCTCGTGCTTTGCGACCCCGATCGACTACTCCACGCACAACGCTGTGTACTCGGGCTTCAAGAGCCGCGGTAATCTGTCCTGGCACGTCACGCCCGATACGATGGTCTACTACACCTTCTCGCAGGGTTACCGTCCCGGCGCGTTCAACCGTACCGAGGCCGGCGAGGTTAAGATCTGGGTCGATGCGGCCGGCAACCCGTTGCCGAATGGTGTAGCCAGCACCGCGGCCGATTCCAAAGTCAAGCAGTTCAACAAGCCCCTCTCCTACGGGCCTGATTCGCTGACCAACAATGAGATCGGACTCAAATCCGAGTTCCTCGATCACCGGCTTCTGGTCAATGCATCGGCCTACAGCATGAACTGGCAGAACGTGCAGACGCTGATCTACAACCCGCCGATCTACGGCAACACGACTTTCGGACTCACCGGTCCGACCTACCGGGTCCGGGGCGGGGAGCTGCAGCTCGCCATCAAGCCGATCGAACCCCTGACGCTGACGGGTAATTTCTCCTACAACGATGCCACGCAGACGACCTCGCCCTGCATCACCTCCTCGGGCGTCACTCCGACCACCAAGGGCAATCCGACACCTGCGGGCCAGTGCCTCGCGCAGGTCGCGTCAGGCGCAGTGAATGTGGCGGTCGCCAATCCGCTCGGTGCCATCGGCTCCACCCCGGCGTTCTCGCCCAAGCTGCAGTACAACCTGCGCGCGAAGTACGACTTCCACCTCGGCGACTACAAGACGTTCGCCCAGGTCGGCATGAGCCACATCGACAGCATGGACAACCAGCCGAGCAGCTTCCAGTCGGGCAACGGCATTGCGGTGCCGACCACGACCTGGTTGCGCTACACCATGCCGGGCTACGAGACCTACGATGCCTCCTTCGGCTTGGCCAAGGATCAGTGGAATGTACTGATCTTTGGCCAGAACCTGACGAACACGCACCCGAGCACGTTCACAACCTCCGGTCAGGACATCGTGGCGGAGGTTCCGCTGCGTCCGCGCGTTCTGGGAGTCAAGGTCGGAATGAAGTTCTGATCGACGGGCCGGTCCGCGCAGCGGAGCGGTTACGCTACAATCCAAGGGCGGGCAGCAATGTCCGCCCTTCTTTTTTGTGTGTAAAGCCATGACGGTGACTTCGCAACACGTGGCGGCACCCTCCCCCGTGGAACTCGAGGTTCAGAGGATGCGTGGCCTCATCAAGGCGCATCGCTTTGGCGAGGCAGTGAACGCCGCGCAGACGCTCCGCAGTGGATATCCTGAAAACCGGGATGTCCTGTACCTGCTCGCCCTGGCCCAGCGGCACATGCGCCGGATCCCGGATGCCCTGAAGACGCTGGCGGATATGGAGCGTCACCACCCGCGCGCCAGCAAGCTCTTCGAGGAGCGCGGTCATTGTTACGTCGCACTCAAGGATGCACCGCACGCGATCGAAGCCTACGAGCGCGCGGTGCAGATCAATCCCGCACTGCCCCCCGCCTGGAACATGCTCGAAGGGCTCTACCGCATGGTCGGCGATGAGGCGCGTCGCCAGGTGGCCGCCGCGCACGTGACCAAGCTCAGGTCGATTCCTCCGGAGGTGCTCACAGCGACCGGCCTGTACTGTGAGGGCGAGCTGTCGGCTGCAGAACACATGGTCCGCGCCTTCCTCCTCGAGCGGGGCGATCATGTGGAGGCCATGCGGCTGCTGGCCCGCATTGGCGTCGCGCGCGACGTGCTCGACGACGCGGAGCTGCTGCTCGCCGCGGCACTGCAGATGGCACCGGATTACATCGAGCTGCGGCGGGACTATGCGCGTGTACTCATCGATCGGCACAAGCATGCGGAGGCCCTCGTCGAGCTCGATAAGCTCTTGACGATCGATCCCCGAAACATCGATTACCGCACGCTGCACGCCAGCGCGATCGTCGGGGTCGGCGACCATGAGGGCGGTATCCGCGAGTACTCGGCAGTGCTCGCGGATGTTGATCCCAAGTCTCCCTTCGCTGCGGATTTGCATCTCTCGATCGCGCACGGTCAGAAGACGCTCGGCCGCCGGGCCAGGTCGATCGACTCCTATCGCCGGGCGATCGCCGTGCGTCCGAGCTTCGGGGATGCCTGGTGGAGCCTCGCCAACCTGAAGGACTACGGATTCTCCGACTCCGACATCCAGACACTGGAGACCGTGGAATCGAGTCCCGAGACCGAAGCAGTCGATCGGCACCACCTGTGCTTTGCGCTCGGCAAGGCGCATGAGGATCGGCGTCAGTACGAGCAGTCCTGGCGCTATTACGAGCGCGGCAATGCCATGGTGCGTGCGAAAAGCCGCTACCGCGCCGACCTGCTTGAGCAGAACACGGCACTGCAGAAGAAGGTCTGCACCCGCGAGTTCTTCGCCGCGCGCGCGGGCTGGGGTGCCGGGAGTCCAGCGCCCATCTTCATCCTTGGGCTACCGCGCTCGGGCTCGACCCTGCTCGAACAGATCCTAGCCTCGCACTCGCAGGTCGAGGGGACGCAGGAACTGTCTGACATCCCGCGCATCGTGCTCGATCTGCAGGGACGGGATCCGGATCTCAACAATCCGCTCTACCCCGGATGCCTGCCGGACATGCCCGCGGACGATTTTCGTGCACTAGGAGAAAAATACCTGGCGGACACCCACGTCTACCGCACCGGCAAGGCCTACTTCATCGACAAGATGCCGAACAACTTCCGGCACATCGGCCTCATCCACCTGATGCTGCCGAACGCGAAGATCATCGATGCCCGGCGCGAACCCATGGCGTGCTGTTTCGGGAACCTCAAGCAGCTCTTCGCGCGCGGCCAGGAGTTCGCCTACAGCGTGGACGACATTGCGCGCTACTACCGGACCTATCTCGAGCTCATGGCACATTGGGACGCGGTGCTGCCCGGGCGCGTGCTGCGGGTCCATCACGAGGACGTCGTCGATGACCTCGAGGGCAGCGTGCGGCGCCTGCTCGATTACTGCGGGCTGCCGTTCGAGCAGTCCTGCCTCGAATTTCACCGCACCGAGCGCAGCGTACGGACTGCCAGTTCGGAGCAGGTCCGACGCCCGATCTTCCGGGAGGGGCTGGAGCAATGGAAGAATTACGAAGCGTGGCTCGGGCCCCTGCGCGAAGCGCTTGGCGATGCGCTGGAGCGATATCGGGACCCTTGATGGCCCTGGTCAGGTGACGCGCGGGAACCGCGCCATCGCCTCCAGTTCGTTGAGCTCCTGATCGTTGCGAACGTAGAGCCGGCTGGCATCCCGCATCGGCTGGAAGTCCCAGGGTCGGTAACGACCCTGTCGCAGCGCTGCATAGACAAAATGGCGGCGGCGCTGGCTCGCGAGCACCTGCGCATGAATCAACGGCAGGTCCCAGCGACGCTGGATTTCGGCGCGCCACTGGCTCACGTCCGCGGCTGACGCAGGCGCCGCCGCCAGGTTCGTCCGCTCATCGGCATCGAGCTCGAGATCGAAGAGCTGATCCGGATCCGCCGGACAATGCACGAATTTCCGGCGCCCGCGCAGCAGCATGATCATGGGGGCGATAGCGCCCTCCGCCAGATATTCGCCCAGCACCTCGGGCGGACCGCTGCCGCCTTCGAGTGCCTCGAGCAGGCTGTGTCCATCTATGGGAGCGGCATAGTCCGCCGTCCGCCCGCCGGTCGCGAGCGCGCGGAGTGTGGGCAACAGGTCGAGCAGCGATGCGGGCGTCGCGACCCTGCGTGGCGCATAGCGACCCGGCGCATGCACGATCAACGGGATGCGGCAGGCCGGCTCGAAGAAACTCATCTTGAACCACAGCCCCCGCTCGCCGAGCATGTCGCCATGGTCGGCGAGCAGCAGGACGATCGTCTCGCGATCGAGGCTGCCTTCGCGCAGCGTCGACATGAGCAGGCCCACCTGATCGTCGACGTAAGAGATCGCACCCAAGTAAGCGCGTCTCGCAGCCAGAACCTGCGCCTCGTTTGGCCGCGCTACGTCCAGACCGATCACGTGCCGCACGCGGCGCGAATGCGGATCCTCGCTGCCCGCGAGATCCGTCACCCTCGGCAACTCGATGGAGGCGTCGCGATAGCGGTCCCAGTAGGCCTGCGGGATGGCGTAGGGGTCGTGCGGGTGCGTCATCGAGACCACCAGGCAGAACGGCCTTGCATCCCTGCCGCGCGCGATGTCGAAGAGTTTCTGCCGGGCGGCCATGACGACCTCGTCGTCGAAGTCGATCTGGTTGGTGCGGATGCAGGGGCCCGCCTGCAGCACCGAGTCCATCGTGTGATACCAGGCCGGGCGCTCATCAGGGTGCGTCCAGTCCGGCGTCCAGCCGAAATCCGACGGATAAATATCCGTGGTCAGGCGCTCCTCGAAGCCATGCAGCTGATCCGGGCCGCAGAAGTGAATCTTGCCCGACAGCACGGTCTGGTAGCCCGCTGCACGCAGGTAATGCGCAAAGGTCGGCACGTCCGCGGCGAATTCCGCGGCGTTGTCGTAAGCGCCGATCCTCGAAGGCAGCTGCCCCGACAGGAAGGAGAATCGCGACGGGGCACACAGCGGGCTGTTGCAGTAGAAGTTCTCGAACACCACGCCTCGATCAGCGAGGGCATCGATGTTCGGCGTGATTGCCGTGCGCCCTCCGTACACCCGCAACGCTCCCGCCGTCAGCTGATCCGCCATCAGGATCAGGATGTTCGGCGCCTTGGGCATAAGGGTCTCCTGGCGCCTATGGGGCTATCGATCGGCGAGCAGATCGCCGAGTCCGGCCTTCAGGGGCCCGAGCCAGGGCTCGTAGTGACGCCATTGATCCAGACCCTCGCGGAAAATGGGTTGCCGGACCTGCTCGGAGCTGGCCGTGCGCACGCTGCGCTCCGTCCGGTAGAACTCCAGACACTGCGGCTCGAAGGGCAATCCGCAGTACTCCAGCAGCCGCCGCACGCTGCCTTCGAGGTCCGCGACCACGTCCTCGTGCTGTACGCGCAGGATCCGTCCCGGCAGTGCCCTGTCCCAATGCGCCATGAGCTCGACATAGAGGCGATAGTAGCGGGCAATGTCCTCGAGGCTGTAGGTGAACTCCTGTCCTGCGGCGAACAGCTGCTTGAAATTGCTGAAGCAGCAGGCCATGGGCTCGCGGCGCGCATCGATGATCCTCGCGTTCGGCAGCATCAGGTGGATCAGCGCAATGTGCCTGAAGTTGTTCGGGTTCTTGTCGATGAAGAAAGGCTTGCCGGTGCGGTAAGCCTGGGTATCGGCAAGGTATTTTTCGCCCAGCTGCTTGAGCCTTTCGGGCTCCGTCCGCGCCAGGATGGCAGGATACCCAGGCTGCATACCCTCTGCGTTCCGCCCCTGCAAAAGCGCTGCAATGCGCGGAACGTCGGCGAGCTCGTGCGTACCTTCGACCTGGGAGTGGGAGGCGAGAATCTGTTCGATCAGGGTCGAACCGGCGCGGGGCAGTCCGACGATGAAGATCGGATCGGGACGATCACAGCCCGCATTCCGTCGTGCAGAAAAGAATTCGGCGTCGAATGACTCGATCTGCAGCCGAACCGTGCGCTCGATCGAGGCCGCCTCATAGCGCGTCTCGCTCTTCTTCAGGGCGTTGCCGCGCTCGTAATAGAAAAACGACTCGGCGAATTGACCCGAATCCTCCAGGGCTTTGCCCAGTGCAAAGCACAGGTGATATCGATCGACCACGCCGGTAGTCGGCGTCGCCTCCTGCTCACGCATGCGCGCGAGCTCCGCATCCGCGAAGCGGTAGGTCTTCAGGTTCGCGAGGCTCCACCAGGCATCGCCGAAACTCGGCCTGGCCGCAGCGGCCGCTCGGTAGCTCTCGATCGCCTCCTTCTGCCTGCCCAGAGTCTTGAGCGCATGCGCGACCGACAGATGCAGGTCGGGTGAGCCGGGAGCCTCCGCCAGGAGTTCGCGAAATGCGCGCAGGGCCTCTTCATGACGGCCCACACCCGCGGCAGCATTGGCATAGTCGATTCGATAGGCGCGATTGCGCGGCTCCACGCTCAATAACGTTTCGACCTGCTGCAATGCCTTCGCATGTTTGTGGAGCCGAAGCAGCACATTGACGTAGTCGTGCCTGGCCAGATGATAGTCGGGTGCAAATACCAGGACGCTCTCGAGCAGGAATTCGGCGTCGTCGAAGACGTCGAGCTTCATGCCGATCTGCGCCAGCAACCGCATGCCCTCGATGTGGTCGCCGTGCACCTGCAGGAACCGGCGTACGACCTGTTCCGCCGCATGAATCTCGCCGTCCGCAAACATGCTCGAGGCGGTCACGACCTGCGGTGGAAGACTGGCGAGCTTCTCGACGTGTGAGGCCGCGATTCCCGCTTCCTGCGCGCGTCCGGCGGCTTTGAACAGCACGCTCAGCGCCTTCCAGCTGCCTGGCAGCGCCGGGTTGAGATTGACGGCACGCAGAAACGCCTCGATCGCTGCCTCGGGCTCATGCGCAGCGAGGTGACAGTAACCACGCTCCTGAAACAGTCGGCTGTAGGCGGGATGAATCGCCTGCAGACGCGCGAGGGTCTCGAGCGCATCGGCGATGCGTCCCAGGTATCTCTGGGCGACGGCGCGCAGGTACCAGACGTCGCGGTTTTCCGGCACTTCCAACAGCAGCGCTTCAGCCGCGCCCAGCGCGGGTTCGAACTGGCGCTTCTCCAGCAACCCGCGCACCCGGATCACCTTCTCCTCAATCGGAGATTTCTGAGACTGCAGGGCTGCGGGTTGCATCGGGTGAACTGAAAGAACAAGGCGGGCAATAGCGCCCGCCTTGCATTCTACCGCTGGTCTGCCAGCTTAGAACTTGTAGCCGAAGTTCAGGCTGATCACCCGGGGACGAATCACCGTCTGCGTCTCGATGGCCTCGGAAGCCGAGATGAATGTCTTGGCATTGGCATTGCCGAGGTTCTGGCCGACGACCTGAACCAGCCAGTTGTCCTTCGCGACGCCCGCCGAAGCGTCATAAGTCGAGTAGCCTGGCTGGTCGAAGGCCTGCGTCGTGACTTCCCCGACCGCGATCGCAGGCACGTTGCCCGGCAGCGAGCGGGAATGCGCCGTGTGCTGCCCACCGATCTGGGCGAACGGACGGTAGCTGTCGACCGCCCATTCATACCGCACGCGGACGTTGCCCTGGAACGGCGGCGACTGCGGCAATGAGCTGCCCTCCAGGCCGAACGGATTCGGCGCGTTGAGCAGTGGCTTGCCGTTCTCGGCGTTGCCTGGAACATTGCCGATCAGGTAGGGCGAGTTGACCAGGCTGGAGCTGTTCCAGGAACCGCCGGCCTGGATCGTCAATCCGGTGACCACGCGTCCCACGAACTGGATTTCCAGGCCCCGGACCCGGTAATTGGCACCGTTGGTCACGAAGCTCAGATTGCCGGTGGCGCCGGGGTCGAAGAACTGCTGCTGCACGTTGTCCCACTGCTCCTGGTACAGCGCGCCGTTGAACAGCACGCGGTGATCGAGCCATTCGGTCTTCCAGCCGACCTCGTTGTTGGTCAGCGTATCCGGTGCGAAGTCCTGCGGAGTCTTGAAGGTCCCTCCCAGATAGGGGCCACCCGAGGAGCGGTTGAATCCACCCGGTCGGAAGCCCTGCGAGAAAGTGTAGTAGAGCATGGCATCCGGCGTGACGTGCCAGGTGATATTGGCGCGGCTCTTGAAGCCGGTGTACGTCGAACGCAGATTCAATGCATTGATGTTGTTCGCATCTTCGGTGGCACACGGCACCGGCCCGCAGTCATAGGTACCAAAGGAATAGACGTTGCTGCCGGTCTCGGTGTTGCTGAAATGGTAGTAGCGCGTACCGGCGGTGACCGTCAGTACCTTGGGAATGATGTCGAAATCGGCCGACCCGAAGATCGCCCACTGCTTGTAGCCGCGCTGCACATCGTCAAGGAACGACTCCGTGGTACTTCGAACACTCGGATTAGTGGCGGTGGAACCCGGTGCCGGAATGATCTGGGTCATGCAGCCCACATCGAGCGTCGCGCTGCACGGCGGCAGCGAGCGGTAATGCCAATCGGTGTTGTCGTCGACCTCGAAGTCCTCCCAGAACCCGCCTGCAAGCGCGCGTACCCGCCAGTCGTCCGGCGTGCTCAACCGGATCTCGTGGTTCTGGTGCGTATTGCGCTGCGTGTTATGCCAGAAATTGCTGGGCGAGTAGCACCGGACCGGCGCGCCGTCCTTCTTGCTCTCCGATGGCGACACGCACTGATAATAGTCAGCGTAGATGCCACGGGTATAGGCCGTATAGTCCTGCTGCGCGTCGACGTTCCGCACCAGGTAGCCGCCGGTGTAGACGAGCTTGAGCAGTCCGAGCCGGCCGTTGAGGGTCCACGCCGTATTTTCGAACTTGTCGTGATCGTAGGATGGATTGAAGATCGTGACGGAGAGGGGCGGCAGCGGCACGCCGTCGGTCGAGAACGGTTCCTGGTAGAACACCCCTTCGGCATCCATCGTCTGGAACGACTGCGCCAGCAGGACGTCCCAGTCCTCATTGATCTTCCACAGGGCCGACGCGCGCAGGCCCTTGTAGGTCACCGGATTGATCGCGTCGCGGACCTGATTATCGTTGTTGATGCTGT
>Ga0326728_10021939_pt1 | contig 11923 bp, 11 predicted proteins | sample MB3enrmetagenome_FD_207602 | JGI IMG/M metagenome (GOLD analysis project Ga0326728, IMG submission 207602) | Lab enriched peat soil microbial communities from McLean, Ithaca, NY, United States - MB31MN | ecosystem: Environmental > Terrestrial > Soil > Wetlands > Peat | place: USA: New York... | reverse complement strand
TCGGTGATCCACAGGCTGGAATACTGCGAGTCCCAGCGCCGCAGCGGGTTCCCATCGCCAGTGCGGTTGGCGTTATAGTTCTGCGCCGGCTCGCCGTTCGGCCCCATGGTGCCGTGACCGCCCAGGAAGCGGACGTCGTTCATCAGCGAATTGGCGCCGGCCATCCACTTTACGCCCACCGCGCGCGGGTTGATGCCGCCGGCGTCGATGCCGATCCCCATCATGATGTTGGCGCCGCCCTTGGGCGCCTCGACCAGAGGCTTGGGCAGGCCCGCGCCCTGGAACGCCGGCGTGGAGTCCGGCAGGATGAACTGAGTGGCGATCGGGTTCAAGCCGATCAGCACCGTGTCGGGCCGCAGCGTAATGGTGTCGGTGATCTTATAACCGCCCGAGGGGAAGTAAAGGGTGCGGTGCCTGGCGATGGCGTCTTGGATCGCGGCCGTGTCGTCGGTAGTGGCATCTCCCTTGACCCCGGCCGTCTTCACGTTCACCCAGGTATCCGCCGGAGGAAGCGGCAGCAGGCCGGACTTGGGCAGTGGCGGCAGCGCGGAAAGCGGCGCGGTCTCGACCGTGGTTTTCACCACCGGGGTTGCGCCCATATCGGCGATGTGCACCCCATGGGCGAATACTTTGACGCTGTAAGTCGCGCCCGTGCCGGCGATCTGCTTGCCGCTGTCGCGCATCTTCGCCAGCACCGGCACGTTCCGGCAAGAAACGTTCTGCAGGTTGATCTCGGGCCGCGTGCTGGTCTCATCGCTGATGATGAGCGCCGGACCGGAGATATCTTCCATCAGGGAATCTTCCATCCAGAGTTGCTCGGCGCGGCTGGGATTGATTTCGATGACCGTCGGCGCCTGTTTGAAGTGGTTGCGGATAAGCGTCAATCCGCCTTCCTCGGTGCGGATCGCGGCCAAACGCTGGCCCTCGAACCAGGCGTCCAGCAATGCGAACGGCCAACTCGGCGAGGGCTTGGTGGTGATGATGCCGTAATCGCCGCCGTAGAATTTCAGGTCCTCGGCCGCGTTGCCGACCTCTTGGATTCCGGCGCGGCCCTGCCCGATGCGGAAGTCCATATGGGCCAGGAAGCAGTGTTGCGCGTAATGGGAGCGCACACCGATGGCGATCGGGTTGCCGGGCTGGATCTCGATATCGATATTGCTCATCGCCGAGTAGAACGTGCCCGGGTTGGCATCGCGAACGCCTGGGGGAAGACCGCTGGCGGCCGGTCCGCCGCGGCCCGCCGGCGCGGCGGCACTCCCCGGGGCGCCCCGACCACCGCGGTCGCTCACAAAATGCACCATGTATTTCGGCGCGCCTTCCTGGTAGCCGGGCGTGTTTTCCCCGAGCACAAAGACGGGCCGCCTGGCGCCGTACCCGATGAGGCGCACGCCGGCATAGACATAGATGGTCTTGCTGATCCGGTACTGTCCTTCCGGAACGAAGATCACGCCCTTGCGCAGCGGCGTTTCGCTCATTTTGTCGATGGCCTTCTGAATGCCCTCGGTGTCGTCGGCAACGCCATCGCCTTTGACTCCGAACTGGCCGGGCGTCAAGTAGAGCGCCCTGTCGTCCTGCAGGCGTTGTGTATAGTAAGATGCGCCCCACAATACGGTTGCGGCGGGGATTGTGAGGAGAATGGCAAAAGCGCGTTTCAACATGACTCGGTCTCCAGTTCCAGGTGTGGGAACGATCAGGATACACCACGGCGTCAAGGCCCGGCCGAGGAAATCCGCTGCTTCAGAGGTTGTCGGAGATTCTGATCTTCGACTTTGATCGCGAACAGGATGGCGTAATCCACGACGGGAACAAAAGAAAGCACCAGCTTGTTTTGGGCGTTGGGTTTCAGACCCCGGTAGCTCAATTCCAAGGCCTGGTTCTCACCACCCGCGTCCTTGTAAATATCGAGTCTGTTTACCAGCGCCTTTCCGTTGCAGTACACATCGAACAACCGGCCGTTGTTCCCGCCCGAGGCGCTCGATCGCCAGTAAGTCTCGGCGAATCTCAAGATGAGCCGGTACGTGCCGTCGGCCACTGGAACGGCGTACGTAAAATGACCCCAGCGATTGTGGCTGTAGAGGCCCGGGTCTTCCGCTCCGCGCACCGGACCGACCCCCTGGTCCGGGCGCCCTCCCGAGAAGTACCGGTCTGCCCGCCACAGGCGCCCCCTATGATCGTAGTATGCACGAGGTCCGCAGACGATGCGGATCGGCAGGGCTTTGCCTGGAATCCCGGGGAGAATCTCGACCCCGTTCAGGCTGGCGCCGTTTCTCTTGGTCGAGAATCCCAGGTGAAGGAAACCGTTGCGTCGAGTCCAGCGGCGGCCGCTACGCGCTGGAAGACGATGGCGAAACGCCGGACATGCAGGAAGCCCTCTTTACGTATCCCGGCTTCGTCCTGTCTTATGCCATTCGCGAAACCAGCGGATACCGCGGCGACAGCGCCAGCCGCGGCCTGGTCTTCCACGGGACCAAAGGGGCCCTGCTGCTCTCCGGCAGTTACGAAATCGTGCCCGAAATGCACGGCGACCCGTTCAACTCGATTCCCTAGTTCCTCGGACATCCCGTGGGCGGTCCCACTACCTCGCAGACCAGGCCCACGCCGTGGATCGAGGCATCCAAGGGCGGCGCCTCGGAGAGGGAGGACACCATGGCGCTGAACAAACGCGACTGGATCGACTGTATCCGATCGCGCAAGCGGCCGCTGTGCGAGGTGGAAGACAGCCATCGCGTCGCGGTTGCGTGCAATCTCGCCAACATGTCCCTTCGTCTCGGGCGCGCGGTTCATTGGGATCCCGACAAGCAGGAGGTCATCGGCGACAAGGAAGCTGCCGCCATGTGCTACCGGCCGTACCGCGAGCCTTGGGACAAGGTGCTCAGGAGCATCGTCAAGGTGTAGCGCGCCCCGTGCGAGCAAACCGTTATATGCGATAATGGACTCCGAATTCACGGCTACCATGCGCATGACGGCCTTATCGCTGATTCTTTTTCTTTCTGGCGCCGCCGGCAAAGACACCTGCTTCGAGTGTCATAGCGTCATCGAAGGCACGAGCGAGGTCTTCAAGGACGACGTCCACTATCAAAATGGGCAGAGCTGCGACGCCTGCCATGGCGGCGATTCCCAGGAAGAGGACCAGAACATCTCGATGAACGCCAGCCGCGGCTTCAAGGTCCGGGTCACGCGCACCGGGATACCCGACTACTGCGGGCGTTGCCACAGCCACCAGCTCTCCGTGTACCGGACCAGCGTGCACGCCGCGCGGCTGGCGGCGAACGGCCCGCACGCGGCGGAGTGCGTGGATTGCCACGGCGTTCACAACATCCGGGCGGTAAGCGATCCGCTCTCGCCAGCGCACCCCTCGCACCTCGTGGAGATGTGCGCGAAATGCCACGCGGCCGGATCCGCGGGAGCCAGGACCGCGGCCGAATTGGCCAGGCTGATATCGGGCCTGGAGACGGCCGCCCGAGAGGCCAACCGCTCCGAAGCCGAGCGCAAGGCCGTCAACGAAAGCTTGCAGAAGGCGCGGCTGGCCGTTCACGCCGTCGGGATGGCCGCCACGAACTGGAGATAACCATGCAGCAAACGAATCGACGTGAATTCCTTAAGCACGGTCTAGCCTTGGGCGCCGCCGCGGCTTTCCCCGTGGCGGCGTGGCCGGCGGCTCCGCTCCACGCCAGCGATGTCATCGAACTCGGCCCCGCCAAGGTGAAAGTCTCGCGTCTGGCCATGGGCACCGGCACCTTCGGCGGCGGACACAGCTCCAACCAGATGCGCAAGCTGGGCGCCGATGGCATTGCGGACCTCTGGTGGGATGGCTTCGACAACGGCCTGTTCTACTGGGACTGCGCCGATACCTATGGCAGCCACGCCGCCGTGAAGTTGGCGTTGCAGAAGATCCCGCGGGAGAAGGTCGCCATCCAGAGCAAGAGCACGGCCCGCACCGCCGACGCCATGAAGGCCGATCTGGACCGCTTCCGCCAGGAGATGGGAACGGACTACATCGACATCCTCCTGATGCACGGCCGCATGAGCCCCAAGTGGGACGAGCTGGATAAGGGCCCCATGGAGGTGCTGTCCGAAGCCAAGGAAAAGAAGATCGTGCGCACCATGGGCATCAGTTGCCACTCCGCCGGCGCCATGGAAGTCGCCATCAAGAGCCCCTGGCTGGAAGTCTGCCTGGCGCGCATCAATCCCATGAGCAGCCGCATGGATGTCTCCACGCCGGACATGCTCAAGCTGCTGGCACGGCTGAGGGCCGCCGGGAAGGGCATCATGGGCATGAAGATCCTGGCGGAGGGACAGATGCGCGATCGCGTGGACGAAGCGCTCCGCTTCACCCTGAGCCAGGGCGCCGTGGATGCCTTCACCATCGGAATGGAGAGCCGGGCGGAGCTCAAGGACATTCGGGAGCGCATCGTCAAGAATTCGCAGCCAGCTTAATGCGCTGTCGCTAAAAGACCTGAAAACAGAACACCTGGTTGGAGCCTTCCGGACTGAACGAGTATTCGCCGGGTTCCAGGCTTTCGTCCACCTCGATCCGATAGAGATCGGAGTCGAGGCGCGTCACCTCGACACGGATGGCCGTGGGCGGGTGCTTGGACGAGAAGAGGATCTCGCGGCGGCCATTTCTGGAATCGAGCTTGAAGAGCTGGAGGCGGTCGGGGACCAGCTTGGCGGCCTGCAACAGGAAGATGGGCGACGCCAGGGGCGTCTTGGCGGAGGAGTTGGCGCCATCGACGACGTAGAGCACATCCTCCTTCCTCTTCTCCTCTTTGGCCTCGGCGGCTTCGGTCGGGATGAGGTTCTCGGCGTGCTTCAGATACGGAAGGTCGATTTTGGGAGGGCGCGGGCCGGCGTACTTTTGGGCCGTAGCCGTCAGAACCACGGCCAAGGCCGGCAGCAAGAAACGGCGCAGCATAGCGGTTCGGATCTATCTTAAACCAAAATTCCGGCGCGAGAAATCATGCGGCGGTTCGCCTTTATGGTGCGGCGGTTCGTCCATAATGAAGAGCAGGTCAAATAGGTGAGTACCCAAGCAGCATCCGAAAGCCGGGCAGCCAGGTCGATTTGGGGGGCGTTTCAGTCCGGCCGGCCACTCACGTACATCCGCACCGTCGAAGAACAGCGGGTGGCGAGGGTGCTGCGAGAGGTGGCCCTGGGGCTATTCGCTTCGCCGGTGCCGGTCTGGACCTGGAGTCTCACGGATGGCCTCCGCCGCGATGGCCAAGGCGCCGAGGCCGGCACCGAGGCCCCTCGCCAGGCTCTGGACTTCATCGCCGCGTACGACGGCGCCGCCATCTTCCACCTCAAGGACTTCCATGAGCCGCTAAGGCAGTCTCCGGAGGTCCGGCGCCGTCTTCGGGACGTCTACGAAAACTGTCTGGACCAGCGGAAGTTCGTAGTGGTGACCTCCCCGGTCGCATTTATTCCGGAGGAAATCGAGCGGAGCGTGGTGTTTGTGGAACTCCGGCCGCCCGATCGGACCGAGTTAGTCGAGGTGCTGCGGGAAGAGGCTCGCGGCTCTATTAGTGAGGCGGCACTCGGCCAGATAGCGGGTGCACTGCTGGGACTGACGCTCGACGAAGCTCGTTTCGCGTTGCGCCGGGCCCTCGCCGCGAGCGGACGCCTGGGACCGGAGTCCCTGCCGGCCTTACTGGAAGAGAAACGCCTCCTGGTCAGCCGCAGCGGCGTGATCGAGTACATTGCCGAGGGTGCGGCCTTAGGGGACATTGGCGGCCTCGAGGAGCTGAAGAAATGGCTGCTGGAGCGCCGCGAGCTGTTTCGAATGCGCGACAGCCTGACCAGCGAAATCGTGCCCAAGGGGATCCTTCTCATGGGGATCCCAGGGTGCGGCAAGAGTCTTGCAGTCAAAGCCATTGCGTCGGCGTTCAACATCCCGCTATACCGGATCGACATGGTCGAAGTCTTCTCCGGCAGGCATGGCAAGCCCGAAGGCGCGTTCGTGGAGGCGTGCCGGATGATGGAGGACATGGCGCCGGCGGTTCTTTGGTTCGACGAGATCGAATCGGGGCTCTCGACCACCGATTCGGGCGGGGAACAGGGCAGGATTTTCGCGTTCTTTCTCACCTGGATGCAGGAGAAGGCCCACGGGCTGTTCGTCGCCGCCACCGCCAACCGAATCGACCTCCTTCCCGCGGAGATGATTCGCAAGGGGCGCTTCGACGAAGTGTTCTTCGTGGACCTGCCGCGCGAGGACGAACGGATTGAGATTTTCAAGGTTCACCTCCTCCGCCGGGGAGTGGATGTGGCCGGATTCGACCTCGGAAAACTGACGCAGTTCACGGTCGGGTGGGCTGGCGCCGAGATCGAGCAGTGTGTGGTATCGGCCATCACCAAAGCACGGCTTGCCGGCCGGGAGCTGAGCGAGGAGGATCTGATCCGCACCGCCGTGAAGATTGTGCCGCTCTCGCGCACCATGGTCGAGCAGATCACTCACATCCGCGCCTGGGCCTTCGAGCGCGCCGTGCGGGCGTCGCTGCGCGAGTGAGGCCAAACCCGTGCAACCTTACAGAGGCAGTGGTGACACGTGTTATCCGAAAGCCATCGCTAAACGCTACGCGACTGATAGTAATCTAATGCTGATATGGCGTTTCCCCCGGCGCAAGAAAACCCACGTGTCGGGCAAAACTTGCACTTGCCGTAGCAGGACCTGCATTTGCTGTGGCCGCCCCCGCCTTTCTCCCAGCGCCGGTAGCCTGGCGCAGGCTGCCGAGGGCTCCCACAACCCCCTTTGCCTGCACAATTGGCGCATTGCCCTTCGCCGCGCAGCCTGGGACGGTGCCAAACGTGCGCTAGCAAAGGCGTCGCGACACATACGTGCGATAGAAGAGGAACAAACAAACGAATCAGTGATCGTGGCTGGTTTGGCCTTCACCAAGTCGTTGCTGGCGAATGGACAGGGAGCCTGCCAGGCGGATGGGTGAGGCTGCGTCGGTCTTCTCGGCGATAATGGCAGCGCCCGACTGCCACCAAGGACGCTCGCCTGACGAGCGCTGTTTCGGCATCCATGGACGCCAGACCAAAGCCCGTTGCGGCTCAAAAGCTAAGCGATGTGTGTCGATGAGTAGAAGGTGAGATGAAGTGCCCGTTCCTGATGTTCTTTTGCGCTGTTAGCTGCGCTTACCCGCAAACCACGTTGCAGCCAGTTGTTCAGCCAAAATCTGACTTTAGCGCCCGGCTGGAACGGTACGTCCAAAAAACGTACACTGACCCCTGGGGCCGCTTCTGGCTGGTGGAAGGAGCGGCGGCTGACGATTTCGTCTTTAAGGGCTAAGAAAGTGGGGTGCCGGGCTGTCAGGTTTCGGCGAATCTCTCGCTTCGATTTACGGCCGGCGCGTGATCAACAACACTCTCGAATTTGTCGGCGGCGCGGTCATTGGCGACGATGCCCGCTACCGGCCCTCAACCTCCCAAGGATTGGTGAAGCGGGGCCTGCACGCCGCAGGATCCACATTTACGGCCCGTACCGCCAGCGGCAAGACTCGGCCAGCCTACTCCCGGGTGTTTGCGGTGACTGCCGCACTGTTGATTGCCAACCGCTGGCAGCCGTTGCCCAAAACCGGTCGCAACCTGGCCAGCGCCCTGGTCTTCAATGTCACAAACATGGCCCAGGACAACTTTCTGCAGGAGTTTACACCGGACCTGAAGAGGTTCGGCAGCAAGTTTGGGCGGAAGATCCGTCCCGTGAGCGGGGCGACGCACCATAAGAATCCCCGAGAGCCGGAGGAGGAGATCTCGGGGATGTCTCATTAGCGTCTGAAGTTAACTCCGCACCAGGCCGTAGGCGCTCAGCGCGAGTGTGAACGTCCACTCGACTGGCGCGCCCCTCGCCGCCTGTGATTTCTCCGTGGAGAGGGGATGGTTTCCTCTTTCCCGGTGGTCGACGGAGTCATTCACGATTTTCGGCGGCGTGCCGATCATCGAATTGCAGGCTGGCACCGATCCACTAGCTCCGCGATTGCCGCAGGCTCGTTGATGCGCGGATTTAAGGCTAGTGGGCAATTTGTGGCCGACAGGTGGGCTTCATTCCGTTGACCATTCGATTGCGGATTCCGCTGGTCCACTTTCCGCCCGGAATGGTCAAAGGAAAGGAATCCCATCTATCGGGAGCGGAGGTTTCACGGCGCATGGCTGGGAATAGGTCCGCTTCTTAAGGCTGGGCGCGACCTGAGCGGCCCACCTGCGCACTGAGCTATACTGTCCATTCGACGGCATGGACCTGGCACACGGGATTCGCGCGGGCGCAAGCGGTCCTGAGGTCGGCGAAATAGACGCTCCGAGAATATGCGACACGAAGGCAGAGTGAAGGCTGTCTGCTGCGCGCTGTCGGCAGCGCTGTTCTGCGCGGCGGCGGCTTGCTCCCACTCCCGTGGGCCGAGCGAGACGATCATCCAGGACACCGGCTCGGATACGCAGGTGAACCTGGCAGAGGCATGGGCCGAGGAATACGCCAAGTTGGAGCCCGCCGTGTCCGTGGAGGTGTCGGGCGGCGGTTCGGGAGTCGGAATCGCAGCGCTTTCGAACGGCGTTGCGGACATCGCCAATTGCAGCCGCCGCTTCGAGCCGCAGGAAATCGAAACGGCAAGGAAGAACACAGGCAAGGAACCCCATGAGTTCATCGTGGCCTACGACGCGCTGGCGGTGTACGTCAACAAGAACAACCCGCTGAACGAAATCACGCTGGACCAGTTGGCCGAGATTTATGGGGAGGGCGGGAAGATCACCAAATGGTCGCAACTCGGCGTCAAGATGCCGAACACCGCGGATGAAATCGTCCGGGTAGGCCGGCAATCCAATTCCGGAACGTACGTTTATTTCCGCGATGCCATTCTGGGAAAGAGCCGCGACTTCAAACTGGGCTCGCGCGACATGCTGGGATCCAACGAAGTGGTTGCCTTGGTGGCCAATACGCCGCCGTCGATCGGCTACTGCGGCATGGGCTACAGCACGCCGGACGTGAAAGAACTGCGGGTGGCCAAGAAGGCTGGGGACCCCTCCTATCCGCCAGCGGCCAATACGGTGCTGGACCACACCTACCCGATCGCGCGTCCGCTGCTGATGTATACGCTGGGTGAGCCCGCGGGCGCGGTGAAAAAGTATATCGGTTGGGTACGTTCGGATGCGGGGCAGAAGGTTGTCCTCGAAAACGGCTACGTGCCTTTGCCGAAGGCGGGCCAGTGACCAGGCTCCGCCGGTTCTGAGAGTTGGGCGCGGCGATACGCAGCGGATTATTGGACAAGGGTCTGGGGAACTCTGGAACTCTTGCACTTCGGGTTGGTGGCCCCCGGGGAGTTGGGACGGCAGATTGACCGAATTGTTACGATTCGGTTACAGTTTAAGGTTCTCTCATTCGTTTCCCATCGTCATGCGATTCCTTCCGCGCGAAGACAAGTTTTACCGTCTCTTCCTGAAGCAGGTCGAGATCATCTCCGAGGCATCGAGGCTTCTCCTCGATGGAGTGCGGACCGGCAATGCCCGGCTGCAGGAGTCCGCAACGGCAATAAATGTACTGGAGCACCGCGGCGACGAAGTTATCCACGAGATCTTCACCAGGCTCAACCAGACGTTCATTACGCCGCTTGACCCTGAGGACATCCACAACCTCTCCTCTGCCCTCGACGACGTCATGGACGGTATTGAAGATACCGCCCACCGGTTGGTTTCTTACCGCATCGACCCGGTTCCCGCCAACATGGTGGCGATGGCGGAGATTGTGGCGCGCTGCGCCAAGGCGCTGCGCTGCGCCTTTGAAGCGCTCGAGAAGGACCACACCGTCATGGAGCATTCGATTGAGATCAACCGCCTGGAAAATGAGGCCGACCTGATCGGACGCGCGGCCGTGGTCGATCTCTTCAACAAGGAGAAGGACCCCATCACGCTCATCAAACTGAAAGAAGTTTACGACTTCTTTGAGGACACCATCGACAGTTGCGAAGACGTGGCCGATCTCCTGCAAAATGTCACCGTCAAGAACAGCTAAGCGATGACGCCCTGGACGCTGGCCTTCATAATCGTTTCGATCGCGCTGGTCTTCGACTACATCAACGGCTTTAACGACGCCGCCAATTCCATCGCTACCATCGTTGCCACGCGCGTCCTGTCGCCGTTCAAGGCCGTGCTATGGGCCGCTTCCTTCAACTTCATCGCCGCGTTTGTTTTCGGCACGGCGGTGGCAAAGACGGTCGGCAGCGGCTTCGTCAACCTGGAACTGGTGACTCCATGGGTCATCCTGGCAGGCCTGGTTGGAGCCATTATCTGGGACCTTCTCACGTGGTGGCAGGCATTGCCCACCAGTTCCTCTCACGCCTTGATCGGCGGGTATGCGGGCGCCGCCATCGCGCACGTACAATGGACCCGCGGGCTCCAACATTCGCTGGACGCGCTGATTGTGGGCCAGTGGCCGCTGACCGTGCTTTTCATCTTCTGTGCGCCGGTCATCGGCCTGGCCACGGCATACGCCCTGATGATCACGGTCTACTGGCTCTTCCGGAAATCCACGCCCGCCAAGATGGATGCGTATTTCCGCAAGCTGCAGCTTCTGTCCGCCGCGCTCCTCAGCTTATCGCACGGGAGCAACGACGCGCAGAAGACCATGGGTATCATCACCGGCGTGCTGGTGACGTCGGGATTTCAGAAGACCTTTGAGGTGCGCGCCTGGGTGATCCTGGCCGCCGGCGCGGTGATCGCGCTGGGCACGCTGAGCGGCGGGTGGCGCATCGTTCGAACTGTGGGCGGGCGCCTGACGCGCTTGCGCCCCCGCAGCGGCTTCTGCGCCGAGACTGGCGCTGCTTGCGCCGTTATCCTGGCCACGCGCCTCGGACTTCCCGTCTCCACAACCCATACGGTAGCCGGGGCCATTGTAGGCGTCGGCAGCGTTCAGCGCGTCAAAGCCGTCCGTTGGAACATCGCGACAAACATCATGTGGGCGTGGATTCTGACCATCCCCGCGGCATCGTTCATCGCCTGGGTGGCGTTCTCGATCCTGCACGTGCTACTGCACGTGTAGCTACCCCGCCAAAGGAAGACCCGCCGGCCTCATCCGCCGCGATTTCCTCTTCCGGAAAGCTCGCAGTTCAGAACTGAGCGATTTTCGTGGAGCCAGGGCGCGCGGAAAACGGATGCTGCCACTCTGACATGAAACTCCCAAGCCTCCCTCGCGAGCGAGTCATCGTCCTTCAACTCGGCATCCGATGGCGCAGGGAGCATAATCTCCCCGTCCTGGTTGGGGAATTTTACGCTAATGAGGCGGCGGGTTTCGAAACCGTCTCCGAGATATCGCGTCGGGTCGTATTCGTCGGGCACCTTGGTCCGTCATCCACGTTGGCTAACCTAATCTGAAGGTCTCGCAAAGCCAACGCGAATGCAAGCTCAGGTGCCAGAGAAGGCCGCATCATACCTGAGGCAGGACGATCGCTCCCGTGACATCCCGACCCGAGAAACTACGCTCCACCCGGAGAGGCTGCGAAAATGCTCGTCGAGAGGGTCACTTCAACGCCCCGAGCATGGGATCGCCCCACGAAATCGTCGCAGCCTGCGAAGGCCTGAGAGTGTAGTAGTACATTAGCTCTCAAGAACTGCCGCCGCCGCGTAGAAACTCAGCGCGTTGTCCCCCTGTTTCACGATGCGCGTTCGCCGCAGCACGCCACAGACGTCGGCCAGCGCCTGCCGGCTGGAGTGCTGCACCACCGCGATCATCGGCGGATTCTCAGCTAGCACTTCCAGCACCGCGGCGTATTCGCGCTCCAGATCGTAGGGCGGATCGAGGAAAACAATATCGGCGCGGTACTTGGGGAGGGTCAGAAGCACCGGCCCCGCCACCACCGTGGCGCGCAGCTCGAGGCCCAGCGACGCTAGATTCTGCCGGATCGTCTCCAGCGCCGCGCGATGGCGCTCCAGAAAGAAAGCA
>Ga0326728_10021938_pt1 | contig 11924 bp, 14 predicted proteins | sample MB3enrmetagenome_FD_207602 | JGI IMG/M metagenome (GOLD analysis project Ga0326728, IMG submission 207602) | Lab enriched peat soil microbial communities from McLean, Ithaca, NY, United States - MB31MN | ecosystem: Environmental > Terrestrial > Soil > Wetlands > Peat | place: USA: New York... | reverse complement strand
AACCAGGCCGACGGCGGAGGGATGGCCTCTATGAACCTCAAGCAAAGGGATATTGTGTAAAAAAGGAGGCACTACTCCGGAGAACAGAAACCCTGATCAAAAGTGCGAAACATTGTTGACACTACCTTATCTGAGCCATAAGCCCTCGGCCTATATTCTCACCTGCGTGTAAAGGAACTACTGTACATCTGCCATCCGGGTGTTTGAGAAAATGATGGCTACCCTTAGTGCGAACAACATCAAAGCCCAATTTCTTAAGGGCTTTGATGAGACGATTACCCCTGACAGCAGGAAGGGTACTCAAGCATTGACCGCCACGCGTTGAACACCGATGAATTCGGTTTGTGCTGGTTCTTCCACTTCAAGACAGAGTTCGATTGCCTCTTTGACTCGTTTCATGAGTATATCAAGTGACTTTGCTTGCGTATGACACCCTCGCAAAGAGGGAACAGAAGCAACAAAGTACCCGTCCTCATCTTTTTCAATAACTACGCTGAACTCTCTAGTCATCTCAATAACCCTCTAAATTACATGATAGCATAAATGAAGAATTGCTTCACCTCCAATTTAGAGTCAACGGGGGCGAGATGAGCGGCGGCTTTAGCCGTCCGGTTGATGCAAGTGTTATGCAAAATAATTCTCGAAGACCGCTTTAGTGCTTAATAATTATGACTGATACCCCAAAATATTGCATATTATCTTTCCGCATTTTGTACGGATCATCGATAACGCCCAAATCATATACTATTACCAGCAAGCGTTTCCATTTTGTTCGATAAGCTGAAATATCTGCATTTAATTCGTCTTGTATTGCTGTTGCTGGATGAGATTCTCTAGCAAGTTTAACTTCAATGGCAAGATCTAGATCTTTAATAATAAAATCTGGTTTAAAAGCTTTAGGCCCAATTGGTGCTACTTCTCTATCCCTTGTAAACTTAATCCCGAGAGCATTTAAGATATCTTCAACAGCATCTTGGACATCTTTTTCATTTGTGGGTGGCTCATTTCTAAATGCAGGTCTTAGTGCCCTTTCAACTGCTGATTCAATATCAATAGCCTCTTTGTGGTTAAGGTTAATAAGACCTGTCTTGTTTTTCAGATGTTCATAAACACCAATAGCCTGTTCAATTGAGTCAACAATATCTGGAATTACTGATCGTCCCCAAAAGTCTTCGAAGATATTGTCAAATGGATTTATACTATGTCTTGCTCCGCCGATCATTGGAGGTGGGCCAATTGATAACATTTTTAAAGTACCAGCTTCATACACTGCATTTTTTACAGCAACTAGGTTCTTGTTAATGTACGACTTTAGATCATCCTTACTAACATCATACTCACCATGGAAATATTTTTTCAAAGCAACACGATAGTCTTCTAACAGAGCAATTCGGGTTTCAATTAAACTGATATCATTAGTATTCATGATCCACCTCTATGCATAACGTTTCGGTTGTGGGGCGCGAGCCAGCGGATGCTGGCGAGCGTCCCGCACGAACCGACGGTTATGCCCCAAGCGGGCGATCGCGAAGGCTGCCGACGGGGATCTTGAATGACACAACATCAGTCGTACCCGGTACGCGGTACCTTCCTTCGCGCAGAATGGAAGTCTCAACGTCATCAACTGGTTGGAAGGGACTTCGCTGCACCTGAAAGACCTGCGAGAGTATCCAGTTCCTGCCCTGGGTTGACGATAGCGATTGGACGTCGCTGGGAACGTCAATGCATTCTGTATATGCGACGCCGTTGACAACCCTGCAGATCGCAAGTTGATCTTCGTTGCAGGTTGCTTGCCCTCCCGGAGGGTTAGGACATTGACAGATGTTCTTCGCCATTTGAAGCCTCCTGGACGCGTTTAGAGAACCCTTGCGAGATAGGCACCGGACGCCGCGACCGTGACAGCAAACGGTCTGATCTTGCGTGTGGCAACCTCGCCAAGCTGTGAAATCAGATGCTCTGGGCTAGAAGCAGTAATTTGTCGTGGAGTAAGGGGAGAAGAAAGCTCGTTGTCCGAAAAACCTTCGAAACTGAGCAGCCTGTCGCCGGCGACTGCAGTCGCTGCCACGCTAAAAGTGCAGTTCTTTGGGATGTTTATGGAAACTGCTGTGCTTGTTGTCTTAACTTCGGGACGAGGGCGCCAAAGGAATAGTGTGAATATGACGACCGCCGCAATCAGAATCATAAAAACAAGCGCTAAGACGAATACAAGCTCTGGCGCAAGCGACTTGAGCGGCCAGTTGAACTTGTCGTAAAGCGTATAGAAGGCGCCTAAAGCGACACCAGGTACGCCGAGTGCGGCAAGCGCTTTCCAATACTTCAGATCCATGGCAGTCTCCTTTCGCTTCGTCAAGGTTGCTACTTCGCCTCGGGAGTGATCATTGGGGCATAACAGTCTCAATAGATGGAAATATGTCCATGTATTGACTTTATAACATAGACTGTTTTCCGCTTATTCTCATATTCAATAGTGAAACATGGAAAATGGCCTGTTGAATTTTCCATTTATTGAGTTATATTATAGCATGATGAAGGTGATTGGCAATGAGAAGTTTAAGCCGGACCCAAGTCTAAAGCTCATGGACCAGGTGCGGCGGGTTATGCGCTATTACCCACCTGCTTGAAGACGGCGTGAACATCTGTGTAGTTCAGGAACTGATGGGCCATGCCGACGTGAAGACCACCGAAATCTATACCCATGTCATGCAGAAGGATATCGAGGCGCTCACCAGCCCGCTCGACCGCATGGGATGAGGCGCGCAGACTCCGTACATGAGGGGTGGATTCGTGGGGGATGTCATGGACCCTTCTCTTGATTCGACCATGCGTTTGCTCATACCATTTCATGCTGTTTGATTCAGACAGGCTATGCTGCAAATTATAGCAGGAAGAGTGAAACACGGTCAAACGGTTATCACTGTTCTCTCAAACATCACCCTTACCTTTTCCCATGTCCAACCTTAAAGGATGAATTTAACCTTTGACAAGATCCCCCGAACCATTTACTCTTTGAAGGAGAGAGGAGGATGCAAGCCATGACGACAGCATATAACTTCTACAAGGTAGAGAAGAAAGAGAACATCGCCTGGGTCTTTCTGAACAGACCCGAAAAGAAAAACGCCATGGGCCCGGATGCCTGGAAGGAGATCATCCCCATCTTTGCAGACATCGATGCCGATGATGCCATCCGGGTAGCCGTCATCGCCGGAGAGGGAAAGGACTTGAGCACGGGCATCGACATCATGGGTATGGCCCCGATGGTCCCTACCATGAAGAACTGGGACATGAGCGCAAAGGGAAAGGTGAAGCTCTTCCATGACATCTTCCCGCTGCAGGATGCCATGACCTGCGTGGAAAAATGCTCGAAACCGGTCATCTGCTGCTTCCACGGCTACTGCATCGGCGCAGCCCTCGATCTGGGAAGCGCCTGCGACATCCGTCTTGCCTCCCAAGACGCCAAGATCTCTCTCCGCGAGGCCGCCGTGTCCTTCATCGCAGATGTGGGCGTGCTCCAGCGCCTGCCGCACATCGTGGGCCAGGGAATCACCCGGGAGATGGCCTTCACGGCAAAGTTCATCGATTCGAAGCGCGCCAAAGAAGTGAACCTGGTCAACGAGGTCTATCAGGATAAGGAAGCACTTTTAAAGGGTGCGGAAGCCCTTGCCATGGAAATCGCAAAGCAGGCGCCGTTGGCCGTGCAGGGCGCCAAGGAGGTCCTCAATTTCTGCCGCGGGAAAAGCATCGCAGACGGGCTTGAGTATGTATCTGCCCGCAGCGCCATGGTACTGCCCTCCGAGGACATGGCTGAGACCATGGCTGCCTTCATGGAAAAAAGACCACCCGTTTACAAGGGAAAATGATACGCCTGTTGAAAACATGACAAACAAACCCCTGGCTTAAGGTCGGGGGTTTTCTTTTAATCCCTCTTAAGGAGGGTTAATCCTTCTGGTTCTTCTCTGTAAAGCATACTTTTCTCAGTCCATTGTTCTCACCACGAAGGACACGAAGAGCACGAAAAAATATAAAAAAGCAGAACGGACATTTTTGGATTCCTTTTCCCCGGTCAGAGATTTCAAGAGGATTCTTTTCTTCGTGTCCTTCGTGCTCTTCGTGGTTAAATATCCCTTTGTGGGCTCCTCAATGATCCGGGTATGCTTTACTGTGATGAACCATCCTTCTTGCATTGATCTGGTTGAATTTTATTGTGTTATGGTAAATTATCATTTCCATCATGCACTTTTATGATTGGACAAACGTTTAAGTTTTTCCTCTCAGCCTTCCGATGAGAGCCTTAGATGGAAAAGAGAGAGAGCAAAAGGAAAAGAACCCATACCTGGGAAGATCTCCAGGCCAGGGCCAAGATCGGCAACAGCACGTTCCTGTTCCCGGTGGTGGATATCTCCATAGGAGGTATCGGTGTGCTTGTGGCGGATGGGTTCTCGCTGCTCCAAGTCGGCACACAAATTGAGATAGAGACCCTTGAGAAGAAAGGCCGGGTGATCGCTACGGAAATCCCGGGCCGTATCGCATACCTGGGTACGGGAGTACCGTCACGAGTAGGCATTGACTTCTCGCCTGCAGACACACCCATCGAGGCCTTTGCGCAACTCAATGAAGCCGCCCCGGATACGGGAAAAATTATTACCGACAAGGATCAGATCTACGCTATCTTCGAAAACGTCAAGTCCCTCTCCCGGGGATTCGGCGACATGCTCATGATGCACCGGCAAAAGGCAATCCCGGCGGAGTTCTTCTACCTGAGGCCCGAACAGGACAACATGGTTCTGCGAATCGTGAGGATTTCCGAGCTCAGGTTGCCCTTTGAGCCGCAGGTGGACATGGTCTATCCCTTTTACCTCTTCAAGGGGATAGACGTGATGCTCTTTACGGCCAAGATCCAGGAGGTCATCAAGAACATCATGGAAACGACCTGGCCCGATGCACTGCGGCACATAAGCAGGCGAAGCGTCCTGAGATACCTGGTGACAGGCAATGAGCCGATTACCGCCACGATTGTCCACCCCCTGAATTCGGAAAAGATGAAGGTCTTTATCTGGGACATAAGCATCGAGGGCATGGGTGTTGAGATCTTAAACGAAAAGACCCCATTGATCGAGGGCATGAATCTCCCTACCATTTGGATCGATCTCCCCCAGGGATCTGTGAAGACCATGGGTGTCGTTCGTTCCGTGAGGAGTGAGAGCGTTCTTGAAAAGACCCAGGTGGGGATCGAATTCATAGGCGGTGCAGAGCACTACCAGGACAAAATCCTGAAGTTCGTCCTTGAGTCAGACCTGCCTTCAGAGGTCATCCTCAGGCAGGCAAATCACAAACGGTAATACCCCCGGTACCATTCGACAAATTTTTGTATCCCCGTTTCTATCGTAATCTGCGGCCTGAAGTGAACGGCTGACTCAAGGTCCTGAACATCCGCATAGGTAGCCTTTACATCCCCCTGCTGAAGGGGGAGCATATTCTTTTTTGCCTGACTGCCCAGGGTCTTCTCCAAAACTCCGATGAAATGCATGAGGTCAACGGGCCTGGAACCTCCGATATTGTATATCTTGTATGGGGCGAAGCTGCTGCCGGGGTCCGGGTGAGAACCTCCCCAGCTCTGATCGGGCTCGGGAATCAAGGACATGACCCTTACCATACCCTCTATGATGTCGTCTACATAGGTGAAGTCGCGCTGCATCTTGCCGTAGTTGTATATGTCGATTGTGTCATCGTTAAGGATGGCTTTGGTGAACTTAAACAATGCCATGTCCGGCCTGCCCCAGGGACCGTAGACCGTAAAGAACCTTAACCCGGTGCATGGCAGGCCATACAAACTCGCATAGGTGTGGGCCATGAGTTCGTTCGCCTTCTTGGTGGCTGCATAAAGCGAAATAGGATGATCCACGTTGTCATGCACGGAAAAGGGCATCTTCGTGTTGGCCCCGTAGACCGATGAAGAGGAGGCATAGACGAGATGGGACACAGCGTTATGCCTGCAGCCCTCAAGGATGTGCAGGAAACCCACCAGGTTGGAATCAATATATGCAAAAGGGTTTTCAATGCTGTATCGAACCCCTGCCTGGGCTGCCAGGTTCACCACCACATCAAAACGTCCTTCCTTGAAGACCCTCTCCATGCCGGAGCGGTCCGTAAGATCAAGCTTCTCAAATCTGAACTTGGGATAAGGCTCAAGTAGCTTAAGCCTGTCTTGTTTGAGAGCGGGGTCATAATACGCATTGAGATTATCTATGCCATAGACATTCACCCCATCTTCAAGGAGACGCCTTGCAAGGTGAAACCCTATGAAACCCGCAACGCCGGTGACAAATACATTCATTGCATATCCTCCGGATCCTGCATCATCGTAATTCACCGATCAACGAGACGGGGTATCTCATAAATATTCTCTACGCTCAAGAGAAAACCCTCCGGGTCATGAGCCCCTACAAGCACGGCTGCCATCCCCACATGAAGGGCGGTGCGGGCATTGGCTATACTGTCATCCAGCACCAGGTAATCCTGCGATAAGCCCCCATATTGCCCTATGACCTTGTAATATGCCCAGGGAAGAGGTTTGGGGATGAAGTCCATGTATTCGATGGTAAACAGGTCAAAGACCATGTCATCGATTCCCAATGCATTAAGGATACGGCTTGCATACTCATATGATCCATTCGTGAACACCACCAGTCTGCTGGTGAGTACGCCGAGGGTATCATGAAGTCTTTCATCGCGGCGAAGAAGCTCTTCAACCGGCACATCGTGAACATCCTTAAGGTAATGGCCGGGATCGATTCCATAATGGCGCATGAGGCCCTGCAGTGTCGAACCATAGGCCTCGATATAGGTCTTCCTGAGCCGCCTGGCACCCTCCAGATCAACATCACATACGGACATCACATAGGTATCGATCCTGCGATTCACATGGGCGAACGGACCGGTGCCCTTGGGGTAGAGTGTATCATCCACGTCGAGCAGGATCGTGTTCACGTCTTATATTCCTTCTCATGAATCAAAAGTTTTAAGAACATCCCGGTTAATCAACTTAACTGGAGGTTACTCTTCGTCGAACATGTCCGTCTGCTTGGTCTTGGGATCAAGATCAAGGGCCTTGTATCCCTTGTTGCAGACCTGCCTGCCCCGGGGGGTTCGTCTGACATAACCTTTCTGGATGAGGAACGGTTCGTAGACATCCTCTATGGTGTCCTTGTCTTCGCCTATGGATGCAGCCAGTGATTCAATGCCTACGGGGCCGCCGGAAAAGGAGTTCACCATGGTCTCGATAATCTTCCTGTCCATCCGGTCGAGCCCTGTCTTGTCTATGTCGAGCCTGGTAAGGGCCGTATCTGCAATTCCGGATTCGATCCTTCCGCCGCCCAACACATCGGCAAAATCCCTGACCCTTCTCAGCAGCCTGTTCGCAATCCTCGGAGTACCCCTGGACCTTCGCGCAATCTCATAAAGACCTTCCTCATCGGCACCGATGCCGAGGATACGGGCCGAGCGCCTGATGATCGTGGCAAGCTCGTCGGTGGAATAGAACTCCAGGTGGCCGATAATGCCGAAGCGGTCTCTCAAGGGCGATGTGATCATTCCCGCCCTCGTGGTGGCGCCTACCAGGGTGAAGGGGTTGAGATCGATGCGGATCGATCGGGCGGACGGCCCCTGGCCGATAATGATATCGAGCTTGAACTCTTCCATGGCCGGGTACAGGATCTCCTCGATGGCCGATCCCAGCCTATGGATCTCATCGATGAAGAGCACATCCCTGGGCTCGAGATTTGTCAGGATGGCGGCCAGATCGCCCGATTTTTCAATGGCCGGTCCGCTCGTCACCCGCAAACCCACCTGAAGCTCATGGGCGATGATGTGGGCGAGTGTGGTCTTGCCGAGGCCGGGAGGACCGTAGAACAGGCAGTGGTCTAAGGCTTCGCCCCGCCCCTTGGTTGCCTTGATAAAGACCTCCAGGTTACTCTTGAGTGAATTCTGCCCCACATACTCCTTAAAGGTCTGCGGGCGAATCCTGGCCTCAACCTCACACTCGTCCCCGCCCTGGGGAGTACCTGCAAGATCTTCTCTCATAGCAGCTCCTTCAATGCTTTCCTTACGAGTTCTTCAACCGTGTCGGCCTTGACCTTTGACACCGCCTTGTGCGCCTGGTTCTCGGAATATCCCAGCGTCACAAGCGCGGCTACCGCATCTTCCCTGATATCCCTCATAGATCCGCGGACTGAGGGTTTATAATGCCTGGCAATCCGTTCCTTGAGCTCCAGGATGATGCGCTGCGCACTCTTGTTGCCGATGCCCGGCAGACCCATGAGATAGGATACATTTTCACCGACCACCTCATCGAGAAACCGGTTGGGCTCCACGGACGAGATGATGTTCATGGCCGTCTTGGGGCCGATGCCCGATACACCGAGCAGGAGTGCAAAGATCTCCCGCTGGCGCTGATCGATAAAACCATACAGGTCCATGCAATCCTGGCGGACGATGAGCATGGTATGCAGGATCACTTCACCGTCATTCGCCGGGGTCAGGTGTATTCCGGCGGGCACATGCACCAAGTAACCAACCCCCCCGACCATAAGAACAGCCTGGTTTCCGGATTGCTGGGCAACTCGCCCTTTCAGCATGCTGATCATTTAACAAGCCTCCTCATCAGGCGTGACGACGAATGGCAGACACCGACGGCGAGTGCGTCGGATGCATCGAGAGAGGTGACAGCCCTTTTCGAGAGGTGGAGGATGGTGCTTACCATGGCATGGATCTGGTCCTTGCCGGCATGACCGTAGCCGCAGGTGGCCTTCTTGACCTCAGTGGGGGTATACTCGAATATAGGGATACCCTGCACGGCGGCGGCAAGCAGGATGACGCCCCTGGCTTGTCCGAGCTTGAGGGCCGTCTGGGAGTTCAAGGCATGAAAGGAGGTCTCCACTGCAACCTCTGCAGGACAGTACTGCCGGAAGATCTCCGTCAGTCCGTCGAAGATCTCTTTAAGCCTCCCTGCACCGTCATCCGAACGGGGCCTTATGGTCCCGTTGCCGACATGGACCAGGCTCGTAGGCTTTGAGCGCATTTCAAGAATACCGTAGCCGGTGGACCTGGTACCAGGATCTATTCCGCAGATTATCATTATCCCTGCAGTTGGGCCATCTCCTCATCATCGATATCGAAGTTCGAGGAAACCGCCTGTACATCCTCGAGGTCTTCCAGCGCATCCAGCAGCTTCAGAGTTTGCTGGGCCGGCTTGCCGGTGAGCGTAACGTTGGTCTGGGGTATCATCTGGACCTCGAGCTGATTGTACTTGATGCCCTTGGCCTCGAGTGCCGTCCTCAGGTTCTCTATTTCTTCGGGGGCCGTGATGATCTCAAAGGTTTCTCCCGTGTCCGATATGTCGTCGGCCCCGGCGCTCAGGGCTATGTCATAGAGGGTCTCTTCGTCAACACTCTGCTTATCGATGGATGCATATCCCTTCTTGTCGAACATCCAGTTCACGCAGCCTGTTTCACCCAAGTTGCCGTTGTATTTGGCAAAGAGGTGCCTTATGTCCGCCACTGCCCGGTTTTTGTTGTCTGTAAGCACCTTCACGAGCACAGCCACACCGCTCGGTCCATAGCCTTCGTAGGTGATCTCCTCAAAGGATGCCCCTTCAAGCCCGCCGGTACCCTTCTTGATGGCACGCTCGATGTTGTCTTTGGGCATGTTGGCGGCCTTGGCGGAGCTTACGGCAGCCCTCAGCCGGGCATTGCCCTCGATATCGCCACCGCCCATGCGGGCCGCAACGGTAATCTCCTTAATGATCTTGGAGAAGAGCTTGCCCCGCTTGGCATCTGCAGCACCCTTCTTGTGTTTGATTGTGGACCACTTATTGTGACCGGACATACACCACCCTCCCCTTTATCACACGTCTCCTTAAGGTTCACACGTATTTATCACAGTGAATGCATAATGACAAGCAGGGCGAATGGTGGGATTGCTTCCGTCATGAGCACCCATGCGGGTCAGGAGGGTCTTCGCAGCTCGTGAGTCGATTCATGGAGGAGCGCCTTTAGGCGCGACACGGGCAGACTATAGGTACGGAACGATTCTGCGTATCCTTGGTTTATGGAAGGTAGCGGCTGAAGTCGCTTCTACCGATATGATTACAACTTAATGCAGCGGGATGTAGGAGCGCCTTTAGGCGCGACACGGGCAGGATCCTAAATATGAAACAATTCGGCATATCCTAGGCTTACGCAAGGTCGCGGCTGAAGCCGCTCCTACACCTTCAAGCCTGTCTATCCTTCAGCCTTGCCGTAGCTCTTCATGATCCTGGCGATATAGGTGCGGGTCTCTTCCGGCAGGTTCCCGGTAGTACTGCGCTCCAGGTTCCCCATGCCCCAGTTGTATGCAGCCAGGGCCATCCTCACATCACCGTTGTATCTGTCCAGAAGGCTCTTGAGAAAGCGGGTGCCTGCCATGACGTTCTGCTCAGGGTCATAGGCATCGGTCACACCGAGGCCTTTGGCCGTATCCGGCATGAGCTGCATGAGCCCCATGGCGCCTTTGGATGAGGTTGAATGAGCATCGAAATCGCTCTCCGCCCTGATTACTGAGGTGATAAGACCTTTGTCGACGCCGTAGGTGGAAGATGCCTTGTCAATGATATCATTCAAATCCGCAGGTGGCCTCATTGATGCGGCAGATGGCTCAGACTGTTGGATTTTTGACTCCTGCTGCCTAACACCCTGGATATCGGGCATGGTGAGCATGAAGTTGAAACCTGCTGTCGGTCCCTCCCCTTCATCACCTGCCAATGTACTCATGACGACCTGGCTCATCCGGACCTTGATAAGATCCAGCATGACAGCGAGCTTTTCCTTATCGATCTTCGTCTCCGAGCCTTCAGAGCCCTTTTGCACCACCGATTCCAGTAATTGGGAAAAATATCCCGGTGCGGCTGCAGAGTCCTGGGCCGTCGGAGTGCCTTTTGCAGAAAGCCCCTGGATCAATTGCTCCAGTGCATCTCCCGAGGTAACCTTCATCCTGCCCCTCCTCCGGTGTCTATCATATATATACAAAGTCCATGCCATATTCCCGGCGCAGAATATTATCCGGCCCGATCATGATGATGGAAAGGTCGATTCACCTGAAAAAGATGAGCCAGATGACGATAAACAGCGGGCCGAGTATGGGCAGTGCATAGTAGAGGACATACTCCATGAAATGAGGTACCCTCACATGGCTCTGTTCGGCAATGGATTTGACCATGAAGTTCGGCCCGTTTCCGATGTATGTCCCTGCACCGAACATCACGGCCCCTGCGGATATGGCCTGGATATACTTCCATGATTGAGCCGTAACCCCCTGGAGGTGGGAAGCCTGTAAGAGGTGCAATTGCTGAATCCCCGATGCGGGAAGTGAACCGAGCATGGCCTGCATATGCACAGGGTTATCCACGCTGAGCCCGTGAAGGCCGAAGGCTGCGCTTAAAAAATTGAGGTATGTAGGGGCGTTATCAAGGATGGTGGACAACAGCCCCGAGCACCAGTAGAACTGTGCCGGGCTCAAAATGCCCAGGCTCCCTGCATTTAATTCAAGCCAGTCCAGGGCAGGAACCATGGTGACAAAGATTCCGGCAAAGAGAACGGCCACTTCTTTTATGGGGATGAAATTGAAATGGTTCTGCTCATGGATCTGCCGCTTTGTCGTGAAATAGCTTGCTGCAGCAGCGCCGATCATGACCGCCTCTCTTAAGGGTTCCTTCAGAAATACCGCGCCGATGATCATGAGGAGAAAGATTATATTGTGCAAACCGTCTACTGCCGGGTGCTCGCCTGCTTCCTCTATTTCGCGCTCCAGGGTGTCCGGGACCTTTTTATAATCGTGATAGTCGATTGTATAGAAGATCAGGAGTAATGCCGATAATGCAACGAGCCATATCTGCC
>Ga0326728_10021936_pt1 | contig 11926 bp, 11 predicted proteins | sample MB3enrmetagenome_FD_207602 | JGI IMG/M metagenome (GOLD analysis project Ga0326728, IMG submission 207602) | Lab enriched peat soil microbial communities from McLean, Ithaca, NY, United States - MB31MN | ecosystem: Environmental > Terrestrial > Soil > Wetlands > Peat | place: USA: New York... | reverse complement strand
ATCGAGCGCGGATTGCAGGATTCCGGCGTCGATATCCTCGGCCAGCGTAGCCGAAAGCCTGAAGAGCTTCGTCTCGACCGCGTCGGTGACGGAAGGGATGATGGTCGCCGCATTGTCGAGGATGTACCAAGTGCCCGTCTCGTCGTGGATCGCCGTGCGCGACCGCGGCTCGTTCCTGCGTTCGCTGATCATCGGAATCCCTCCAGTATAGACTCTCGGAAAGCGCTACCGGTTGCGAGAGCGGTCCATCGATCGGTCCGGAATTGGACGAGCGCGGGATCCATGATACCTGCGATAGCGAACGGAAAGCTTCCTCGGCATCAGGATTATACGGCCTACTCATCGCGGCCTCATCGAGGTCTTCGGGAAGTACAAACGCTTCGCCGAGCCTCAGGAGATCATCACCAACGACAACCTGAACGCTTCCGTCGACGCGCAGGTGTATTTCCGGGTATTGCCGGACGAGACGAGCGTGAAGGCCTCGCAGTACAACGTCAACAACTACCAATGGCAAATCGTCAATCTCGCGCGCACTACCTTGCGCAACATCATCGGTACGATGACCCTCAAGAGCGCCAACAGCGAGAGGTCGAAGATCAACACCGAGCTCCTCCGCACCCTCCTCAACGAGACTAAGAGCTGGGGCATCGCGGTCGTCCGCACGGAGCTCAAGGAGATCGACCCGCCCAAGGACGCTCAGGAGACGATGAACAAGGTCGTCAAGGCCGAGAACGAGAAGATAGCGGCCATCGACTTCGCGACCGCCACCGAGACGATGGCCGACGGCCAGAAGCGCGCCGAGATCAAGAAGGCCGAGGGCGTCCGCCAGGCCGAGATACTGAAGGCCGAAGGCGAGGCGCAGGCTATCCAGCTCGTCAACGTTATCGGCGATCTCGCGGGCGTCCTTCCTGTGAAGAGCATGTGAAGGAATCCGTACGAGCCGGGAGTTCAAGGCCATTCGCTTTCCAGAGCCAGTCAGACCATGGCAGAGGGCGCATGCTTTTAAGAGTAAAATGAGTCGAGTCGCTTAAAGACGACATGCCTTTGGGTTATTGTGCGTCGGCCGCTATCGTCGCGTCGACCGGAGCGCGCTCGTGCTTTATCCTCGAAGCGATGAGGATGCTGACTTCGTATAAGAGCAGCAGGGGAAGCATGACCGTCAGGGGTGCGACGATCGGATCGGAAACCGGAGTGATGATCTCCGCGATGGCGAAGAGGATGAAATACGCGATGCGACGTTGCTTGCGGAGCGTGCTCACTTTCAGGATGCGCAGCCGGACCATGATGATCAGGACGGGCGGCAGCTCGAACACCAGGCCGCAGGCGACCATGAAGAAGGTCACGAAGGAGATGTAATCGTCGGCCGAAGGGATGTACTCGATTTCCGCGGGGAAAAATGCCTGCAGGCCCGTCACCATCATGAACAGCAAATAGAAGGCGAAGGCCATTCCCGCGACGAACAGGAGGAAGCCGCTCGCGAGCATCGGCCAAATGGCGCGCTTCTCCCGCTCGTAGAGGGCGGGACGAACGAAGCCGTAGATTTGGGAGGCCCAAATCGGGCTCGCCGAAAGCACTCCCGCGAACAGCGAAAGCCTCCACTTGATCATGAAGCCGTCGAGGAGGTTGAAGGCTTTTAGGTTTTGATTCTTCAGCGGCAGGAGGAGAATTCGGAGGATCGAGTCGGAAAAGACGAAGGCCAGGATCGTGGTCGACACGATGGCGACGATGGAGACGAGAAGCCGTTTTCGCAGCTCGCCGAGATGGGCGAGCAGCGGCATCTTCGCTCCGCTTCCATCCTCCACGCTAGTCTTCGCCCTTGATTCTCTTCCCGCATGCGTTGCAGAACAGGGCCTGTTTCGGGTTGGGATTCCCGCAGTATATGCAGAAATTTCCGGCGACTTGTCCATCCCCGGACGCTTTCTGATCGGGCTTGGTCGGGGCGGAAGCGAGAGGAGCTTCGCCTCCCGAGACGCCCTTGGCCGCTTCGGTCTTCGAGGCTTCGGGCTCCTGGACGCCTTCTTTGAATCCGTTGCTCATGTCGCGGGCTCCGGCGCGGAGATCGCGGAAAAAGGAGCCGATACTGCGTCCCAGCTGCGGCAGGCGGGCGGGGCCGAAGATGACGAGGGCCACTATCGCCACGACGATCAGGTGCCAAGGCTGAATTCCGAAAGGCATAGACTACCTCCTATCCGCTCCCCTTTGTCAGAAGGGGAAGGCATCGGCGCCTTTGGCGCCATTCGCACGCCCGGAGCCGGTTCCGGAGGCGGCTTTGATCGATCCCTTCTGCGGAGAGCTGAAGAGCTCCGGAGAGGGGCTATCGGCGAGGGTATGCACGGCGAGTCCGGAGACCGATATCGCTCTATCCGGGCGGACCGGACAGGCGTGGTGGCAGGCGCCGCAGCCGATGCAGATCGAGCTCGTGAAGACCGGTTCGGGCAGTCCCGTGTCGCCGACCACCATCCGGACCGCGCCCGTGGGGCAATGCTCGGCGCAGGCCCCGCACTTGGTCCTGTTCGTAAAGACGATGCAACGCTCCCTCACGAGCGTCGCGTCGCCTATCTTGGTCAATCGCTTCTTGGCGAGGCTCAGCTTCTCGAGCGCCCCGCTCGGACAAGCGTCGAGACAGGCCTTGCAGTCGAACTGGCAATACGAAATGCCCTGATCCAGCCTCGGCGCCAAGAATCCCCGGAGCCCCAGCTGCCCGAGCGAGGGCTGCAGCACTTTAGAAGGGCAGCGGTCGACGCAGAGCCCGCAGGCAAGGCAGGCGCCCAGGAAGCTCTCGAGGGAGCGAGAGCCCGGCGGAGTCACCGGCTTCAAGGCATCGCGCCCCCCCGCCTCCGTCGGGGCGCCGAGCGCCTTGGCCGCGAATGCGCGACCCGGGGCCGCAGCCAAGGCGAGCGCCGCGATACCGCTCCCGAGCGCAGCGATGAATTGGCCGCGGCTCAAGCCCGAGGCTTCGCGAACGGGGCGGCTCGCCTTCGGAGCCGCCGCGCGCTCGCGGCGTTCGGCGCCGTAATGAATCGCCTTGGTCGGGCAAGCGCCGAGGCAGGCGAGGCAGTTGACGCAGCGGCCCGCGTCGATGCGCTTCCCCGCGGCATCGATGCAGGAAGCGCGGCAGACCGAAGCGCAAGCGCCGCAGGACAGGCAGGCGCTCGGCTCGAGCCGCACCCGCAGAGGGGCGAGGCGGTTCAGGACTCCGAGCGCCCCACCGACCGGGCAGAGGGTTCCGCAAAACCAGCGGCCGCTCCTATAAGACAGGAGGAGCGCCGCGGCCAGCGCGAGTCCCGACGCGACGACGGTCGCGACGCTAAGCCCGGGGATATCCTCGCGCCGGGCGATGCGGACGAGGGGCTGAAGATCGTAGCTGAAGAATCGTCCGAAGAGCGACCAAGGATCTAGCCACGAGGCCAAGCCGGTCGCCCCGGCGGCCGCGAGGCACAGGACCGAGGCGAAGGCGATCCACCGCGCGACAGGCTTCGGCCTTCGATACGCTCGATTCTTCCCGCGGAGAAGCGAGGCGAGATCTTGAAGCGTTCCCAGGGGGCAGAGAGCGGCGCAGTACCATCTCCCGAACAGCGCGGAGAGCAGGAGCGTCGCCAGCGCCGCGAGGCAGGCGACGAAGCCTCCCGCGCCGAATCCCGCAAGCGCCGAAGCGACCGCGCGCTCGGCGGAAGGGAAGAGCTGCCACGAGGCCACGGCCCTGGAGGCGAAATCGGCCGCGTCTCCCGCGGCCAGGAAGCCGAAGGCCGCAGCGGCGAGGACTACGGCCGCGACGGCGATTCTCGCGGCGCGAGCGGCCCGCGCCCCGCGAGAAGGCGATCGACTCATATGGTCAGCCTATGGATATTCAGCTTCGTCAAATCGGAAGTCCCGAGGCCTCGCTCCTCCCCCTTGGCGATGTAGCCGAAATCCTTCGGCGTCTTCCCGAGGGTCCTCGCCGATACGGCGTCGATGGCGATGATGTCGGTGGAGAGGATGAGCATCTGCTGCTCGTTGTACTGGCTGCCCGCGTGGCCGCGGGGGCCTCCGGAGAGCATGATCCTGTCCGCGTCGACGATATTGAGGGTCGGCTTGCGGAAGAGGCAAGCGTCCGCAATGCACTGGTCGAGCCCTTGCGCGTGGAATGCCTCTCGATCCCAGACGATGCCCATGAGGTTCTTCATGGCGCAGGTCATGCCTGCCCCCGAATGGTCCTTGAGCACGGGCACGTTGATGAAGACCTCGGCTTCCAGAATGAGCTCGTGCACCTGCATCTTTTTTATCGCGACCGCTCCCGGAACGGCAACTTCCTGGTAGTTCGAAGAGCTGTCGCCCGGGACGACGCTCGCGCCGGCCTCCTTGGCGTAGCTTTCGATGAGGGACGCCTTGTACGAGGCGGGGCCGCTGTCGCAGCTATGATCGAAGACCCAGACCTTCTTAGCTCCCGCCTGGACGCACTGCTCGATGAGACGCTTTACGAGCTCGGGATTGGTGGTGGCGGCTACGCGCGGCTCTTGGCTCCAGCCGATATTCGGCTTGATCACGACGGTCTGCCCCTTGCGGACGAAGCTGCCGATGCCTCCGGACTCCTGCAAGGCGCGATCGAGCCTCGCCGCCTGGCTCCCCCCCTTCACCGCGATGATGTCGTGAAAACTCGGAGCGGAAAGGGAGGATGTCTCCGCCCAGAGCCCGCCCGGCGCGCCTCGGCGATTCAAGAGAAGCGACGCAGCACCCGCGGCGCCCAGGGCCATAGCCTTCTTGAGAAACTCGCGTCTATCCATCATAGGGGCACCTCCGATACGGAAATATACACACCACGGATTTCATCCGTGACCACCTCGACGGGAAAGTCGGCGCCGCGCACCTAGGGCGCCGATTCGCTCCCGGCTCGATCCCCTGACCGCCCTTCGACAATACCATACTTGCCGGAGCGGACTCCGAGTCAATACCCATGGCCTCGAGCCCCTGCCGAGACGGCGTTGAGCGCGCACGCCTCCTTTCCGCAGCGACTGGAGGAAGTCCCAAGCTCCTCGCCTATAGCCCAGTCATCTTCAGCGCGCTCTCGGGAAGCCTGGCCCCCTGCGTCGGGATCTTCGTAACCGCTTCGGCGATCTCGCCGAGCTCGCCGACCGTGAGCTCGACTCCGACCGCTCCGAGGTTCTCTTGGAGCCGCTGCGGCTTAGTGGTGCCGGGTATGGGCACGATCCACGGCTTCTGCGCCAAGAGCCAGGCGAGGGCTATCTGCGCGGGCGTGGCTGCCTTCTTCGCCGCTACCCCGCGGACCAGCTCGACCAGCGCCATGTTCGCCTTCAGCGCTTCCGGGGCGAAGCGCGGAACGCTAGCGCGGAAGTCGCTCTTGTCGAAGGCGGTGCGCTCGTCGATCTTGCCCGTGAGGAAGCCGGCGCCGAGCGGACTAAAGCAGACGAAGCCGATGCCGAGCTCTTCCAGTGTCGGCAGGATTTCGCTTTCGGGGCCCCGCCACCAGAGCGAGTATTCGCTTTGGACCGCTGTCAGCGCTTGAACGGCATGGGCGCGGCGAATCGTCTGCGCTCCGGCTTCGGAAAGGCCGAAGCGCTTAACCTTTCCTTGCGCGATCAGGTCCTTGACCGCGCCGGCGACATCCTCGATCGGCACGGCGGGATCGACGCGATGCTGGTAGACTAGGTCGATCGCTTCGACGCCGAGGCGCTTCAGCGAGCCTTCCACGGCCGTCCTGACGTGCTCGGGTCGGCTGTCCGCGCCGGCTCTCCGCTCGCCCGTAGCCGGATCGATGTTGAAGCCGAACTTGGTGGCTATGACGATCCGGTCCTTGAAGGGCGCGAGCGCCTCTCCCACTAATGTCTCGTTAGCGAAGGGGCCGTAGGCTTCGGCGGTATCGAAGAAGTTCACCCCGCGGTCTACGGCTTCGCTGATGAGCGCGATCATCTCCCGCTTATCTCCGGCCGGTCCGTAGGAAGAGCTCATCCCCATGCAGCCCAGGCCTAAGGCCGAAACCTCCAGAGCGTTGCGGCCCTTTCCTAGGATTCGCTTTTGCATCGCATTCTCCTTCTTTGTCGACGAGTCGGGAGTCCCATCGTTCGCAGCCCGGTCCTCTTCTCCATCTGCTCGGGGTACCGGGCCCCTTGGATCTTGATAGCGGAGGCGGCCTTCTCGATCTCGCGCAGATCCTCGGCGCTGAGCTCGACCTCGGCGGCGCCGATATTCTCCTCGAGGCGGTCGAGTCTCTTAGTCCCCGGAATGGGGACGATCCAAGGCTTCTGCTCGAGGAGCCAAGCGAGCGCCACTTGAGCCTGCGTCGCCTCCTTCCGCGTCGCGATCGCGCTTAGCAGCTCGACCATAACCTGGTTCGCTTCCCGGTTATCCGCCGAGAAGCGGGGGACGAGATTGCGGAAATCGGAGCTCTCGAACTTGGTATGCTCGTCCATTTTTCCCGTGCGAAAGCCCTTCCCGAGCGGACTGAAGGGAACGAATCCGATCCCGAGCTCCTCGAGCGTCGGAATCACTTCCTCTTCCGGGCGCCTGAACCAGAGCGAGCACTCGCTTTGGAGAGCGGTCACGGGCTGCACCGCGTGGGCGCGGCGGATGGTCCGAGCGCCGGCCTCGGAGAGCCCGAAGTGCTTGACCTTTCCTTCCTTGATCAGGTCGCGGACGGTTCCGGCCGCTTCCTCGATCGGCACGCTCGTGTCGACCCGATGCTGGTAGAAAAGATCGATGGCATCGATCTTAAGCCGTTTCAAGGAAGCTTCGGCTGCTTCCCTGACGCGAAGTTCATCCCCATGCTGCCGAGCCCGAGGACGGACACTTCGAGACCGGTATTCCCCAGCTTGCGTTTCTTCATTCCGATTCCTCCTCTTCCTTCGGTACCGAATCACGCGAAATGCGCGCGCCTATTCGGCCGACTCCCGGAGCCGAGCTTTCGGTTCGACGCAGCGCAATTGAAATATAAGGTTTTTGGCTCGGGAGGGTTTGCCTGAAGCTGCGAATCTTTTGCCTGATTTACCGGAAATTCGGTCTTGCTACGAAGATACCGGCGCAGCGCCGCATCACGCGGGATGATGGAGCGGGAATACGAGGCTTATGCGCGCTCCGCTTCCGGATTCGATCCTGAGCTCGCCCTTGAGCTGCATCGCGAGCGTTTTCATGAGCGTCATTCCCGTGCTCAAAGCGGTATCGAGGTCGAGGCCTTGGGGGAAGCCCGGTCCTTCGTCGGCTACGCAGAGCTCGGCTCGGTCGTCGCGCTTCAGGAGCCCGACGCGGATGATACCGCCGGATTTAGGCGGGTAGGCGTATTTGAAGGCGTTAGTGAGCATCTCGTTGAGAATGAGGCCCAGGGGGAAAGCCTGCCCGGGCGATGCTCGGAGCTCGTCGAAATTCGCGACGATAGTCGGCCCCCCCTCCTTCTCGGCCAGGGCTTTCCGGATCGATTCGACCAAGGAAGCGAGATAAAACCGAAGATCGACTAGAGCGGGGTCGTCGGAAAGGTACAGGCACTCGTAGATCGAGGCGAGGGAGCCGATGCGTTCGATGGCGGTTTCGAAGCGTTCCCGATCCCTCCCTTCGGGCATCGAGTCGAGGTCCAGGCTCAGGAGAGAGCAGATCATGCTCAGGTGGTTCTTGACTCTGTGCTCGAGCTCCTTCATGAGGAGGAGCGTCCTCTCGGCGCTCGCGCGCAGGCTCCCTTCGAGCTCCTTCAGCATCGTGATGTCGTGGGCTATGCCGACGAGTCCGATGATCTCGCCCTTCGCGTTCCTTAAGGGGACCTTCGAGGTGGAAACCCAGATCGTTCTGCCGTCTTCCTCCACGAAATCCTCCTCGCGATGGAGGATGGATGCGCCTTCCTTGAACACTTTTTGGTCGTCCTGATATCCGCGCTGGCCTACGGGACCCGGAAAGAGTTCCAGATCGGTCTTGCCGATCTCGTTGTTCTCGTCCGTCGGCTCCTTCTTGTGATAATATGCGACGTTCGAGATGGTCTTGCGCCCTGAAAGATCCTTGAAATAGACGGGATCCGGCAGCACATTGATGAGGGTCCTCAGGAGAATGCGCTCTTGCTCGATCTTCTCCCCGTAAAGCTTCATCTCCGTGATGTCTCGGCCGATGCCGACGAGACCGATGACCTCGCCCTGAGAATCGCGCAGCGGGATCTTGGAAGTGAGGAGCCAAACCGGGCTCCCGTCCTTCTTTATGAACATCTCCTCGCGATTGATGATCGCGCGTCCCGACCGGATAACTTCGACGTTGTCGCGGTGACCCCGCTCGCCGATCTCGCCGGGGAAGAGTTCGAGATCGGTTTTACCGATCGGATCATCGGATTCGCTTATGCGGAATTTGTCGATATCGGCGGGATTGGCGATTATCTTTCGGCCCTCGGCGTCTATGAAGTAGATAGCGTCGGGCAGGTTGTCGATGAGAGTGCGAAGGAAGCCGTATTGCCGGAGCGCTTCCTCTTCGGCCTCTCGCTGCTTCTCCGCGCGCGCCTTGATCTCGCGTTCCGATTCAAGCAATCGCCTATTGGCGGCTTCCAGTTTTTCCCCTGACACTTGAAGCTCATCGATGGTAGTCCTGAGCCTCTCGTTGACGGCCTCCATCTCCATGTTCTTGCGGAATACTTTCTTATGGGCATCGAAGAGCTTGAAGGCCATTTTTATCGAAGCGTCGAGCACCGTGAAGACCGAGGATTTGACGACATAGCCGTAATTGGTGATTTTCTCGGTCCTCTCCACTATCTCCGGCTCCATATGGGATGACAGGAAGAGGATGGGGGTGTCGTTGATCTTCAGTATCAGGCGCGCCGTCTCCGTGCCGTCCATGCCCGAGCCGAGGTCGATGTCCATGAGGACGATATCGAATGCCGCGGGATCGGCCCGAAAGAGCTCCAGGGCGCCTTCTCCGCTCAGGGCATGGACGACGGAGTAGCCGGCTTCGACGAGCTTTTTAGTCTCGCCGAGGGCGATGACGGCCTCGTCCTCGACGAGGAGAATCCGCTTGGAGGCGGTTCCTTTGCCTCTAGCCCGCGATCCCTCGGATGGCCCGCCCGATTTCCCTTCCGTCGGAATCTCCTTCCCTTCGGCTTCAATATTACCGGGCTCATACCCCGCGTCAAGTCGCCCGCGGATGTTCCGGCTCGGTCGAGGAGCCTGAGCCGATGGAGCGTCGCGCGCTCCCCGGCACGTCCATGGGCGTACTAAACCGAGCTATGAGAAGTTCGGGCTAAGTATCCAAACGGAGGACGATCTTTCCGAAGGGGACTCCGCTCTCGAGTCTATGAAACGCCTCTCGGGATTCCTCAAACGCGAAAAGCCCATCGACGACCGGCTCTATGCGATTAACTTGTATCGCTCGCACGAGATTCTCGAGCATGGCTCGGTGACCTACCCCGATGGACCGTATCGTCGCTCGGTTCTTCTTTAGTTGGGAAAACTCGAAGCCCTCGCTGTCCCCCTCTTGTTGTCCGATTAAGACGACTTCGCCCTCTAGCCCCACGGCTTCAAGGGAGTTCGCAAGTGTCGTCGATCCCCCCGTTTCGACGACAATATCCGCTCCAAGACCCTGTGTCGTCTCATCCTTGATGTATTTGCCCCATTCCTCGATCCGCGAGTAATTGACGACACAGTCGACACCCAACTTTTGTAGGGCCTCTTCCTTGGCCTCTCTCGACGTGGTTCCGATCACTGCGGCGCCCGCCGCTTTGGCGAGTTGAATAGCGAACAGCGACACGCTGCCGCTCCCCAGCGTCAAGACCGTCTGGCCGGGCAGGACTGGGCTCCGGCCGAACAAGGCGTTCCATGCGGTTACGCCCGCGCAGGGGAGGGTAGATCCTTCTTCCCAAGAAAGATCGTCAGGCAGGGAAACTAGGGCTTCTTGCGAGACGACCTTGTACTCCGTCAGCCATCCGTCGCGGCGGTTCCCATAGGTCTCGTCCGCGACGCTCCTCGGCGGCTGAGCCCCGAACCATCTCGGATGAAAGGTATTGATCACTCGATCTCCGGACTCGAAGGCCGTTACGCCCTCGCCCACCGCGACGATTTCCCCGGCGGCATCGCTGCAAGGGATCAAGCCCGCAGAGACAGCCCCCGGGTAATTGCCTTGCACCATGAGAATATCCCTGCGATTCAGGGAAACGGCATGCACCTTTACCAGAACTTCGCCGCGTTGGGGTTCCGGTATGGGCTCCTGATGGAGGGCCAGGTCGTCGATACCCCCTAAAGAGTCAAAACGAAAAGTACGCATTCCGGTTCTCCTTAGATATATTTGTCACTGTGGCGTCTCCTGCGTTCGCCTTATTCCGAAGGTAAAGATTGGAGTACAGTCACAGGTCAAGGGGCTTGAAGTGAATTTGGCTGAATTATCCAAGAAGGTGGGACTCCCCAAGGACACCATTCGGTTTTGGGAAAAGAGAGGATTGATTCATCCCCGACGGAGTTCCAATGGATATCGGACATTCGAGCAGGAGGATATACAAAGAATAAATCTCATTAAGCTGGCCAAGGAGGCGGGATTTACGCTCGACGCCATTTCGGTTTTCTTGGACAGGATACTGGACGACCAAGCCAGTTTTACTGATCTCTCGGAAATCCTTGTAGACCAACTTCGCCGAAGTCAAGAAAAAATACGAGAATTAACCCAGGCCACAGACAAGATCAATCATATCCTGACTGAGTGCATGGGGAAGGGATCGATTCGAAAGGTCGTCCTGGGGTTTTGATCCCATGCCCCATTCGAGACGCGTGTCGCTTGCGTCGATCGGGGGCATCGGCCTGCGGCTCCTCGTCCTCGCTACGCGTGCGTTCGGATTGGGCGCATCCGCTTTGAATCCTCCATTCTCCAAAAATGCGGGGATTCGAAGCTCGACCTATAGATTGCGGGTCTGCCTAATTCCTTATTCTAAAATGGAGTGGAGCTGCAAAGTCATGGTGTAACTAGTGTCCAGGCATTTTCAAATTGCCTAATAGTCATTGACAAGGACAGTATTAAAAATGATCAGGAACCCTGATTCTATGGGTCAATATTTTCTACGTTCTGATTATTTTGATTCCTGTTTAAGTATTCTGTAAAAGACATCACACTAGGTACTACAAAATCGTTAGTTGTTCATCTGTGCTACGCCGTAGTTTATGCTCAGACAGTTCTTTCCCGATGGCCATGTTCCCCAAAGAGTACGAAATATCCATGCCAATTTCTTCCAAGAGGCCGCGTTCATCCTGCGAGAAATTTCCCGTTGCTGAGGAGTAGATAATTAATGCTCCGAATCCTCTATCACCCTCATGGAAAGGAATCGCAGCCGATGACCGAGAATCTATAGGGTTCATCTTCCCACTCTTTATATCCTCCGGGTTCTCAAAGAGCACAACATGGCCGCTCCGAATCGCCAAACCGACCGGATTACGCTCCCATGGGACCATGCAGATAAGATCGATCGTACTACGGAGGCTGGTCCCATTATTACTGCAACAATAAGGAGTAGCTTCAATCGTTTCGCTAGTATTGTTCTTCATTACGATGCAGGCCGCACGGAATCCTCCTTGCTCGACAACTGTGCTACACAATTCGATTAGTAGCTCATCTATAGCCTTTGATCTGACAATGAGCCGGTTGACGGCACTCAGCGTTCTATACAGACGGTTCCTGAACTCCAGTCGGTCTTCCCACTGTTTTCGTTCCGATATATCTCTTGATATACCAAATGTTCCGATGATAGTCCCGCTCTTGTCGCGAAGAGGAAGCTTTTCCGTTGAAACCCAGGCATTTGGTTGTCCTGCGCGCGTCTCCTTCTCTACTTTTATTATCCCCTGGCCGGTCTTTATAACATTCTGTTCATCTTCATATGCCTGTCTCGCATGTTCCTCGGTAAAAAAATCAAAATCAGTCTTGCCAATAAGGGAACTGGAATCATCTAGTCCGAACGAATGCGCTAGTGCATTGCTAGCGCGGATGAAATGGCTCTTGG
>Ga0326728_10021935_pt1 | contig 11926 bp, 8 predicted proteins | sample MB3enrmetagenome_FD_207602 | JGI IMG/M metagenome (GOLD analysis project Ga0326728, IMG submission 207602) | Lab enriched peat soil microbial communities from McLean, Ithaca, NY, United States - MB31MN | ecosystem: Environmental > Terrestrial > Soil > Wetlands > Peat | place: USA: New York... | reverse complement strand
TTTACCGAGGACTGCAATTGCGGAATGGAAAACATCGAAATCACATTTTTATCGCCTCGAGATTTCGGATTTGACATGACGCGGTGGAAGGAACCGTATGTTTCAACTTTCGTGGGCGGCTTCGGCTGGTCCAGCCAGGCAGGCAATACGGACCATGCCATCAAGTCACCCTCGCTGATGTGTCATATTTTCAGACAAATTCCGGGCGGTCTCGAACATCGAACACGCTTCTGGATGGGGTATCGGATGTCCGGAGGCAAGCCTGAACTGGTCCTGCCTCCGGGCATCTCAGTTCCGGCAATAGCGGTTCAGGGACTCGCACGGCACAATGTGCGGGAGTTCAGCAATCTCGGCGTGCTGCTTCCGGGAATCTATACAGAATTCGGTGGGCGGATGATCGAGTAGACGTACTACTGCTAAATTCAGTTTTGGAGGGGGCATGAGTGCCAATATCGAGATTAATCTGGATGAATGTACTGGCTGTCAAACCTGCGTTGAGGCTTGTTTTGTGGATGTGATGCGATGGGACGACGCCGAAGAAAAACCGATTGTCGCCTATGAACGGGATTGCGTCTGGTGTTTTACGTGCGAAATCAATTGTCCGGCTCAATGCATCAACGTCATACCTCAAATGCCGGGACAACTCGTTAATCCGTTCTGAGCGTTGCCATCCGCAGACAAAGGGGGAGTCAAACATGGTACAGAAAGCAAAGAATTCGACAGCATACGAGACGGATGTTCTCATCATCGGCGGCGGATTTGGCGGCCTTGCGGCAGCGATCAGGATCAAAGAGCTGTCCCCGGAGTCAAGCGTGCTTCTCGTGGATAAGCAGACGATTGGCTGGGGAGGAAAAGCGAACAAAGGGGCCGGTGTTTTGTGGGTCCTTGCACCCGGCGATGACATAGAGGCCTTTGTTGATTTCCACGTAAAGAGCATTGGGATGTACCTGAACGATCAGGATCTATTGTATGCCATGGCTCGGGAATCGTACGGGGCGGCCCAGAAACTAGCGGATTGGGGCATTAAGGTTATGAAAACCCCGAAAGGAGATCTGGATGTTAGCCATCTGCCTTTCGGCTGGTCTTTGGCGGCTGCGGACCTGGACATGATGCAGCCGCTCAGAGCAAAGGCTGTGAATCTCGGAGTCAGGCTATTGGACAAGACTCACGTGGTCGATTTGCTGAATCAGAAGGGTCGGGTAACGGGTGCAGCCGGCTTCAACCTCCTCGATGGGGGCGTCGCCGTCTTCAACTCAAAAGCCACGATATTGGCCAACGGAGATTGCGATTTTGGTGTCATGCGAATGTGGGCTAATGCCTGCGGTGATGGCATCGCAGCTGCCTATAATGCCGGAGCAGAGATGCGGAATGCAGAGTTCGGCAACTTTTACGATGTCACCAATAAAGGCACGGGCATTCCAATCGTTTTCGGTTTTAACTCTCTCTGGAACGCACAAGGCGAGAATATTAGCACCAAATACATTCAAGGACCGCAGCCGGATATCCCGATTTCCATCATCCTTGGCATGGAGAAAGAAGTCATGGAGGGAAGAGGGCCCATTTATTTCGACCCAGCTGAGTTTGGCAAAGGGATGGGAGTCGGCGGGGGAATATTTCAATGGGACAGACCCCATACCAAAGCGCTTTTTGACCGTGAGTTTTTGAAGGCACGGCAGTATGGGCCGCCACCGGCAGAGAGAATTGAAGTTTCTCTCGGATTCACCGGCGAGTTTTCGGCTATCAGAGTAGATAGTGAAATGAAGACAACCCTTTCTGGCTTGTGGGCAATCGGAGACACGAGCTATGCAGGGTCGGCATGGGCCGGCGCTGCAGAGGCACCTCCTGGGAGATTGAGAGGCTCCGGCCTGATGAACGCTCTGATATCCGCTTTGATGGCCACTCCGTCTGTGGTTCGTCATGCAAAGGAGATTTCCCTTTCCGTACCGGATGATAACCAGGTTGCAGTTCTGAAAGAGAAAATTTTCGCGCCGCTGAACCGCAATAACGGATACTCAGCTTCGGAAGCCATACGAAGCATTCAAGAAGTGGTTGTGCCTGTAAAATACAGTATGCGCAGGAACCGGGAGCGATTGGAGGAGGCCCTGTCCAAAGTTGCGGCCGTCCAGGAAAAATTGCCTGAATTATCCGCTGAGGATCCGCATGGCCTACTTAAATGCCATGAAGCTTCCTGCATAGCACTATGTGCCGAAATCGGCTTCAGAGCAGCTCTTGCCCGCACTGAATCCAGAGGCTGGCATTACAGGGAAGACTATCCCCAACGGGACGATACAAACTGGCTTAAGTGGGTTATCGTTAAAAAAGTTCAAGACAGCATGGTTGTTACCACCGAGCCCATTCCCATTGAGCGCTACAAAATGACGCCTGGCCAAGTCACAGCTGTGCCTGACGCAGTGGTCGAACACGATGAGCTTGTCGGGGTAACACCCGAGATGATCGATTGGTGGTGGGTCAATATGGAAAAGGGATATCCCCTGTGGGAACCTAACGATCACAAATCCTTTATATGGGAGGTGCCGCCGCCCGTTGGAGGTTATTTGGGGGCAATCCAGATAGCCGAGGAGAAAATGGGGCCAATGCCGCCGATGAAAATTCGAATCCGGTGGGACGATCCGGACAGCTGTCCCATCCCCCGCATCTACGAGCATGCGATTGTCGCATCGGGGGTTAACGCCGAGGGGAAGGTGGGCGCTATGATTCTCCACGAATGGGAGAAGAGTCCCCGCGGAACCAGGATGCGTTCCACGATGCGTTTCCCGGGCCCCGTTCCTGCCAGCTTCGCTGAAATCTGGAAAGAGCACGACAGGGCGGAAGTATCGACGTTCCCAACATTCCTGCCTGAGCTTTACAGACTGTGGCAGTCTGTAAAGGACCCAATAATTAACAGGCAATGCTCATTGAAGGTGAAGAAAACTCCGTAAAACATGGGAAGAAGCGAGGATTTTGCACTATGTGTGCATTCAAAATCCCTTTCCAAAGCCTTCAGTTCCAGTTTAGGATGGCGCCGATTCGGATAAATCGGAAAGGTCGAGTGCCAAAGTCGACATAATCGCCTTTTGCCGGAAATTTGAAAGCGTGGGATCAGGGATCCAAGGGAAATTTGGCAGCTTGAACTTCCTATTCTTGTGCGCGCGAAATTGACCCAAGCTATCGCCATCTTCCTTGCCATCGCCTGAGCTTCCGGCCCATTTCCTGTCCTCTGGTTGAAGCGCTTCGGATTGACACTTCTAAGTGCGCTTTGCTAGCATCCCGCCGTGCTTGGTGTGTTTGAAGGCATGCTGCTCTCAACCGCGCGGCACATTCATCAATGCGCGGCACAGAAAACCAATTTCCTGTCAATTCAACGCTAAGCCTGATCGTTATGAAAATGAAAACTGGATTGATCTTGCTCGCATGGTTGCTTTTCACAACTGCGAACGTTTTTTCCCAAGATACGAACTTTTACATCTTCCTGTGCTTTGGTCAGTCAAACATGGAGGGTTTTCCAGGCGTTGAAGAACAGGACAAGGCGGCAGGCAATCGCTTTCAGGTTTTGGCAGCTGTTGATTTTCCAAACATGGGCAGAAAGAAAGGGAGTTGGTATCCTGCCGTTCCTCCTTTGTGCCGAGACTCCACCGGTCTCTGCCCCGCCGACTATTTCGGCAGGACCCTGGTTTCCAAGCTTCCCGCAAACATAAAGGTAGGTATTGTCAATGTCTCTGTAGCCGGCAGCAAAATTGAATTGTTCGATAAAACCAATTATCTGTCGTATGCCTCGACGGTAGCTTCGTGGATGACCGGTATTATCAATGCCTACAACGGGAATCCCTATGGACAGCTTGTGGAGATGGGAAAGCTGGCTCAGAAAGATGGTGTCATCAAGGGAATCCTGTTGCATCAGGGTGAATCCAATACAGATGACAAAGATTGGCCCTTAAAAGTTAAAGCTATCTATGACAATCTGATCAAAGACATGAATCTCAAGGCCGAAGAAGTTCCGCTGCTCGCAGGGGAGCTCGTGAATGCCGATCAGCAGGGTGCTTGTGCGAGTATGAATGCAATTATTAACGAGTTGCCCAAAACAATTCCAAGTTCCTATGTCATTTCTTCCAGAGATTGCACAAGCCGACCGGACCATCTGCATTTCAATGCGGCAGGCTATAGGGAGCTTGGAAAGCGCTATGGGATGAAGATGCTTTCATTGCTCGGTTATCAGATCGACGAATCCCGATAGGCTATTACGCATTTCAGACAGCCATGTTCGCCTCGTTTGTGCATTGTCAGATGTCACAACTATGTGACATCTATGTTGACAATGATGGAACAACTTTTATAGTCTTCATTCCGTACAATTAAGAAACCTGCACGGTATCGCAATAGGTACGGGACTTCCTCCTGTTTCGCTGGGCCAGCGAAACATATTGCGCTTTTGGCAATTCGGGGAATCTGTCGCGGAGGTTTTCGGTTGCATCTCAAATAAGCGGTATCTCCAAGGTCTTCGGAGTGACCACGCCCGGAATGCATCATCTGATCACTGAAGATCGTTGGCAGCGACGTGGCAGGGAGCTGGTTGTAGCTTCTCAGTTGTCATAGTGTTAGGGCTTGGGCCCGATCAAACGTTGGACAAGGATAATTGCAAATTTGTTTCATGGGGTCCGGAATATTACACACTGAACTAATTTCAATTAGGAGAGTCTGCCATGAAATTATTCAAAGAAATGAAAGACGGGATAACCCGGAGAGAATTCGTCAAGAATGCAGCAAATGGAACCGCCGCCTTTGCTATTGGCGCGGGAAGTATGGCGATTCCGGTGTCAGCCCAATCCGCCAAGTCGGCACAGATATCTGGTAAGACGATCAGGGAGGCCGCCCGCGATACAAAGGTGTGCCGTACAGCTGATGTTGTGGTCGTAGGCGGCGGACCCGGTGGCATCGGCGCGGCCTTGGCCGCAGCAAGGAGCGGCGCGGACACGGTTCTTATTGAAAGATATGAGCACCTTGGCGGTATGGGCACGGGTGGACTGGTCACCATCATCCCCGCCATGACCGATGTCAGCGGCAAACAAGTGATAGCCGGGATTACTCAGGAGTGGGTAAAAAGGCTGGATGCCAGGGAGGCGGCTGATTACCCGAAGAAGGAACATTGGGGTTCAACCGATGCAAAACTTGTCGAATATTATAGAAACCGTTCCCCTTTTTATGCAACAGCCAACAGGGTCGGATATTCTGCGCACATCGATGCGGAGATATCAAAGTGCCTGTTTCAGGACATGATGAAAGAAGCAAATGTTAAGACATATCTTCATTCATGGGGAACCGAGCCCATAATGGAGGGCAACAAGGCCAAGGGTGTCATTTTTGAGAGCAAATCAGGCAGACAGGCTGTGCTGGCAAAGGTTGTCATCGACTCCACCGGCGATGGGGACCTGTTGCCCTATTCAGGGGCAGCCTTTGAGACCCATATAGAACCAACCCTGAGGATGTCAAACCTTTCCTTTTCATACTGGATAGATAATGTTGATCTGAAAAAATATCAGGATTACAAAAAATCCAATGCCAACGAGCTGGCCGAAAAGATGCGCGAAGTCAGAAAACTTGGCGGAACACCCGGATTTCTGACCAGCAATCTGAAAAACCAGGAGAATGTGGTCTGGTGCTTTCCCCGATATGCAAACAAATCTCAGTACGATGTCGAGGAGCTTACACGAGTGGAGTTTTTAGGCCGTAAAGAAATGATGATAACACACGATTTTTACGTGAAGAATGTTCCCGGTTTTGAAAAGAGCTTCATAGTTCTATCCAATTCGCAGCTCGGCACCCGCGGCGGCAGACGGGTGGTCGGAGATTATGTTGTCAGTGAAAAAGACATGAAAGCAAAAGAGCCTTTTAAGGACACCATTGCCGTATTCCCTAATGTGGATGAAACAAATCCTTTAATGTACATGCCCTATCGCTGTCTGATACCGCGCAATGTCAACAATATGCTTATTGCATGCCGGGCGTTTTCATCAGATGCTGTTACCAATGACGCTTTCAACTTAATCCACCATTGTATCTGCCTTGGGCAGGCAGCCGGAACCGCGGCGGCCCAGTCCATAAGCAGCGGGGTGGATCTCAGAAAAATAGACATAAAGGCTTTGCAGGCCAGCCTTAAAAAGCAGGGAGTAGTCCTGCCCGGTCAGTTACTGCCCTAATTTGGAGAAGAAGGTATAACAATGAACCACTCCACCTGAGCGGAAGGATGGATTTAATGGTTCAGGTGGAGTGGAGGGGTTTTTGCGAATGATGAATAGAGGCCGTCTGTATGTGCGACTGGGTTGCTTTTTGCTGGCCGCTCTTTTTTTATTGCCATTCCCATTCTGGGTCCATAGCTCCAGGATTTTTGTTCAAGCGAGCTCCTTTATCACCATAGGTATAATCCTGGCAGGTGGAACAATCTGGGTGGGATCGGCCCTGGGTTTGGCTTTTGCGGCAATAGCAATTGTACGGAAAAGGTGGTTCTGCCGCTATGTATGCCCGGTCGGCCTGCTCCTTGATACTGTTTCCGGCGTGAAATTATCAGGTAGGATCTGGTGGAAGAGCGTCCCTCCCATAGGCAAATACATCGTTTTACTAACGGCTGCTGGTGCAATCCTTGGTTATCCGCTCTTTTTGTGGATGGACCCATTGGCGTTCCTGAACAATGCATTTTCAGCCTATAAAGCAACGGATGTCCTGTCTGTTATCGTCTCCCTGTCGGGCATAGTTGTACTTCTCTTAGTGACATTAGCCTCGGGTGACTTCTGGTGCGCCCGTATTTGCCCTCTAGGTGCCACGCAGGACCTCCTGGAAAATGTCGGATCTTTTTGCAGGAATTTCCGAAAGACAAACAGAACCGAATCCCGCGTAAAAGCCGCGCCTGGAAACACTTTTGCGGCAACAAGGAGAATGTTTATTGCGGTTGTCGCAGGCTTGGGATTCAGCCTCTTGGCACGAAAAATCGGCCAGGCAAGATCTGACAATGCCCCATTACGGCCACCCGGGGCGATTAAAGAGCGCGAGTTTACGGGTCTTTGCCTGCGATGCGGCAATTGCATCCGCTCCTGTCCATCCAAGATAATTCATCCTGATACGGGACAATCCGGAGTTCTTGGATTTCTGTCGCCCGTCCTCCGGTATAACTCGGATTACTGCAGAAAAGAATGCAATGCCTGCACAACGGTATGCCCTAGTGGAGCCTTACATAGATTGAACCTGGAGCAGAAAAACAAGTATGTTATAGGAAAGGCCAGTGTGGACACCTCCCTGTGTTTATGGGGCGTTAGCGAGTGTCATGCCTGTTTACGGCCCTGCCCCTATGAGGCAATTAAGGTCCAATGGAACGAAGAAGCGTATGAATCCTTTCCAGGTGTTGATCCTGCAAAATGTAATGGCTGCGGCGCCTGTGAAATAGTCTGTCCCACCGGAGATCTGAAAGCCATCAAAGTCCGGAAAAAAGATGATTGAATTATCCCGCCCTGGGCTGCTGAGTATCGGCAAAAGTGTGGTGCAGCGCTGTGAATGCCGGTTCAAAAGTGTACCGGTACTCCTGGGGGTTCCCCCTACAACACCGGCGGCGGCATTGGACTCCTGGCCCCAATGCCAGCCGCAAGAGGCCGGTGATGTTCTGGTGCCATGGTGGCGGGTTCTTCCAGGAAAGCGGTGCCTGGCCGCGGGTTTACGGGGAGTCGCTTTCACGTCGGGGCGACGTTAACGTGTTTGGCTATTGCCACCTTGGGGACGCAGGTGGAGAAAAGCACGCTGCTTCTGGAAATGCAGGTATGCTGGATTTGGTCCAGGGACTTCAATGGGTCCACGACAATATAGAAGCCTTCGGAGGTGATCCGGGCAAGGTGATGATTTTCGGCGAATCGGGCGGCGGCGCCAAGGTATGCTCGTTGCTTACCATGCCTGCGGCAAAGGGCCTTTTCCATCGCGCTGCCATCCAGAGCGGAAGCTATGGGCAAGCCTCTGATCTGGGTCACTCGGAGAAAATGACGGATGTACGAGGCCAATTGCAGACATAATCAGAACGATTCCTAAGATACAGGAGCTATGGTGAACAATCCTCTGCTGATTCCTCATCAATAGTCGCCAGTTCAGCCTGAGAAAGCAGGGAATCGAAACCGGAGAAACAACGATGAATGGAAACATGAGAAAAGCATTCCTTCTAACAGCTAGTCTACTCTATCTCATCAGTACAAGCACCTGGAGCGGAGCACAAACGAAAGCTTCACCGGCTGAGGCTGAGAACAAAGCTATCACGGAAGCGGACTGTACCGCGGCGAAATTGGGTTCCACGATTCCCGCCTCCGCGATTGGCGAACCTGTATCCGGGGTGACGCTGGATGCTCCGGTTTGGACGGGCGCTGCTGGATCGAATCCCGCCTATTGCAGTGTGAAAGGTGTGATGGCACCCGTAGATCCCAATTCGAAGCCCATCAATTTCCAGGTTGTGTTGCCCGCGTCCTGGGGACGCCGGGCGTCGCAAATGGGCGGTGGCGGAATGAACGGTTCCATTCCAATGCTATTGGGCGGAGCGGATATGGGCCCTGGGTCGTCGCTGGTGCAATTAGGATTTGCCACCTACGGCAGCGATTCGGGACACCAGATGGCTTTCGGCATGGGATTCGGACGCGGTATGGCCGGAGGTCGGGGTGCAGCGCCGCAGGGAGGCATGACGCAGGGAGGACCGCCGCCAGTCGGCGCAGGCGACGATTGGGCGCTGAACGACGAAGCAATGAAGAATCTCGGCTACATGCAACTGAAGAAGACGCATGACGCAGCCATGGTTCTGATCGAGAGAATCTATGGGGAGAAGCCCCGATTCAATTACTTCTTCGGCTCTTCTCAAGGCGGACGAGAGGCGCTCACCGTGGCTCAAAGGTATCCTGCGGATTACGACGGTGTTGCCGCCAATGTTCCGATTGTGAATTTTTCTACACTGATGCTCGCGCCTGAACTGATTCGAATCCAGGAAAAGCCTCTGGCCAATTATGTGCCGCCGGCCAAGGTGAATGCGATCCGCGGCGAGTTCATGCGTCAATGCGACAAGCTGGACGGGCTGGTGGACGGAATCATCAACAACTACATGGCATGCCGCGCGATCTTCGATCGCTCGCAAATGCCTCGCAACAGTAATCCCTGGAGTGCCAAGCGCTGCCCGAACAATGTCGATCCAAATCCTGGCGATACAAGCGCGAATGCGTGCCTCACAGACGGTCAGATTTCAACACTGCTCTTTGTGTACAGCCGATATCCATTCGCAACGCCGCTGGCGAATAATGTTAAGTCATTCGGCATGTGGGTGCCGAACACGGATCCATCCGGTAGCGGATTGATTGTGCCCAGCCGCTATCGTGGCCAGGAAGGGGCCGGAGAGAATGCGCCAATGCACACGCAGTTGGGTGCCCTGGGAGTTACCGGGTTCCTGATGCAAAATCTGAAGGCCAACCCGTTGGACTATGTCGAGGGCGGCCCACTGAATGCAAGAAGGAAGGAGATCTCGTTGGTCCTCGATTCCACGAATCCTGATCTGAGCGCATTTTATCAACGGGGAGGCAAGCTCATCGTTGCCATCGGCACGAATGACACACTCGCGTCGCCAGGTGCGCAGCTGGATTACTACAAGTCCGTTCTTGATAAAATGGGTCGGGAAAAAGTCGACGAATTTGCCCGCTTTTTCGTGCTTCCCCAGACGGGACACGGTTTAAGTGGGACAAACTATTCTACGGACGGGGAAGGGAAATCCATTCCGACTGCGCCGGTCCCCAACACGTTTAGCCGGCTCAACCTGCTGATGGACTGGGTTGAGAAAAAGGCAGCGCCTCCGATGTCCGTGACGGTTACAGCGAAGGACCGCAGCCTTCCGATGTGTTCCTACCCGATGTATCCCAAGTACGTGAGTGGTCCTGTAGATGCGGCGGCTTCGTATACGTGCACAGCGCCATAAAAAGCGGACCGCTGGAAGGATGCAGAAAATGCGGACTACACCTTTCTTCGAAGAAGCAGGAATCGCCAAAAGCTTCGACAGGAACAAAACGGGAGATTTCAAATTGAAGCCCAGACGATTTCTGGTCGCTTTGCTCTGGTTGATTGGCTCGGCGTCATTCGGACAGCAGATGAGTAATGCGCCATATTGGGATCCAAATCTGTCGCCGGAGCAGCGTGCCACGGATATTGTCTCCCGTATGACGCTGGAGGAAAAGGTGCTGCAGATGCAAAGCACCGCTCCTGCGATTCCTCGGCTCGGTGTGCCTCGTATAACTGGTGGAATGAGGCATTGCACGGCGTAGCTCAGGGCCGTGCAACCGTTTTCCCTCAAGCCATCGGACTCGCCGCAACCTGGGATGCCGATTTGATGTATCGGGTGGCAGACATTATCTCCACCGAAGCGCGGGCCAAGTACAACGACGCCTTGACTCATCCTGCCCCTTCGGGCCCTGACGCACCGCCGGACTGACGTACTGGTCTCCCAACATCAACATCTTCCGGGATCCCCGCTGGGGCCGCGGCCAGGAAACCTACGGAGAAGATCCCTTCCTGACCAGCCGTATGGGCGTTTCGTTCGTCATAGGAATGCAGGGGAAAGATCCACATTATCTGAAAGTCGTCTCCACGCCGAAGCATTACGCCGTGCACAGTGGTCCGGAGCCGCAACGGCATGTTTTCGATGCCAAGGTGAGCGAGTACGACCTGGTGAACACCTATCTGCCGGCGTTCCGGGCCACAGTCATAGAGGGGAAGGCCGATTCGATCCTGTGCGTGTACAACTCCGTGGCCGGAGCGCCAGGATGCGCAAGCACGGACTTGCTGCAAAAACGGCTGCGGGAGCAATGGGGCTTCCAGGGATACGTCGTAAGTGATTGCGGCGCCGTGAACGACATCTATGCCAATCATCAATACACATCCACGCTCGGTGCCGCGGCCGTGGCGGCAGTCAAGGCGGGCACAGACCTCACTTGTGGCACTGAATATCGAACTTTGATGGATGAGGTGAAAGCCGGCCGCATCACGGAAGCCGAGATCAATCGCTCCCTCGAACGGCTTTTCGTGGCTCGATTTCGTCTGGGCATGTTCGATCCTCCCGAGACGGTGCCGTATTCAAGGATATCAATTTCCGAGAACGATTCGCAGGCCCACAGGGATGTAGCGCGGGAAGCGGAGCGGAAGGCGATCGTGCTTTTGAAGAACGAGCGCAGCATCCTTCCTTTAGGTCCATCAATTCGCAAGATCGCTGTCATCGGGCCCTCGGCCGACGATCCCGTTGCGCTGCTTGGCAATTACAACGGCATTTCGTCCAGGCAGATAACTCCGCTGGAAGGAATCGAGGGGCAGTTTTCGACTGCGCAAGTGCGGTACGCACTTGGCGCTACCTATACTGCCAGCACTCACGCGTTGGTTCCCACGACATTTCTGGCGGCACCTGAAGGCGGCGGGCGCGGATTGCTGGCTGAATATTTCAACAATCCCGACCTCCAGGGAGACCCGAAGCTCCGCCGGCCTGAGCCTCGAGCGTATTTCGATATGGGGATGGAAGACCCCGCCGTAGTCGCGGCGATTGGCCATGAAAAGTACTCGATTCGCTGGACGGGCACCTTGACGCCGCTGACGACGGGCGAGTATGACCTGACCGTTCGCACCGGCATGTGGAACCGCACTGCTACGGCTCGGCTGTTCCTCGATGACAAGGAACTCACTTTCGGGACGGGTCCTTCCACCCAAATGACTTCGACGCAGTTGGCGTCGGGGCCTGGGCGGCCCGCGCGCGTCCGCGTGCTGTTGGAAGGCGGCCGGAAGTATGCCTTAAGCGTCTGTGTAAAAATAAATAATCACTCCTAAAAGCAATGCTAACATTATCAGACTCCTGATAATGTTAGCCACGGATAATTGTTAATCCAGAAAAACCCAG
>Ga0326728_10021934_pt1 | contig 11926 bp, 12 predicted proteins | sample MB3enrmetagenome_FD_207602 | JGI IMG/M metagenome (GOLD analysis project Ga0326728, IMG submission 207602) | Lab enriched peat soil microbial communities from McLean, Ithaca, NY, United States - MB31MN | ecosystem: Environmental > Terrestrial > Soil > Wetlands > Peat | place: USA: New York... | reverse complement strand
GAAAGACGAGTGATACCCGATTTACTCCGGCCTCCCAACGTAATAAACATTCACAAATGGAAGAACTACTCAATGCAGCAAAAGTGACCGTTTTCTTCTTAGATGAGAACCAATACGTCAGGCCAGACGAGATCGGTTGCTCCCAACTCATACGAGATGTAACCAAATCTTTTGGAATTAATCTTTTCGAATATGATTTGCATGCTCAATTTAGATGTGGGAATTGTTTTGATTACCTGACATGGATCGATTATCTTTTAGGATTTGATACAATCCGCCCAAAATATTGGGCTGATCAATACGCATTCAAAATTGTTGACACACCCCAAGAGATCGAGAACATTATTTCTGACGCAAGAAAATTCAACGAAGCCGGCCGGATTGTTGCTGGATTTTGCTGGCGCTGGAGCGATCCATTACCCGATGGTTCCTTGGTAAATGATGTAAAAATTGGAGATTGGAGTCACCCTTGGAATGCCAAACCTTCATCAAAAAAGGTATATAAACCTGAAAATCATCCCTACACCCTTTGGGCGAACACGGAGATAGGAGAAACACAAATTGGATGTATCTATAGTGCGCAGGGATTCGAATTCGATCGTGTTGGTGTAATATGGGGCCAAGATCTAGTGTGGAGGAGAAACCGATGGGTTGCACAGAGAGAGAAGTCCTTTGATAGCCCCGTCAAGGCAAAAACTGTTGATACTCTTCAATTGCTTCGGAATGCATATCGCGTCCTGTTGACAAGGGGGACAAAAGAAACCCTATTGCTTTGTCTCGATGATGAGACACGGAACCATATTGCAGAAGAGATCAATCGATTAACAGAACCCTAATTTTATAGAGAACTTTTCGAATGCAATTCTGATTTAGTTGCAACAATATTTCGTATCCATTAGAATGAAAAAATCGAGAAATTCGCGGCGCAGCTCCGTCTCGTTCTTCTGGCCCTTATGATAGACGATACGGTTGAATTCGTACCGCTGGATCAGGTCGATGATGGCCTTTGGTGCCGGCATGTGGGTTTTATGCCTCTCGTATGATAGATAGGCGATCCGGCCAGCATCTACCTTTCCTTTATTCTGGCATGAATAGCACCCTCTATATTCATGAACACCAATAATGTAACCAGCCAGAGAGTATATTCATGAAATTTGGTTACATTGTCATCATTTTTCCCCTCTTAATATCCATCGGTCTTATCATTCCCGCGACCCACGCAGTAGAGGTCGATACCCTGACCGGGACCACACCGACCGTCACCGTCACCAATTACACGATCACTCCTTCCATCATGATGCCGGGGGATACCGGCACGATCACGGTCACGCTCAGGAACACTGCCAACACCGCAACGTCCAGCCAGGTATCCGGGCCGATCGCGTCTGACAAATCGAACCAGGTGACCACCGACATCAACATATTTATCCAGAACGTTCACCTCGAAGGGGACGGGATCAAGGTGCTCAGTAGCGATTTCCAGCGAGTCGGGGCGATCGGCCCGGGGCAGTCCATCCCCATCACGTTCTCCATCCAGGCGCCATTGGCAAGCGGTATGTATTTTCCCGAGGTCTGGATCGATGTTGCCGGTGGCACGAGCACCCGGTACCCGGTACCGGTCAATGTCAACACCACCGTTGGCATCCAGAATGAGGCCATTCTCGTGATGCAGAGCACCGTGCCGGACAATGCAAACCCCGGGGATGAAATACCGGTCACCCTGACCGTGACCAACACCGGACAGACCCTTGCTGACGATGTTGTTGTGCAGATTGCAAATTTGTCCGGCATGATCGCACCTCAGGGCGCGGACCTGTACCACCTCGGGACCATACCGGCTGGAGGAGAGGAGACCATCAATCTCGTCATGCTTTCCTATAAGAACGCGCAGCCCGGCCTGATCCGGATACCGGTGAGCATCAGCTACAACGAGATCGACGGGACGCAGGCCATACAGCAGACCGGGATCGATATCGTGCTCCTGGGGCGGGCGGAGATCGGCTTTGTTTCTGTCGACACCAATCCCGAGCGGCTTGCAGCAGGAACGCCGTTTGAACTTACAATCCGGATCGAGAATACCGGGACTGGTGACGCCAAGCAGGTCGCGGCAACGGTGGACCTCCCCGCTGAAGGGACAAAAGAGGCGTTCATCGGCCATATCACGCCAGGCAACGATGCCCCTGCCCTTTTCCTGCTCGAAGGCATGAAGGGGGGCAACTACCCGTACAACCTTACCGTTTCCTATACTGACGATATGGGGGCCCATACCCTCGTCAGCCAGATGAACCTGTACGTGCCGCCTACCGACGCGACCGGCACCATTATCTTCGGGCTCATCGTTCTCGGCATCATCGGTTTTGTTGCGTACCGGTACTGGTACCTGCCGAAAATCAATGGCGACGGGAAGTTCCCATGGGACAAAAAGAACTGAAGGTCGCATTCCTCCTTGCCCTTCGATCGCTCCAGCGGGGAAGCAGGTCGAGCGTGATCCTGACCGTCCTGATCGTCGGGATGTGCTTTACGAACATGATCTTTCTGCCCTCTCTCTTCAACGGAATCGAGCAGAGCATCACCAAACAGCTCCAGGATTACGAAGTAGGGAACGTACTCGTCAGCCCAAAATCGGGTGACCAGTACATATACAACCTTAGCGCAACGCTTGGTCTTATCAACGGCCTGCCCGGCGTGGAACGGGCCACCCCCCATTACACGGAAGGGGCGACCCTCTTCTACCGGAAGCGTGTCCTCGGGGCCTCGGTCCGAGCCATCATGCCGAAAGATGAGATGTTGGTCTCACCCCTGTATACAAAGATGATCTCAGGTACCTATCTCGGCGACAGCGATACCGGCCAGGTCATCATCGGAAAGCCGGTCGCGGGCGATGCCTCGATCCGGGAGGAGGATGAGTTCCAGCCCTCGCTTGGAGGAGTACGGGTGGGCGACTCGATCACCATCCAGTACGCAAACGGGTACACCCGGGATTACCGGGTCAAAGGGATCTTTTCCACCGGCTGGAGCCAGGCGGACAGTGCTGTCTACGTCTCATGGACCGAAATGGGACAGGTCATGGGAAATCCTCTCGACTATGCGAGCGATATCACCGTGCGGGAAAAACCCGGCTTCTCGGATACGTTCATCAAGGACGAGCTTGAGCAGTACGGTGTTTACCAGAAGGTCCAGACCACGTCAGACCTGCTCTCAAAAACCCTGGGGACCGCGTTCCAGAGTTTTGCGATCATCAACCTGATCTCCCTGATCGTGAGTATCATTATCACGACCGTTGTCCTCTTCATCGTTATTACGATAAAAACCCTCAACGGCCGCAAGCAGATAGGGATCCTGAAAGCGATCGGTGTGGACAAGGAGGTCATCATGCACAGTTACGGTTTCCAGGTCATCATTCTCGCCGGGCTCGGAATCATTCTTGGGATTGTTCTCGCCACTTTACTTGCCGTGTATATGTCTTACCACCCTGTGGTGACGCCGGCATGGTCAGCCTCCCTATACCTGACCCCGGTGGATGTGGCAACCAATTCACTTATCCTCCTTGGCGCGGCCCTGATCGCCGGGTATGTTCCGGCCTATCAGGTATCACGCGAGGATATCCAGAGCGCCATGAGGGCCTGATGCCATGATCGAGATTACCGACCTGTACAAGATCTACAGGATGGGGGATGTGGAAGTTAGGGCGCTTGATGGCGTGACCTTGACGATTGAAAAAGGCGAATTCATCGGTATCTCCGGTGCGAGCGGGAGCGGGAAGACCACCTTCCTGCATATGCTCGGTCTTCTCGACACCCCCACTTCCGGCAGGATCGTAATCGACGGGCTCGACATCTCCACACTGACTGATTACCAGAAAACGATGTTCCGGCTCTATAAGCTCGGTTTTGTCTTCCAGGACTATGCCCTCGTCCCCGATCTCACCGTCATGGAAAATGTTTCCATTCCGGCGATGCTCCGGAAGGACCGCACAGAGGAGCAGTCCAGAAAAGAGAGTTTTTTGATATTGCAGAAGATCGGTCTCTGTGACCGGCGGGATCACCTCCCCCGCGAACTTTCCGGTGGCCAGCAGCAGCGGGTCTCGATCGCCCGGGCGATGGTGAACCGGCCGGACATCCTCTTTGCTGACGAGCCATGCGCCAACCTCGATTCCGAAAATTCCCGGATGGTGCTTGACCTCTTCCGGGAGATCAATGAGGAGTTACACCAGACGGTCGTAATGGTCTCACACGAGGACTGGCATAAAGAATATTTCCACCGGATCGTCAACCTCCGTGATGGAAAAGTAGTCAGTGATTCGCGTAAGGAAGTCGAACCGGTAACAGCTGCGGAATCTTTGCGAGGGTCTGCCAGCAGGTAATATTTCCATGGTTGATAACAACCGGGGGGCTGTCAAGTTATCGACAGTTTTCGAAATTTGATATTTCGAAGAAAAGTCCCTTGCTACCGAAGACTTGACGGAACCAAAAATTTAATCAAAATAGCACCGGGAGATGGTTCTGGCGAACTCTGGAGGGGAGGATATCGCACTCCTCCCCTCCCTCATTCCTTTTCGAGCTCTTTTCTCGCTTCCATCAGGTGCCGCATCAGTTCATCGGGGATCTTCGGGTACGAGAGGTGAAGGCCTTTCATGGCGGAGGTTATTGCGTCAGCGACAAAGGTGTGGGCCATCCACTTGTAATCCGCCGGCACGATGAACCACGGGGCATATCTGGTCGAGGTCGCGCCGAGCATCTCCTCGTACACCTTGATGTACTGGTCCCAGTACTGCCGTTCCGCAATATCCGATACCGAGAACTTCCAGTACTTCTCTTCGTCCCCGAGCCGGTTCAGCAGCCGCCGCTTCTGCTCGTCCTTTGAGATGTGGAGGAAGAACTTCAGCACGACCGTGCCGTTCCGCACGAGATGCTTCTCGAAGGCGTTGATATCCTTGTACCTCCCCTCCCAGAACCCGGCGGAGGCCGGGCCGAACGCCCTGGGGAGCTCCTCCATCCGCTCCGGGTGCACCCTGACCACGAGCACGTCTTCGTAGTAGGATCGGTTGAAGATGCCGATCATCCCACGCGGGGGCAGCACCTTCCCGTACCGCCAGAGAAAATCATGCAGGTGATCTTCCGGGCCCGGGACCTTGAACGAATGCACCTCGCACCCCTGCGGGTTCACGCCGGACATCACGTGCCGGATCGTGCCGTCCTTTCCCGCCGTGTCCATCCCTTGGAGGATAACGAGAAGCGCGTACTCGTGCAATGCGGCAAAAATATTCTGGATCCCGTACAGCGCAGCCCGGTCCTGCTCCAGCCGCACCTTCAGGACGTTTTTTTCCTCGCCCTCGCTCATGTCCCGGAACGATGCGTGCCGCACCCAGCCGGCATCATAATTTTTCAACCGGACGCTGCTTCCCGGCGCAATGATAAATTTTTTCAGGTATCTTTTGACATTGGGGCCTTTCAGTTCCATGTTCGTTTTCCTTGCCTTTCCGCTCCGGACCGGTTGCATGCCTAGCAGGACGCAGCACGAGTCCACCGGGTACCGAATATACCGGGAAAGAATAAAAAATGGCCGGCAGGGGGAACCCTCTCCTGAAACAACGTTATCAGCCCGGAACGCCAATACCAGTGCAGCATACGGGGATGGATACCGATGGCACACCATTGTGACGAGCCGGTCATGCAGGTGCATCTGAAGCCGAAGATGACGGTCGGCGAACTGGTGGACGCGATGGGAAAGGCCGGCGCATACAACGGCGGATCGCTCTGCCAGGCGGCGGAGATCTACGAGCAGATGCTCCGGGACGCAGCAGCGACAAAGTTCTTCGGCCTCGCCGGCGCGATGGTGCCGGCCGGCATGGGCGGGATCGTGAGCGACCTCATCCGGGACGGGCATATCGACGTGCTGGTCTCGACCGGCGCGAACCTCACCCACGACGTCATCGAGGCGATCGGGTGCCGGCACTTCCACGGCATCGCGGCCTGCAGCGATGTCGAGCTCCGGCACGACGAGATCAACCGGATCTATGACGTGTACCTCCCGAACGAGGCCTTCGGGCACTTCGAGGAGTTCATGCAGGGGGTCTACGGTGAACTCGAACCGGGGGGCAGGGTATCCATCTCCGGGCTCCTCCGCCACATCGGCACGCATCTCAGGACCGGCATCCTCGCCACCGCCGCACAAAAGGAGATCCCGGTCTACTGCCCCGCGGTGCAGGACTCGATGCTCGGGCTCCAGTACTGGCTCTTCTCCCAGACCAATTCCGTCACCGTGGACGCGTTTGCCGACATGCCGGCGCTGATGGACCGGTGCTTCACCGCGAAAAAGACCGGTGCCCTGCTTGTGGGCGGCGGCGTGCCCAAGAACTTCATCCTCCAGAGCATGCTCATGACCCCCAACGGCTTCGACTACGCGATCCAGCTGACCGGCGACCGCCCGGACCTTGGCGGGCTCTCGGGCGCGACGCTGGACGAGGCCCGGTCGTGGGGCAAGATCACCGAGGAAGCCCGGGCGGTGACCGTGTACGGCGACGCGACCATCACCCTCCCGGTCCTTGTTGCGGCCGTGATGGAGCGGATGCACCATGGCTGATCTCATCCTCGCGCTGGACGTGACCGGACGGGAGAAGGCGCTTGAGATCGCCCGTGCGTGCGCCCCGTACATTGACGCGATCAAGATCGGTTACCCCCTCGCCCTCTCCTGCGGTCTCGGCATCGCCCGCGATCTCGCGCGGGAGTGCCTCCCGCTCATCGCCGACTTCAAGGTCGCGGATATCCCCACTACCAGCAGCCTCATCTGCACCGCGGCCTTTGACGCAGGGTTCTCCGCGGTCATCTGCCACGGCTTTGCCGGCACGGACACGGTCAGGGCCTGTGTCGCCGCCGCCCACGCCCGGGGTGGGGCCTGCTACGTGGTCGCCGAGATGAGCCACCCGGGCGGGAAGGAGTATTTTGCGGGCGGGATCCCGGAACAGATCGCGTCCAATGCCATGGTGGCTGGCGCGGACGGTATCATCGCCCCGGCCACCCGCCCGGACCGGGTGCGGGTCCTGCGCGGGATCGTCGGCACGCGGAAGATCCTCTCGCCCGGTATCGGTGCGCAGGGCGGGGATGCAGTCGCGGTCGCCCCGCTGGTCGACGGCATCATCGTCGGGAGATCAATCTATGACGCGCCGGAGCCGGCGGCCGCGGCACAAGGCTACGCCCGCGCCCGGGCGGTGCGCCGCGATCCTTCCTGATCCCGCATTTTCCTGTTCATTTATAAAATGCGCGATGCTGTGTCCATGAAAATGCGATTCACAGAACCTCCGGGTTCTAAAAATTTATTAAGGACATCTGCGATGTAGTAGTATGGATTGGAGCGCAGAGCAGAGGAAAATCGCAAAAAAGTACAAGAAGCTTGAAGATATCCCGGAAACCGAGCGGAAGTACAAGTGCCACACGTGCCATCTCATCGTCGATCAGAACCCCTGCCCGAACTGCGGGGAGGAGCGGCTTGAGATCATGTGCCCGCTGGACAACTGCCACTGCACGCACGAGATGAACCCGGGGATCGAGTTCTGCCCCCTCTGCGGCAAACCGGCCTGTCCCGAGTGCGGCTCCCACGACGTCGTCCAGATCAGCCGGGTGACCGGGTACCTGCAGGATGTCTCCGGCTGGAATGCCGGCAAGCAGCAGGAACTCAAGGACCGGATCCGGTATTCGGTCGCATAGGATACGCCGTCCCGTTTTTTGCCCTTCGGATACCGTGGGCTTTCACGAAAATATAAACCTGATTTTCCATCTTTTTTTTAAACCCGGCGGGTGCAATCACCCGATTGGTCCCTTGAAAATACGCATAAAATGTTTTGATCCGGCAAAAATCCGGCGCTGGTTTACCGGCCCTGCTGCGGCACATTGGAAAAACAGGTCTTGTTCCGGATCATCTCCCGTTTGAACCGCGCCTCCGCATGGTGCGGGTCAAGTTCGATGACCCGGTCAAATTTCCTCGCTGCCTCGTCATACCGCCCGAGCTCGTCAAGGCAGTTCCCCATCGCGTTCAATGCCTTGCAGAACCGGGGGGAGATCGTTACCGCCCGCCGGAAGTCATTCAGCGCCTCTTCTTTTTTCCCCTCGACCGAGAGGGAGAGCGCCTGCCGGTAGAAATGCTGCGCCTCGAGCGGAATCCCGTTGCCGTTCATAACCTGCATCATGATCATCCCCGCATGCCACGACATCTCCGGTTGAAAACCCCGTGGCCGATACCCACGTCAACCGAAGGGAGATTAAGAATTTGCACACCGGTGCTGCCTCAGGAAGTGCAACCAGCATCTGCCATGCAGGCAGGCCATCACCGGCGGGAGCAGGAACAAAAAAACCTCATGCCACAGGGAAAAATCCTAGTCCGGCTGGTCCTGTTCAGTGACCTCCGGTCCCCCATCCATGCAATTCCTTATAAATCGGGGTAGTCCAGTATCACCTATGGCAGTCCTCGACCAGGAAAGGGTCGCCCGGATCAAGCGGGAGCTCAAATGGCACCCGCGGGGAATGACCATCACGGACCTTGCACGCGGGGTAAAAATGAACAGGAACCTCGCGGCAAAATACCTTGATATGCTCCTGATCTCCGGCCAGGTGGAGATGCAGGTGATCGGCGCTGCCCGGGTATACTTTCTCTCGCAGCGCGTGCCGGTCTCCGCGCTGCTCGAATTTTCATCGGATCTCGTCATCATGGTCGGTTCCGACCAGCGGATCGTCCAGCTCAACGAACTGGTCCCCCTGTTCGCGGACGAGAAACGGGAGGAGATGATCGGGAAGCGGATCGGGGAGATTGCAAACCCGTTCCTCCGTGGCCTTGACCTGAGCCTCCCGGAGAAGGTCCTGCCGGAAGGCGAAGAGAGCGTCGCCGAACGGAGCGTCATGGTGAGAGGGGAATTGCGCTATTTCCGCATCAAGCGGGTGCCGACCGCCTTTGAAGACGGGGGGCAGGGGTGGACGTTCATCATCGAGGATGTCACCCCGCAGAAGACCTACCAGCAGAGGCTGGAGATCAGCGAGGCCCGGTACCGGGGCCTTGTCCGGTCCGTGGGTGAAGCGATCATCGGCAGTTCCCGGGAAGGCATGATCGCGAACTGGAACCCTGCTGCCCGACGGCTCTACGGGTACACCGAACAGGAAGTGCTCAACCAGCCGTTGCATATGCTCGTGCCGCCCGGTCATGCCGCCGTGATGGACGCCCTCCTTGCCAGCGTTGATCGCGGCGACTGCGTGCAGCGCCATGGGACGGAGATGCTCAAAAAAGGCGGTGCCCCGTTCGATGCCGCAATCACCATCTGCCCGATCCGGGCAGAAGACGGGTCGGTTGCCGGCGCGTCATCGATCATCTGGGACATCACGCGCGAGAAACGCGAAGAGCACGTGCGCGAGCAGGAAGAGAAGTACCGCACGCTTGTCGAGGATCTCAATATCGGGATCTACCGGAGCACCGGCGATACTGCCGGGAGATTTGTATGGGGGAACACGGCGCTTCTCGATATCCTCGGGTACGGATCGCTCCCGGACCTGAGGGAGATCCATGTCGCGGATATCTTTTCAGAACCGGACGGGAGAAAGGAGCTGCTCGACGAGCTGCGCAGGAGTGGTTTTGTCAAAAACCGGATCCTGCACCTCGTGCGCAAAGACGGTACTCCTGTCTCGGTCAGCGTCACGGCGCTCGCGGAGTTCGAAGAAGGGAACAGCCCGGTCTTCATCAACGGCATCGTGCAGGACATCACCGGGGCGGAGAATGTTCCGGCGGCCGCCCATCCTCCCCCGCCGTAAACAGTACCCCGGCACTCGCAGCAGGGAGGGTTTATGCGCATCCGTGTTCCACCCTCAGTGAGGAACGCGCCATTCAGGAACGTATCTGCATCCACGGAACTTACGGCAGGGGTCCGTGGCCCTGCAATCGCGGCGGCGTGAGCCGGAAGACCGGTGCCCGGTCCGGACCAGACGAGAAAAGATCCGGGAGAAGGAAGGCGGGAGATGAGATATTACTCGGATGAAACGACGCTGTATATCCGCGGTGCGTTCCGCGCTGCAAGCACCGGCATTGGCGGCGGTATCCGGAGCGTCCCGACCCTGCTCAACCATACGGTGCCCAAAGGATGGAACCGGTCCGATCCCGAGAAGGAGATCGAACTGGTCGCGGCACGGGCCGGCATCGGCCATGACGTCTTCGGCCTGCTGACTGCCGTCCCGATACAGGACCTCTGTGTCCTCCAGTACGATTTTATCACAGTGTTTGTCACCGCCGGTATCCGCACGGATCAGCCCGCAGACCCGGGAACCATCAACATCATCGTGTACAGCGGCGAGGGTATGGAGGATGCGGCCCTGCTGGAAACGATCCTGGTCGCGACCGAGGCAAAGACCGAAGCACTCCTCGCGATGGGACGCCCGTTCTCCGGAACCCCCACGGATGCCGTCATCGCCGCGTGCGAGCGCACGGTAAAGCACCGGTATGCCGGGCGCCTCACGGAGCCCGGGCGGCGGGTGAGGAGTACGGTGATGAAAGGCGTGCCGGAGGCACTCGCGCGGTATGAGGGCGGGGGCCGTCAGGACGCGCCGGCGTTTTTTGTCTTCAGCCGGTTCGGAGGTGAGCACTGGGTCGAATGGACACCCGTCAACTGCCCCTACTATCCCTGCCATTTCCCGGGGCAGCGGTGTGATTTCTGTTACTGCCCGTTCTATCCCTGCGGTGATGAGAGCCTCGGTGAATGGACGGAGAGTTTGAACCATGGCAGGGTCTGGAACTGCGCCCGCTGCACGCTGCTCCATGAGCCGCTCGTGGCCGATTACCTGAAACGCTTCCCGGGGGCGACCCTGAACGAGCTGGTGCAGGTAGAGAAAAAAGGCGGGAAAGACCGGAAGCTGCCGTGATACCGGAATCCGGGAGGTCGCTGGGAACATGTTCCGCCGGCATGAGCCGTTTGTTTTTGTGAGCCAGAACGGGCACGCTGAAGAAAAAAGATTGCTCACGTTTTGCGGATGATACGAAGAATACGAGAAAAGAATGTGGCGATCACGTTTGCATCTCAGGGCAACGACAGGAGCACGCCAGAAGAGTGATAGCAATCATTCTTTGATTGCGGGTGATAGAAAGAGCACGTCTAAAAGAGTGATAGCAATCACTCTTTGATTGCGGGTGATAGAAAGAGCACGCCAAAAAGAGTGATAGCAATCACTCTTTTATGCCGAGGGCCTTGAGAAGTTCGGGCAGCGGAATGCCGTGGGCTTCTGCCGCCTCGCGAATGGTCTCGCCGCGGGCAATCGCGCACCCGACGCAGCCCATACCGAAATTGAAGAGCGCGTTGGTCGCTTCCGGCTTTGCCTGCAGGAGATCATAAATTGTGGAATCAGCGGTTAATTCGGCCATAGTATCACTTAGTTGCCGCCGGGTGACATAAACCTCACCATCGCGGCGGTTCACTTTCGCGATGCATGGTTCGCAATATATACCCGTGATGAGATCCGATCTATCCTTGGAGATGTAGGTATGGATTTTTCCGAAACAGCAGACAGAATCTCCCGTAAGTTTTCGCAGAAAGGACAGAGCGTCGACCGCCAGAAGATCGAGGGCAAACTGCGACGGCTCGTTGACGAGTTCGGCGTCCAGCCCTCCGAGGCAGAACGCAGCGTGACCAATGAACTGGCAAAAGAGTTCAACCTCCCGTCCATGGGCTCCGGCGGCGGAGCTGGCGGCAGCGCGAAAGAGCAGAGGAAGATCGCGGATGTGGCACCCGGTGAATGGGTGAGCATCGAGGGGAAGGTCGTCGCACTTTCAGCAACCCCGTCACCGGCAATCGCCCAGAGCGGGATCCTGGCCGATGACTCGGGTGCAATACGGTTCGTGGTCTGGACAAAATCGAACGCACCGAAAATGGAGAGCGGTTCATGGTACCGGATCGAATCGGCCG
>Ga0326728_10021931_pt1 | contig 11927 bp, 9 predicted proteins | sample MB3enrmetagenome_FD_207602 | JGI IMG/M metagenome (GOLD analysis project Ga0326728, IMG submission 207602) | Lab enriched peat soil microbial communities from McLean, Ithaca, NY, United States - MB31MN | ecosystem: Environmental > Terrestrial > Soil > Wetlands > Peat | place: USA: New York... | reverse complement strand
CGCCGCTCTACGACCGCATGAATGATGAGGGCCGGCTGATCGACCCCGCGAATATAAGCAGGTGGCCCGGAATCATCTGCTATATAAAGCCGAAGCGCGGCACGCCTCAGGAACTGGAAAGGAACGTCAGGAAAATGTACCAGGAATTCTACAGTTTAAAGTCGATATTCTCGCGTCTCCCATTTCCCTCAAGCCAGTCCGACATGGCTTCCTGGTGGGTGAACCTGGCTCAGCGAAAAATCTCCAGGGGGGGACCCGACCTGGAGAATTTCGAAAATTATTAAGCGAATAGCCTTTTGATGACATGTTTCCACGGCAGGCCGCATCGGTGGCGGCCTGCCGTGGGTATTGCCGCCCAATCTGCCCGAGCGTTACTGATCGAATGCGAAGATCCGCTTCCAGTCGCTTTTCATGCTGATTATCACCCAGCCCTTTTTCCCCGCCTCATCGTAAAGTTCCTGGGGAAATCTCCCGACCTTGGTGTCGGGCAGACCCTGGGCCGGCCCATAGGCATACTCGCGTTGGGCATCGTCGTGCAGAACGAGCAGCGCCAGGCGGGCGCCGTCCCCGGCTTTGGTGTACTCAAGCATTTGCCGGTCGCCGGGCGAATTGCCGAAAGCTATATGCGGTCTGTGGCCGATCATGAGGTGAATGCCCTCCGGCTTGCCTGTATAATTGACTTCGAGCAGGATCTTTGGTTCCACCGTGAGCATTGGCCGTCCGTCCTTGTCGTAGCCGTACTTCAGGTTGCCCATGGAGCCGACCACCTGCTCGGGCGGGATTCCGTACACGCGCTCGGCGAAAGTGCGCGCGAAGTCCTGGCCTCCGCCGGTCACCATATAGGTTTTGTAGCCGTTAGCACGGAGATATTGCATGACTTCGAGCATCGGTTGATACGTCAGTTCGGTATAAGGCCGCTTCCATCGAGGGTGTTTGGCCCACTCGATCCATTTCGTCACTTCGGCATTGAATTCATCAACCGTCATACCGGTCAGAGCCGTCATGGCTATTTTCTGGAGTTCCTCCGCCGAGAGCTTCCCCAACGCCTCCGGGTTGCCGGAAAGCACGGTCTTGAACGGCTCCTCATTCTTCATCTCCGGGTTTTTTGCCGCCAGTATCCCGATTCGTTTCAGGCAGTATATCATCTGCGGGTACATCGGATGCTCGACCCACAGGGTGCCGTCCTGGTCGAACGTGGCGATGCGATCTGCCGGAGACGCGTATTTGGGGTTTGTATTGTCCGTTGTCGCCTGAACAAATTCGATTATCGCCTGCTTTGCAGGCCCGTCATTCCAGGACGGCAGGGGGGATGCGGCGTGCGTGCGCAGGGCGGCCAGGAACACGGCAAATACTGCGAAAACGATGAGCTTGATCGGTTTCATCGGTTGAAGCTCCTTTGGAAGCAGGAAACCATGATGTCGGAAAGCGAAAACGGATTCTCTAACGGCGGACCTTATCATACATGGATGTGTTCAAACGGTTAACAACAAATCCCTTTTACGTGCAAACTCCTTACGTGAAGGGATCGCCTCTTTCATGCAACTAAAAAAAGTACGGCATGCCCCGGTGTGTTTTCCCGGTGGCATGCCGTGGTAAAACTCAATTCTCGAAGCCTCTACTTCTGAAGCGTGATTGTCACACCAGCGGGTCCAAGTGTGAAACTGACACCTTCTGTAGTCGTAACGGCATCAATGATGACGCCATTGGCGTTCCTCATCGTTATGGCTGCCCCGCCGCCGCCGACCGTTACACCGGTGCCGATCGCGGTGTATGTTCCGTTGATGTCTTCAAGTTTTTTCAAATTGTAAACCCGGCCAAGGGCGCTTGCTTTAGTGATGCCGACGGTTCCGACGGTCAGACCCTCAACTTTGAGTGCATATTCTTTGCCGGCCTGGGTGAGTGTTCCGCTTCCCCAGCTTATGCCTATGCCCGCCCCGACGGAACCGGCCGATAGCTTAATAAGCGCGTCCCACGGGAGCCCCAGGTTCGACGCGCTCTGTGAATAGGCAATACCGCCGCAGAAAACGAAAAGACCGACAATTACTAAAGCAACAGCTCTCAATCCACACTTCTTCATGTTCTCCTCCTGCTTTGATAAATTTGTTAATGACACTGAGCGCTCTCCCGACCGAAATCCGGGATGTCGCTCGCTGAGAGTTGACTTCGTGTTCGAGGGACCCAGCCATTGCTGCGGCCCCCTGGAGAGACCGGTGCACACCAGGATCTTATTTCTTCTCGAAATCCACGGCGAGGGCTTCGGTGACCTGCAAAACTATCTGGTCGCCTTTCTTGACATTTTTGAAGCCCTTGACCTCTTTTCCTACTTTATAGGTATTGACTTTCCCCTCTGGACCTTTGAGCGTGATAGTTCGCTTCTTGTAGTTGATTTTTTCGACGTTTGCCTGGATTTGAAAGGTGTTCGCAACGATACCGCCGGGCATCTCACCCTTGGGGGCCAGTGCTACTGTCTGTACATCCTCTGCGCCTGCCGGCATATCGGCCTTTTGCACAAAAACCGCCAACTCCTCAATAAATGCAGCCTTGACCTTGTCGCCGGCCTTCACCTGGTCCAGGTTCTTTGCAGCTTTCGCATTCAGTGTTACCGTCTTGCCGCCCTTGCCCTCGATCGTAACGGTGCCTTTCTCAATATCCACCGCTTTGACCGTACCGGACCACTTGACCACTTCAACGGCGAACGTTCCCGGTTTGGCTGTTTTTGCAGTATCGGCGGCTACAGCCAGAGAAGTGAGTCCAACAATCAAAACTGCCGTCAAAAGAATTACCTGGAGTTTCTTCATTGTTTGCCCTCTGATTTAAGGTTGGGGTCCCTCGCGTAATTTGAGTTCCAGCGTTCACCAGCTTTCTTTGTGCCCCACCACCCCCTCTCCTATATGGCGCGGTTACGCAGCTTTTATGGGATACGGAACACGCTCGAAGTCCGGGAAGAAGACAAATAACAGCATAAATACGTATACTAGGTACTTCAATGCTGCTCGGCAAGTATACAAAAACAAAAGTGTTGAATGCGTTAACGGGAAATAGTTCTCAAGTCTATTCTCCCCGAGAGCAATATATCGGACGTTCCCGCCTGCTGCATGAACTTAAAAATGAGACCGGCCTCCGTCCGGTTGTCGATTTTCTTTCCAAAGTGTTCCATGAGGGCATTCATATTCTTGGCCTCGGGCTTACTGAACTCCTAATTCAGTCATCCGGTGTCAACGCCTGGCCGCCTGCCGGCAGGCAGCGGCGCGGCGCGCCGGGTAATTCGCAATTCCGGAATGCCCGCATAGCCGCTTCTGGTACGGAGTATTCTTCCCAATAGACCCTTCTCATTTAAGGTGTGTGTGGTTATATACTTGCGATCAGGCGACGTCAGATTTCTTGGAAACAATTGCTTTCTCGATGGCGACCGGCACGGCTATCGTCGGGTTGGCGGCAATAAAGCTCACTGCTTTTGAAGATGCCGGATCGCGCTTCGCTCTCCTGGATTGAATGGGGGAAATTTAATGGTCTGGGATCGAACAAACCGTCCACTATGGCTGCGCTGCACAGTGGGTATTCTTCTCGCGTTCATCGCGGCCGGTTTAAGGTGGCAGTTCCTGGGCATCCTTGAGCTTCGATTCACCTTCCTGACCTTCTTCCCGGCTGTGGCCGCCGCCGCGGTGTTTGGAGGATTTGTTCCGGGCCTGCTGGCTACATTTATCTCCGGCGCCCTGGCCGATTATTTTTGGATTGAGCCGGTAGGACAATTCGCCATCGCAAATATTTCCGACGTGATTGGCCTCGCCATTTTTCTCTCGATGGGCGTTCTTATGTCACATCTGGCTGAAGCTGCATTTCGCGCCCAGTTGCGCGCAGACAAGGCGGAGGAACGGGCAAAACTTGCTGCCGAGCGGAAACATGCCGAGGAAAGGTTGCGCGAGCAGCGCGAATGGTTCGAGGTTACGCTCACCAGTATTGGAGATGCGGTTCTGACCACCGATACGGAAGGTATGGTAACTTTTCTCAATCCCGTGGCTTCGGCCCTGACCGGCTGGAAAGTCGAGGAAGCCGCCGGCCGGCCGGTTCAAAGCATTTTTCGGATCATCAATGAAAAGACCCGCGCCCCCGCCGAAAACATCATAGAAAAGGTAATCCGGGAGGGAAACGTCGTTGCCCTGGCAAATCATACTTCTCTGGTTGCGCGGGACGGGCGCGAGATTCCAATCGAGGACAGCGCAGCCCCTATTAAAGACAGCGAGGGTAAAGTCTCAGGCGTGGTTGTGGTTTTTCATGACGTAACGGAAAGGAGGCGAGTTCAAGAGGCTCTCAGGGAAAGTGAGGAACGGCTCAGTCTATTCATCGAGCATGCTCCGGCATCCCTGGCGATGTTCGATCGTGAGATGCGCTATCTGAGTTTCAGCCGGCGCTGGTTGAGCGACTACAACCTTGTCGGGATGGATGTCAGGGGGCGGTCGCATTACGAGGTATTTCCGGAGATTCCGGAGGAATGGAAGGAAGTTCACCGCCGGGCGCTGGCAGGCGAGGTGATTCGGGCCGAAGAGGACCGGTTCGACAGGGCCGACGGTTCTATGCAGTGGCTGAGGCGGGAAGTGAGGCCCTGGCACGATGCGGCGGGAGATGTCGCTGGAATTGTGATTCTAACCGAGGATATCACCGAACGCAAGCAGGCGGAAGATGAACTCCTCAAATCACGCGGCGAGCTTGAATTGTGTGTGCGGGAACGCACTAAAGAACTGCTGGAGGCTATCGAGGCTTTGAAAGAGAAGGCCGGCATCATTGATTTGGCCCATGATGCCATGATCGTCCGCGACCGTAACAGCAGGATAACCTTCTGGAGCAGGGGGGCCTGGGAAACATACGGGTTTACCAGCGAGGAAGCCCTCGGGCAGACAAGCCATGAACTCCTCAAAACAGTCTTTCCCATTCCCATGGAGGAGATTGAAAAAACCGTTCTCGAAAAAGGAGAGTGGAAAGGCGAGCTAAGGCACACGAAAGCTAATGGTGAACGGGTAATAGTCGACAGCAGGTGGGCCGTTCATGATGGCAGGGAGGGGGAACCGGCAGGATTTCTGGAAGTCAACCGCGACATCACGGCCAGGAAAGTTGCCCAGGAGGAATTCCGGAAAGCCGACCGGGCATTCAGGACTCTGAGTGAGTGCAACCAGTCGATAGTGCGTCAGACGGATGAGATGGAGCTGCTCAGACAGGTTTGCCGGATTGTGGTGGATGTAGGCGGGTACCGAATGGCCTGGGTCGGGTTTGCCGAAAATGACGAAAACAGAACTGTCCGTCCCATTGTTTCCGCCGGATACGACAACGGTTACCTAGACCTTGCAAAGATCACCTGGGCCGATGCCGAAAGAGGCAGAGGACCGTGCGGGACGTCCATTCGCACCGGCAAGATGGCAGTTTCACAAAACTCCCTCTCAAATCCTGCTTTTGCGCCGTGGCGCTTCGAGGCGACCAGGAGGGGCTACGCTTCTTCTATCTCCATGCCCCTAGTTGTAGAGAGGAATGTCATAGGGGCGCTGGGAATATTTGCTTCTGAGCCGGATGCCTTCGACGAAAGGGAATCCAGCCTCCTCAGCAACCTGGCCGAAAACCTTGCCTATGGCATCGCCTCAATCCGGTTGGCCGAACAGCGCAGGCAGTCTGAAGAGGATCTTAGACGCTACGCTGCCCGGCTTGAAATAATAAACAAGGAATTGCAGGATTTTGCTTTTGTCGCATCCCACGATCTCCAGGAACCTTTGCGCAAGATTCAGACTTTCTGCGACCTGGCCATGAGAAGATGCGCCCCGGCCCTGGACGACACCGGCAGGAATTACCTGGACCGGGTCATCAGCGCTGCGGAGCGCATGAGAAAGCTGTTGTACGGCCTGCTCGAATTCTCCATGGTTGCTACAAACGCCAAACCATTTAAGGAAATAGACCTGGGGAAGATAATACGCGAAGCTGCCGATATCTTTGAGCTATCGGTCAAAGAAACGGGGTTCCGCTTGGAGGTGGAAAACTTACCGTCCATTGAGGCTGATGAAAGTCAGGTGCTGCGGCTTTTTCAAAATCTGATCGGCAATGCTCTGAAGTTCCGTGGCCATGAAACTCCCCAAATGAAAGTTTTTGGCAGGTCCGACGGTAATCGGATGTGTGAAATCTTTGTTCAGGACAACGGCATTGGATTCGATCAGCAGTTCGCCGAGCTTATTTTCAGACCGTACCAGAGACTGCACACTCGAAGCGAATATGAGGGGACCGGAATGGGACTTGCCATATGCCGGAAAATTGTCGAACGCCACGGAGGGACCATCAGGGCCGAGAGCCAGCCGGGCAAGGGCTCTGTTTTCATCATCAGCCTGCCGCTAAAACAGTCCAATTTGGAGATCCTCTGCCAGGATATATCCTCAACGGGATAGGAGCAGGGAGCAAGGAGCAAGACTGACGCGGAGACAGGGAGACACGGGGACGCGGAGGTAGGAGCAGGGACGCTTTTCTCTGTACTACTTACGTGCCGAATCTTGAAATTTTGGCGAGCATATAAACGTTCAGTCGCGGCTGTGCCGCGCTGTGGTTAACTGCTTTCCGATTCGGCCAACGGGCAGCTCCGGCATTAATCGGGTAGGATGGATAACTATTTTTCGCCCGGAACGGCATGAATCTCAAATTCGAACAAGCGGATTATCCGCGCCTTTGTTGAGAAAAACCCCTGACCCATTCAAATTCAAACGGCTCCGGCAACCTGCCGGTTTTTTATCTGCGTCAGCTAAATCCGCCGCCGGACGGTCTGCAACCGGACGCATCGGTTCCACATCTTGAAAATGATGAGAGTAAACGCTCGACGTCATGACCGCTGCAAGCAGGGCATTCCATGGACGAGTTGTCATCCGAACTCCGGACGATCAGTTCGAAACAATTCCCGCACGAATTGCACTTGAATTCATAAATCGGCATTTAAGAACTCCTGTCGAATTAATAAGACTGCTTCAAACCGCCTGGGTTCGTGTAATAATACCTGCCGGATAGGCAAATTCAATGCCTAATGTTCAGGCTATTTCCTGGCTTTTCCAGCGAATAGAAAACGTTAATACTTAACATAGATAAATGCACGAATGTTCGTCTCCGCGTGTGAGTTTCTCTGAGTTTTTATGATTGGAGTGCCGTGTGGTTTAAGATATTAGTACTTCCAGAACTTATCGGATTGAATTGGGGTGGAAGTGCGGTTCAGGCTATTTTGACATCCAAGTTGATGCATCGTTCAGAATGAGAGGGTGTTCCCCGTGAATCCCAAACCAACCTATGAAGAACTCGAGAAAAGGATTCAGGAACTGGAGAATGAGGTGCTTATTCGTGCCGGGGAGGAGGAGGTTTTGCGCAGAAGCGAGAAGCGATATCGCTCCCTGGTTGAGACCAGTTCCGACTGGCTGTGGGAAGTCGACGTCAAAGGACGTTATACCTATGCCAGCTCGAGGGGGCGTGAAATCCTCGGCTACGAACCGGAGGAAGTGGTTGGACGCACTCCCTTCGATCTCATGCCCGAAGAGGAGGCGCGGCGAGTAAGGGCGATTTTTGTGGAGATCCAAGCGGCGCGGCGTCCGTTCGCACTGATCGAGAATGTGAATCAACATCGGGACGGCAGGCTGGTGGTTCTTGAGACCAGCGGAGTCCCGGTGTTTGACTCCGATGGGGAGTTTACCGGCTATCGGGGCATGGATCGGGACATTACCGAGCGTAAGCAGGCAGGGGAGGCTCTCAAAGAAAGTGAGAGAAAGTTCCGAGCGATCTTTGACCAGACTTTTCAGTTTATGGGGTTACTCGCCGTAGATGGTCCGCTGATAGAGGTAAATCGAAACGCTTTGCAATTCGCCGGTGTCCAGGAATCGAAGGTCGTAGGCGAGCCGTTCTGGCGGACTCCGTGGTGGACACACTCCGGCGAGCAGCAGGATAGATTGCGCGCAGCAATAGAAAAAGCTGCAGCAGGTGAGTTTGTGCGCTTCGAATCGACCCATTTTTCGGCCGACGGAAATCTCCATCACATGGATTTCTCTCTAAAACCAGTGAGGGATGAAGCGAGCGATATCGCTTTTCTAATAGCCGAGGCCCGAGACATAAGCGACCGTAAAAGGATGGAACAGCTTCTGCGGGAGAGCAAAGCCTACCTTGATGCAGCCATCGAGAGCATCCCTTTTGAATTCTGGTGTATCGGATCCAATGGGCGCTATACGATGCAAAACCGCACCTTCAGGGAAAATTACGGTGACATAATCGGAAAGAAACCTGAGGATATTTGTCCAAGCGAGAGTCTTCTGTCGGTCTGGCGAGAAAACAACCGCCTGGCTTTTGCAGGTGAAATGGTATCCGGCGAAATAAAGTATTTCACCGGAAATAAAGAGCGCTCCTTCTATAGTGTTGTTGTTCCAATCCGCGATGCGGATAAGATTATTGGAATACTTGGAATCAATGTTGACATAACGGATCGCAAGCTTCTCGAGGAAGAATTAAGAAAAGTCAACGAGGGACTTGAAAGCAAGGTTGAAAAAAGAACGAAAGAGCTTCATGCTAAAACCCGCAGGCTTGAGGAACTCAACGCAGCGTTGAACATCTTAATTAAACAAAGAGAGCAAGACAAAAGAGATCTAGAAGAGAATATTTTTTCTAATTTGAGCAGCCTGATCGTTCCTTATATTGATAAACTTAAAAGAAGCAGATTGAGCACAGATCAGATGACCTATGTCAATATTTTGGAATCTCACATTCAGGCGATCACAGCTCCCTTTGCCAAGGTGCTTTCCGGCAAATACTTTGGGCTAACCCCAATTGAGGTCCAAACTGCAGGTCTAATCAAGGAAGGAAAAGCGATTCGGGAGATAGCCGAGTCGCTTTGTGTTTCCGACAATACCGTCAAATCGCATCGCTTCCATATACGGAAAAAGCTCGGATTGACCAATAAGAAGATAAATCTTCGAACTTACTTACAATCACGCTATGAATAGTTATAAATAGTCACTCCTATCTAACTACATTTAGAATACCCGAACCCGATCCTGTCTCTGATATAGTTCCGCTAAGGGCAAGCCCTAAGTCAAGCCCACTTTAGATGAGCATGGCGAATTCCCATCAGAATAATTCGCACTCCTCGGTATTCAACGGCAAAGGGCGCCCCTTGCTCAAAGTACTTTTTGGCTACGTAGTTCACATTAGTGCTGCTTCTAGAGAAGGAGTGCGCATGACAAACGGATGCGGATGGGTGTGGCAGGAAAGGCAAACCTGGGATTGGTTTTGGATGGAACAAAAAGATGGAAAATACTTTTCTTCGTCTTCCTGGATCACATGTGCAGATGCCGTTCGCATACTTCAAGGAAAGAAGCGCGCTCCGGAAACTAACATTGAGGTGAAAGATATCAACCGTTTTCAGCCGGTCTCGGCATATGTCATTGAAGTAATGATGCAGGCTGTGAGTGAATCGTACGACGAGAATGTTCCGTAATCATGTGAGCGTATCACAAACCCGAATTATCCGCCTGTTTGAGACTGCCCGAAAATCATCACCTCCACCAGACGTATTCCGGCGAGAGTTCTTTCTTTCCAGTTTCTTTCTTTTTCAGTTGTGGCTGGAAACGTCGAAACGGCCTGCACCCATCGCACGCCACATCTCTCAGGAGCCTCGTAGAGGTTTTTCAGAAGGTTCAGTTCCCCACATGTGAACGTATGTGTTTTCATTATTCTGTCCTCCTCTGACCGGTAAGGTGGGATTTATCCGAGACGCCATCGGAGAAGAGTTCGCCTCAAGGGCGCTTTGTATGCTCGATTTCAGCTCCGTCAGATCGTAGGACTTGACCACGTGGTAGTCGGCGGCAATGGCCCTATTTTCAAATGTGTAAAAATCACAGGCGGTCCACATAATTACCGGCAGGTCGGCACGGGACTCACGGATTTCCCGGAGCCTTTCCAGTCCGTAACAGTCCAGTATCCTGATGTCCAGAATGATCAGGTCCGCCTCGGACGTTTCTCTCCTGTTAATAAGCTGATGCCAGGATGCGGCGGTAACGACTTCATAACTCTGTTCGGCCAGTTCGAGCGATAGCCATTCTCGAATGTTCTTGTCCTCATCGAAAACCAATATTCTCGCCATAGCTTGCCCTTGGATTTTTTAGTGATTTGGACATGGGAGTTGCCCTTTTGGTTATAGTCCCCCAAAAGCCAACGCTCTGATGCCTCGACTCACTGAATTGCTATATCGATTCTAAGCCTGAGTTGTTACAGTGATGCTACCGGATGTTGAAGATTTTGATTTCACGGTTTTATGAAGTGAACATTTATATTTCACTATCCTCCCCAAAAAGCTTTGGCATAGCCGTAGCCGGAAATGGAGATCACCCGTAGAGCCGTCGAGAGCGCAGAGAAAAGAGTCCTTGCTCCCCGCTCCTTTTTGTCCGATCGGTGGCTCAAGAAATTGCTGTGTTTTGCCGATATATGGTTCTGAAAGGCAGCGCCCGAGTGTCTGATTTTTCCGGATCGTATGGGATCCGGCGGAAAATGCTTTTAGAAAAGCCATTCGGGAGAGGGGAGGGCGGCATGGTTCAAGGTGCAGCCGGCCAAAACGATCATGCCCGGGAAGCACAGTTTCAAAATGAACCATATGGACGCACCGCGAACCTTCTCTCATCTTACAACTTACCATGGAGATGAAAAAGGATGTTACGCGATGAGAAAGACCGGCTTACGGACCACCGTGTGGCTTGTTCTGTTCCTTAGTTTGTCCCTGGCGGGTGTTGCTGCCGGGCAAAGTTCCGGCCCACAGGGCGGTGGCATTCCGGGCCCGGTGGCCCAGTGTGTCGCTCCACCCGCCGCCCCGGAACCTGGAATTCTCATCCTGTCGGCTATAGGAGTTGCGCTTAGCGGCGGGTTTGTCGTCTGGCGCCGCCGTAAATCGAACGGCCGAAATAACCCGGAATAATCCGAGGATGCCGTGGAAACAATCCAGCGCGGCCTAGGGTCGCGGCTCCTGCCCTGGGCAGCATGGCTGCTGGCCATTGCGCTCTCAGCGCCGGTGCTGAGGTGGCTGGCGAACGTGTGGGCCACGTCCGTCTACGATGCGCACGGAGTATTGGTTCCCTTGGTTGCCGCTGCTATGGTCTTCAGTCAACGGCGCGCGCTCTCAGCTTTACCGCATGGGCCGGATAACACCGGCCTTTGGTTGACCGGCGCCGGAATTGTACTTCTGCTGGCCGCGCTGTTGATGAACTTTAATCTGTTAGGCGGGGTGGCGCTGGTGGTGATCATGGCGGGCATGGTCTGGAGCCTGTGGGGGCCTGCCGTGTTGCGCTTGATCTGGTTCCCGCTGGCCTTCTTGCTGCTGATGCTGCCCCTCAACTATCCTTTGGAAATTCTTCTCGGTTTTCCGATGCGCCTTTTGTCGACCAAGCTGAGTGGAGCGCTTCTCGGTCTATTCGGGCAGACCGTCGAAGTCCACGGCACAGTGATCGGCACCCCTCAGTTTTCAATAGCCATTGAGAGCCCATGTTCGGGATTGAAGACCCTTTCCGCCCTGCTGACAGTGGGCTTGGTACTGGGCTACTTTCTCCACCAACGGCTATGGCGCCGCGTACTGATTATCCTGCTGGTTCCACCCGTGGCGATACTGGCAAACGCGATACGCAACATCGTCATCCTGTTGATCGGACATTACTACGGCACAGAGGCGGCCGAGGGTTGGCTGCACACTTTCTCCGGTATTGTAGTCTTTCTGCTGGCCGCGGTGATGCTCATTCTTGTCTCGGAGGCCTTCCTTTGGCGACGTACTTCCGATTGATTGTGCTGCTGGCCGTAGCTCTAGTGTTGAGTGTGTTTATCACACACCGCAGCGTAGGACTCCTGACCGGATACGGTGTCGAACGGCTCCCGAAGCAACTCGCCTCCCTGACGGGGGA
>Ga0326728_10021928_pt1 | contig 11929 bp, 8 predicted proteins | sample MB3enrmetagenome_FD_207602 | JGI IMG/M metagenome (GOLD analysis project Ga0326728, IMG submission 207602) | Lab enriched peat soil microbial communities from McLean, Ithaca, NY, United States - MB31MN | ecosystem: Environmental > Terrestrial > Soil > Wetlands > Peat | place: USA: New York... | reverse complement strand
CACCTGTTCTGTTACCCGTTCCCTGTTCCCTGTGTGGAACCTGACACCTGGCACCTGAAACCCGACACCTGCATCACGGCTTTCGGAAGACGACGCAATAGTCCTCGCCCTCCCAATCGACGGGTGCTGTCAGCGCCTGAAATCCCGCGGCACTAAGCTCATCGATCAGCAGTTGCTTTGGCATCCCGTGCCCACCCCGGTTATTCGGCACGCCCTTTACCGGCGCGGGATTGCCCGGCCCCTTCCCGGGCGGAAAATCAATGACGGCAAGCAACCCGCCGGGCTTGAGCGATTCGAAAAGGCTGGCGTCCTCTTTTTCCGGCTGCGTGAAGTGGTGGTAAACGCGCCGCATGAAGATGGAGTCGCAGCACTCGCGAGGGAGGTTTGCATCGGCTTCTCCCGCTTTGACCGCGATGATGTTATGCGCCTTCTGCGCGGCCGCCAGGGATTCTAGTTTGGCCAGTTTCGCGGGGTCCAGTTCGGTCGTGTAAACGCGGCCCGTTGGCCCCACGCGCTCGGCGGCGGCTAATGTCATGCCGCCATCGCCCGCTCCGATTTCAGCCACCACGCTCCCCGGCTTCCAATCGAGCAGCGTCGCTAACTTGTCAGCTTCTTTCCGCTCCTGCGCCCGCCCGTGACAGGCGGCAAAGGCGAGGGCGCCGAACAGTAACGTCAAAACAAGCTGCCGGCTCCTGGTGCGAAACCAGCCGTTGCTAATCATCATGTCCCCCTGCATTCCATGGTAACACCACCATCAAGGTCGATCGCCGTTCGATGTTCAAAGCCCTGGAGAATACCCCTCACCCGACCCGCGCCGCCTGATGAAAACGGCGGCGCGGGCCACCCTCTCCCCAAGGTAGAGGGCTATAAACCTGATTTACGGTCCTGTTTTTTGCCGCTCTGCCGCGCGATTTCGCTCGAAACTTCAGGAAACGACGAGCGGCATGCAGCAAGAAGGCTGCGCAGGGCTTCGGCGCTCGAGCCCTCGAGGCGCATGGTTACAACGGGTTCGGTGACGGACTCCCGCACCAGGACCGAGCCTTCCGGCGTTTCGAGTCGGAGACCATCGATGCTCGTTTCCCTCGCCCCGCGAAACAACTTGCGCAGCCGTCTTACAAACTCTTCAAACGGCAAGGCGCTTGCCGGCAAGCGTAAGTCCGGAGTCACGAAGAAGGGGGGGAGCGAGTTGCGAAGCTCCCGCAGCGAACCCGCCTTGGTCACCAATTCAGCCATCAGCAGCGCGGAGAAGAGCCCATCGTCTCCTCCCTGAAGTTCCTGGTAGAAATAGTGGCCACTCGCCTCGCATCCAACGAGACATTCCTCCTCGATCATCCGGCGCTTGATGAAGGCGTGGCCGCTCCGCTCGACGATGGGGACGCCGCCGCACTCGAGGACCGTGCGGCGGACCAGGCTAGAGAGCTTGATGTCGAAGACGACTCGAGCGCCAGCCCGCTTGGCGAGCAGTCGCCGGATGAGCAGCGCCGCCACTTCGTCGCTGGTGACGAATGAGCCCGTGTCGTCAACAAAGGCCACACGGTCGCCATCGCCATCCCAGGCGATGCCGAGCTGAGAATGCGTCTTCATGACTTCCGATTGCAGAGCGGCCAGCGCCTCGGGGCGCGCGCAATCCGGCGAACGGTTTGGGTACGTTCCATCGACATCACAATAAAGGCGATGAAACTTGTGGCCGAGTTCATCGAAGATTCGCGGCGCGAGCTCGGACCACGCTCCATTGCCGGCGTCCAAAACTACCTCCAGCCGGCCGGCTGGGGCGAGGTTCGTAGGAGCACGCCATGGCGTGCGCTTACGGGTCCAGCGCGCGATGATCCATTGGCGGTAGGCCGGGACCGGGTTCAGCCTTTCTGTTGAACCTTGGGATGAGCGGAAGGCGCCCTCTTCGACCCGGCGGCGAAGCTGGGCGAAGTCCTCCGGCAGCGGGGGCAGGGCGCCGATCATGAGCTTGAGTCCATTGTGGGCCGGTGGGTTATGTGATGCAGTAACTATCAGAACTGCATCAGTTTCAAAGTGCTGATGAGCAAAATAAGCAATAGGGGTGGGAATTTGTCCCGCATCGAGCACGCGCGCCCCCGACCCGACGAGCCCCTCGATCAGCGCGCTCTTCAGCACGGGCGTGCTGGCGCGGAAGTCGCCAGCCACCACGGTCTTGGCCCCCGCAGCCATCCCGGAAGCCACACCCTGACCGATGAGCCGAAAGAGTTCCGGCGAGACTTCCTGCGGGAACGGTCCTCGGATGTCACACGCCATCCACGGGTCCATCAGACGTAACCTCGCCGCGCGCACACCTCGCGAAATGACCCGTAGATCTCATCCAAGGCCGGGACCAAGTCTGCCGAGGGGTGGTAGCTTTCCAGGATGCTGGTCATGGATTGTATGGCGTGGAAAATGTCTCCCGAGAATACGGCGCCGGTAGCCGCCAGAATCGCCGCCCCGAAGGCCGCGGTGGGATAGCGAGGCTGGACAATGGTCCTGCCCAGAATGTCGGCGCGTAACTGCGAAAGGACCGGGCTCTTTGCCGCCGCACCTGTCGAAAAAATCCTGTCTCCCACTTTGATGGCGCAGCTCTCGAGAATTTCGTAGCCCCAGCGCTCCACGAATCCAATGGACTGCAATTGCGCCGCGTAAGACTCGAAGGGATCGCGCGGCTTCCCTTCCAGAAACGACTCAGCTTTCGGGTGGGCAAAGGGAAACCTCTCGCCCTGACCCGAGAGCATGTAGCAGACCACCGAAGTTGGAAAGTAGTGGGCCGCCAGCCGGTCCATGTCTTCGGCAGAGACTGTGGCTTCGGGCGATCTAATGCTTCCCAGCCCGGTGTTGCTGGCTGCTCCCGGCACCCACAAACCTCCGGGATGCAGGTGAAAGTAAATACCGCTTTGCGCCGCAGGCTTCCCATCGTGAAGCACTTTCCAGACCAGGGTGGTGCCCAAGGTCGTGTTGGCGTCGCCGCGTCGGCTGGCTCCGGAGGCAATCACGCTCGCCATCCCGTCAGTGGCGCCAGCCAGGACGGGCGTGCCCGCCGGCAAGCCCGTTTCGGCAGCGGCCACGCCGCTCACCTGCCCGATCTGCTCGGCGGGGCGGCGAACCACGGGCAGGCGGTCGCCGAGCAAGCCCGCGGCGCGAACGCTTCCAGTCCACGAACCGTTCTCCGGATCGTAGCCGAGCTTCAAGGCGTTGGTGAAATCGGAAATCCCAAACTCGCCGCTCAGCTTTCCAGACAGCCAATCCGCCGGATGCAGGACGTAGCGGGTGCGTTCCCACAATTCGGGCTCCTGCTGCTTAACCCAGGCAGCTTTCACCAGCGAAAAGGACGGCCCCAAACGGATATGCGAGGTGGCGTCGTGCTGGTTTAGTTCCTCGGCAATCTCCACACCCCGGCCATCGTCGTAAAGAATGGCCGGGCGCAAGGCGCGACCTTCCGCGTCCGCCACGACAAGAGATCCCGAAGTGGAGGTGACCGCCACTCCTCGCAGTTCCACGTCGCCAGCTTCCTCTTTCAGAGTCTTGGCAATTGCCTGCCCCACCGAGCACACCGCTTGCCACCATTCGTCCGGTTCTTGCTCGTGGATTCCTCCCGCGGCACGGTGGTCCCGCCGAATCTTCTCATCTGCTTCCGCTAGAAGCTCGCCGGCGGCACTGACGGCAACTCCGCGCACTCCGCTGGTTCCTACATCGAATCCAACCACGGCGCACTTACCATCGCTGTTCATAGACGCGTTCGACCTCAATAGATCAGTGGCACCGCGGACCCGAATTGCGGGTCTGCGGTTTGTTGAAGAAACAGCTGAAGACCCAAAAAACAGGTCTGCCCTACCATACTAACTACTTGTATTTTCAACAACATTCCCGCTTTATCAGCGTAACTATCTTTGTTTTCTACAACATTCCTGCTTCGGCCGCGAGTTTTTCGTACCGGTCCTTTGTTTTCATAGACATTCCCGCGTCGTTCGTCGATTTTTAGAGAATTCGTTTTTGTCATTTCACGACCGAAATCGACATCTTGTCCTATGGGAAGGAGGTAATTCTCCCCTTTCCGTGTTGTTCGCAGCGCCATCGAGCATAGCGCGTCTAACGCTTTTTACCTTTGGCGATCCCGGTCACCTGCCCCAGAGCGAAGCTCTGCCCTCGGCGGATTTCCCTTGCCCGGAGGGGTCAAATTCAAAGCTCGTGTAGCCCCCCCTTGTGCCTGCCCATTGGCCGGCCCCTTTCGAGCCGCGAATTCCGGTTCGAGGCCGCACAAAAGGTGGTTTTTTGACCACTTTTTCGAGTTCGTTTTGCCTTTCTCGCACTCAAAAACCAGTTCGTTTTGCACCTTCAAGAAAGCTAAAGCTTTTATTTGCAATAGATAGCTGAGTTCGTTTCCTCCATTTTAGTATCTTTTTTCCCTTTCCGCGCTTTTTCCCTCTTGCCGGGTCCCTTTCGCCTTCCCTTGCCGGGGCCGCTTTCGCGCACTCTCTTGCGACAACGCTGATAGGCTACTACTAGTCCGTTCCGGTGTCAAGGAAAAAGTGCAGGAGACAAAATGGCAGGTGCCAGGGGTCAGGGGTCGGGTAACGCGAGCTGGAAAGCAAAGGCATCTATGACGCAGTGCACTAGGCTGGATTTGAGCCTCGGATGTCCTGTCGAAAGGAAATTGCTTCTCTCCGGCTTGGGGTTCGGGCCGAGCCATAATTCAGTATTCTAGCCTACTGTTTTTCGGCTGTCAAGAGACATTGAGTCCGGGTAGGGGGCGTAGAGGCGGCTTTACGCCGCCGTGCGGATTTACCAGAAACGCTTCGGAAAAGCCAGGCCGAATCGCGCGCATTCCATCGAGGAGCGGGCGCGCGAGGTAGCGGCAAAGGAGCGCAAGAGGCGCGAGCGTCGAGCCGGCAACGTTGCAGCGCCACACGTAGTTACCTTGCAGCAAGGTCAAGTTTTTTTCCGTTTTTCCCCGGTGTCGACGAAGAAAAGCCGGTATTGTGAGTAGCGGTGTTGGTTGGAGAAAACATACTGTCGCAGTTGCCCACTCACGGTCACCTGGCGCGGCAACCACAGCGTTTTGCGGTCCTGCTTGAAAGTCACCTGGGAGTACTCGACTTCGGTGGTTTCCTTCTGCAAGCCCACGTTCAGTTCCGGCTGCTGGATCTCGGTTCGCAGACGGAGTATTCGGAAGCTCGCCGGGTCGATCCACGCCACACCTTGCATGAGAACAAATCCGGTCTTGTCGTTGAACGTGACGCGCTGCGCCTGTCGAGCCACCCCGGGCCGTTGACCAAATGCGACCACGTAGGTGTTCTTGCCTTTCACCAACTCCCGCCCCAAGTACCGGAAGCGGGAGTCTGGTTGGTAGGCGGGATGAAAATGCACGGCCAAAGAGACGAATCCGACGGTAACCACGCCGCCTTTGGGCTCGCCCACTTCGCTCTTGGAATCCGTTCGAAACTCCTCGAGGCGAGTCTTGTGGGCCCCCGGTTTAGCCAGAGCCACATAATTGAACTTGCCATCGTATTGGAGCGGGAGCCTCGCCGGTACGGTGTCAACCGTGGAGCTGATGTGTTCCGAACAAGTCGTGTTAGAAAAGTTATCGAAAAAGTCAGCGACATTGGCTCCCACGCGTTTCAAGATCATCGGCAGCAGGGCCTGGCTGGTCGCCGAGGTTAGATGCTTGAGTTCGTGGACCTGCTTGGCGAGTTCGGGAGGCGTTAAATCCACAAATGTCTCAGGGACACTCTTGGACTCAAGTCCCGCGGAGCTGGTGGCCTGGCAAAGCGGTCGGCGGGGCAGATAGAGCAAGGCTTCGTAGAGCTTGACGCGGCGGGCGGTGAAGTCGCACTGAAGCGTGGTCGCGCTCGCCTGGATTTCGAGCTGACGACCATTTAGCGGCGTAGCGGTGAGGCCACTGGTTAATATCGTGACTGCAAGCGCCGCAAAGCGAAGAAGGCTTTGACCAAGGCCGTGCGCTCCCATGTTAAGGCTACCTCGGCCCATCAGCCATCCTTCGAAAAAGGACTTCCATTGCGGACGGTCGCATCCAGATGATTATACTACTGGGGGCCTTTTTTGGGGCAGTTGGCGGGCACTGATGAAAGCAGCGGGCCAATTCGACCCGGGGCGGGGAAGCCGAGGAGACAAGCCGCAAAGGCCGTGGCGCATTCCCCAAAGATCAGCCTGCCGCCCCAGCGCGCCGTCCAGGCTGGTTCTCGCGGTTTCACGTTGGAGGGAACGCGGCCGGCTCCCGCAGAAAGGGGTTGACCACCAGGATGCCCTGCAGGTCATAGTCCGCCCGGTGCTCTCTTAGGTCAGCTTCGTCTAGGGCGTAGATGAGGACGTTCGTATCGAGCCGTGCACCCGTCAGGTTTACAGTAGGGTCAGGTTTTTTTCCGTTTTTCCCCGGTCTCAACGACGAAAAGCCGGTATTGCGAGTAGTGGTGTTGGTTGAAGAAGGCAAACCGTTCCAGTTGGCCACTAACGGTTACCTGCCGCGGCAGCCACAGCGTCTTTAGGTCCTGCTTGAATGTCACCGGGAAATACTCGACCTCGGTGGTTTCCTTCGCCAAGCCGAGGTCCAAGTTTGCTTGCAGGATTTCAGTCCGCAAATGCAGAATTGCGAAGCTCGCCGCGTCGATCCACGCCACGCCTTGCAGGAGAACAAATCCGGTCTTGTCGAGGAACCTGACCTGTTCCGCCTGCCGGGCCACCCCAGGCCGCTGAGCGAATGCGACCACGTAGGTGTTCTGGTTTTTCATCAACTCCCGCCCCAGATACCGGAAGCGGGACTCGCCCTGGAAGGCGGGACGAAAATGTGCAATCAGGGAGACAAATCCGCTCGTGACTATGGCGCCTTCGAGCTGTGCCGGTCCGCCCTTGGTGTCGGTTCGATACTCCACCAGGGGAGCTTCGTTGTGCCCCGGCCTCGCCAAGGCCACGTAATTGAACTTGGCATCGTGCTGAATCGGGGCTTTTGCCTGTGTCGCATGCACATCTGGGTTACGAATCGCTGTGTTGTTAACCTCCGTGGTGATGCGTTCCGAACAAGCTGTGTTCGGGAAACTGCTGAGAAAGTCCTCCACGGTGGCTCCCACCCTCGCCAAAATCATCGGTAACACGGCTTGGCTATCCGCCGGAGTCAGATTCTTGAGTTCGTGGACCCGCTTGGCGAGCTCGTCAGGGGTGATTTCCACAAATGTCTGAGGGGGACTCATGGGCTCAACCCGCGTGGGGACGAGTGGCTTGCTCATGTTGTCGGTGGAGGGGACGAGGCCCGGCTTCGTGGGGCTTAACGCGGTCGCAGGTGAAATGACGCGGGTGAGCTCCGCCTCTGCTACCAGTGATGTTGGGGAGGCGAAGTAGCCGCGGCGCGCCTGGACGGTGAGATGTTCGTGAGTGTTGAGGGTCACCTTCAGGGAGTGAAATTTCCCATTCAGATTGAGCTCCTGCGGCGAGAATGCGAGCACGTAGAGGACTTCGGGGACTGCCGCGGCACGCCGGAAGCCCTCGTCAAAATCGTTGTTGTTGTAGAAAAAGACGCCGCCTGTGCCGGAACTAAGGCCGGCGAGCACGCTGGTGAGGTACGCCGAGCTTATGTTTTTCAGATTGTTCTTGGTCGCCTCCAACGTGGGAGGAAGTTGGAGTGTTTGGCCTGCCTCCTCGTCCGTGGCTGGCGCTTCCAGCCCGGGGGAGTAGATCGCGCTGATGATTACATCCTTCTGCAAAGCGCGGTTGATGATGGCGTCTACTTTATCCGCCTGGGTCTCCGTCAGGAAGCCTGCCGAGACCAGCACCAGACTGCGCTGGCCCGGCATGGCCGCCAGGCGGCTAACAGAGTTTTCCAGGGCTTGCAACGAGTACCGTGCCTGATTCTCCGCATAGGACCAAACCTGTTTGGCCTTGAGCTCCGCATCCCGCTCGGCATACCGCTTGCAGTTCTCCTGGGGACTGCCCCCCGTTGCCGGCTGCATCGTGGCGGGGCGCTCCGACATAGGGTTCGGACTGTCAATCACCCCGCCGCTAGCTCCGCAAGTGCATTGGAGGGCTTCCTCATGCACAACGGCAAGCGCGTCACTGGACCGCTGTATCTCCACCAGATAAGCTTCGAATTCGTCAATCTCAGGACAATCACCCGAGCGATGCGCCAGGGGCTTCAAGCGGAATAAGGCGTCGTGGAGCTTTTTCTGGTCGCCGGTGAAATCGACCTGGTTCTTGCCACTCGCGGTGAAGATGGCCACGTGGTCTTGGGGCTGAACGGCGGTCGTCAGGAAGCGCCAGGCGGCGTCGCGGGTTCGCCGATAGTCGTCGACTGTAGCGTGCAGATCGTCGAAAAAGAGGGCGATGAAACGCTGGGGAAGTGCAGCAGCGGGCGGCTGCGAAGCTACGGCGCCAGTGGTGGCTGGGGCGGCTGGCGCAGCTTGAGCCGGCGGCGCTACCGGCCGCCGGTTGAAAACCTCGACGCCAAAGCCGGTAATCTCCTGCGGTTTGCCGTCGTCCGACAGCCGGAAGTCTTCTTTGTGGAGATCTCCGACCGCCTGCCCTTTCGGGTCGCGCACCACTACTGCCACGACCACCAGGTTGCGTTGCACGGTTATCTGGAATTGGGGTGAGGTCCCCTGCGTCTGTGCCTGCGGTGGGTTGGCGCTCTGCTGGGCAGCGCCGCCGAGTGTTGCCAGCACCAAGGGTGTAAGCGCGACAGACAGAAGAAGGCTTCGGCCCACGCCATGCACGCGGATACTACGCGTTCTTCGGACCACAAGTCCTCCCTCAAAACCAAACTTCCAATTGCCCGTGTCGTTCCGAGCCAGGCGAGGAATCTCGCTCTGGTTCTTTCTTCCACCCACCTCCTAGTCGACCTTCAGCTCAACTCCGCTTCAGCGCACAGCGAGATTCCTCGCTGCGCTCGGAATGACAAACTCGGAGGCCGGTGATGCGGCCCTTCCCGATTAATGTGAACTTGGCGCGTGGCTGAGCGGCAACTCCAGTCCCGTAGCGCGAGCCTCTTCAGCCAACAGGTCGCTGAAAACAGCACGGCCCAAGCCGTAGAGTATCATTCCAACTATGCCCTCTTTGAAGTCAGTGTCCTCGAATTTGGCCACCGGGGCGCCCTGAAGAATGATCGTGATGACGGGGCCCCGGCATTGGACCGAGATCTTCTCCTGACGTGCCCGCTCACTGACCGGGAGGTCCTTCCAGGGGAAGAGATCCCGCAGCACGGGTTCAGAGTGGTATTTCTTCACAAGCTTAAATGCGGTCCCGTGAGATTCGGAGGCCTCCCGGCTGAGAAGAACGGCATAGTACCCGCGGTCATTAAGGCGAAAAACCAAGCCGGGGACGGTTGCCATATCTGCGCCTGCCCCGCCAGAATTCCACCCCACGCTCACCGAGACATTCAGGTCGCCCGAAAACAAGGGTCCGTTAGCAAGCAGCACGCCTTCAAGCGGAATGGGTTCTCCGACTTCTTGGGTTTTGATGTTCACGCCCGCCGAACCCCAGGAACTGTTGTCGTAGTCAAAGGCGTAATTCGGATCCGAACGCGGCTTCGCATTGACAATCTCGTAGGTTCCGGCCTTGTAATGGTAACCCTTCTTGTTGGGCCATCCGCTGGCTGTGTCCTGAAAGTCCTCGTGGTAGACGGCACACCCATTCTTGGCCGTAACCTTGGACTCGTACGGGTAGGGCTTAAGCTTTTCATTCTCACAGCCCGCCGATGGTTCGGGAACCGCTGCGAAACCGCGCCGCGCCCGAACCCACGCGCCAGGTTGTGCGACTCTAACCTCGATGCGATGGAAGCCGCCCCCCTTCACCTTGGGATAATAAGCAAGCGTGTATTGCGTCCGCAGTTGATGAGCGACGGTTTCGACTGCCTCCTGAAGCTTGTCGGGTGAGCCGGGGAAGAACGACTCAGCACCCGATTCGTTGGCCATTTGGTTGAAAGCCGTGAGCGGGTTGTCTACCTCCTTGCGGGTGACCAGCATGATCTTTTGCTTGCGGGATTTTCGGTACAAGTCATACTCTTCCCTGCCTAAAAAGCCGATGATGAACACCTGAGCCTGTGCCGCCTGAACAATCGGGACCAGTTCCTCCAGCGACCGGTGACTGTTCTGGTCCGCGCCATCCGTTACCACCAGTAGCGCCTGCCGGTGGTGGTGGGCATTCCGCATGTAGCAAAGCCCTCTCGCGATTGCGTCGTACAAGCTGGTGGTATTATCCGTCGCAACTGTTTCGGAGATCGCCGACAGAACACGGTGCATGTCGCTGGGGAAGTCTACAACTTTATCCACCTGGAGATGGAACCGCAGGTAGAAAACTTCATCGGCGGGGCGCATCGTGCTGATGATTTGGGATAGAGCAGCTTTGGCTTGATCGAGTTTTCCCGACGCCCCCATGCTGCCGCTCACATCCAGGAGAATCCCCAGACTGACAGGCTCGGCCGCGGCGTCGAAAAACGAAATCTTCTGCGGAACGCCGTCCTCGTACAATGAAAACTGATCGGCGGTTAACCCGTGGATCTCATTATCGTTGCGATCGGTCACCCGCACGGCAACCGAGAGGAGATCAACTTCAGTGCGAAGGGTATATTCGGACCCCGAAACCGCAGGCTTCTGGGCGTGCAAGCGGGGATGGGGCACACCCATGACGAGGGCGCCGAAGAGGATCAACGGTCTGACGAAAAAGAGGAGTGTTCCAGGAGGGCATTCAGATTGGCGCATCAGCGTGCCTCCCTAAATAACTAGACTACACCATCGTGCAAGGGGTTGCACGTGCCCGAGGCTTTTTCGATCTCAATTTCAGCCCGGGCCTATCTTCGGACATTCCGTCCGACCGCTGCGGTCCCCTACGCGTGCGCATCCACGACATTTTGAGCCGCCTGGTACGAGTAGGACTATGGAAATCGAAGGTCGGCCCGTGGCGCCAGGGATGAAACTTGCTGCGAGCAAAGCACTGGTTACTCCAGATGAGGTAGAGTCAGCCAAGTGGGTTCTTACCTGATCTCATTTCATATCGCGTGGCCTATCGGTTGGTTGTGCGGCGAAGGGTCGTGGAGCCGCACCCCAGCAGCTTCGGAAACGGCAAATTATCCTTTCCGACTTGAGCTAAGAACCCTGCAACTCCGGGGGTGGCCGCTCCTGGTCGCCTGAATCATTTCTATTTTCGCATTCCCCAAATAAGTGCTTGACTTTCCTCTTCTGCATGTATTATTACACTCATATGAGAATTACGCCCAAAGGTCCGCAAGCCGCTCGTCTCCGCCAACGCAAGTTCGAACTCCTCCGCCGCTTCCCCATCCCGCCCGATCTCCTTCCCGGATCGCTCTCCCTTACTCACCGCCGCTGTGGCCAGCCCACCTGCCATTGCGCCAAGGACAAGCAGGGGCACCCGGTTTGGTCTCTCACCTTCATGGCCGGCGGCAAGAAGCGGGTGGAGCACATCCCCAACGAATGGATCGAGGAAGTTCAACGCTTGGTGGAAGCGGGCCGCGAGTTTAAGGACGCCGTCGCCGAGGTCTTCGCCACGAACGCACAATTGCTGGCCCTGTGGCGGAAGCAAAGGCATCGGTGAAGGAGCCCTCACCGCGGCATCTCAAGAGGTACGTGGAGAAGTGTCTGCGTCTGAAATCCTACTTACAAGCGCCGGGCGATGGCCGCACCCAGGGGCGTATTCCGGCGAGCGCACTGCTGTGGGCTTTGTTGATGGGGGCCTTGCTGCGTCGCGTGGCTTTCGCAGCCATTGAAGCGCTCGTGCGCTCCCCGGCCCGGCGCGCCCTGGAGGTTTCCCGCCGCTTCGGCAACGACGCGCTCGCTTACTTCACCGAACGGCTCGACCCCAACCTCACGCGCCAAGCGGCGGTCACCGCCCTTCATCAGACCAAGCGGCATAAAGCGTTCGACGACTGCCGCTTCATCGGACTGGCCTTGGATGGAACGGGCGCCGGACGGTCAGAAGA
>Ga0326728_10021927_pt1 | contig 11930 bp, 7 predicted proteins | sample MB3enrmetagenome_FD_207602 | JGI IMG/M metagenome (GOLD analysis project Ga0326728, IMG submission 207602) | Lab enriched peat soil microbial communities from McLean, Ithaca, NY, United States - MB31MN | ecosystem: Environmental > Terrestrial > Soil > Wetlands > Peat | place: USA: New York... | reverse complement strand
AGGTATACCACCGGTGTCGTGTACAACGTCAGCAACTGGCTCATGATCAGCCCTCCGATGATCGTAATGCCCAGTGGGCGGCGAAGCTCCGATCCAGTGCCGCTTCCCAGCGCGAGTGGCAAGGCTCCCAGCAGCGCGGCCATCGTGGTCATCAGGATCGGGCGGAAGCGTAACATGCACGCTTCCACGATGGAGTCGTATGAGTTCTTGCCTTCGTTGCGCGCGGCGGCCAGGGCGAAGTCGATCATCATGATGGCGTTCTTTTTCACGATGCCGATCAGCAGAATGATGCCGATGATCGCGATAATACTGAGGTCCGTGTGCGTGAGAAGAAGCGCCAGCAGCGCGCCGACACTTGCCGCCGGAAGACTGGAAATGATGGTGATGGGATGGATGTAGCTCTCATACAGCATCGCCAGGATGAGGTAAACGGCCACCAGCGCCGCCGCGATCAGGATTGGCTCGCTCGAAAGCGATGCCTCGTAGGCTTGCGCGGTGCCCGCGAATTCAGTCTGGATCGTCGCCGGAAGCCCGACCTTAGCCGCCGCCTCCGTCGTGGCGTTCACGGCGTCGCCCAGCGCCACGCCTGGCTTCAGGTTGAAGGAAATCGTCACCGCCGGGAACAAACCCTGGTGAGTCACCGTCAGTGGAGCCGTGGTGGAGGCGAATTTGGCAAAAGCGCTCAACGGAACCTGTTGTCCGCTGGGCGAATCCACATAGATTTGGCTTAGAAACAGTGGATTCTGCCAGAACTCCGGCGACGCCTCCATCACCACGTGGTACTGATTCAGCGAGGTATACATGGTCGATACCTGGCGCTGCCCGAATGCATCGTAGAGCGTGTTGTCGATGAGTTGCGGCGTGATACCGAAACGTGCGGAAGTCCCGCGATCGTACTGGATCATGGCCTGCAATCCGCGGTTTTGCTGATCGCTGCTCACGTCGGAAATGATCGGGATCGCCTTGAACTGTTCGACTATTTTGGGGGCGAACTGATTGAGATCGTCCAGATTGTCGCCTTGCATGGTGAATTGGTATTGCGCGTTGCTCTGCCGGCCACCCACGCGAAGATCCTGCGCGGCTTGCAGGTACATGGTGGCGCCGGCCACCCTGGCCAACTTAGGCCGCAGCCGCGCGATGATGAGGTCGGCTGAGATTTTCCGCTGTTCGAGCGGTTTTAGCGAGATGAACAGGCGCGCCGTGTTGAATGTGCTGCCCCCCGTGGTTCCGTTCACGGTGTCGACGGCCGGATCTGCAGCCACAATATTGATCATCGGCAGCATAATCTTGTCCATGGCTTGGAACGAGGTGTCCTGGTCGGCCAAAATCGATCCCTGAATCCGTCCGTTATCCTGTTGCGGGAAGAATCCTTTGGGCACGCGAATGAACAGGTAAACGTTCAGTCCGATCGTGGCCAGCAGGACCACCAGCGTGATCGCTCGAAAACGAAGCGCGCCGGACAGGGTTCTCCCGTACAGATTCACCACCCAATCGAACCCCCGCTCGCTGGTGCGGTACATCCAGCCATGGGATTGCTCCTGCTTGAGGAGGTGCGCGCACATCATGGGAGTCGCGGTAAGTGAAACCACCATGGAAACCGCGATCGCGACGGAGAGCGTCACTGCGAACTCCCGAAACAGGCGTCCTACAATGCCTCCCATCAGGAGCAGGGGAATGAACACCGCAATCAGCGAAACGCTGATGGTGAATACGGTAGCGGACACTTCTTGCGCGCCTTTCAACGCGGCTTCCAAAGGACGCATACCCTGTTCTAGATAACGCGTGATATTCTCGATCACCACGATCGCGTCGTCCACTACAAACCCGGTCGAGATGGTCAGCGCCATCAGCGAAAGATTGTCGAGGCTGTAGCCCAGCAGGTACATCACGCCGAATGTTCCCACCAGCGATACGGGGACGGCGACGCTGGGAATGAAGGTTGTCCGCGCGCTTCTGAGGAAAACAAAAACCACCAGGATCACCAGCATCACCGAGATGATCAGTGTCCTCTCCGTATCGTGCACCGATGCGCGGATGGTGACCGTCTGGTCCATGGCCACCTTCACATCGATCGAATGCGGAATCGCGGATTGAACCTCCGGAAGGACTGCCTGGATGCGATCCACCGTATCGATGATGTTCGCGCCGGGTTGGCGGTAGATGATCACCAGGACGGATGGCTTGCCGTTCGCGTAGCCCGAATTCCGAATGTCTTCCACGGAGTCCTGCGCCTCGCCGATATCGGAGATTCGCACGGCCGATCCGTTGCGGTAAGCAACCACTAACGGCTCATAATCGCTCGCCTGGAAAATTTGATCGTTGGCGTCCACTTCCCACATGCGAAGATCGTCCGAAAAGTGCCCCTTGGGGGTATTGGCATTCGCCCCGCTCAACGCGGCCCGGACCTGCTCCAGGCCGATGCCATACTTGTTCAGAGCCGTCGGATTCAGCTCGATCCGGACGCTGGGAAGCGAGCTTCCTCCTACGGTCACCTGTCCCACGCCGCTCACCTGGGCCAGTTTCTGCGCCATGATCGTCGAGGCGGCGTCGTACATCTGCCCCCTGGTGAGGACGGCCGAAGTGAGAGCCAGCATGAAGACGGGAGAGTCGGCCGGATTCACTTTCCGGTAGGAAGGGTTGTTGGGAAGATTGGTTGGCAGATTGCCGCGCGCGGCGTTGATGGCGGCTTGTACGTCGCGCGCGGCCGCGTCGATGTCTCGATCCAGATCGAATTGCAGCGTGATGCTGGTAGATCCGAGGGCGCTCGACGAGGTCATCTCGGTGACCGCCGCGATCCGTCCGAATTGGCGCTCGAGCGGCGTCGCCACCGAGGAGGCCATCGTTTCGGGACTCGCCCCTGGCAAACCGGCGCTCACCGAGATGGTCGGAAACTCCACTTCGGGAAGCGGTGACACAGGGAGCAGCCGGTATGCCGCGGCCCCGGCCAGTGTAATCGCGACCACCAGAAGCGTGGTGGCGACGGGTTTCCGGATGAAGGGTTCCGAAATGTTCATCGATTACTCTGCCGGAAGCGGCTCGGCGCCGGCAGGAACCTTTCTGGCCTCGGGGTGCCCCGCGAATCGCGCCGCCAGCCGGTCGAACCAGATATAGATGACCGGCGTCGTGTATAGCGTCAACAGTTGGCTGATGAGCAGCCCGCCGATAATCGTAATTCCCAACGGCCGGCGCAGCTCCGACCCGCTCCCGGAGCCCAGGGCCAGCGGCACCGCGCCGAGCAGCGCCGCCATGGTTGTCATCATGATCGGACGAAAGCGCAGAAGGCACGCCTGGTAGATGGCCTCTTCCGGTTTCATGCCTTCCTTGCGCTCCGCCGCGAGGGCGAAATCGATCATCATGATGGCGTTCTTTTTCACGATCCCGATGAGCAGTACGATGCCGATTAAGGCAATCACGCTGAAATCGTTCTTGAACAGGATGAGGGCGAGTAACGCGCCGACGCCCGCCGAAGGCAGCGCGGACAGGATCGTCAACGGATGAATATAGCTCTCATAGAGAACGCCCAGGACGAGATAGACCGTAATCAGCGCCGCCGCAATCAGCACCGGCTCGTTGGCCAACGACGATTGGAAGGCCTGCGCCGTCCCCTGGTAGGCCGCCTGTACACTCGGAGGCATGCCCATTTGGTCTTTCACTTGGTTCACCGCCGTGACGGCGTCGCCCAAGGATGCATCCGGCGCCAGATTGAAAGACAGCGTAACCACCGGAAACTGACCTTGGTGGTTCACCGTGATGGGGACCGTTGTCGTCTCCACGTGAGAGAAGGTGCTGAACGGGATCTGCCCGCCATTCGGAAACGCCGAAGAGGATTGAATCAAAGGAGCGTTGCCAACCACTGCGCCCGCCCGGATAAACAAATCGTCCAGGTCCGAAGGATTCCTGCCGAACCCGGGCTTCACTTCCAGGACCACGTGATATTGGTTCAACTGCGTAAACATGGTCGATACTTCCCGCTGTCCGTAGGCGTCGTATAATGTCTGGTCGATTGAGGATGTCGTGATCCCTAAACGCGAGGCGGTCTTGCGGTCGAATACCAGTTTCGCCCCCAGACCAAGGGTTTGTTGATCGCTTGCCACGTCGCTCAATTGCGGCAGCTTCTGGAGTTTGGCGAGCATCTGCGGCGCCAAGGTATTCAATTCGTCTACGTTCGGATCTTCCAGCGTGTACTGGAATTGCGTACGGCTCACCCGGTCTTCGACCGAGAGATCCTGCACCGGCTGCATGTATAGCGTAATGCCCGGCACCTGCGCCAGCGCCGGCTGCAGGCGGCGAATCACATCGCTCGCGCTGATCTTGCGCGCGGCCAGCGGTTTCAGATTGACCAGAATGCGTCCGCTGTTCAAGGTTGTATTGGTCCCGTCGATTCCGATGAAGGACGACAGATTGTCCACGGCCGGATCTTGCAGAATGATCTTGGTCAACATCTGCTGCTGCCTGGACATTTGTGGAAAGGACACCGACTGGGCCGCTTCGGACACCCCCTGGATGACGCCCGTATCTTGAATGGGGAAGAATCCTTTGGAAATTACAAAGAACAGGAAGATGGTCAGCCCGAGAGTCGCAGCCGCCACCATCAGCGTCGCGACTTGCCAGCCAAGCACCCACTTTAGCGTCCTGCCGTGGAAGGCGATGACCGCATTGAATGCGCGCTCCGAGGTCCGATAGAACCGCCCCTGGCTCGCCTCGGACTTCTGCTTCAGCAGTTTCGAGCACATCATCGGAGTAAGGGTGAGCGAAACCACCGCCGAAGCCAGGATGGTCACGCTCAGCGTAACGGCAAATTCCCGAAACAGCCGGCCCACGATATCGCTCATGAATAACAAAGGGATGAGAACGGCAATCAGGGAGACGGTCAACGAGACAATCGTAAAGCCAATTTGCTCGGACCCTTTGAGCGCGGCTTCCAGGGGAGCGTCGCCCGCTTCGATGTAGCGGGTGATGTTCTCGATCATGACGATGGCATCGTCTACCACGAAACCCGTGGAAATCGTCAAGGCCATGAGAGTCAGGTTGTTCAAGCTATAGCCCAGCAGGTACATGACTCCAAACGTGGCGACCAGCGACAGCGGAACGGCGACACCGGGAATAATAGTCGCGGCAATGTTGCGCAGGAAGAGAAACATGACCATCACCACCAGCGCCACCGTAAGCATCAGCTCGAACCGCACGTCGCTCACCGAGGCCCGAATGGTGGTGGTCCTGTCGGTCAGGATACTGACATGGATGGATGCGGGCAGTGTCGATGTGAGTTGAGGCAGCAGTTGCTTGATTCGATCCACCACCGAGATGATGTTCGCCCCCGGCTGCCGTTGAATGTTCAGGATCACCGAGGGTGTCTGGTTCATCCAGGCGGCCTGCCGCACGTTCTCCGTGTCATCGAGGATTGCGGCAACATCGGTCAATTTGACCGGGGCGCCGTTCTTGTACGCGATGATGAGCGGGGCGTAATCGCTGCTGGAGAGCAACTGGTCGTTGGCCCCAATCTGGTACGCCTGGTTCGTTCCGTCGAAGTTTCCTTTGGCCTGGTTGACGTTGGCGGCCACGATGGCGGTCCGCAGATCTTCCAGGTTGAGACCGTAAGAGGCCATCGCCGTCGGATTCGCCTGAATCCGCACAGCCGGTTTCTGCCCGCCGCTGATGCTGACCAGGCCGACCCCCGGCAACTGCGACATCTTAGGCGCCAGCCTCGTGTCTGCGAGATCCTCTACCTTCGACAGCGGAAGATCCGTCGAAGTCAGGGCGAGCGTCAGGATCGGTGTGTCGGCCGGATTGGTCTTGCTGTAGATAGGAGGGGCCGGCAGATCCGCCGGTAGGTACGTGCCCGAGGCATTGATCGATTGCTGCACTTCCTGTTCGGCCACATCGATGCTCAGACTAAGGTTGAATTGCAGGGTGATCACCGAGCTCCCGTCTGAACTTGTGGAAGTCATCTGCTGGAGTCCCGGCACCTGCCCGAACTGGCGCTCCAGTGGCGCGGTCACCGAAGACGCCATCACGTCCGGACTGGCGCCCGGATAGAACGTAGTGACTTGAATGATCGGGTAGTCCACCTCCGGCAACGCCGAAACCGGTAGCTGCGTGTATCCCACCGCGCCTGCCAGCAGGATGCCCACCATCAGCATCGTGGTGGCCACCGGCCGGAGAATGAAGACGCGGGATGGGTTCACCGGGCTCCCCTCTCGGGCCCTGCCGCCTCAGCCGGAGAACTCCGGTTGCCGCTGTGGGGCCGTAACATCTTACTTCGCAGGTAACTGCGACGCATTCCAGCCTCCAGCCAGCCCTTCGATCAGCAGCCCGCTCGCCGTCGGGCGGCGGATCAACAGGGTTACCGCTGTTACGCTGAGCGGCGTGGCCTGTGAAGTGATCGCCGGTAGATAACTTCCCGTTCCGGCCTTGAAGTTCACGGGCGGCTGTTCTTTGAACGCCGGCGATAGGGCGGCCGATGGCCCTCTGGAATCGGTCGTCGTGACCGGGAATTTCGGAGACGGGTTCATCTAACTTCCCTTCCGCGCCTTGCCCCCCTGGTTGGCCGAGAGGTTCGCTGCAGTGGCGGCAGAGGGGCTTTTGGACGGGATTACCGGGGGGCTCGCGGAGGGGATCTGGGCGGTGACGTTGGTCCCTTCCTGCAGTTTGTCGACGCCCGTCATCACCACCACCTCTCCAGGCACCATCCCCGCAGCCACCTCGGAATCGTCGCCTTCCGTTGTAGCGATGGTGACCGGACGCAGGGTCACCGTGGAATCCGCCTTCACAACGTATACATAGGTCGCCTGAGAGTTGCGCTGCACCGCGGCGGTTGGCACCAGGGTTACTCCGTGCTTTTCCTGTACCAGCAATCTCGTGTTTACGAACTGATTGGGAAACAGCGTGCCTTTCACGTTCTCGAATGTCGCTCTCAGCTTGAGCGTGCCGGTGGTCGGATCGATCTGATTATCGAGCGTCGTCAACGACCCTTGCGCCAGCTTCGTCTTGCCTCCGCGGTCGTATGCATCCACCTCCAGCGTCTGCCCGGCGGCCATCTTCTTGAGAACCACCTGAAGCTGATCTTCGGAGATCGTAAAGATCGCGCTGATGGGATCCATCTGTGTGATGACCAGCAATCCGTTGGTGTCGGTGGATTGAACGATATTTCCGGGGTCGACCAGGCGCAACCCAATGCGTCCAGTGACCGGGGCCGCGATCTTACAGTAGGCCAGATTGACCTTGGCGCTTTGGATTTGACCTTCATCGAGTTTCACCACCCCCTCGTCCTGATGCACCAGTGCCTGCTGCGTGGCCAGTTGTTGCTCCGGGATGGCTTCCTGCGGAGCCAACTGTTGATAGCGGATCAGGTCGACCCGTGCGTTCTCCAGGGCGGCTTGGTCCTTGATCAGTTGCCCTTCGGCCTGGGTCAATGCCGCCTGGTACGGCCCGTCGTCGATTTCCACTAACAGATCGCCCTTCTGAACCGTGTCGCCTTCACGATAGCCAACGCTCATTAATTGCCCGTTGACCCGGCTTCTAACCGTGACCGTAGCCAGGGGCGTAATGGCGCCCAGCCCCGAATAATATACGCCAATGTCCCCCTTGTGGGATTTCGCTGCTACCACTGGTATCGGAGGCGGGCCTTTCGCTGCGGCGGCTGCCGCCGCGCTAGCGGCTTTCGCAGCGGCCATTCGCGACCACACAATATACGTGATGATACCCAGCACCAGAAGAACGCATAGCACCAGCCACCGCCAGCGCCGGCGCCGCGGGGAGGGCTGGGGCTTCCCGCGTCGAGCGCTCTCCGCCGGTGTCGGGATCCCGGGCGCCGGTGCGGATGGAACTGCCATCGGCTCATGAATCTCGAGAAACTGTCCTGCCGGCGTCCCTGTGCTATCGAGCATGTGGTTCCTCTCGCGGAGTGCGGCGGTGGCCTACTCTTCAGGCTCAAAGCCTGATGACAAGCAGCGCAGTGGGCGCGGACGCTGCCAGAGTTTCGATTTGTTCGGCAAGCAAATTGGCCATGATGCCAAGACCGGTCTCCGTTTAGAGCACGAGACGGACCATGTGCGCCCTGGCGGTACTACCGGCTTGAGATAGCGCCAATGTACCTAGCGCCAATGTACCCGGAAGAGCGCAGAAACTGCACGTGGAAGTGCGGGATTTGCATTCCTCGGGCGGAGCGGAATACTCCCGGATACTTCGCCGCCAGGAGCAGTTCTGCGATTGATCCCCACGTAGTCTGCCCGAATCCCAGTCACAAACCTTGGCAAATTTCTGTAATCCACTCACCGAAAAAGACTTTAGCCTCGATCTCCTGCCCCCGCCCAGGGCCGATTTTTGGCGCCGTCGCGTTATACTGGACTCATCCAGATACTGGAGTCAGCCAGGGAATAAACGCGGCAAAGCCGGTCGGGGCTCTCCTGCCAAAACCGCTCAAGTTGAGCGGGTGTTTTTCCTTAAGTTGCTGATTTTAATAGGTCGGATTTTCAAAAACCGCTCAAGTTGAGCGGTTTTCTCGCCTTCGGTCGCTTCTTTCTGCAAACGGCGAGCCGCCTCGATGCTTCCGGAAAACCAACCCAGAGGCCTTATAACGTTCCTTTATGTTGGGCTATCGCGGCCCCGCCGTGTTTCTATTCGTAAACTTCGCGGCGATGCGCGATCCGTGTCACATCGATGGTTTTCGCCTTGTCGTCAATCTCGTACACAATGCGCCAGTCGCCCACGCGGATGCGCCATTCCTTATCGCCGCCCTTGAGTTTCTTGCAGCCGGGCGGCCGGGGAGCCGTCGCGAGACGTTCCAGACGCGGCATGATGCGGGCGACCACTTTCGCGGTCAGCCCATGCAGTTCTTTTTCCGCGCTTGCGGTCAGCGCAACGCGATAGCTACTCACGCTAGCTTGCCGCTCTTGATAAGGCCCGCTTTCACCTTGTCGAGCGGAATGCGCTTTTCATGACGGCGCGACCGCGAGACAAGGACGTCCTCGATGTCTTCCCACAGTTCCCGATGCCGTTTCAGGTCGATTTGAACCGCCACCTTGCGGCCCTTCTCATCGGTCACGTACTGGATTCCGGTCATGGTTTCATTGTCCTTCAGATGAGGGTTTCGGTGCATTCTCACGCTCCCGCCCGGGCATACGCAATTCCAACTCCAAGCAATTCCGCTTGGCCGTCACCACTTGAGCGCCCGCTTTTCCGTAAGTTGCTGATTTTAATACATCGGATTTTCAAGAGCCGCTCAAGTTGAGCGGTTTTGGTCGTCCAACCCGCACTCACTGGCCGACAAACCTGGCCGGCACGGTCGTGAGGGCGGGAACGCCCGATCAGCAGCACGCCAATCAGCAGAATCAGGTAGAACGGCAGCGTGGCGCGGTAAACGACCGTCATGGGCTGCTGGGATACGCCGAAAGGCACAGGTTCATGCCGATGAGTGGAGTGAGATAGCCGGGTTCCAGGTTGGCCAGGAAGATTACACCTATATGTATGGACCGGAAACCAATAGGCTTCACACAGCTTGCCCAGGGCTTCCGGGGCGCCCGATAAGTCGCGGGCGGCGGCGGTTACCATGGTCCATGACGCACTGGGAAACCGCCGGACGGTGTACTCGGTCGCCCTTTCCCGCTTGGCCGATCGCGGACCTCCTGCCTGGTCGGAGATTATACGATAAAAGGGTGCCACTATCTCCAAAACCAGGGCACCGCATGGAATCTCACGGGGCCGAACAACTGGCCGACGAGTTCATCGGCAGCGCACACATATTAGTCGCGGCGGTCATCGGCATGAAGAACACGGTGTTGGGCCACACCGCCGGCAAAGGTCTCAGTTTCTCCCAACTGAAGATTTTGAAGCTGATCGACGTGGCCGGATCCCATTACATAGGAGACGTGGCGGCGTTTCTCGATGTCAGCGACGCGGCCGCCAGCAAAGCGGTGGACCGCCTGGTGCGGCAGAAATACCTGCGGCGCAGCGAGGGCCGGTCGGACCGGCGCAGCAGCGAAATCGTTCTGGCGGCCGCCGGCCGGAAAGTCCTGCAACAATACGATGCCGCCAAGGATGGTATTCTGCAATCCATCTTTCGCGATCTCGACCCCCACGAGGTCCGCCGCGCCGTCGCGCTGATGGAGGGCATCACCAGGCGAGTCGTGTGCGGAAGCGCCAGTTCGGAGGAGATTTGCTTGCAGTGTGCCATCTATCTGAAAAAGCGCTGCCTGGTGCGGGACGGCGCGCGCGCCGAATGCAAGTACCATAGGCGGCGCAAGACACGGCAGACGCAGCCGGTGGAGGCTGAGCCGTGAATTCCGGCTGCGGGCTACAATGTGCGGTCATGCTTTGTGCGATGATCTCGCGGATTTTCCGCCTTGCTGCCTGCGCGCTGTTGCCCGCCCTGGCTGCCGCCGCCGAGGGGCCTGTCCTCACTCCCAAGCCGGGTGCGGCGCCCCGCATCAACGGCCCGTCGGTGTACGGCGCCCGTCCTGGCCGGCCGTTCCTGTATCGCATCCCCGTCACCGGCGAACGTCCCCTGCGCTTCGCCGCGAAAGGCTTGCCCAAATCGCTTAGCCTGGACGCTGCCACGGGTATCGTGAGTGGCATGGCGCCGCCGCGCAAAGGGGAGTACGCGGTGACGCTGCGCGCCCGCAACGCGCGCGGCGAGGCCACGAAGCGCTTCCGCATCGTGGTCGGCGACACCCTCGCCCTGACCCCTCCCATGGGCTGGAACGACTGGTACACGCACTACGACCGCGTCACCGACGCTTTGGTCCGCCGTGCCGCCAGCGCCATGATCGCCTCCGGCATGGCCGATTTCGGCTATCAATACGTGAACATCGACGACTGCTGGATGGTCAAGCCGGGCGACCCCGATCCCGACCTGGGCGGCGAGCCGCGCGACGCCGCCGGCAACATGCGGCCCAACCGGCGCTTCCCGGATATGAAGGCCCTTACCGGGTTCATCCATGCCCAGGGCCTGAAAGCCGGCATCTATACTTCGCCGGGGCCGCTCACCTGCGCCCGATTCACCGGGTCGTACAACCACGAAGAGGCCGATGCGCGCCAGTTCGCCGCCTGGGGCTTCGACTTCCTCAAGTACGACTGGTGCTCCTATGAGCGCGTGGCGCCGGGCAAAACCCTCGCCGACCGCAAGCTGCCATACCAGAAAATGGGAGCCATTCTGGCCGGGCTCGATCGCGACGTGGTCTTCAATCTCTGCCAGTACGGCATGAGCGATGTGTGGACATGGGGCGGCACCGTGGGCGGCAACTGCTGGCGCACCACCGGCGACCTGGGTCTGGAAAAGGACTCGCGCCTTCCCGGCTTCTACTCCATCGCCTTCCAGAATGCCGCGCACGCCGCGGACGCCGGTCCCGGCCACTGGAACGACCCCGATTACATTCTGATCGGTTCGGTAGGCAACGCCCGCAACAAAGACGACCCGCCCAAGCCCACCTCGCTCACCGCCGACGAGCAGTACAGCTATATGTCTTTGTGGTCGCTCATGGCCGCCCCGCTGTTCTTCTCCGGCCACATGGAGTACCTGGACGAGTTCACCCTCAACGTGCTGTCGAATGCCGAGGTGATCGAAGTGGATCAGGACGAGCTGGGCCGGCAGGCGCGCGTGGTGCGCCGCGCGGAGAACGAATTCGTGCTGGCCAAACCGCTGGCGGATGGCTCGCTGGCCGTCGGCCTGTTCAATCTGGGCGAAGCTGCGGCGCGCATCGCCGCTACGTGGGCCGAGCTCGGCATCCAGGGCGGGCGGCGCGCCCGCGACCTGTGGCGGCAGACGGATATCGGGACGGTAAACGGCCAGTTCGCGGCGGAAGTCCCGCGCCACGGGGTGGCTCTGGCGCGCCTCTACCCGCGATAAAGAACGCGAGACGCTATATAATACTCGCTTACCTTTTATGAAAAGACTTGTAGCGGCTGTGTTTCTCCTGGCAGCGTGCGCGTTCGCG
>Ga0326728_10021926_pt1 | contig 11932 bp, 11 predicted proteins | sample MB3enrmetagenome_FD_207602 | JGI IMG/M metagenome (GOLD analysis project Ga0326728, IMG submission 207602) | Lab enriched peat soil microbial communities from McLean, Ithaca, NY, United States - MB31MN | ecosystem: Environmental > Terrestrial > Soil > Wetlands > Peat | place: USA: New York... | reverse complement strand
CTGCACACCAAAAACCAACTGGCCCACGGGTCCTGGGTATTGCAACTCATGAGGCAAAAACCGGCCTAAAGCTCCTGTGAATAACTTTTATGAAAAAGCGATTTACAAACCAGAGAACAACTTTGCGATTTTCCCGTTTGTCTTTCTGCGGCAATTCGCGGACAAAGCCATTCCGTGGGCCGCGGCCGCGATGGCCGGGGTTCCGCAATTTTTCCTCATTCACCGCCTGATCGCCGCCGCGCATCCAAACCAATTCATGGGTTTGCTGCCGATGGCTTTTGCCATTCCCCCGCTGTTGAGTCTGGTGATCGTGTTGCGGAAAATTCCCGCCATCAGCCCGGCGCGCATCACCCAACTGGCCTGGTTTGGAGGGGTGGCGCTTTTTTTCATCACGCTGATCTTTCCCATTCAGTTCGACCGCCAATGGATCACGATTGGCTGGGCGCTTGAGGGCATGGCGCTTTTGTGGCTCTTTCATCGTGTGCCGCATCCCGGCCTGCGGTTGGCCGGCGCCGGGTTGCTTGTCGCCGCGTTCGTCCGGCTCGCGCTCAATCCGGCGGTGCTCGAATATCATCCACGCAGCGCGATGGCGATTTTGAACTGGTACCTCTATGCTTACGGCGCGGTCACGGTGTGTTTGTTCGCGGGGGCGCGGCTTGTCGCGCCGCCCCGGAATTTGATCGCGCAAATCAATGCGCCGCCGGTTCTGGCCGGGCTTGGCACGGTCCTCGCCTTCCTGCTCGTAAACATTGAAATCGCTGACTTCTTCAGCGCGCCCGGTTCGACGCTGACCTTCCAATTCAGCGGCAACTTTGCGCGCGACATGACATATTCCATCGCCTGGGCTGTCTTTGCGCTCATCCTGCTCGTGGCAGGAATTCACAGAAAGATTCCGACATCGCGCCATGCCGCCCTTGGCCTGTTGAGCATCACGCTGCTCAAACTGTTTTTCCACGATCTGGCGCGACTCGGACAGCTTTACCGCATAGGCGCTTTCATCAGTGTGGCCGTGATCGCCATGCTGGCGTCCTTCGCCTACCAGCGATTCTTCGCCGCCACTGTCCAACAGAAGGAAAAGATTGAAACGGCCCCCTAAATTTGGTGTTCGTTGGGTTTGTCTTTCCTGCTTGAATTGCGCCCTGGCAACGGGCGCCGCCATGTTGCCTTCCGCCTGGCAGCATGAACAACCATTCACCGTGCCTTCCGCCGGCTTGATCAAGTTGAGCCTGCCAGTCGAAACGCTTGATGCCGCGCGGTCCGGGCTTGAGGATTTGCGCCTCTATGACGAGGCAGGCAATGAAGCGCCTTACTGGGTCGCGCATCCCGTTCCGGTCATCCGGACGCGGCACCCCGCGAAGTCATTTCACGTTTCGCTGACGCCGCACACTTCGGTCATCACACTGGAAACCGGCCTCACGCAAGACGTTGACGGCCTCACGCTTGAAAGCCCGGCCAACAATTTTATCAAACCTGTGCGAATCGAGGGTTCCCTGGATCGAGAAGACTGGCACACGCTGGGCGAGGGGCAGCCCGTTTTTCGCCAGCCTGATGGCGCGGCTCAACTTCACCTTTCCTTTCCATCCGGCGTCTGGCCCTGGCTTCGGTTGACCGTCGATGACCGGCGTTCGCAACCGATCCCGCTGACCGGCGCATCCCTTGATGTCGCCGCCACCGCCGCTGAACCTGAAGCCGCTGAATGGATGCAGGCGGCCATTGCTGAACGCCACGAAAATCCCGGCGAAACCCGCCTCACTCTCAATCTGGGCGCGGCCAACCTGGACATCGCCGCCATCAAGATTGAAACCGATGCGCCACTGTTTGCCCGGCAAATCGCGCTGGCGGTGACGCAGGTTTCAGAAGATTCGATCCGCGAACAAATCCTGGCCCGCGGAACCATTTTCCGCGTTGCCCTGGAGGGCGGGCCTGCTTCTGAAAACCTCTCCGTGCCGCTTGGAAGCCAAGTCCGCTCCCGGCAACTGCTCCTGTTCATCAACAATGGCGACAGCCCGCCTCTCCCAATCAAGGAGGTGCGCGTGAAACGGCGCCCGGTTTATCTTCTCTTCCTTGCCCGTCAAGCAGGCTCTTACCACGCGCTGACCGGCAACCGTCATTGTTCAGCCCCCTCTTACGATTTGAGCGCGCTGAACATCAATCCCAAATCCATTCCGGTTTCGGCCCTGACGCTGCCGCCGCCTGTTGAAAATCCCAACTACCAGGCGCCCGAAGTCCTTCCCGGCATCACGGACAACGGCACGCCGCTCGACGTGTCGGCCTGGAAATTTCGCAAGCCGGTCAAGATCGTCCGCGCAGGCGCCCAGCAATTGGAACTTGATCTGGACGCGCTCGCCCATGCGCAATCAGGCCTGCAAGACATCCGGCTTTTACACGACGCCCGGCAAATTCCTTACATCGTCGAACACACTTCGATCACCCGCTCCGTCCAGGCGTCTGCGACGGCAGCCAACGACGCCAAAGATGCCGGACTCAGCCGGTGGACGATCCAGCTTCCGGAGGCCGGATTACCCCTGACTCAGCTTGCTTGCACAGCGCGAACACCCTTGTTTCACCGCGAAGTGGCGCTCTATCAGGAAATGGAGGACGAACGCGGAACGAAATACCGGCAGCCCCTTGCCCAAGGGTCGTGGATGCAAACACCCGAACATACGAACCGCGAATTTGTTTTGCAGATCAACAGCCCTTTGCATGGCGACCGGGTTTTTCTGGAAACCCGTAATGGCGACAATCCACCGGTTGATTTGCAAAACTTCCGGTTTTTTTATCCCGTGTCGAGCATCCTCTTCAAAGCAAGCACGGAGGAGCCGGTTTTTCTTTATTATGGCAATGCAAAGGCCGCACCGCCTCAGTACGATCTGAGTCTGGTTGCCGGCCAGTTGGTCATGGCGGACAAAGCGCCCGCCGCCCTGTCCGCCGAGGAACGCCTTCCAGGATTCGCCGTCCGTGACAACCGGCAATCCGGGACAGGCACTGTGGCCCTGTGGAGCGTTCTGGCGCTGGTGGTCGTGGTGCTTCTGTGGCTGATTACGCGGCTGCTGCCCAAGCCGCCGCCGACTGGAAAGCACGAATGAACATCCGGGCCAGCAGGGGACGCAAGTTCGTTGTCGAACCCTTGCAGTTTGCATTCCAGCTCGATTTCCCGACTTCAACGCAAAGCCGCAAAGCTGCGAAGAACAGCAAGATATGGATGATTGGTCTGAAAAAGGGGTAACACGGTAACAAGTGTTGATAGTCAATGACTTAGCCGGTAACAAAAAGAGCTACAGACCAGTAACAAGCCAGTTACGTTAACGATAAAGCCGGCTTGGGCTGGTTGGACGGATTAATGACCATCGGTGTTTTAAGAATTTGACCACGTATGGCACGGATTTCACGGATGCCCTGACAGATCATGGAGAACCGGGCAAGCCAAACTCGCCGAATGAAGAACGCCAACCAGATTTGATAACCACGAAATATTCGAAAGATGCGAACTCTGAAAGCAAGAAAAGGGCAAGATTGATACATTGGTCTGAAAAACCCGCAACATCCGCCACAACGTTGATAGTCAACGACTCAGCCCGCAACACGACCCGCTACAGACCAGCAACATGTTGCTCCTGAAAACAGCGCAGAACCTGGTCAATGGACAATGGTCAGGATGGTGACTTGCCCTGCACCCCCATTTTGAGCCGCCACACCATCACAACCGTTGTCAGTCAAAGACAAGCAAAGCTGTCCACGACGCCCCAATGGGTGACCCGTTTCTGCGATTATGCGGGACCCTTTCACGGCGCTGAGAATTGGCCGCCGAATGGGTCGTTTGTGTGTCCCGGCCCACAGATTTGAGTCAGACTAAAGTCCGGCCCTGCGGAGATCGGATAGCCATAGATGCTGCTGACGAGTGTGAGGAGGTCGGGGAACACTTCGTAACCGTATGACGTGGGGTCTTTCAGAAATATCCAGACGTAGGGGTAGCCGGGAATGACTGACCACGGCACTTCCACAATGCGGTCGCCGGTGCATGTGACGCTAATAATATTAGAGCAGGAGCAGCCTTCGTCGTAATAGCCGTAATTGCCTGTTGCGGCAGACCATCCGACGCACAGCATCAGATAAGGATGATTCGTGCCTGATGGGAAATAGCATTGAACTCTTTGAAAGCCATAGAGCGCTGAACCGCTGGGGATGGCGGGGTCAGTCAAGTATGTTGCATTGGGGAAGCCGACGCCAGTGCTGCCAAGGCCCTGGGAGATAATCGCATTTGTGCTGTCGGCGGAAAAGGAGGCGAACCAGTTCCGATTCCACGGGATGGTGCTCATGTCGTAGTTCAGCACCCAATTTTTTATGTTGTCGAGGGCAAGGTAGGAGTGGTTGGTTGGAATATCGGCAAAAGCCAGGCCCGCGGTGAGGATTCTGACGACGGGTCCGGCCATGCATGGACAGCTTGAAAATACAACGCTTGCGCAGGCAATGTTGGCGTCCACCGGATCCACGACTCCATTATCGATCGTGCCAAAATAAGCGAGAGTGAACGTTCCCGAAGAATTAGCCGGGATGGTAAACGATCCACTGATTGTCCCGTTAGTGGGCAGATACCCGTTAGTGGCCGGATAGTTGGTGTAGGTTGTCGAGAGATCGGTCGCCTCGGTGCGATTGCCGTCACTATCGTCACTGAACGCTCTAAAAACACCGCCGTGAAACGCTTGAGGAGACGCGTTGCTGGCTGTGAAACTGCATGTTTGCTCGTTGCTGCTGCTGCAAAGAATTTGCAGTCGTCCCCGGAAGTAGTAGTTCAGCAGGCCCGTGCTGTAGGCTATCGCCCTCGGAATCAGGATGCTGTGATAGTTCGCCATGACATCCGGATCGTCCGGATGCACCGCATTAAGCGAACCCGCATTAGTGCCGAGGATGCCTGGATTTAACGCCGCGAGCAAGTCAATGGCGCAATGTTCCGGGACTGAAACTCCCTGACTGCTCTTTGTAAGGACGCAGCGATAAACGGCAGTGTTGGCGCCATAAAGCCCGATACTGTTTGGGATGAGCTTTGCATAGGCGGCTGGATTTAACAGATAGTGGATAAAATCGGTTGAATAAATTGAAGGATAGCGGTAAGCGGTGACACCAAAGGAGCCATTAGTGTTCTTCCCCGGAAATTCGAAATAACTCCCACGGACGGTCAAAAAGTTGCCATTGCAGAATTCGGCCAGGCCGAGAGTCGGGCCGCCATTCTCATTAGCGTTCAGGGGCGCGTACGATGTGCCGTTGTATAAATTGCGATCCCAAAAGTCGGACATTTGGGTGAACCCCGCAGCCATCCAGTCAAGGTTTGTAGGGGAGAAATTAATATTCCCGAGGTTGTGCCAGCCCCAGTCTTCAAATACACTCCTCCAAGGCGTGTTGACTGTGGTACGTGGAAACTGATCCAAATGCTGCTCATTGCGCACATGCTGCGGCTGGGAGGTGTCTTCCAGAAGATGCATGACTTGACCAATGGAAGAAAACATCACAGCTTCCTGCCCGTCTCGTGCATAGCTTGCAACGTCAACGATCGCATTTGATTGGTAAGTCCGGGCATTTTGCCAGGAATACTCGTTGAAATCCGGACGGTTAAACTTGTTGACTTCGTCGTAGAACGCCCCCCAAGTTTCTGAAGGTAGGCCATACGTGATCAATCCCAAGGGCCAGGGCCACAGGACCGAAAGACCTTGTTTGCTAATGGGGTCATAAAAGTGGTTATATGGCCTGTGCCCGCCACTATCCACATCATCATCGTCTTCCCATATACTACCGTCAATTATCATCCCGGATGGGGTTGGGCCAACAGGGTTAAGGTCGGAAGACACTGAAATAATGTCTGGATATTGCATGGATGATGAAATATTGTTATCCTGCAAATAGTTGGCAAATTCGGTTGATCCGCTTACTGCCGCGCTTGTGATCTTTGCGTGGACCGTGACATCATGGCAATATCCCGAAATGACGCCCATAGTATAAATCAATACAATGATACTCAGTACTCGTAATTTCATTCGTTTTTCCTCATTTTAGTTAGCACCAGCATGAACATCCAAACAACGACTGCAAATGGTATCGCGTAAAAGGCCGCGTTCAGCCCTAATAGTAAGACCTGATGCTCGTAAACTTCAGGTTGTCGGTATCCAAGGAGTTCTACAGGAAACAACATCAAGGTTAGAAGAAACCACGATCCTTCGCCCCTTTGGTTGAAGACAATTACTTCGACGATAGCCACCAGAGCAACAAATATCAGGGTAACTATTGCCACTCGTTTTAAAATGAGTTTATTTGTCATGTTCATAAATAATTATCAAAGTTGGTTGCGCCGTTTACTGCTGCTGTTGTGATCTTTGCATGGACGGAGACATCGTGGCACAATCCCGAAATGGGGTTTGCGGCGTAAACCAATCCAAAGACGCCAATTGCACGTAATTTCATTTCCCTTTCCTCCAATTAGTTATAATACTTATTATCAAATAAACCAACATTGCAAATAGGATGCTGTAAATGGCCGCGTTCATACCTAATATGTAAAACATGTAAAAGGGATGCGCTTGAACGTGAAGGTCCTGGCACCCCAACAGGTGTGCCAGGAAAACTACTGGAGACAATATTATTGTGTAAAGAATAATGAACGATCCTAAATCGTTTTGGCGGAAGAGAAGTCCTTCGACTGTGAACACCAAAGCACCAAATATTAACGCGGCTACTGCCACTCTTTTTAAAATGAGTTTATTTGTCATGTTCATAAACAATTATCAAATCCGGTTGATCCGCTTACTGCTGCTGTTGTGATCTTTGCATGGATGGAGACATCGTGGCAAAACCCCGAAATGACTATCTCGGCGTATGCCAACCCAAAGGCTGTAAGTATATGTACTCTCATTTATTTTTCCTCATTGTAGTTAGTAAGAGTATGAATGGAAAAGCAATGATGGCAAACGAAATCGCGTAAAAGACGGTATTCAGTGTTAATAGGTAGAATGGATCCGTCCTAACTTGAAACCATTGGTAACCCAGGAATTCTATTGGACGCATTATTAAAGAAAGAACAAAAGTCCAGATTTCGGAGGACGCGTAACTTCTGTCCAGAGCACAAACGGACCATTCGAAAATAACCACCAGAAGGCTAAATATCATTGTGGTTATTGCTGTGGCTATTGCCGCCTTTTTTAAAATGAGCTTATTTTCCATATTCCATTCTCGTTGGCAAAGTTTATATAAAACGTTACTGGCATTCCGTTAAGCTGGACTGTTATCATATAGTGGGCAAAATAGTCCGTCATTTCGGTGAGGGTCGGTGTCGGAAGCTGATTCAGTATGGTTGAAACGTTTGTCAGCCCTACAGCCTGAAATTCAGCGCCATATTTGGCGGACGTCCACACCGAGAAATAACTCAATGCCTGGGGAAGGTTGTTGTTGGCAACGGCCTGCGTCATGGCGTTCCAGGAAACCAAGGGATCTATCCGGGAAAATGTCACGCCAATCACCCGGTTATTGCCGGTGTCCGCAATATAGACGCGCTGCTCCGTTTGACTGGGCCAGATGGAAACGCCGTACGGATTACGTAACCCTATCGACGCTGGAACCGAGCAAATATATGAATAGGAGTAGCTGTCGTATTGTTGGACAGCATTCTGGTATGCGCAGGCGGCAACGTATAGCACCATAGAATCGCCGCTTGCCTCCAATGCCCCCGGGTCAGCAAAATAGTCAATAATGCTGTCATTGACGACGGAAAATACGCCTCCGCTACGCGGATCAGCAACAAATAATCTTCCTGTCGGATCCGACTTTACCCCTGTAGGCTCTGCGAACCCTCCAATCGAAAGCACAAACACGCCGGATGACGTAAACTTTTGAATTCGACCGTTCGGAGCGGACTCGTTGGTTCCGGACATCAAGATCTCGCTGTAATCCGCAACGTAAATCGCCGTTCCGTCTGGTGACACAGCGACATCACTTGGGCCTTCGAATTGATAGTTGGTATTGCCGCCATTTATACCAGCGTTGCCGATATACCCAATATTATTAAAGGAGGTGTCCAGGGTGAAACCTGATCCGCTGTCGGGGTTCCATTTCATGACCTGATAATCAGAATACATCGCTGTATAGACATTGCCATTAGTGTCCACGTCGAATCCATAGACAGCGGGATATGAAAGGCCGCCGTCTGTCAAGTCTAATGTGCGCAGAATGCTCCCATTGCTGCTGTATAAATACAAAGTTTGAGGCTCTTCCGACAATACATAGACACTGCCGTCAGCATTCGCCTTTACGGCAACAGGATATTCCACACTCTGGGACCAAACGATCTGCGGCAAATTGGTCACCACAATGGTCAAAGGGGCAGCCTCCATATTGGCATCAACGGCACTGACCCCGCCTCCGCTCAAAAACGTCCCTTGGGAGGTCTTCACGGTGACCACCGGGTAATATGTTCCAGCGCTGTAGGTGTAGGATTGGCCGGACAGATTCGAGGTGATTAAATCCGGGGTTCCATCGCCCTGCCAATCCCAGGCGACGGATTGAACCGTGCCCGGCAATGCAGATGCGTTGAGGGTGAAATTGACCGTCAGCGGAGCGTAGCCGTTTGTCACACTTGGGGTGAGGACCAAGAGACTTGTGATATTGGGATTAATGCCATTTGTGTAGTCAAACAAAAGTGTGTTGCCGTTGACGTCCAAATTCGTGTCCGACAAAGCCGTGGTTCCGAAATACATCCAGAACCACCAGCACGGCGTTTCATTTCCATTGGAAGTTACGCCCGTCCAATCCTGAGCGCACAAGAAAAGACTGTTCGTGCGGTCTTGCGCTTCCACAGTGAATGGCATCCAAGTCTGATAGGTGACCGGCCACACTTCCGTCTCCACGTTCCATGTCAGCAGGTCAGTGCTGCTCCAGATGGCGTAAACCTCGTTGGTGGGATTGTTTAGCGCCACTGAGACGATTTCGTTGGTGATGCCGGTAATTTGCAGCCACAGCCCGTTTGTTGAAAAAGGCCTGCCATTGGAGGAGACTCCTCCACCGGATGAATTCGTGCCGCCGCCATCGCCGGGCGGCGAAGGCGGGCCGCTGTCATCCATGGAACATGCCCCTTCAGCACCGCCTCCTGGCCATGTCCCTCCCCATGCGCCAGTGTCGGAGTAATTTACCGAACTGTCGTCGATCAAAAAGCGGCCATCTCCAAGTGAATAAACCGGCAAATCTGGCGCCCAATCATAAGGCATCGGCGGCCAATTTTGAGCGGAAAAAAAAGTGCCGGTTTCCGGCACGGCATCCGGCGGGACTGGCGATGCGTCAACCAGAGAGGCCAATTCAGCGTTGATTTCCGATTGAACCTGGGCGTGGCAAACGTCACTCGATCCGATAAGAATCGCTGTCAGGATGGCCGCGCTCACAACCAATGTTGTCAGGGCAATTCTCATTTTGCGTGTCCTTCTGTTTTGTGGCTAATCCATGCGCCCAGCGTCACTATTGTAACGTCCCCTGTCAAGTTCTTTATTTAGTATTAATTCCGGGTGTTATCCGGCCAAATAGACCTGATCTGCGCCCACGTTGCCCGTATTCTGCGAGAAGAACGTGAGAAATGCCATCTCTCCATGACCATTGTTGCCAAACGAGCCGGCCTGTCCCGCGCCATGATCAGCTTTGTCGAGCGGGACTTGAGGACGCCAAGTTTGGAAACCCTGTTGCGGATCACTGACGTCTTGGAGCTTGATTTGGGAGAGGTAATTCAAAAGGCTGTCGCTGCCGCCAAACGGGAAAAATGATTTTCGCCTGCTTTTATTATTATTAATTAGCGGCACAGTTCACCGTGCCAGTATGAGTTCCCACTTTCGCGGTTGAAAATTCTGATTGGGCCGCCTCACGGGGCGGAAGCAAGATTGTCCCGGTCCAGAACCTCGCGCACTTTGCGGGCGAGCGCGCCGGGCGTGAACGGCTTTTGCAGCAGGGCCACGCCGGGGTCCAGCACACCCTGATGCACGATGGAGTTCTCGGTGTAGGCCGAGGTGAAAAGAATCCTGGTGTGCGGATACAACACCCGAACGCGGTCGGCCAATTCCTTGCCGCTCATGTGCGGCATGACCACGTCGGTGAACAACAAATCCACATGGCCCGCGCCTCGTTGTTGTTTCAAGCTTAACGCTTCGACGCCATTGGCCGCCGTCAAAACGGCGTAACCCAGCCGTGTGAGCAGTGTCGCCGCCATCTCGCGCAAGGCGGGATCGTCCTCGACCAGCAGAATGGTTTCCGTCCCGCGCGGCAAGTCCGGCGTGTCAATGCGCTGGACGGGGATTTTCGCCGGCATTTCGACTTGCGGCAGATAAATCTTGAAGGTGGAGCCCCGGGCCGGTTCGCTATAGACGCTAATGTGGCCGCCGCTTTGTTTGAGGATGCCGTAACAAGTGGCGAGGCCCAACCCCGTACCCTGCCCCACCGGCTTGGTTGAAAAAAACGGCTCGAACACACGCGTTCTCACTGCCTCGCTCATCCCGACGCCCGTGTCGCTGATGGCCAGCATCACATATTCTCCGGCCTTTAACTCTGGAAAATGGCTGACATACGTCTCATCCAGCGTTACGTTGGCTGTTTCCAGGCTGAGAGTGCCGCCATTGGGCATGGCCTCGGCGGCGTTCATCGCGATGTTCACGATCACTTGCTCGATTTGTCCCGCGTCTGCTTTCACGGCTTTCAGGCCGGCGCCAGGCGTGATGCGGATTTCCCCGTTGTTGCCCGCCAAATGGCGCAGCACATTTTCCATGCCGGCAAGGATGCTGTTCAAATCCAGGATTCCCGGTTGCAGTATTTGTTTGCGTCCGTAGGCCAAAAGCTGCCGCGTCAACGCCGCCGCCCGGTCCGCCGCCTGCCGGATTTGCCGGACATCTTTGCAGAGCAGACTTTCCGTGGGAAGATCGAGGAGCAACAGTTCGCTGTGTCCGATGATGGCGGTCATGATGCTGTTGAACTCGTGGGCGATGCCACCGGCCAGTTTGCCCACCGTTTCCATTTTTTGCGACTGGAGCAGGCGGTCTTCCACGCGCTTGCGCTCAAAGAATTGGCCGAGCTGGCTGGCGAGGGTAGCGCAGGTGCGCAGCAAAGCATCGTCCTGCTCCCGAACCACCAGGCTGAAAAACTCGACAACGGCGCCAACCTCGTTTCCAATCAACATCGGGAAGGCGAAGGCGCTATGCACCCCTATTTGTGCTGCAATGGGCGCATTCAGGAAGTCTGCGTCGCCAACGATCTCACGAATCCATGCAGGGCGATTATTTGCCCAGACGCGCCCGGCCAACCCGGCCCCTCGCACAATGGTCATTCCCCGGCTGCGCGTTTTGAATTCGTCCGCCTGGATATTCGGATTGGACCAAATTTCGGCGCAACGCAACAGACCCTCCCGGTTATCCACCCTCCAGAACAGGCCAACGTCCCAACCCAAAGTTTCGCAAAAGCCTTGCAGAAGTTTCGGGGCGGTTTGTTCCACGGTGGAAGACTCCGCCAGGATGCGGCTCATGGCATACTCGATGCTTAATTGCCGTTCTGCACTCTTGCGCTCGGTTATGTCACGAACGGTGGCTTGGAGCATCACCTTTCCCCCCTCCTCCATCCGAGTCAGGAGCACATCGGCGGGGAACTCCCCGCCATCGAGCCGCCGGTGGGTCCACTCGAAGAAGTGGGAGCCTTCGCGCAGGGCCGTCTCTATCATTTCCCTGGCCTTCTCGGCGGAAGCGCGCCCATCCGGCTGGCGCTCGGGAGACACGTCCCCTGGCCCGAGAGAAATGAATTGCTCCTCGTTCTTTGCCCGGAACATCTTCAGGCAGGCCGGGTTTCCGGAGGTGAACTTCCAGGAGGGAGGCTCCACGGTCATGATGGCGTCACGGGAGCTTTCGAAGAGGCCCTGGAATTTCCGCTCGCTTTT
>Ga0326728_10021925_pt1 | contig 11932 bp, 8 predicted proteins | sample MB3enrmetagenome_FD_207602 | JGI IMG/M metagenome (GOLD analysis project Ga0326728, IMG submission 207602) | Lab enriched peat soil microbial communities from McLean, Ithaca, NY, United States - MB31MN | ecosystem: Environmental > Terrestrial > Soil > Wetlands > Peat | place: USA: New York... | reverse complement strand
AACTACACCGGTAGGCGATGTAATGGTGAGTTCGTAGTTGTGGAACCTGTAATCGTTTCCTAACCCTGCCTCAGGGGAAAACAGGTTGGTAAGCCACATGATAACGAGTACTTGTTGACCGACACCAGCCGGGTTTGGTGCGGCGTTAATGTAGGCATATGTTGGAATATTCCATGCAGGTAAGTGTGCACTTGCAGTTGGCACTAGCATCAGTGAAGCTGTCATTGAAAATGTTAAGAATATAGCAATCGCAATAGTTGCAATTTTACTTTTCGAAATTTGCATTTTTCTTTTCTCCTTTAAAATTTTGTGATTAATACTTATTCAGGTCCATTTATAAAGCTATTCCTAGCCCTTCAAAAAAGGGCTTAACTGTTTGAAAAAAGACCACTTTTTAAATTTATTTTAGGCTTAATCCTACCACAAAGCTTATATGATTGAGGAAATTGGTCAGGAAATTCAGGTGTTTTCTAAATTTTAGGAAACGAAAAATATAAAGAGGAAGATAATGCCTCTTGAGTAAAATTTTGGTCGATTTCTAAGCATTAGCGTAAGTACTGCACCAACTGTGATTATTATAATAATGCGTTGCTGACCTTAAAACATACGTACCAGTCATTGAGGCTGATTCAGAGGTGGTGGCGTGCCGCAGTGGACGCAACTGATTGGGTAACATCGGTGGCGGTCTCATTAATTGATTTGAAAAACAATGAGAAATCTTATATCAAGCGGATGATGATTTGATATGATTCAACTTCTCAAAGGTAGCGGCTTTGGTGAATCAAATAAAGATTGATGAAATTGACGCGAAAATTTTAAGGATACTCTTATCTGAATCCCGCACCAGTTTCACCGCCATCGCTAACGAATGTAAAATTACAGTCACCGCAGTCAGAATGCGCTATAAAAGCTTATGGAAAAAAGGCGTAATCAACGGCGAAAAAATGCTGGTTAACCCTCACTGCTTGGGGTATCGCCACATCATAGATTTAGGCATCATGAATGCTGTGGAAAATGAAAAAGAAGTGGCAAAGTTTCTTGAAAGCAAAACGTACATCTCCGAAGTGGTGGGTCCATTAGGTAAATACAACTTTTATGGAAAAGTAGCTTTAAGAGACCTCAATAAGCTCGGGAAGATAATTGAAGATTTAGAGTCAAACCGAAATATCAAACATGTCGATGCTTTAATCTGGGCAGAGGCAGTAAACATAGAATACCCTCAAAACTTAATTATCAACTCACTAGACTGTGAAAATGAACAAAAAAACAATCACATGCCAGCTTTCACTTATCTTGATCAAGCACCATTTGAAATTGACGAAATCGATAGAAAAATTGCCAAGATTCTTTCGGAAAAATCTCGAACTCCATTTAAGAAAATTGCTGAGCAACTGGATATATCGACTAAAACGGTAATTCAAAGATACAAAAAACTTAGAGGAAACTTGTTAACTCTTTCCACGATAACTCTTGACCTGAACAAGCTTGGATACAAGGCTCTTGCGCATCTATACATAAAAGTTTCAAACCGAAGCAAAATGTCAGATATATATTCCCAACTGCTGCAAATCCCAAACGTAATAGTTATTATAAGACTCATAGGCTCATATGACGTATACTCTGCAATTGCTCTAGAAGATTTCGAGAAAATGTTTGAGGCTTGTGAGAGAATTAGAAGAATCAGCGGTATAGAAGCAACAGAAGTTTTTTTAACAAAAATGCTTCCCGCCTGGCCTCTAAACTTGTTTCCTTCATTGCTTGAAAATGAACCTATCCAACCAAAATATTGGCCCTGCGAACCACAAAAGTAACAAAGTAAAAAGAGACAAATTATTTTTTAATCAAATTTTATTCGCATTCATTTTAAGCTAAAAATGCGAAACGTTTAAGCATTAAGCATCTCTTTTTCAGGGATAAATAGTTAAGCCGTGAAGCAGAAAAATGAAGCCTCATGTAACCTTAGTTAATCCAGCCGCTCCAGTTGGCGCTGCAATGCACATGCCTTTTGCATTGTTAGGTTTAGGATATTTGGCTGCGGTTTTAGAGAAAAATCATTACCAAGTTGACGTCATCGATTGCCAAGCGCAAAAGCTTTCGTTTGAAGATTTTAGGAACGAAATTTGTAAGCGTCAGCCAAACATTGTTGGGGTAACATCTTCTACGCTTACGTATCAGCCTGCACTCAAATTGATAAAGATTGCAAAAGAGGCTTGCCCAAACTGCATAACGATTGCTGGTGGTCCGCATGTCACCTTCTGGGATGAAAAAGCGCTCGAAGAATGCCCAGAATTAGACGTTGTAGTGAGAAGAGAAGGAGAAAATACCCTGTTGGAACTGGTGCAGAGAATTGAAGCAGGCAAAAGCTACTATGATCTCGCGGGCACCACTTGCAGGAAAGACGGAAAAATCGTTAAGAATCCAGACAGACCATACATTGAAGATTTGGATTCATTGCCATTTCCAGCCCGCCACCTCTGGCCGATGGAAACCCTCCGCAAATACGAGAACATACTTTACTTGACGACAAGCAGAGGCTGCGTGTACTGGTGCGAATTCTGCACAACAGTAAGAATGCATGGACGCAAGTACCGCATGAGAAGCCCAAAGAACGTAGTCGACGAATTAGAGTTTCTGCACAAAACCTACAACATTAGCACATTTACATTTTGTGACGACGCTTTTACGGTAGACCAACCAAGAACTGAGGCACTCTGCAATGAAATCCTGAAGCGCGGATTGAAAATCGAATGGAACTGTGGCACACGCGTTGATATGCTAACAAAAGAGTTGCTTGCCAAGATGAAGGAGGCCGGATGTATCTCAGTGTGGTTCGGAGTTGAATCTGGCTCGCAACAGGTTTTAGACGCTATGAAAAAAGGAATCACGCCTGAACTAACCACGAAAGTTTTCGGTTGGGTGAGAGAGCTAGGTTTGAAGCCTATTCCAAACGTTATTCTTGGCTTTCCAAGCGAGACAAAGCAAAGCGCGTGGAAAACCATCAAGTTTGTCGAGAAAATATCTCCCGACGCCGTAGGCTTCTACAATGTAGCCACGCCTTTTCCAGGAACACCAATGTACGATTCGGTCAGGGAGAAAGGATGGTTGAGAGTAACCGACTTTGACAAGTACGATACGACAAAACCGATTTTTGAGACACCCCAGCTAAGCATGAAAGATCTTGGGAAACTACGTGAAGGCGCGTTTCACCATTTTTACCTGCGCAGGGCATTCTTCTTTGACAAGAGAAGAAGGTTTAAGCTGTCTACGACAATAATCGTAGGCGTAAATCTCGTAGCAAATGTTAAGCTAAAGCTTAGAAGAAAATAGCAAAAGCTGCAAAGCCTAAAACCTTATGCTTCAGGTCAATGCAACAAGAGGAAGATAAGTAAAATCAATAACTAGTGTAACTCGCAATGTTCTTCACGGCAACTGTTCACGAACAGCTTTCACTTACGTAAAAATCCAAATCTTCTCCACAGCGCTGATAACCGCAATTGATATAAACTGTTTATCCAAAGTATCTCGAAAAGCAATGCTTGGTAACTCTTGGTGTTAAACATCTTAAATGTACTAATTTCCATTGCAGTGCTGATTTTAGCCATAATGTTAGATTTGGTTCTTGGCGACCCCTCACCGAATTATCCTGACAGATGGGTTTTCAAGCTGCACCCGACCGTTCTAATGGGCAAATTTACTAAAAAAATCGAGCCTTTCTTCAAAAATCCAGACCCAAAAATCGAAAAACTGCTCGGCGTTTTCTTGGCGCTGACGGTGATTTGTGTTTTTACGATTCCAGTTTATTTTGGTTTATGGGCAATCTATACTTACGTTAGCATCTTCGTTTACGCTTTCATCGGCATTATTCTATTGAAGGCGACGATTTGCATTAAGCTTGAGACTGATTGGGCAAAAGCCGCAGCCAAAGCTATTGAGGCAAATGATCTTAATGAAGCAAAGAAGTACAGTCATTTCTCGCGAAGAGACTCCAAAAACCTTAACGGTTCACAGATGGGTAGCGCAGTCATTGAATCCATGGCTGAAAACCTAATCGACTTCAAACTTTCACCTATGCTATCATTCGCGTTGTTCGGCGTTACTGGAGCAATCGCGTTTCGAGCCATAAACACGCTTGACGGCACGGTAGGCTTCAAGGATAAAGAACATATAAACACAGGCTGGTTTAGCGCAAACCTGGACACCGTCGTCAACTACATACCGACAAGAGTCGCCGCCGTGCTCATGATTGTGGCTGCCGCAATCCTTGGCAAAGACGCAAAAAACGCTTGGAAAATCGCCCGTAGAGACCATAAGAAAACGCCAAGCCGAAATCATGGTTGGCCAATGGCGGCTATGGCTGGTGCATTACGTGTTCAGTTAGAGAAGCCTGGACAGTACATTCTTGGGGACAGCTTGGAGCCGCTGACTGGGGACAAGATTTTGGGTGCTTTGCGGATTAGGGATGTGACGATTGTTTTGTGGGTGCTGATATGCATCGGCATCATCGTGGGTGTACGGTTGTTCTTTATGCCGTTTTAGTGCAAAGTTTTAATCGCAGCTACATGGTATTTCTGGTTTAGAAGTGCACAGTTCACATGCGTGTTTGCCTGATTAATCCACCGCGAATTCAGCCTAAAGCTTGGGGAAAACCAAACGTTTTTCCACCCATAGTCTTAGCGTCAGTCGCCGCGGTTTTGGAAAAAAAGCATAGTGTTTGCATTATTGATGCTCCAACGGAAGGCTGGAAAAACCTTGTGGAAATGGATGAAACCAAGTACCGTGTTGGTTTAAGTGCTCAAACTATTGCTGCACGCGTGGGGCAATGGAATCCTGATGTTGTTGTTGTTGAAATTCCCTTTTCGGGTTGGTCAAAAACCGCGTTTGAAGTGGTCTATGCAGTGAAGGCGGTTAACAGGAAGATTGCTGTCGTGTTGATGGGTCAGCATCCTTCAGCTCGACCAGAAGCTTGTCTTTCGGATTCTGACGTGGATTTTGTTGTCATCGGCGAACCTGAGAATACGATTTCGGAGTTGGTTGATGCTCTTGAGTCAGGGAAACAAGATTTCACCGCCATAGATGGCTTAGGCTTCAAGAAAAGAGGGAAACCTGTTCTTACGGATAAACGCGCTATAATTGAAAATATGGATTCTTTGCCGTTTCCAGCCAGGCATTTGCTTCCAATGAAAGTTTATTACGAAGCTGTTAAGGAAAATCCGTTGCGAGGCGAAATAAGTAAACCATGGACTATCATGACGACGAGCAGAGGCTGCCCATACAACTGTGTTTTCTGCACAACCTGTATCGTTTGGGGTAGAAAGTGGCGTGCCAGAACCCCAAAAAACGTGGTTGATGAGCTGGAGCATGTAGTGAAGACTTACGAAGTTAAACAAGTCGATTTTTATGACGAAAACATGACGCTGGATAAAAAACGCATGGCTGATATTTGCGACCTAATCGTTGAGCGAGGCTTGCATGTTGACTGGTTTACGCCTAATGGTGTTAGGGCAGACACTCTTGATGAACCGCTGCTGCGAAAGATGAAGAAGTCTGGCTGCAAAAAGATTCGCGTGGCTCCTGAATCGGGAGTGCAACGTGTTGTGAACGATGTTATTGGCAAAAATTTAGATTTGAAGACGGTTGAGCAAGCTGTTGTTATGTGCAAAAAAGTGGGCATCAAAGTTGGCTGTTTCTTCGTTTTAGGGTTGATTGGGGAAACCAAAGCAGACATCGAAGAGACCATAAAGTTTGCGTATAAGCTTAGAAGTTTAGGTGCTGACAGCCTCATATTCAGCATCGCCATGCCACTTTACGGAACACCATTATACGAACAGGCAAAACAAGGCGGTTTTCTAAGAGAAGGCTTCTGCGACTACGCGCTCGCGGCTACTGAGCCGTTAATTGAGACAGCAGAGTTTTCAGCGGATGATTTGCGTGAATTATGTGCAAGAGCCAATTTGGCAAACCCAACTTTCACAAGAGACAAAGTTTTAAGGGCTATTCGAAACCCTAAAAAAACTATCAAGATATTACTTAAGATAAATTAGACCATTCAATAAACTGATTTTATTGCCTTTCTCGCAAGTTTTATAATAATGTCCCCATTTCTTTATGAGACATGAAGACTACCTCTAACAGAAGAATGCTTGTTGCCAAAGTTGTCGGCCAAGTACTGTTCCTGTACGGTTTGCTGGCATGGCTCGACGGAGTAGTGATACAATTTATTGATCCGATGTGGCTGGCAATGCCTGTTTCGCATCTTCTAAATGTCAGAACAGACACCTTCACTATCTTGATGTTTTTTGTCAGCGCCTTTGGATTCTTCCTTTGGAGATTAACTGTAGAACTAGCAAAAGCTGATAAAAAAGAAGCAGTGAAATAGAAAGAGTATCTGTAGGAGTTTGAGGAATTGTATATCGTCAGCGGGACGTACGTTCTGGTTTAAGTTATTTTAGTTCTCAACTGTCACGGGCTTAAGCGAGACCCAGTTAGCCTCGGACAAGTTCGGCTGAAGCAGTCAATTTTCCCCTAGCAATCGTGGATTCGATAAACATTGTTTTTGCTTCTGTGTAACCCAGACGGTCAATTCCATACTTAGCAGCTAATTCTTTTTTCAAATTGTAGTATTCTTTGGAAACCTGAGGGTTTTTCCTTAGAAAATCCCGGAAGAGTAAGTGCCTTTTCCAGTGTTCACTACAGAACTTTACAACGTGCAAATGATAGCCAGCCTGTTGGTCCTTTCCCAAACAATAATACCATTCCGCATTATCCCCCTGGGGCGTGACTTCTTTGTAGCCGACACTCTCTAACGGCAACAGACATTCATTTGCTTCATCAACATTGCTGACGCCCACCATTATATCGATGATGTTCTTTCCTCCCAGATTTGGAATTGCTGTACTGCCGATATGTTCGATGGCTTTGATTCGGCTACCGAGAACCCGATGAATCAGCTTCATCTCTTGCTCGTAAAGCAATGGCCATTGAGGATTGTAATCTACAATGACTACTGGAGCTGTCAATTTCTTTCCCAGTTGAAATTAAAATAGTAAAAGAAAAGGCTTTTGTCAATTTGCTCAAAAAGATGAGACGTCTCCGTCAGAATCACCCATAGTTCAGACTGTGTTGAGGATAAACCAATTTACCATCTATAATTGTGATGGCTACTTTAACAGCTTGAATTTTATTTATAGGAACAGCTAATGGATCCTCTGATAAAATTGTTAAATCCGCTAGTTTGCCCTCTTCAATTGAGCCCTTAATATTTTCCTCACCAGAACAGTAGGCGGCATCAACCGTGTACATACGCAAAGCCTCCTCAACTGTTAAGCGCTGTTCAGGAAAACTTGCTCTCAGCACAGCTTCTTGCATACCAAGCAACGGGCTCAGGGGCTCCATGGGGCAGTCCGAGCCGCCAGCAACCTTCACGCCTTCTTTCAGCAGGGTTTTGAGCGGATGCAGCCACTTAGCCCTTTCAACACCAAGACGCTCTGTGGCTGACCAAACGGCGAATTCTGTAGCGATAACTGTGGGCTGAACCGTAACCACGGCTTTTTGGGCTTTCAGGCGCTTGATTAATTCCTTGTTTAGAACCGCTGCTTGCTCTATGCGAAAGCGAACACCGTTGGCAGATGCAGTTTGCTCGATTACCCATAGTGCTGTATCCACAGCCTTGTCGCCCATGGCATGTATAACTGGCTGAAGCCCCACTCCTAAAACCCGCGTGACAGAAACCGCCAATTCCTCCGGAGTGCAGAGCAATCTGCCGCTGTTATTTGGGTCATCGCTGTATGGCTGCAACAACGCGGCTGTTTTAGAATCTAAATACCCGTCTGTGGCAATTAAAGCGCCGCCAACATGCAACATCAAACTGTCATACTGGAAACCGATAGCTTCTTTCAAAAGCACATACGGAACTATCACGTTAACCCTGACGAGAAGCTTTCCATCTGCATGAAGCCTCTGAATTATCGGAAGCTCATTCTCCGAGAGCACCATCCAATGCACGCTGGTTAATCCTGCTTCCGCAATTTTTTGGCAAGCTAATGCTGTAGCATCCAAAAGCTCGTTTTCAGTAGGTTCAGGAACTACCTGCCAAACAAGGTTCGTGGCACTGTCCCGTAAAATACCCGTTAACTCACCTGTCTGCGGATTTTTGTCAACAGTTCCACCTGAAGGCACAGCTGTTTGCCCTGTCACGCCAGCTAAAGCTAAAGCGGTGCTGTTTACAGCGCAAATCATTGCTGCTTCATGGTACAGAATCACGGGGTTGTCGGGTGCAGCCTCGTTCAAGTCCGAGAGGGTGAGTAGGCGTTTTTCTTTGAAGCGATTCTGGTTCCACCCGCGACCGATTATCCATTTTCCAGCAGGCGTTTGCTTTGCCTTTTCGTTTAGGAGGCTTTGCAGTTCCTTGATTGATTCTGTAGCGGTTAAGTCAAGCCATAACAGGCATTTGCCAAAGTCTGCCACATGTATGTGAGTGTCAATTAAGCCTGGAACCATTGTTTTCCCGTCTAAGCTGATGACTTGTGTGCCCTTGCCAATTAACGGGTTTATTTCTTGGTTTGTGCCCACTTTGACGATTTTGTTCTTTCTTATTGCCACTGCTTGACAAACAGGTTGACGTGGGTTCATGGTTCTAACGTTTGCGTTTATAAGAGCTAAATCTGCTGACAAATTGCCACTTTATCCTAAGGTTACTATCAATGACAAACCGCTATTGAATGCTTAGCATAAAAACCCTTGTGTTCCTTGCAGCTACGCCGTTAAATAGACTCCGTTTTTGATGTATCTGCAAAATACATAATAGTTGGCATAACCGTTTCAATCATTAAAAGTTGGGGAGACAACGTGAAAGCTCACGTAGTACTAGCAAATCCACCTTATCCAGAGGATGTACCGCAAGCCGTCTTTATACCACTTGGCATCAGCTACTTGGTCGCTGTGCTTGAGGAAAAGGGGTATGAGGTGGATGTGGTTGATTGTCAGGTTTCCAGGCCAAGCCAAAAAGAACTGGAAGACAAGTTTAGAAGTCTTAACCCCGACATAGTTGGCGTAACAGCTGCAACAGTCACTTATTTGCCTGCGCTTCAAATTTTGAAAGCCGCCAAAACGGCTCTGCCAAACTGCTTAACCCTGATTGGTGGTCCACACGTCACGGTCTTGGATGAGCGAGCCTTCACAGAAAGCGCAGACGTCGACATCGTGGTGCGAGGCGAAGGAGAGCAAACCGTACTGGAGCTTGCCGGCTTAGTGTCTAATGGCAACCTAAAAGGCCTCAGAGATGTTTTAGGCATAACTTTTAAAACGAACGGTAAAATTGTTCGCACACCTGACAGACCTTTCATAGAAGATATTGATACGCTTCCACATCCAGCACACAAGCATTTTGATGTAACCCGGTACAAAATTTCTGGAATAACCTACATGCCCATAATAACCAGCAGAGGATGCCCCTTCAATTGCGCCTTCTGCTTGGCATCTAAAATGTGTGGAAGAGGCTTTAGGGCGAGAAGCCCAAGCAAAGTTGTTGACGAGCTTGAGTGGCTGAGAAGCAGTTTTGGAGCAGGAGCTTTCGCCTTCTATGATGACACATTCACTTTTGACGTGAAGCGAGCAATCGCAATCTGCGACGAAATGAAGACCAGAAAATTTGAGCTTCCATGGGATTGCCGAACAAGAGTAGACAAAGTATCCAAGGAACTTTTAACTAAACTCAGGAGTACAAACTGCCAGCTCATCCATTTCGGCGTCGAATCAGGCAGCCAACAGATGCTAAACATTATGCGGAAAGGCACAACCGTTGAGCAGAATGCAAACGCCATAAAATTGGCAAAAGAAGCGGGGATACTCGTCGCCATATCCCTTGTCATCGGTTACCCAGGCGAAACGCCGGAAATGCTGCAGCAAACGATAGACTTTATCCATAAAAATAAGCCTGATTACGTTTACATGTGTGAGGCAGTTCCTTACCCAGGCACCGAACTGTATAGTTACGTAAAGGAATTAGGCTTAGAAATGTCCGAGAACTGGAACCAGTACCACGAGCAAATGCAGGTTTTCAAAAACACTCTCTTGCCGCTTGAAAAGTTAGAGGAAACCAAAAAAGCACTCTACGACAGCGTCTTTACCCCAACATACTACATACAGAAGAAACTCAGAGGAGACTTTCATAGCGAAATCATGGCACGCATGGCACTAAACCATCTTGTATGGAAATACAGGGGTTCCAGATGGGCTTTCAAACAACTTGGCAAAGTAAGACACACAAAAAAGAGCCCAGGTGGACACAGCACGCCAAGCAAAGACCAGGAAAGCTAAGTCCACAGTGATTTAAAATACTTAGCTTACGGCAGCAGTCGTCGATTTTTTGCTCTTTTTCCTGACGACATAGGCAACCGCAACAACTGCAACAACCATCACTGCAGCCACGCCAGCGACCAGCGCTAACATGCCAGGTGCTAACGTGACACTATGTGATGGAGCCGGAGTTGAAACTTGGCCAGTGACGTAACCTGAGAAGCAGTAAACGTTCCAGTCGTTACATCCTATGTATAATCTATCGTTGGCTATGGTTGGTGAAGACCAACTGCTGGAAGGCGTGGTGGCGGTTGCAATTTTTGTGCCGTCGCTTGTCGTATCAAGCACGAAGATGTGGCGTTGACTAGTTGTAACGTAGATTTTGTCGTCAGCATAAGATGGTGAAACATACAGCTCATCCCCTGTGTAGGCGCTCCAAAGGATATGACCGTTCGTTGCATTTAGACAAGCTATGTTGAATATGTCGATGATAAAAAGTTCACCGTTAACATAAATGGGGGAAGAAACTATGAACTCAATGGCGGCTGGGTTTATGAATTTCCATACAACATCACCCGTCGTAACATTTACAGCGTAATAAGCCCCCCAGTCGGAGGATGCAAAAACCATCCCTGCTGCAACCGATGGAGAACCAAGCATCTCTGTGCCGCCCACGAATGAATGTTGATAAGGAAGAGGGAGTTTCCAAATTACCGCTCCAGTGTTGGCGTCTAGTTTGTAGAGAGCGCCGGCTGTTGGTTCTTGAGAAGTGAAGTAGACAGCGCCGTCGGCAAACGCTGGAGAAGACTCAATTGGCCCTTCAGCCTGGGTCTTCCAGACTACGTCGCCGTTGTTTGCGTTAAGGGCGTAGAGGTAGCCGTCTAAGGATCCTATGTAGACTATGCCTCCGGATACTACTGGTGAAGATTTAAGCACTAAGTCCCCAAACGTGAAAGGAAGGTCGCTGTTGACAAATGTTTTCCAGACGAAGGCACCTGTGTTAGCGTTAAGACAATAAACGTATCCATCCTCGCTTCCTACGTAAACTTTGCCGTTGGCAACTGCAGGCGAAGATATGATTGCGCCGTTAGTGGTAAACTTCCAGATAAGATTACCGTTTGATGCTCCAATAGCGTAGATGTTTGTGTCCTGTGAACCAACATAAACTATCCCGTCTACAACACTTGGTGAGGAGATAACTGACCCTTTAGTTGTGAATTTCCAAGCCAAAGTAAGGTTTGAAGGGCCTTCTTGAGCAGTAGAGGAATGCGTCGGATCAGCCCTAAACATAGACCAATTACTGCTAGTAATTGGAGTTAGAATGGGCGTTGGCGTTGCTGTAGGTATTGGCGTTGGAGTCGGTGTAGCTGTTGGAGTTGGAGTGGCTGAAGGTGTTGGTGTTATCGTAGAGCTGGGCCCTATCGCCCACAGCTGGTTGTCCGTGGAGTATTCGGTTCCTGAGGTTGTATCGACTGCAGTTGTCACCTGGCCCGGAATGATGTATAAATTACCGTACGCAACAATAGCAGACTCCCTTGGAGCCAGTGCTTCTATAGGAAGCGTCCAAATAGTCTGCCCAGTGGAAGCGTTTATACATGCAAATTCGGAGACACCGGCTGGACCATTATACGCCGCATAT
>Ga0326728_10021924_pt1 | contig 11932 bp, 10 predicted proteins | sample MB3enrmetagenome_FD_207602 | JGI IMG/M metagenome (GOLD analysis project Ga0326728, IMG submission 207602) | Lab enriched peat soil microbial communities from McLean, Ithaca, NY, United States - MB31MN | ecosystem: Environmental > Terrestrial > Soil > Wetlands > Peat | place: USA: New York... | reverse complement strand
TGAAGCGCGGTTACGGCCGCGTGATCAACATCGCCTCTCTTGGAACGCATCTCGGTTTGTACCAGGTGGCGGCTTACTGCGCCAGCAAGGCGGGCGTCGGCTCGCTCACAAAATCCCTGGCTGTCGAATGGTCGCGCCATGGCGTGCTGGTCAACGCGATTGTTCCCGGAGTTTTCCGTACAGACTTGAATGCCGCTCTGCTGGACGGCACCGAGCGTGGACGCGAATTCCTGATGCGCACCCCCATGGGGCGTTACGGCAAAGCTGAAGAACTAGTTGGCGCCGCCGTGTTTCTTGCCTCTGACGCCTGCAGCTTTGTTACCGGAGAACTTCTCGTTGTGGATGGTGGATTCCTCGCCAGCGGTGTGAACTAATGAGCGCACCCAGCGGCGAAAAAGTGGCGGCCGTTCCCATGCAGCCGGGGGAGACGCCGGCCGGTGCCGCTGCCGCTTTCTATATGGATTGGCGCTCCGGGACGCCTGAAAACAATGCTTGAGCGAGTTGATGCTCACCATCACCTCTGGCGTTACGCAAAAGAGGAGTATGGCTGGATTGCCGACGATATGGGCGTGCTGGCGCGGGATTTCCTTCCTGAAGATCTGCTGCGAGAGCTCTTAGTTTCCGGAATTCATGGCAGCGTCGCTGTTCAGGCAAGGCAAACTCTTGAGGAGACATATTGGCTGCTGCGCTTCGCCGATGAATTTGACTTTATTCGTGGAGTCGTGGGTTGGGCGCCTGTTGCCAGCCCGGAGTTCCCCGCGGTTATCGAGCGCTTGCAGGACTCTGAAAAACTAAAGGGCCTCCGCCATGCGATTCAGGATGAACCGGACGATGACTTCATGCATCGGCCGGACTTTAACGCGGGCGTTGCGCTGCTTAAGCAATACGGCCTGGTCTACGACATCTTGATCTTTGAGCGGCATCTTCCTGCAGCCATCTCCTTCGTGGACCATCATCCTGCGCAGGTATTCGTCTTGGACCACGTTGCCAAACCGCGCATTCGTGACCACGAAGTCGAGCCCTGGCGAACGAACATTCGCGAACTGGCGCGCCGGGAAAACGTCTATTGCAAGGTGTCTGGCATGGTAACGGAGGCGAATTGGAAAAACTGGTCCCCAGCGGACCTGCAACCCTATTTCGATGTCGTCCTGCAAGCCTTTGGTCCCAAGCGTTTGATGACCGGTTCGGACTGGCCCGTTTGCCTTCTGGCAGCGACCTATCAAACATGGATTTCCACGGCTGAGGAATTCATACGTCCCCTCTCCCTTGCGGAACGGGAGATGATTCTTGGCGGTGTGGCCAGTGAAGTGTACTCCCTGGCGCGCGGAAGTTCCGCAATGAGGAAAGGATAGACAATGGCGAAACAGCAAGTTGGGAGCGCCCCGGGCGTAACGGTGTCGCCTGCCAGGCATTCGTTGTTTCCTGCAGGACAGATCGTTCCCTTCATTCTCGTCACCGCACTTTTCTTCCTCTGGGGAATCCCCAATAACCTGAATGATGTATTGATTCGGCACTTCATGAAGTCCTTCGAGATTTCCCGTTTTCAGGCCGGTCTGGTGCAATCCGCCTTCTACCTGGGTTATTTCCTTCTGGCGATTCCTGCGGCCCTGATGATGAAGCGCGCTGGCTACAAGGCGGGATTCGTCGTGGGCTTGCTGCTCTATGCCGCAGGCGCATTCTTGTTTTGGCCGGCCGCCCTGACCGGCAGTTACGCTTTCTTTCTCTTCGCACTCTTTGTCATCGCCAGCGGGCTTTCCTTTCTGGAGACGGCTTCCAACCCCTTTATTGCCCAGCTCGGCGATCCGGACAGTTCGGAGCGCCGCCTGAATTTCTCGCAGGCATTCAATCCTCTGGGCTCCATTACCGGGGCGCTGATCGGCACGATTTTCATCTTTTCCGGTGTCGAGTTGAATCCCCAGGAAATTGCAACTCGCCAGGCGGCGCATACCTACGAAGCGTATCTTCGCTTCGAAACGTTGCGCGTTATTCGTCCTTATCTGGCAATCGGTGTCATCGCCGTGGTTTGGGCTCTGCTCATCATCCGCACAAAGTTTCCCGTGATTGCCAGCGAAGACGAAGCCGACCACAGCGAACATGGCAGCTTCCGCCAGCTTCTCAGCCAAAGGCATTTCCTCCTTGCTGTTGTCGCACAGTTTTTTTACGTAGGAGCGCAGGTCGGCACGTGGAGCTACTTCATCACCTATGTTCAGGAATACGGCCACCGGCCCGAGAAAATCGCCGGATATTTTCTTACCGGTACGCTGGCCGCGTTTGGCGTGGGCCGCTTCGTCTCCGCCTATCTGATGCGTTTCGTTTCACCCAGCCGCCTGATGGGGGCCTACGCCACGGCCAATATTGTCCTCGTCTCTGTCGCGGTTTTCCACCCGAGTTGGGCCGGCATCTGGTGTATCTTTCTCACCAGCTTTTTCATGTCGCTTATGTTCCCCACTATTTTCGCGCTTGGTCTGAAGGGTCTCGGCCCAAACACCAAAATCGCCGGCTCCTTTCTGGTTATGGCGATTATCGGCGGCGCGGTTCTTACTCCGCTCATGGGCCTGATCGCGGAGAAGTTCCACAGTTTGGCTCTGGGTTACTCAATTCCCCTGATCGCTTACATCTATATTTGTGCGTATTCGTTTTTGGGCTCGCGGCGCGTGGATATCTCCGCAACCGTCAGCGAACCCGCGAGGTAAAGCTATGAAATCTCCCTTTGGTTTATCCTGCAGAAAAACCACTGGCGTTCGAGGAGGACAAATGAAAGCAAGTCGATCGCGAAATAACGTCTGGCGAGCTCTTGGCTCCGCGGCGTGCCTGGGTCTTCTGCTTCTCAGTCCGGTCCACGTCCTTGCGCAAGACTCGTCCTCAAGTACAAAGCCAACTGCGTCGCAATCCCCGCAGGAAATGGACCAAGCCTGGCAGAAGGCCAGCGCCAAATACGACGCAGCGCGCAAAGCTCTCTTGACAGACGTAGATCGGACCGCGAACGCCGGCCCTTATCGTCCTGATTGGGAATCACTTCGCCATTACGAAACTCCGGATTGGTATAAGGACGCCAAGTTTGGCATCTTCATTCATTGGGGCGTCTATTCGGTCCCGGCCTTTGGCAGCGAGTGGTATCCGCGCATGATGTACCAGGAGGGGTCCGTAGAATACAAGCACCACCTTGCCACGTATGGCCCTCCCTCGACGTTCGGTTACAAAGATTTCATCCCTCGTTTCAAAGCCGAGCATTTCGATCCCGTCCAGTGGGCCGAGCTCTTTAAGGCCTCAGGCGCCAGGTACGTCGTCCCCGTTTTCGAACACCACGATGGCTTCGCCATGTACGACAGCGGCATTTCTGATTGGACCGCCGTAAAAATGGGCCCCCACCGCGATATGTATGGCGAACTCGCAAAAGCCCTGCGGGAAAGGGGCCTTCGCTTGGGCGCTTCCTCCCACCGGATCGAACACAATTTCTTCCTCGAGGGCGGCCGCAAGATCGATTCGGACGTTAATGATCCCAGGTACCTCGCATTCTACGGTCCCGCGCATACCTGGTTGGACGGAAAGAAGACCCTGCTCCAGGATTGGACCTACCTGAGCAACGAATACCTCGACGATTGGCTCGCTCGCGATGCGGAAATTGTGGAAAAGTACGAGCCGGACGTTATGTACTTCGATTGGTGGATCGGGCAGCCCGATGCGCGCAGGCATGTCGCGGAATTCGTCTCCTTCTACTACAACCATGCCGCAAGTCAGGGCAAAGTGCGTGTCATCAATTACAAGGACAGTGCCCTCGAGGATCACTCCGGCGTCCTGGACATTGAACGCGGCCAGTTGTCGGGCATTCGCCCGCTGTATTGGCAGACGGACACCTCCATCAGCAACAAATCCTGGGGCTACATCGAGAATGACAATTTCAAATCGGCCGAAACGATCGTTCACCAACTCGTGGACATCGTCAGCAAGAATGGCAATCTCCTCGTCAACGTTGGCCCGCGTTCCGACGGCACCATCCCGGAGGAAGTCCAAGCGATCCTCCGCGACATCGGTGCCTGGCTCAAAGTCAACGGGGAGGCCATTTACGGTACCCGTGCCTGGAGCAAGTACGGCGAAGGCCCCACGGCCATCGTCGAGGGCGCTTTTCACGATACGGACGCGAAGCCTTTCACCGCCCAGGATTTCCGCTTCACCACGAAGGGCAATTCTCTCTACGCCATCGAATTGGCTTGGCCTGAATCCGGCGAAGCCGTCATTCACTCTCTAAACGAAGCCGCGCTCTCCGGCCAGAACATTGTCTCGCTCTCTCTTTTGGGTCAGGGATCTCCACTGACATATCAACTCAAATTTGACGGCTTGCACATTCAGTTGCCGCCGCAAAAGGCAGGTAAGTACGCGTACTCGTTCAAGATAGAATTCCAGAAGCCCCCGTCGGTGCGAGTTCCCTAGGACCAATGAGAGCAAGAATTGCCCAACTCGTTCAAGCAGCTCTGCAGGTCGGTAATCTTGACTTTTTTCAGGAATAGCGTTACAGTAAGCGATAACTTTAGCGATTACTGGAGAATCCACATGCCTCATGACGATCTCGTCCTTGTCACCGGCGCCGGTGGCTTTATCGGCGGCGCTCTCGTGGCTTCCCTGCGGGCGCAGGGCTACAAGCGCATTCGTGCGGTTGATATCAAGCCCTTGCATCATTGGTACCAGCGATTCGGGGATGTTGAGAATCTCTCTTTGGATCTAAATGAAAAGCAAAGCTGCGAAACGTCGGCCAAGGGCGCCCGTGATATCTACAATCTGGCCGCCAACATGGGCGGCATGGGATTCATCGAGAAAAACAAAGCGCTTTGCATGCTCTCGGTGCTGATCAACACGCATATGCTTCAAGCGGCGTTGAAGTATGGGGTGGCTCGCTACTTCTACTCATCGTCGGCCTGCGTATACAACGGCGACAAGCAAACGAGCTTTGAAGCTCCCCTGCTGAAGGAGGCAGATGCCTATCCGGCGCTGGCCGAAGACGGCTACGGCTGGGAAAAGCTGTTTTCGGAGCGCATGTGTCGTCATTTCCGCGAGGACTTCGGCCTCTACACGCGAGTGGCACGCTTCCACAATGTCTACGGCCCGTGGGGAACGTGGTTCGGCGGGCGAGAGAAAGCCCCGGCTGCCATTTGCCGGAAAGTCATTGAAGCGAAATTGACCAAGAAGCACGAAATTGAAATCTGGGGCACGGGGAATCAGACCCGCAGCTTCATGTATATCGATGATTGCCTAGTGGGCATCCAGAAGATCATGAATTCGGCAATTCTGGAACCCATCAACCTGGGCTCGACTGAAGCCGTCAGCATCAACCGGTTGGCAGATCTTGTGGAAGGGATTGCCGGCATCCACCTGGAGCGCAAGTACGACCTTAAGGCACCGCTGGGAGTGAACGGACGGAACAGCGACAACACGCTGATCAAGAAATACCTGAACTGGGAGCCTACTATCCCTTTGCAGGCTGGCCTGGAAAAGACCTACGCCTGGATTTACGACCAGTATCTTGCTCGCGAAAAGGGTGCAGCTGGGGTTGTACAGGAATTCACCAACACGTCATCCTGAGCTCGGAAGAGAGCGTGACGTTCATGCCCAACATGACGAGCATGTGGGACTATCTGATCGTTACGGCCGCGAATGATCAGCAAGCCGAGGCTTACGACCACCAACTCCAGCAGCGCCAGAAAGCCGGCGAAATTCCCCAGGTTCGCAATTCTCTTGTAAATCCCGATATGGATGGCAAGCGCATTGGTAGTGGGGGAAGCACGCTGCACGCTCTAGCCTGCGTCTTGCATCGCGAGCGGCCCGGCGTTGGTCCTGCTAGTTTTGAGGAAGCCGAGGCGATTCTGAGCGGCCTCCGTATTCTGATTGTCCATGCCGGTGGAGACTCCCGCCGCCTGCCGGCATACTCCCATTGCGGCAAGATGTTCGTTCCCATCCCAGCCAAGGGCCTACCCTCCGTTGCTTCGACGCTTTTTGACCGGCTCGTGCCGGCATTTCTCATGCTTCCGGAAGCGTCTCGGGGGCAGATCGTGGTTGCCTCCGGCGATGCTTTGATCCTGTTCGATGCTTCAGCGGTGAAGCTTGCTCGCTCCGGTATCACGGCGCTGGGATCCTTCGCTCGCTCGAAAGATGCAGCCCATCACGGTGTTTTTTGCACCGCTAAGGATGGCTCGGTACGGCGCTATTTGCAAAAGCCGTCGCCTTACGCGCAGCTCGCCGCCGGGGCAGTCAACGCGCAGGGAGAATCCGTCCTCGATCTCGGCGTGATGAGTTTTCACGCCAGCGCTGCCGTTCAATTACTGCAGGCCTTCTTCGCAAAAGCTCCTCAGGAACATGGCGAACCTGCGCTGGATTGGAAGACAGAGGTGCGCGCGGCTCTTTGTTCCCACGGTATCGACCTGTATCGGGAAATTTGTTGTGCGCTCGGGACAGATACGACTTTCGACCAATATGCAGACAACGTGCGAGCAAGCGGCTCAACCCTTGATCGCACGCTTCTCGCAGACTGGTTCCGTTTCCTGCGACAAATCCCCTTCAATCTCGACATACTTCCGCGCTGCAAGTTCCTCCATTTCGGCACGACCCGCCAGTTGATTACGAGTGGGATGGCCCTGCTTAGAGAAGGCACAGACAGACCTGCGCCGGGCTCTTTAATCCTGAATAGTGATATTCAGTCTGAAATCACTGCGGATCACGCGTGGATTGAAGGTTGTTCGGTTCGTGGCACCTTGACCCTCGAAGGTTTCAACGCCATCGTCGGTGTCGACGTTGTGGAACCGCTCAGCCTCCCCAAAGGTGCCTGCCTGGATATCTCCGCTGGCATCAGCCGCAAAGGTGAAAAGGTTTGGTTCCTCCGGTACTACGGCATCGATGATACGTTTAAACACTCAGCCGAAGACGGAGGCACATTTTGTGGCCAGCCTCTTCAGAATTGGCTGCGCGCAATCGGCGCGATCAGTTCCGATATCTGGCCACCCGAGGTGCCGGAGCGCGGGCGGACTCTGTGGAACGCTCGAGTGTTTCCGGCATTGCACGAACACCAGGACTTCCGTAGCTGGTTGTGGTTGTTGAATGTCGAGTCCGCGACCCCAGTACAAAAGAAGAGTTTCCTGGCCGCGGACCGGTACAGTTCTTCCGAAATTGCAGTCCGGGTTGACCAAGCCCAGTTTTATCTGCGGCGTTCGCGGATTCGATCGGCCCGGATGTCGCATGAGGATCGAGGATGCATTCAGGCCCAGACTCAACGGTCGACGGTTGACAATAGTTGAAGCGAACGCTGCAGCGAGCTCTTACCAGGACGGTGACTATGTTGAAAAATGGAATCCTCAATCCCGCCATCAATTCGTTGTTGAGCCGCGTGCGCCACACCAACACGCTGGTTATCGCGGACCGCGGTTTCCCCTTCTGGCCGCAAATCGAAACTGTCGATATTTCCCTCGTCGACAATGTTCCGCGCGTTTTGGAAGTATTGAAAGCAATTCAAGCCAACTTTGTGATTGGGAAAATCGTGATGGCCGAAGAATTCCGCCGTGCCAACGATTTGCACACGGTGCACAGCTTCGAGCAGTGTTTCGGCGAAATTCCAGTGACGTTTGAGCCGCACACGCAATTCAAGCAGCGCGTCCCCTTGGCCATTGGCTTGATCCGGACCGGCGACACTGTGCAGTACGCGAATATGATTTTGGAGTCGGCATAATTCTGCACTTGGCAAATGCTCTGGAAAAGGATGCCGCCTTTGCAGTGGTACAACACAAGAACCAGGCGACGTTCATGGCCTCGGAAAGGGCCCCAAAGATGAACAACCCTATCGGGAAGATCCCCTATCGAATGGCGCTGGCTGGTGGTTGGATCGATCAACCCTTCGTGTCCAGGCTCAACCCTGACCATCCGGGTTCCATGGTGGTCGTCGGACTGGAGCCCACATTCCGCTTCATGGATCGCGCCGGGATGGCCACCAGCACGCGAAGCATCGCCGAAAAGCTTTGGAACGGGGCCTTGCCAGAAAAAGACCCAATGGCACTGGTGCGGGAACTCTATGAGGCGGAAAACAAGGGGAAGGCAAGCCCGTCCGGTTCTCAGGACATGGCCGGTCTGATCCTGCCCGGTATCAACAGGCTTGACTACGACTATGGGTTCGCCGGTGGGTTGTTTCCCGTCCACGTCGAATCCTGCAATCATCCTGACGTCGGACGCTGGCTGGAGGAAGTGATTCATCTTCTGCCGATCGCACCGCGTCCCGATGGCTACAGCCCCCTTGGCAAACAACATTTGAACGCCGAGTGGGTGCGTCGCCTGGGCCAATCCGGGAAGGCCTGCTTCGCTGCAATCCTGGCGAAAGATACTGCAAAGCTGGGTGCCTCCCTGAACGAATGCATGAGCTGTTGGGAAGCGCTTCTTCCTAACACCGTCGCGCATCCTCTTATCACCGTCGACTTGCGTGGCTTGCTGGCTTTTTACCAGGAGCGGTACGCGGGCGCCATGTATTCAGGCTGTGGCGGCGGGTATCTCTACGTGGTCTCCGAAGAACCGGTGCCTGGCGCAATCAAGGTGAAGCTCAGACTCGCAACAAAGCACGAACGAAATGGCAGGGCAGTCGGTACGACTCTAGGGTCCGCACGGACGAGCTAATCTCGCGGTTTGAATCGCTCACTTACTTCTCCATTTCCATTTCTGGCGTACTCTATAAATCGGCAGCCAACTTAAAAAAGGCCCCGAACGTACCCGTAACGCCCTTGCAGGAATCCTAAGAGGTGACGCCATGAGCAGGTTTCCCACATCGCGCCGTCAATTCTTAAAGCTGGCCGGCGTTGCGGGTGTCGGGCTGCTGCGACCGAGCACCGCATTCTTGGGAGGCGCAATCGTTGGAGGCGCGGAGTCGGAAGCTTCTGAGCCGCCCGCGGATTACACTCTGCGCATCGCCAACACTCCCCTCGAGCTAGCGCCCCACCGCATCGTGTCTGCAATTACCTACAACGGGCAATTCCCCGGCCCCTTGCTGCGTTTCAAGGAAGGACAGCAGGCGGTGGTGGATATTTACAACGACACGGATGCCCCCGAGCAATTGCATTGGCACGGTCAGTTTCTCTCGCCGGATGTAGACGGCGCGGCGGAAGAAGGCACGCCATTCATTCCGGCGCACGGCAAACGTCGCATTGCGTTCACGCCGCGGCCCGCGGGTTTCCGCTTTTATCACACACACAATCGCGCGGGAGCCGATCTTCACGCGGGGCAGTATAGCGGCCAGGTTGGGCCGGTTTATATCGAACCCAGGCGCGAGCCGGGAAATTATGACCGCGAAGTCTTTCTCGTCCTCAAGGAATTTGAACCGTCGTTCAGCCAGGGCGGCGACATGGCCATGGATTTCCTCGCTCCAGCCACGAAGGTGAAGGAGCTGGAAAGTTCCGGCGAGTCCGCGATGAAAGCATCGCTCGCGAAAGGCATGCCTCACGGGTACGAAGTGGGCTACCGGTATTTCACGATCAATGGACGAATGTCAGGGCACGGCGATCCAGTTCGCGTGAAACGCGGCGAGCGCGTGCTCTTCCACGTTCTGAATGGCAGCGCCACGGAGATTCGTAGCCTCGCTCTGCCCGGGCACACCTTTCGGGTCGTGGCGCTCGACGGCAACCCCGTGCCCACGCCTGCCGAGGTTCCCGTGCTCTGGCTCGGGACTGCCGAGAGAATTTCCGCCATCGTCGAGATGAATCATACAGGCGTGTGGCTGATGGGTGATCTTGCGGACGATGACCGCACTCACGGCATGGGCATTGTGGTCGAATACGCCGGACACAAAGGCAAACCGCTGTGGGCGCCGCCGAAGCCGTTTCATTGGAACTATTCGCGTTTCGCGAAGCAGGAGGCCATCGCTTCCGAACCGGATGAACTGATTGAGATGAACTTTGCGAAGCAAAACGCCGCGGAACACGGCTTCAACCTGTGGTCTATTAACAACCAAGTCTTTTCCGCCGAGAGGATGACCGCCGCCTATCATCTCCGCCAGGGTCAGCGCTATCGCATCCGTATGCGCAACGCCAGCGACGATATTCATCCCATCCATCTTCATCGTCACTCCTTCGAACTCACCAAAATTGCGGGAAAACCCCTGGCGGGAGTAATGAAGGATGTCGTGATGGTCGGCGGATACCAGGAAGTGGAAATCAGCTTCACCGCGGATAATCCTGGACTCACGCTTTTTCATTGCCACCAGCAACTCCACATGGACTTTGGATTCATGACCCTCTTCGACTATCTCTGAGCAGGAGCGCGAGAGAAGAAACTTGGTGACTGTGCCATCTTCGGCATGGGGTGCCAAACTTCCCTTCTACTTTGAAACTTGAAGCCTGCTCCACCAGGAAGGCAGATTTTCTTTAAAGCTGTTGGGAGCTTCTTCTTATTACCGTTCCGTATGCTTGCCGGGCACGTCACCTTTCTTCCCGCAGCATTTCTACTTCGCTCAATCCGGACATTCTCACTTTGCAGCGACAATGGGACATTGATTGCTTGACCGCTCGCCGGGTCTCCTATAGGCTCTAGCGGCACTAAATTGCAGTTGCCCCCAGGTACATAGGCTCTACCTTAGCAAGTCCCGTTCGCAGAAAGAAAAGGAGAATCACGAGCATGAAAAAAGTCAGCGGCTTTCTATTGGGATTATCACTTGCCGTTACTTGTGCGTGTGTGACAGCAGCGCAGGAGAACCCGCCTGGAAACGCGTCAATCCCGAAGGTGTTGCAGATTACGCGAGAATTCGTCAAACCCGGAAAGGCAGGCATGCCTCACGACAAGACCGAAGGCGCTTTCGTTGATGCGATGAGGCGTGCCAAGTGGCCGACGTACTATTTGGGCATGAACTCGCTTTCGGGCAAGTCGCGGGCCTTGTTTCTAACGTGGTACGACTCCTTCGAGGCGTGGCAAAAAGATGGCGACGCGATGGAAAAGAACGCCGCTCTTTCCTCAGCCTTGGACCGCGCGAGCATAGCCGATGGCGAACTACTGGAATCGATCGACCAGGGCGTATTTTATTTCCACGAAGAGATGAGCCTGCGCTCGCGCCCCGACCTCTCTCAGATGCGCTATCTAGAAGCCACCGTCTTCCACGTACGCCCAGGCCACGACAAGGAATGGACGGAAGTAGTAAAGATAGCCAAAGCGGGTTATGAGAAGGCCGTGCCCGGTGCGCACTGGGGCATGTTCGAGGAAATTTATGGCGGTGATGGCGGCACTTATCTCTTGTTGACCGCCCATAAGTCACTTGCCGAAATCGATCAAGCCTTCGCGGAAGGCAAACAATTCGAGGCAGCTTTGGGTGAAGATGGCATGAAGAAACTGGACGAACTGTATGCGGCCAGCGTCGAATCTTCGCAGCAACAATTGTTTGCGTTTAATCCGCACATGAGCTATGTGAAGGATGAATGGATCAAGGCCGATCCGGAATTTTGGAAGCCTAAAGCAGCGGCCACATCCGCCACAAAAGCACCGGCGGAGGACAAGAAAGCAAAGCCTTAGGCCTACCGAGGAACGTCAAGTTCCGGCTGATCGCTAGACTAAGTGTGGCAGTGTGTTTCCCCGCTCTCTGCGGTCAGCGGGAAACTCCTGTTTCATAGACGGCTGCGTTTTGCTCGAGGTAATCGTTTGCCACCTGGCCGGATTCCCCTTGGGTGTGGCGATTTCTGATGGAATTTTTGAAGAATTGCCATTACAGAAGTGTTCTAAAGCTCGATCCCTGTCAGCGCAGCCGCTGAACTCTCAATGCGTCTGGCCGTTCTCACCCGAATGCGGCTGCGGCAGTGGCCGCGCGTCAAAATCGATGCCCCAGAAGTGCGGCGCTGGCGTCAGGAATTCCACTCCCACGCGTTGCCCGCGCTCTCCGCACCCTCCCAGGAACACAATCCGGCATTCCTGCTCTTCCTGGGTCAGCGGGTTG
>Ga0326728_10021922_pt1 | contig 11935 bp, 12 predicted proteins | sample MB3enrmetagenome_FD_207602 | JGI IMG/M metagenome (GOLD analysis project Ga0326728, IMG submission 207602) | Lab enriched peat soil microbial communities from McLean, Ithaca, NY, United States - MB31MN | ecosystem: Environmental > Terrestrial > Soil > Wetlands > Peat | place: USA: New York... | reverse complement strand
CGCGTCGCCGACGATCGGATGGCCGATGGCGGCGAGATGCACGCGCAGCTGATGCGTGCGACCGGTACGCGGGAACAAGCGCACCATGGTGACCTCGTCGAAGCGCTCGATCACCTCGAAAGCGGTCAGGGCCTCACGGCCGCCGCGCCGCACCGCCATGCGCGTGCGGTGCACCGGATTGCGTCCGATCGGTTCGCTGATGGTTCCCCGCTGTGTGCGCAGCCGGCCCCACACCAGGGCGACATACTGTTTCTCGACCTCGCGCCGGCGGAACTGCGTTCCCAACGCCGTCAACGTCTCCGGATCCTTGGCGATCACCAACACGCCCGAGGTGTCTTTGTCCAAGCGATGTACGATACCTGGCCGCCCCGGATCGAGCCCCGGCCGCGGCCCACGCCAGTGATGCAGAAGCGCGCTCACTAGCGTGCCGCGCCAGTTTCCTGGCGCCGGGTGCACCACCAGGCCCGGGGGCTTGTTGATGACCAACAGGCGCTCGTCTTCGTACAACACATCAAGCGCAATGGGCTCGGGCTCAACGCCGGGAGGCACCGGCAGTGAAGCCGGCTGGATCTCGATGGCCTCACCGCCGTGCACGATGGCGCCGGCCTTCGCCGTGTGGCCCGCGACGCGCACAGCGCCCGCCGCGATCAGCTTCTGCACCTGCGAGCGCGATCCCCATTTACCCAGGGCCGCCAGGTACTGATCCAACCGCTGCCGCGCGCCGCGCGCATCGGCGACGATGCGTTCGCCTTGAGCCACGGCTATTCCGAGCGCGCCAGGGCCTGGCGGGCGGCCTCGACGTCGCGGGCGATCTGTTGTGCCAGCGCTTGGGGCGTCGGGAACTTCTCCTCGCCGCGCAACCGCTGGACAAACGCGATCTCCACGCGCTGGCCGTACAGATCTCCGTCGAAGTCGAAGATGTGTGCTTCCAGGCTGCGCTCGTGCTGATGAAAGGTCGGATTGAAGCCGAGATTGGTGACGCCCGGCCACCATTCGTCGTGTACCCGCACTCTGACGGCGTACACGCCATCGGGCGGCAGCACCAGACGGCCGATGCGCAGGTTGGCGGTCGGGAACCCCAACCCCTTGCCGCGATGGTGCCCATGCGCCACCCGCCCGGCGACACTCGGTGTGCGGCCGAGCAACAGCTTGGCGCGTTCCAACTCGCCGTGGCTGATGGCGCGGCGCACCGCGCTGCTACTGACGAGGTGCCCTCCCGCCTCCACCGGGCCGATGACTTCGACGGCGAAGCCATATTTCGCCCCGAGCTGGCGTAAGGTGGTCGCGTGGCCGGCGCGGTTATGACCGAAGCTGACCCGGTGTCCGACGACGACGGCACGCACGCCGAGGCCTTCGACCAGAAGGCGCCGGACAAAATCCTCCGCGGTGATCGCAGAGAAGGTCGGAGTGAAGTGCTGCATGATGATGGCGTCGACCCCGAAGGCCGCGATGAGTTCGACGCGGGCGCGCCAGTCGGTGATCAATTTCGGCACGTGCTCGGGCGCCAGCACCGTGGCGGGGTGCGGATGAAACGTGAGAACGATGGCCTCTCCATTGATGCTGCGCGCTACCTCCACCAGTCGACGCAGAATCTGCTGGTGTCCGCGGTGGACGCCGTCGAAGTTCCCGAGGGTCAGCACCAGCGCGCTGATACGCCGGCCGCCTCGCGTCAAATGACGGAGGAGCAACATGTCTTCAACCGGAGGGACCCTGTCGGTGGCGTCACCTCGCGCGCCCCCGGTCCGGGCGCGCATCGCCGCCCGCGGGCACGCGTTACTGGCCGAGTGACTGCAATTTCTGCCGCCCCCGCCCGCTCTCTTCCGTCTGCGGGTACTGGCTGATCAGCTTCTGCAGCACGAGCCGTGCATCGATCTTGTCGCCCGAGTCGGCAAAGGCGTCGGCCATCATCAGCAACGCTGGCGGCACCTTGTCCCCTTTCGGGTATTTCAACACCAAATCGTTGAACTCCACGATAGCGCGACTGTAGTCACGCTGTCCATAGTAACAAGCGCCGATCCAGTATTGGGCGTTGTCGGCGAAATCGGATTTTGGGTTCTTGCGAATGAAGTCGCGCAGCTTGGGCACGGCCTGGGTGCACTGTCCTTGCCCCACCAAGCTCAATCCCTCGCGGAAGTCGCCGTCGACGCGGGCGTTCTGGGCGGCCGCCGCCTCCTTGGCCAGTGCCGCTTCCTGCGGCCCTTGTACTGCGGGTGCGGTTGGGGTCGGGAGCGGTGCGGCTTCCACGGGCGGGCGCTCGATTTCGCCCCCTGGCGGCGGCGTGCTGGGCGGCGCGCCTGCGGCCCGGCCTTGCTCGAGCGCCGCCACCCGCGCTTCCAGATCATTGAGCTGCCGCGCGGCCTCGGATGAGGGCGCCCCCAGGCGGTCGCGCCCGGGCTCGCTGATCTCGCTGCGCAGCATATCCGCTCGCCGGCGCAAGCCGTCGATCGCCACCTGTTGGTCGGCGAGCAGGGCGCGCACGGCGCGCTGGTCCTTCTGCACCTCGAGCAGATCGGCGCGCGTGGCACAGCCTGCCAGCGCCGCGAGCGCAATGCAGCTGAAAGCCGCTCCGAGGCGCCGCATAGCTACCCGAGGGCTATTCACCGAGGACAACGAAGTGCACGCGCCGGTTCTGTTGCCAACACTCTTCATTGTGTTCGTGGCAGAGCGGCAACTCCTCGCCGTAACTGATGGTAGTGAGACGGTCGGCCGGAACGCCGAGCGCCACCAAGTATTCCTTGGCCGCGCCGGCACGCTTGGTACCCAGGGCCAGGTTGTATTCGACGGTGCCACGTTCGTCGCAATGCCCTTCAATCTCGACTTTCGCCTTCGAATGGTCCTTCAGCCAGTTGGCATTGTCACGCAAGATGGTGCGCGCCTGTTCGTCGAGATCGGCGGAGTCAAAGGCGAAATGAATGTCCTTCAGCGGCCCTTGTTCACCCGTTCCCAAGGTGCCTTGTTTGTAGCGCTCCAAGCTGCTGCCGGTGCCGAGCCCTTCCTCACCGAGCCCGCCGCCCGCCCCTCCGGCTGCCGCGCCCTTCTTCTTGGCCGAGCAGCCCATACTGACCAGCACCAGCAATGCTGCCAGCGCTACCACTGCACGCAGTCGCACAGCCATCATACCCCTCCTCCATTCGCATACGTGATGCGTCGTTCTACCCTACTCGAGCCAGCGCGACCAAGCCGGAGTGCTATCATCTCCCCCACCACGAGTCAATTGAACTTGGCTCGACCCGGTCAGGTCGGTGACAAAGAGTTTCTTGCGCCCCGTGCGCGAAGAACTGAACACGATGTAGCGGTTGTCGGGCGCCCAGCTCGGATCCTCGTTGTTGCCGGCTGCCTGGGTCAGTTGGCGCGTATCGCTGCCGTCCACCTTGACGGTGAACAGATTGAATCCGCCATCCGCCCGGCTCACGTAAGCGATCAGGTCACCCTTGGGCGACCAAGCGGGAGAGGTGTTGTAGGTGCCGGTGAACGTGACCCGACGCGGCTCGCCGCCATCGACCCCGACGACGTAGATTTGCGGTCCGCCGGAGCGATTGGATGTGAAAGCCAGCCGCCGGCCATCGGGCGACCAGGTTGGGGACACGTCGATGGCCCAGCTGTCGGTGACGCGACGCAACAGGTCTCCGCCGCGGTCAATGATGGCAATGTCGGCGTTGCCTTTGTCTTCGATGGTAAGCGCGATCTTCGAGCCGTCCGGTGAGAACCTCCCACCCAGGTTCAATCCCGGTCGCGACGAGATCAGCACATCGCGCCCGCTGACCAAATCGATGGCGTACAGGTTCGGGTTCCCACCCTTGTAAGAAGTGTACAGCAGCAGGCGGCTGTCCGGGCTCCAAGACGGCGAGACATTGATGGTCTGCGTCTTGGTCACCTGTTGCAGGTCGCCCCCATCCGGGCTCATGACGTAGACATCCTTGAACTTGCCATCACGGGTGGAGACGAAGGCGAAGCGCGTGTCGAAGGGGCCACGCTCGCCGGTGAACTGCTTCATGATCTCGTCGGCGAACTTGTTGGCCATGCGCCGCAGCTCGCCGAGCGAGCCATGGTAACGCACACCGGCAAGCTGCCGGCGCTGGTACACGTCAAACAGCCGTACCTCGGCCGTGACGTTGTCCCCGCTCACCGAGTATGCGCCCTTCGCCAGCGCCAACGCGCCGATCACGGACCAGTTGTCGAAGTTGATGTTGTCGGCGGTGTAGCCGGAAGTCTCCGGTTTTTCGATGTAGGCGGCACGATCGAGGATCTTGAAAAAGCCCGACAGGTTCAGGTCGGCGCTGACGATGTCGGCGAACTGCGTGCCGAAGTCGCCCGCCACGCTGCTCCCAGAAAGATTCCTGAGCGGCGAGATGGCGATCGGGTAGCTGCGCGCGCCCGGGCCGAAGATCGTCCCGCGCACCTGCGCGTCGCTCGCACGCAGCCCCGCCATCATGACCACATTCATCCCCGCCAACAGCAGCCACAGTCGTCTCATCGCCTCTCCGTTCGCAACCAGCCCTTCGATACGCCGCCCAAAGAGGGCGGCTACTCAGGGCGAGCGGAAGAATCTTCCTGAAATCAAGACCAATACCGTTCGGGCTGAGTAGGCCCCGTCTTCTTGGGGCCGTATCGAAGCCCTGCCTCGGATCTGTCCACACTTTCCATTCGAGCCGTCATCCCGTCAGGTCTTCCGGTCTGAAGATCAGCTCGACGTCACTGAATTCCTTGCGATATGTTTCTGGTGGCGGCGGCAGGGGGTTGGCCGCGCGCACGGCGCGCTCGACGGAGGCATCGTAGCTCGGATCGCCGCTGGGCCGGGTGATGCGCACGTTCACCACCTCGCCGTTCTCGGTGATGTTGAACCGCACGGTGGCTTCCAGCGTACGGTTGGCGCCCGCCCACGCCCACACCTGCTTGATCCGATTGATCATCTGGTTGTAGTAGAGCAGGTACTCGACGCCCCTGACGGTGCCGCCGGCGCCTTCCCCTGGGCCGACCGAGATCGGAGCGCCGGGCTGCTCGCTGGCTTTGGTGCCGGTCCCCGCTCCGCGCTTGCCCATCTGCTGCTCAACCCGTTTGATTGCCGCCTCGATCTTTTCGTCGCGCGCGCGTGCCGCCGCCGCTTCCTTTGCTGCCTTCTCTGCCGCTTTGGCGGCTTCGGCCGCCGCCTTCGACTCGGCTTTCGGCGGCTCAGCCTTGGCAATAGCTTGCGGCGGCGCCGGTTTGGTTTGTGGCGCGGGCTGGGGTACGGGTGGCGGCTCCACCTTCTTCACTTTCTCCGCTAGCACCGCTTCGTTCTCTTTCGGTTGCGGCTCGGGTTTGGCCGGCTGCGGTTTGGGTTCAGGCTTGGCGACTTCCTTCGGCGGCTCCGGTTTCGGTGGTTCCACCTTCTGCGGCTCGGGCTTCGGTTCCGGCGGTTTCGGCTGCTCCACCTTCGGCGCCGGTGGCGGCTTGGGTGCTTCCACCTTGGGGGCGGCGGCCATCGGTTGGCCCTCGACGCGACCTTTGCCGCCGGCGATCATGTTGGTTCCGCCGACGTGATCGGGGGCGATGAGGTCGACGGTATACGACTTCAACGCCGGCGGCCGGTGCAGAAACGTGTACGGGATGACAATCACCAGCGTGATCGCAATCACATGCAGCACGCCGGACGCGGCGACCATGCGCCACAGGCTGCGATCCCATTCTGGTTCGCCGAGGGGGATGGGGTTCTGCTCTTGCGTCATGCCTCAATCACCGGCGCGGTCGCGCACGGCCGCAGCGAGAAGAGATCATCTGCAAACTCAGCGGTGCTCTTGAGGGAGCGGCTCGGTGACCATGCCGAGTCGTTCCACACCGGCCCCTTTGACCGTAGCGATCACTTGCATCACGTCGCCATACCGGACGTTCTGATCGGCGCGCAGATACACCTGCCGGTCGGGCCGGAGCTTGAGGATCGCCTGCAGCTTGGGTCCCAGCTCGGCGATCTGGGTCGGCGTGTCGTTCAAGTAGAGCTGCCCGTTGCGGGTGACGGCCACCACCAATTGCTGCTCCTCACCCGTCAGCGCAGCGGCTTTGACTTTCGGAAGATTGATATTCACGCCCTGCTGCAGGATCGGGGCGGTCACCATGAAGATCACCAGCAGCACCAGCATGACGTCGACCAGGGGCGTCACGTTGATGTTGGAGATCGCCCCTCCTCCCTGTTCCTCAAAGGCCATCCGCCCCACTCCTACTTCAAAAAGTGACGCTCGGCGATGTTGAGAAATTCAGAGGAGAAGTTCTCCATCTCCGCCGAGAGCACGCGGATTTGGCGGGCGAAATGATTGTACGCGATGACCGCGGGGATGGCGGCGACTAAGCCGGTAGCGGTCGCGATCAGGGCCTCGGCGATGCCCGGCGCAACCGCCTGAATGCTGGAAGACTGGGTGACGCTGAGGCCGCGAAAGGCGGTCATGATGCCCCACACCGTGCCGAACAGACCGATGAAGGGGGTGGCGCTGGCGGTGGTGGCGAGAAAGGTGAGCGCCCGTTCGAGGCGCGTAATCTCCTGATTCGCGGCCCGCTTCATCGCCCGCTCGACGTTTTCGATGCCACCCAGCTCGGTGGTGATCTCCGCCTCCCCAGGGGTGTTCTGGCGCTTGGCGCGCGTCAGGCGCACCAGCTCCTGATACCCGGCGCGGAACACCTGCGCCACCGGGCTCTGCTTCAGCTCCTGGCTCGTCGTGTGGATGGTGGTGAGATTCTTGGTGTCCCAAAAAATCTCAATGAAGCGCTGCGACTGCCGCCGCGCGACGCGCACCTGGCGGAGCTTGTAGAAGATGATTCCCCAGCTGAAGACGGAGAACAGGATGAGAATGTAGAGCACGAGCTGGACTACCGGTCCAGCCCCGGTCACCATGGTGACCAGCCCTTCCTGCCGCATTGCACCCTCGGTCTGCGCGAAAGCGGCAGGAGCGAACGCCAGGAACATACATCGCCCTCTCGCCACCGAAATAAACAAACGCTAGTATATGGCTCCCAGCGAGTCAACGTAGCGTGACTTGCCTTGACCTCCTGAAACGAAGGTGGTTAGGAAAAACGTTTGACGCAGGAGAGATGCATGAGCGTGAAGATTGGCATCAACGGGTTTGGGCGGATCGGACGGCTGGCGTTTCGGGCCGCCGGTGAGGAACGCGACCTCGATTTCGTCGCCGTCAATGACATCACCGACGCGGCGACCTTGGCGCACTTGCTCAAGTACGATTCGGTGCACGGACGCTTTCCGTACACCGTGGCCGTGGAGAAGGACGCGCTGGTGGTGAATGGGAAGCGCATTCGCGTGCTGAGCGAGACCGACCCCGCCAAGCTGCCGTGGCGTGACCTGGGGGTGCAGGTCGTGCTCGAGTGCAGTGGCCGCTTCGCCTCCCGTGACAAAGCCGCCGTCCACCTGAACAACGGGGCAAAGAAGGTGATCATCTCGGCGCCCGCGAAAGGCGTGGACTTCACCATCTGTTACGGCGTGAACCACAGCGCCTATCGCCCAGAGCAGCACCAGATCATCTCCAACGCCTCGTGCACCACCAACTGTCTGGCGCCGGTGGCCAAGGTCTTGCACGAGAGCTTCGGCATCCGCCGTGGCCTGATGACCACCGTGCATTCCTACACCAACGATCAGCGTATCCTCGATCTGCCGCATTCCGACCTGCGCCGGGCGCGGGCGGCGGCGCTGTCGATGATTCCGACCACCACCGGCGCGGCGCGCGCCGTCGGCGAGGTGCTGCCGGCGCTCAAGGGACGCCTCGACGGCATGGCGGTGCGCGTACCGACTGCGAACGTGTCGGTGGTGGACCTGGTGGTGGAGCTGGAGAAGAAGGCGACCGAGGCAGAGATCAACCAGGCCATGCAGGCCGCCGCGGAGGGCCCGCTGAAGGGCATCCTTGCCTATTGCAACGAGCCGCTGGTGTCGACCGACTTCAACGGCAGCCCCTTCTCCTCGATCTTCGACGCGCAGTTGACCAAGGTGATCGAGGGCAATTTCGTCAAGGTGCTCTCCTGGTACGACAACGAGTGGGGCTTCTCCAAGCGCATGGGGGACGTCACCAAACTCATCGCCGGCAGTCTGTAGCGACGCTATGCGCACCGTCGACCAGATCGCGCTGGACGGTAAGCGCGTCTTCGTCCGCGTCGATTTCAACGTGCCGCTGAAGGATGGGGCGGTGGCGGATGCGACGCGCATCGAGGCGTCGCTGCCGACGATTCGCTATGCCCGCGACCACGGGGCGCGGGTGCTCCTGGCCTCTCACCTCGGGCGCCCGAAAGGGAAGGCAAAACCCGAGCTCAGCCTGGCCCCGGTTGCCAAGAAGCTGTCGGAACTCGTCGGCGGGCAGGTGCCGATGGCTCCGGACTGTGTCGGCGACGCCGTAGAACGGATGGCGAACGGCCTCAAGCCGGGCGAAGTCCTGCTGCTCGAAAACCTGCGTTTCCATCCGCAGGAGGAAGCGAACGACGAGGGCTTCTCGCAGCAGCTGGCGCGGCTGGCGGACGTCTACATCAATGACGCCTTCGGTACGGCGCACCGCGCCCACGCCTCGACCGCCGGCATGGTGCGCTACGTCAAAGAACGCGGCGCCGGCTTCTTGATGCAGAAAGAGTGCGAGTACCTGGGCAAGGTCCTGCACGACCCACGGCGGCCCGTGATCGCCATCCTTGGCGGCGCCAAAGTCTCGGACAAGATCAAGGTGGTCGAGAACCTGGTCGACAGAGTCGACGGCCTGCTGATCGGCGGGGCCATGGCGTACACCTTCCTCCAGGCGCAGGGAAGACAGGTCGGCACCTCGCGGGTCGAGAGTGATATGCTCGATGTGTCGCGCGCGGCGCTGGCCAAGGCGGCGCAACGCGGGACGCTTCTGCTGCTACCCACGGATCATGTCATCGCCGATTCCCCCGAGGCCGAGGCGGCGACGGACGTGGTCGCAGGCGACATTCCGCCCGGCAAGATGGGGCTGGACATCGGTCCGCAGACGGTGCGCCGTTTCCGCGAAGAGATCGGCCGGGCGCGCACCATCTTTTGGAACGGCCCCCTTGGTTTGTTCGAGAAGAAGGTGTTCAGCGCCGGCACGATGGCGATTGCCGAAGCCCTGGCCAAGAGTGACGCGATCACGGTCGTCGGTGGCGGCGATTCGATCGCTGCGCTTGCCGTATCCGGCTACGAAGACAAGATCACGCACGTCTCGACCGGCGGCGGCGCCTCGCTCGAATTCCTCGAAGGGCGGACCCTGCCGGGCGTCGCCGCGCTGGAAGTGTGATGAGTCCGTCGCGGGTGCCGCTGATCGCCGGCAACTGGAAGATGCACGGCATGCGGCAGGAGGCCGTGGCGCTGGCCGAGGGCATCAGGGCGGGCGTCGCCGATGTATCGGGGGGCGAGGTGTTGGTGGCGCCGCCGTTCACCGCCTTGGAATCCGTCGCCGGGGTGCTCCGGGGCAGCCGCGTGTTGCTGGCCGGGCAGAACCTGCACTGGGAGGCGAAGGGCGCGTTCACCGGTGAGGTCTCCGGGCCGATGCTGCGGGCCGCCGGCTGTAGCCACGTCATCATCGGTCATTCCGAGCGGCGCCAGTACTTTGGGGAGACCGACGAGACGGTGGCGAAGAGGGTGGCGAGCGCGCAGGCGCACGGCCTGGTGCCGATCATGTGTATCGGGGAGACGCTGGCGGAACGCGAAGCCGGTCGCATGCTGGAGGTGGTCGCGCGCCAGCTGCGCCGCGGATTGCTGGGGCGGGACGCAGCTGCTATACGAGTTCTGGTCATAGCGTACGAGCCGGTGTGGGCGATCGGGACCGGGAAGGTCGCGACCCCGGAGCAAGCGCAGGAGGCGCATGCGTTCATTCGGCGCATGCTGGCGGAGTTGGGCGGACAGGACGCCGCGGCGGCCTGCCGCGTGTTGTACGGTGGCAGCGTCAAGGCGGACAACATCGATACGTTGATGGCGCAGCCGGATATCGATGGGGCGTTGGTGGGGGGCGCGAGTTTGCAGGTTGAGTCGTTCGTGCGCATAGTCAAGTTCGTGGTCTGAGGGAAAGCATGTTCACATTGGTGACGATCGTTCACGTGACCTGTTGTTTGTTCCTGATCGGGGTGGTGCTCTTGCAGCAAGGGAAGGGCGCCGACATGGGCGCGGTCTTCGGCGGCAGCAGCTCGACCATCTTCGGCAGCAGCGGAGCGGGCAACTTCCTCACGCGCCTGACCACGGCAGCCGCGGTCATCTTCATGCTGACCTCGCTGACCTTGACCTACGCCTCGGCGCGCCGGCTCAGCTCGACGGTGTTCGACACCGGCTCGCTCCCCGAGCCGCCGCCGCTGAGTGCTCCGGCCAATCCGGAGGGACAGCCGCCGGCAGGGGAGCCGCAAGGTCAACAGCCGCAGAGTGCGGCGCCACAGGCTGAAGCGCCGGCGCCACAAGCCGCCGCGCCGGCACAGCCGCAAGCCCCGGCGGCGCAGTAGCTTTGTTGACGAGCACGACTCACGACCAGCATGCGAGGATGGCGGAACAGGCAGACGCGCTAGTTTGAGGGGCTAGTGGGGTAAAACCCGTGGGGGTTCAAGTCCCCCTCCTCGCATCCATGTTTGTTAACAAAATCAGGAGCTTGCATGTGATCTGTTACCGCGCGGCGCTGGCGCGGTAACACCTCGCGCCGTGTACCGCCGAAGAGCCGAGGATCCGAGAGCGCGAATCGACGCAGCTCGCTATCGACTTCGCCGGCCATCCAGCGCCCGTAGTGGCGACGCAAGGTCTCGTAGCGGACACCCGTCTGCTGTTCGAGCCACGCGGGCTTTGCCCCGACGTGCAGGGCCGTCGTGACGAACGTGTCCTTCGTGCAGTAGAGCCCGCGCGACCGAATGCCGAGGGCTCGGAGGCAATCGTGCCAGCGTTCCAAGAATGCTTTGGGCTCGATCGGTCGCCCGCTCGTATTGCTGAAAACCGGCGTCTCCGGCGTTACATGCAACGGGCGCAGCGCCTGGAGCAGGCGTACGGTCTCGGGGAACAGCTCGACGGTGCGGCGGGCGCTGCGCGTCTTCGGGCGGTTGTCCTGTCCCATGTGGCGGGAACGGCGCACGTGCAGCCGTGCCCCCGCGATGTCAAGGTCACGATCCTGCAAGCCGGCGGCCTCCGAGGGCCGAAGCCCCGACCAAAAGAGCAGGTGGACGAAGACGTGGTACGGTGGAAACGGCCGCGCCACGTATCCGGTCGCTGTACCGGCAGCGTGGCAACGGAAGCAATGCGTGCGGAACCAGCCAACAATTGCGTCTCGCTCCTCGGCCGTAAACGGGTCGGCTTCTGGGAAATCCCACTCGGGCCATTTCAGCCGTGGGTAGACGCCCAGTGCCACGACGCCGTCCTCGGCTGCATCCCGCAGGAAAGCCCGCCAACTCCCCGCGAGAATATTGCGCACGTACTTGACCGAGAGCCCGCGCGATAGCAGCTCGGCTTGCACAGCGCGCGTGTCCGACGGCTGCAGATCTTCGAGCAACACGTGCCCAATTAGCGGCACGACGTACCGCCGCAGGTGTCGCCGATAGTCGCGCAGCTGCGCCTTGCGGACCACCGGCTCCTGCGTGGCGAGCCACCCTTCGACCTGCTCGCTGACGGTCATGGCCGTTCGTTTGCCCGGTCCTGCGACAGGTACAGCGGGCTGCGGAGCCTGGCCCGGGGCGTGACCCAGAATGGCGTCGATCTCCTGCAGCGTGCGGCCCGCTGCTAGCGCAGCCCCAACGAGGTCGGCCAGGCGACGCACGCCCTGGTGATTCTCCGGGGTGTCGCGTTTCCCGGTGGCGCGAGCGATCTGCTGGCGCTGCCCGTCGGGTCCAAGCGCCCGAAAGCGCAGCCGGAGCCAGCCGTCGTGGCTTTCAACCGAGCAGCCGCTCAAGGCTTGCTGTAGCTTGTTCGACATCAATACCTTTATGGGCCGCTGCCGACCCTGTCCCGTCATCTACCATCGTC
>Ga0326728_10021921_pt1 | contig 11935 bp, 9 predicted proteins | sample MB3enrmetagenome_FD_207602 | JGI IMG/M metagenome (GOLD analysis project Ga0326728, IMG submission 207602) | Lab enriched peat soil microbial communities from McLean, Ithaca, NY, United States - MB31MN | ecosystem: Environmental > Terrestrial > Soil > Wetlands > Peat | place: USA: New York... | reverse complement strand
CCGGGGCCGCCGTGACATCTGGTATCCATGAGTTGTCCCGGGTTGATAGGAGGTGCGGGCTTGATGGAAGCCACTTCAAAGCTTGGGCCTTCGCTATAGGCTGCCGGAAGGAAAGTCAGCAATATCAAGATTCTTATGGTGGCGTGACTGTAGTTCACAGGGAAAGCAATGCACGGAAACGAAAATCTATTCATGACAACCTCCTTCCATACAAGTGCAGTCACACATTGTTACGGCAAATCATAGTCAGAGATCCATTGTTTTCAGACATTATATTGCTGCTACCACAGGAATGAGGGGAGGCTAATTGTCCATAAGTCCTAGGCTTTATCGGAAGCCCACCACGAGTATAAAATAACATAGCAAGGCAGCGTTGGCAGTGCGCTTTCGATAAAACCTAGAAGTTCGAGGGAGAACTTAAATGGGTCAATGATTCAGCGCGACCACGTTTTTTTATAGCTGAAGCCCCACCCTCCCGTTGATACTTTGTTCGTACGATTTTGCGCAAAGCTGCAATAAACGTGATCCGTATCGACAGGAGTCTTTTCTGTTGATTCCAATTGAAGCTCTAACCGAACCGTATGCTTGCCTACGGAAGCAGGTGTAAATGATGCTGAATGAGTTTCGAGACCATGTTGCGCGTGACATTGAATGAAAACAGTATCTCCCGAATCACCAACGTAGTCATAACTGACATTCAACGTTAAGGTTGAAGGCGTTTCTTCCAATATATCCATTTCTGCAACTTCACTGTGAGGTGGCAGATGTCCATTCTTCGAATAATACAAAGCATTTGAAAATTCGGACCTGTTAAATTCATCTACATCCGATGCCAATGAATCAAGCAATGGCCAGTCTGCTTCAGTACCAAAATAGATAAGGGGCCTGATCCCCAGTTCCCACCGTACCCTAGAAAACCTTGACGTTCCAATAACCCATCGATAAAAAGGAAGTAATGGAGCCCTTTCCGCACGTTCCGCAGCTGTAGGAAACATGTGATCTTTAGTTGCATTGAAGTTCGACAGATGAGAATAGTCACAGATTCCAAGGGTGAGATACTGGCCACATAATCCCTGCATCTCTGGATCATCTCCGGTGGAAGTATTAGGAGGCGCATGTTCCAAAATGGGCTCCAAATCCTGCTCTACCGCCGGTATGTATTCAGGCTTTAAAGTAAGTGCCAGTAATAGTGCACGTGCCGTTAAACGGTGTTGCTCGTCCGCGTGCTGCAGGAAACCTTTAACGATTTCCACATCCTCCTTGTGCAGTATGGGAAAGACCAGTCGGAGCAGGGCCAATTGACGACCAGGAGATGATTCGTTTTCAAGCTGATTTAGCAGGTCGTTACGAATCAACTCGCGAATCGCCGATAGAGCCTGATATTCTGAAAAAAACCGTTTTGCTATAGGAAATACGGTCAAAAGCTCATAAGGGGCAGCTTCCCATCCCTGTGGAAGTCCTTCTGGTAAATCATGCAAGAAGGCTATTACAGGCTGCCCAGCATCAAAGGAAGAAAGACTCCGTGGCCATATAAAATAATTCATTCCGCCCAATACAATCTGACCTTTGTTGCCGTCGACGTATGAGGGAAACTTGTTATTGGCTGCATGCAGGATTTGGTCAATACGAATTATGGGTTTTGTCCCAGTGCTTTCAATGGTAGCAACCACAATATTGGGATTCATCTCAAGAGCCCGATCGATGGCCATGTTTACGCCGAGCTTAGGGGCGAATAAAATCGGGACCAGTGAAATAAAAGCAAATAATACAAGAATCCGGCGGACAGTTGTTCGAACTCGCCTTCTGGAGGAAGTGTGCAGGTTTGCTCCCATTGTGTGCTCTCCCAAGCCCAATTGCACTTCAAGCCAGATGGCAGAATCAGCTAATTCAGGAGGCTAATTGCCCAACGGCCTCAATTTCTAACTCTCGATTTTCCATGCCTCTTCCGGGCACGGCAGATTCCCCGTATTGCGACTTATGGGGAGCCAGAAGCAATTTCATCCCACCGATTCTCGGGACAAGGCGCCGCGTCTACTTTGGCGTTTGGAATTCTTCGAGACTCATTCCTAGCGGCTCCAGAAAGGTTTTTAACTCTACAAACATTGATTTCCTTTCTTCTTCGCCTTGGCCTGCTTTGAATGGGAACCATAGAAAAACCGTTCCTTTGGGAAACTGCGTCAGCTTGGATTTCACAGCATCAAGGTCTCGAAGATCCCGATATTGTGCGACCTGAAAGGACCAGGAGTCTCCGGGGCCCAGCATGAGCTCGAGTCGTTTCTTCGGGGCTTCGGCTTCCCGAATTAACCAGCCTATCTGTTTGCGCCCGTCCTCAGTCAGACATAACGATTGAATCTTTTTAAGTTTTCCCCCATCGGCCAGCCAGGACGGTGCATAGGCGAGAGCGCTCCCAAAAGCTATTTCCATACCATGCTGCACGTCCAGTTCCGGATTGAACCCTATCGGTGCATTTTGCAGTTCCCTTGCTCTGTCCTTCCAATCGTTGCGCCATTTTTCAAAGCGGCGCCATATCGGCACCTCCGCATTTTCCGAACCGTACCTGCCTAATGTTTCTGCGCAATCCCGAACCACTGCAAGATCGGGATCGTCGAGATGGCGGATCGCCAGCACTTCCAGTTCAGCGGAAGCATAAAACCGCGCCACGGCACTAGGCATAGGCTTACATCCTGTTTTGCGGTTTTCTGGCGACAAAGCATTCTCCAACTCCTCCGTTCCGAAGGCCGGATCCACGCGCAATAAATAGGCAATGATCGGCGCATGTATGTCGCAGGACCGAAGGTTCTCATTTTCAAGCAAGGCTGCTTTGATGCGCGGGAGAATGGCAGGCGTGCCGTAGCGGGCCAGCAGTTGCGCCCGCATGCGCAATGCAGAGGTGTCATTTCGGCCTCCTTCCAGGTCGGAGACGAAGGAATCATCCATTTCTGGAAGCGTCTTGTCGGGAAGCATCGCCAATATCTCGAATCGGACCCGGCCGGTAGCATGCTTAATCTGCCGAAGCATCTGTTCGCGTCCTCGTTTCGGATCCATCTCGAAGAGGCGCCTCAAAGCAGCGCCAGCACCCGTAAGATCGAACACCCCCTTTTCTTCCGTCGGATTCTCGCAATAGCGTTCGAGAATCGGCATCATCTCCGGGCTCTTGATTGTGTCCCATTGATATTCGAGCAGCCAGTTTTGCGTTTGTGCAGGAAGATCAAAGAACGCGTGCGCCACCTGGGAAGGGAGTGTCCGGATGAACTCTGTGGAAAGATTTGGCTGTGTTTCCTTCGGCTCGCTGTTAGACTCAGTCAGAAGCGTGGCCAGAGAAACCGCATTTGCGCGCCCGTTTTTATTCGCAATAGCAGCCGCAAGCCGATTTAGATACTCTTCCTGTATGGCTCTGCGTTCTACTTGTGCCTTCGCCTCCTCCTGTTGCCACAGCTCGAGCTTCGCCTTTTCCTCCGTGCCCGGGTAAGGCGCGCCCCAGCGATTATGCTTCTGAATATAGGAACATTGGGACAGCACCCATAGATACTGGTCGGAAACCGGGCAGTCGCGCGCTTCCAATCCATTCTCCATTTCTTGCACAACCATCCCGCGGGAAGGTGAGCCTATCAGCCCGAAAGGGAAATCATTGGGGGCTTCATCAAAATGCCGGACCATGTACCGCACCGCATCCTCGGTGCCAAGAAAGCGGATGACTCGGCCAGCCGATTGGATTTCCTCACGGCGCCGCGGATCGAGATTATCGGTGGATTCCAGAATCTTTTTGGCCGATTGAAGCTGGCTGTAGGCCCATTCAACGTTCATAGGCAGTATCGTAAACTTTATAATATTCGAGGTGGCAGACACACCTATCAAGCCTAGCTGTTTGGTATTTTCTTTCTCGGAAGGTTCACTCCTTACGCGGTCCGACACCATGTAAAGGCGGTATTCGCCTGGCTTATCGAAACGCAAATATTCGTTGAGATCCCGGACAATCAGATATGGCTTTGCCTCGAGAATTGGCATTGAGCGGACTCCACCCAAGCTGCTTGGTTCGCGACCCATTAAAGGATCTACCGCGCCATCCGGGTGATCGACGTAATAGCGATCGATGCTCAACCGGCCGCCTCGATCATAGAGTGCACCGTCTAATTGATACCTCTTTGGCGACGAACTCGAGAAGGACAGCTCCACACGGATGATCTCGCCCTGCTGAAACTGGTCCTTGTTGTCCTTTAGGTGGATCGTGAAAGCCAGCCCAATGGGGGTTTTTGCTACACCTTCCTGTTGCGCTATGAGGAATTGGTCGGCTCTCGCTTGCGTTTGGCTGGATACGGGGTGGTAAAAAGTTGGCAGAGGGAGTGCCGAGGCAAAGCCGAGACAGATGCCGCCAGCGAAATAGACCGGCAGGAAGCATATCAAAATCAAGCGCACCAAGCTCGTCATGGCACTTCTCCTGGATTGGATCAGTTTGAGTTAATCCCGCCTATTATAATAGACCCAAGAGGCTAGGAAATGTTCCATCGGCTATAGAATCCAACCCTGCGACCGATTGCCCCCCCGGGATCTTGGGCTTGCGATCTATTGTCAGGCATCCGGACTGCGTCAAACTCCCTTGAAATGGCGTTGTGGGAAACTGATGAGGGTGGCATCTCTCACCCAGTCAAACCCAAACGATTCAGGTTCTGCGGTTCAGCCGGCAACATGATACTGGATCACTGCCGGTGTGGCACAGGAGGCAAAGAAGGACCAAATCGTTTTAATCGGAAACCCGGTGGAGCCGCAGAAAGATTTTGAGTTTTGATGATTTCTGGAAATCTTTTATTTTGTTTGTGGATATGAGGGGATCGACCCCATGACCCACCTGACCGCCAATCCACGCTATTCCTCGGCGGTTCTGAAAATGACAAGCCCTTACCCACCTTGGGAGCATTTTGCTTGCTACCTCTATGCTACCTTTGTGATTTTTGTGATTTTGTTTGTTTCTGTAAGTGCTTTGTTTTGTGGTGCGCCCGGCGTGACTCGAACACGCGACCTTTTGATTCGTAGTCAAACGCTCTATCCAACTGAGCTACGGGCGCATCCTGAAGCTTCAATAAGTTACAGCGTCTGACCATTTTCCGCAACCCCATTTTAGCGACCATGTACCCACTTATGTACCCATTTTGCTGGCGCTGGCTTTTGGCCCTGCAGAACCTCCAGGGCGCCCTCCGACATGCTGTCTGCTGCTGCCGTTTAATGTAGAACTTTTCGGTCATGGCAATGCTTGAGTGTTCCAGGAGATCTGAAACCATTTTCGCTTCCAGCCCTCGCTCCGATAAATCTGTGGTGAAAGCCGGTCGTAAATGCTTCGGGGTCAACCACGGATACCCGGCCTCTTCCCTTGCTCTCTCCCACTGAGATCTTGCCATCTTACAGCGCGTCTGTGGCGAATTGATACTGAGACCGCTAAGGTTCCTGGCGATCTGGCACATCCAGGACGCGTCGCATGTGGGATCTCGGTCATTGGGTGCTACCCGATGAGCCGCCGGCAACGGGCGATCCACGATCCTTGCCGAGGCAACACTTCTTAAACTTGCGCCCCGACCCGCAGGGGCAAGGGGCGTTTCGTCCCTGTTGCGGGAGAGCGCTCACGGGCTTGGCGACGGGGTGCCAGAGAGTCTCGCCCACTGCCTTGAATTGGGCTTCACGCCGCCGGAGAAATCGCCCGACGTCGTAGCGTCGCTTGAACAGCTCCCACAGACGCTTGATCAGGTGTTCGGGTGCGCCGCACTCGGCCTCCATCTCCTCGATCTTGAAGCCGCTGGCGCCGCTTAGGTTGAGTAGCACGGAGCCGACGGTGTCGCCGGACTCTCCCTCCTCGTCGAAGAACGCAACGCGTGCCTGGCGGCAGTCGCAGTCGGCGTGCGGGCAAAAGTAGTTGCAGGCCCAGTACCGGCGCTCGCCCAGAAGGTACTCATCGTTGCGGACGCCTTCGAACAACTCCTCGAAGGCCGCGAGGTGGACTTCTTCAACAACATCGAGATCGATGTCCGTCCTTTGCCGCTCGGGCGGGTCACCCTTGGCGCGTGCCCTGAAGCGGTGCAACACGTCAAGCAACTCGCCGTCCATCTCTGAGGCCAGCCAGTCAATCAACACCGGGTCAGTTGCGTCTGGCAGGTCAGGATGGGCTTCTGTCTCTCCGGAGCTCGGATCGACAATGGCGATCATCCTCGCCTCCAGCATGGTACGGGCAGGTTCTGAACCCATGGGCTGAACCAGATGAACACCCTCCTGGTCCCAGCGAACCTCCGTCGCCTGCGCGTCGATGACGAAGCCGTCGGCGTAGACGAGCTGACAAGTACACTCCGGGTTTGGGCAAATGGACAGGATGCAGGCGAGTCCCTCGCGTCGCTCTGGCTTCATCCCGTTGCGCCAGAGGATGATGAGCCCCTCCTCGCTGAGCTGACGAGGGGCACTCGGCTCCAGGCTCATGGTTATGGCGTCTTTAGTCATCCCGGCAACTCGGTGGACCAGAATCGGCTTGTTCTCCGTGCAGCTCAGGCCAAACCTCGTGTCGCTGTTCCGGCGGATGGAAAGGGCCCTTGCCTATCCAGACGAAGTGCCGCGCGTAGGCCTCCTCGAGCTTGCCCTCGCCTGTCTTGGTGAAGCGAAGCCGCTGCTTTGGGCCCTTGCCCCAGCGCATGTAGGCCGTCGTCGACGGGAGGAGCTTTAGATCGTGCGCGTGGAAGCGCAGGATCCGCAGCAACCTAGAAAGCCGGGTGAGATTGCAATTGATAACCTTCTCGAGGTAGGGCACGCGACCGAAGCGCCAGTCGTCGAGCCGCGCAGGATCTAGAAGCCCCATACCGATCAGCACGTCGACCGGAGCAACGACCTTTCCACGCGCGAGAATCGGCTCGACGGCGCGCACGATGCGCGGATAGAGGGGGTCGTTGCGATAGCCGTCGACGCTCACACTTACTGCACGTTTGGCCTTCAGGACACGACTGGCCTGCTTCGAATCGCTCATCTTCTTGACATCATTCACTGCCGCGACCTCGGGATCAATGACGATACCGGCAAGATAGCCTGGCATAAGGTGGTCGAAGTCACCATCGATCGGCGAATATTCGAGATAGGCGCGTTTTTGGATCGGAGTCGGCCTATGACGACTACCCATGTTCCGACTTTGAACGTTTAGTAAACTTCTCCCCGCTTCCGCAAAGCTCCAAGATTTAAATGATACAGTAAATTGTGTTGAGAAGCGGGAAATTTGCCAATAGCTGCGCCATCCCGCAAAGACCGCCCTGTCGGTGTGGCGAACTTGATGGAAAGCGTTTTGGACCAAGATGAACACTGGGTTGGCAGTTGTCGCAGAGATCTTCTGGCGTAATTCCCTTCCCAGCTGCCGTGCTGGACCAGTCAGCTCTGCGGATTAGTACTGCGTCGCCGCGAGTTAAGCCCGAATTCAGCTCCGATTTAGTTTTGGCAACCGACAGTGATAGACTTTTGGCAATACACAGCCGCACAGATCTGCGAAACCGCCACAATGACGCGCCTTCGATTTATGTTGCTGTTTCTTCAGCATGGATCTGATCTATTCGAAGGGGGCCGCAATGGAATGTATATACTAATCATGGATTATTACCAAACAACGAATTGATGCTGTCTGGTGTAGAATTTCATCGCCAAGGCCCTACTGTTTGGAGGGTGATAACTGTCAACCTTAAGCTTATACGCGTTGATAGGATCAAGGGGCCGCAATGAATATCAATCCGCTGCAGCTGCCGGCGACGCGCACCTGTAGCGCCAATCAAACGGTGAATAGGATGTACTTGATCATCGATTGCGAGACGACGGGGCTTCCCCGAAACTGGATAGCCCCGATCTCCGATCTCAGCAATTGGCCGCGTATCGTCCAAGTTGCATGGTCGCGCTACGACAAGATGGCCCGGTACATCGAGTCGACGTCACGCCTCGTTCGACCGGAAGGTTTCACAATCCCCAGCGAAGCTCAGCGCGTCCACGGCATAACCACGACGCGTGCGCGGGCCGAGGGGAAAATGCTCATGACTGTGCTGAAAGAACTCAGCGCGGCAGCCGAGAAGTCCGAGATCATCGTGGCTCACAACATGCGATTTGACGAGAGCGTCATTTCCGCAGAGTACCTTCGGCTGGGTCTCGATCCGCCATTTGGCGACAAGAAGCGCATCTGCACCATGGTGGAGACCACTGAGTTTTGCCGGCTCCGGGGTTCCTACGGTTACAAATGGCCTACACTATCCGAGCTGCATTGGAAGCTGTTCAATAGCGAGTATGAGGAAGCGCATGACGCGGAGGCGGACGTTGCGGCGTGTGCGAAGTGCTTCTTTGAACTCAAGACGCGGCGCGTCCTTTCTCTTGGGAGAAGACGCGCCTAACCCCGTGTTTTAGCGGACACGTTTCGCTGGCCGCTGAACGCGAAGTTGTTAATTTTTTGGGGGGATGTCGTAGAAGTGAGGGGGCGCGGTACAATGGCGGTACCGAGGCCGGCATGAAGATTACATTCGAGATTAGCGGCCCTCGAGAGGAACAACTTGCCCGAAGTCGCACCCAGCCTTAATGTGCGTTCAGAAGCCCCTGTAATCGAAGCCGTTGAGGAGCTCTCAGAGAGGCCGGGGAGTTAGTAAAGTCTCTGAACTACCGACCTGAGGACCCGGGAAGTCGTACGGGGATTTCGCGTAGCACGACCAGTAAAACGGAGAATAACTGCGAAAAGGAGGTTTTCAACGGCGATATTGGTTTTATAACCGCCATTGAGGCCAACGCCAATGAGCTCATGATTAACCTCGATGGGCGAACAGTGCCTTATGGCTTGGGTGAACTCAGCGAGGTAATGCGCTGCTGTGCCACTACGATCCCTAAAAGCCAAGGCTCAGAATACCCTGCCGTCGTCATCCCGATCATGGCGCAGCATTACATGATGCTAGAGCGAACTCTCCTTTATACCGGCATCACCCGGGGTCAGAAGCTGGTAGTACTTATAGGTCAGAAGAAAGCCGTAGGGATAACGGTGCGAGGAAATAAAGACCACAGGCGATGGTCAAAGCTGAGGGAAAGGCTTACGGGATGGGGACAAAGGCGACAATGGTCAGATTGAGCATCCCGGGCACTTATCGCTATCTCAATCCGTCCGGATACGAAGCCGACGCATCTGTGCCCAATCGATCTGCCAACGATCATGGGGGATACGGCGCCAGATCAGAGGGTGTAGTGGGGTTCCCCGAGAATGGTGATAAAGAACCGCAGTTCGTCCATAGAATCCGCGAGTATGAAAGGTACAGGGCAAGCCGAGCCGCAGGATGTCCAGATGGTGGCAGAATTCATGGCATAACGTGTTGAGAAAAGTTCCGAATGCAGTCACGCGCTTTTGTACCGCGGTCCTCATCCAAACGCGGATGAAACCATTATTCAACTGGTAATCGCCGAAGAGTTCGCTCAAACCACTCTCATACACACGCAAAGGACGGGCATCGAGGACTCGCACCGGAGGCCGGGGCACATTAAAGCAACGCGCCGCTTCTCCCAGAAACTCATTGCAGCAAGCCTGTACCTTCCGCTTTATGTCCGAAGCCATGGCGGATTCGATGCCGAGTGCGAGTTCATGGAGCCGGTTTTCGCTCGGCAGAGCAAGGCTGCCAAGTTTCTCGCTGCGGTCATATTCAGCGCGTTTTGTAATGTTCCGGGGCCTCGGATCGGTAACCATGTTTTTGCTCCAAGACGGCCCTTGCCTGGTTCTGCCACTGGCTGTCTGAAATGGTTCTTATTGTAATCCCGTTCCCTGCGCTGACTCTGGAATAAAAGTCTGGGACAACAAAAAAGCTGACGTGGCGGTGGGGTCGTTAGGCCCTGAAGCGGCAAGCGCAGATGATGGAGGTCAAAGAAATCTGTATGGTGAAATAGGCCCAAACTAGGCTGTAGAAACGAAAGCTCAGTTGCTAGGTTTCCGTGTCCCGGGATCCGGTACTCTCGATTCCGTGATTTTTCTTTTTGAGCCTCTGGGCTGCCTCCTTGTGTTGCTCCTTGGCCGCCTTTAGCTTTTCCTTGGCTGTCGCAAGAGCCAGGTCCACCCATTCCGCAGTCAGCGCCTTGAAGGTTTTGTAATTCTTCAACTGCTCCCTCACTGTGCTCACCTGCTCCTTCTGAATAAACTGGCTCGTACTCTTTCCCAGGTGAATGTAGCTGAGTTGGTAATACGGGCCGTGTTTCTTGGGCTTCTTCGGATCTACGCAGCGACAGTTTGGCCGGCCACAGACAGTGAACTGCTGGTTTAGACTCCCGGGCCGCATATCCCCAATCCTGGCAATTTCCGCCTTAATTTGATCGATCCGCTTTTCCATCGTTTTAACTTGCATGGGGCGATTCTATCACGATATTATCTGATAGCTCTATACGGCTATCAGATAACGGTCGGAAAGTCAAGTCCGGGAGCAGACTGGTGGATAAAGTTGCCCGCATACGGAAATCCAGAAACAGCTGGAATCTCAAGGCGGTTTTGCGAGCCTCCATCCTACGCGATCTACGCAAGAAGCTGATTCGCCTCCAGAATCGTGCCGAGCGACAGATCAGCCTCCTGGAGGCTGAGAACACCGCCTTGCGCTCGACCATGATAGCCTCGAGCGACCCGCCTGCCCGCCAGGTCAGTGCCTGGTTCGGCCTGCGCACCCTGTGTGTGATGATGGTGATCAGCGGGATTATTTCCTTCCGGGCGGTCCCACGGCTCTTGGGGGTCCTGCAGTTGTCCGGCTGGACTCGAGTTCAGGGAGTGCCGCATTTTACGTCCGTGATTCACTGGTCTCTGCGAGCCGGCTTGGCTATGTTTGATCGGGTTTCTTTCGTCCATGATCCCTGGCTTGCCATCATTGATTGTTCCATAGACGTCGGAACCTAAAAGGCGCTGGTGGTTTTGCGTGTTCCACTCTCCGCGCTCAGTCGGAAATTGGGCGCGATAGGACTGGATGATTGCCAGTGCATTGGACTCAAGATCTCGAATCGGTGGAACGGCCCACTCGTCAAGGATGCCCTGGTTGAAATCTTCGCCCAGACGGGGATGCCACGAGCGATCATCAAGGACGGGGGGACGGATCCCAACAAAGGGGTCGAACTCTATCGAGATGCGGGGAGAGCCCCGAAAGTAGCGGTGATCGATGATGTCGGCCATTCAGCGGCTAACGCCCTCAAGGCTGAATTCTCCAAGAGATCGGCTTTGGGCAGGTTTATGGAAATAGTGCGAAAGGGTGCGGCTCGAATCAGACAGACGGATCTGGCTTGGCTGACGCCTCCGAAGATCCGGACCAAGGGAAGATTTCAGGGAATTACTGAAGTGGCGGAATGGGCCGCGTAACTCCTCAATCTGATGGGGGGTCAAGGCCGATCCAAAGACAACAGTCAGTTGAGCGGGCTACGGAAAGCCTTTTGCGGACTGTCAAAGCTCCGCTCATTTCTGGAGCAATTGGGTTCAACCTGTCGGGTAACTGAGCAGTTTTTGAAAATCATGAAGCAGAAAGGTATCAACCAAGCGAGTTACTGGGGAGGCAAGGTTCTCTTGGAGCAACTTCCAGAACGATCGAAAGTTCGCTTCCGCCTATTATACTGGTTGGACCGGCATCTCCGTATCCAGTGTAGACTTGGAATCGGACAGCTACCGCTCACCGTCAGCAGTGACGTTATTGAATCTCTATTCGGAAAATTCAAGACGATCATCCAGAGAAACCCACAGGCCGAACTCAATCGCCTGGTTTACATCCTCCCACTGCTGTGCGGCTCTCATACTGCGGCAGAGATCGATCGCGGTCTACGGGATTGCTCCCACTCCCACTTGCTTGACCAAATCGAGAAAACCATACCTCCCACCTTGCGACAGCAGCGTCATCGGGTGCTCGACTCAGCATCACCTGACCAGGCACCAAAAACCGGGAATTTAGCTGGGCTCAAA